>Ga0209780_1000111_pt1 | contig 35206 bp, 26 predicted proteins | sample WorMetexBAHAMAS2_FD_187384 | JGI IMG/M metagenome (GOLD analysis project Ga0209780, IMG submission 187384) | Marine gutless worms symbiont microbial communities from Max Planck institute for Marine Microbiology, Germany - Inanidrilus exumae... | ecosystem: Host-associated > Annelida > Digestive...
ACATAAACTTAAATCGTTCTTCCATGGGCAACACCATCTTCCACGCCATAGATCACCTCCATGGCGCTATGATATGTGTTACCCATGTACCCGGTCTATTCTGTTACCTATGTACCAGGTTCAGACCCCCACCGCGCCTCCCCCATCAAGGGGGAGGACTATATTTTCTCCCTCCCCTGGCGGGAGGGAGCCAGTGGGAAGGGGTAGGATTGGCTCATTCCTTATTTTTGTTTATAGGGCCGTTCTTTTTGGGGTGCATCCTTTGGTTTCTCAACAACCGGCGCCAGATCGGGCGGCGACACGCTGCGAACGGCATCATACTCCGGCGGGCAGGCCACCACACATTCTCCGCATTTCACGCACTTCTGGAGATCCACGCCTTTTTTGCGAGTACTCGTCGTGAAAATGGCCTCGGTGGGACACACACCGACACACGCTTCACAGCCAATGGCACATTTGTCCAGATCGATGTAAAACGCCGTTAAACTTCGACACATGCATGCCGGGCATTTCTTCTCTGAAATGTGTGCCTCGTATTCATCCATGAAATAGTTAAGGGAGGTCAGCACTGGATTCGGTGCGGTTTTTCCCAACCCGCAGAGTGAACCGTCTTTAATGTCCTGGCTCAGTGTTTTCAACAGGTCGATATCTTCCGGGCGCCCTTCCCCTTTGGTTAGCCGTTCCAGAATGGTCAACAGATGATGGGTTCCGATTCGGCAAAACGTACATTTGCCGCAGGATTCTTTCTGGGTAAATTCGAGGAAATAGCGGGAAACATCCACGAGGCAGGCATCTTCATCCATGACTACCATGCCGCCGGAGCCCATCATGGCGCCGGCCTGGATCAGGGAATCGAAATCGATGGGGGTATCCAGAAATTTCTCAGGGAGACACCCGCCAGAGGGGCCGCCAATCTGGACTGCCTTGAATTTTTTCTGATCCGGGATTCCCCCGCAGATGTCGAAGATGAGTGTCCGAAGGGTGACACCCATTGGGATCTCCACCAACCCCGGGTGCACCACATTCCCGACAACCGAGAAAATGGCTGTCCCTGGACTCTCCTCGGTGCCGATATCGCGAAACCAATCCGCCCCCTTCTCGACAATGGGTGGCACGGTGGCCAAGGTTTTGACGTTGTTGATGATCGTCGGCTGACCGTTGAGTCCCATCTGAACCGGAAAGGGCGGTCGATGCAGCGGCATTCCGCGATTCCCCTCGACGGACTGAATCAAGGCGGTTTCCTCTCCGCACACAAACGCTCCGGATCCCTGAAACACTTCGACATCGAAATCAAAGAGACTCCCCAGAATCTGCTTGCCGAGCAGCCCGAGATTCCGGGCCTGTTCGATGGCCGCTGTGACGAGCTTTACGGCAAGGGGATATTCCGCCCGGACATAGACGATGGCTTTTGGGGCGCCCACAGCATATCCGCAAATGATCATTCCCTCGAGGACCTGGTGGGGATTGCTCTCGAGAATGGTTCGGTCCATATAGGCCCCCGGATCGCCCTCGTCCGCGTTGCAGATGACCAGCTTTGAATCCCCGCTGGCTCCGGCGGCCAGTTCCCATTTACGCCCGGTTGGGAAACCGGCGCCCCCCCGTCCCCGCAATCCGGAAGCGGCGACCTCTTCGACAATGCGATCCACCGGCTGTTGCAGGGATTTGGCCAGGGCGGCATAGCCACCCTCGGCAATGTAATCGTAGATATCTTCCGGATCGATTTTTCCGCATTTTTCCATGACGACCCGGGTCTCCATGTTGAAGCGGCTGTAGTCTGTTACGACAGGAATCATGTCGTTGGGTTCTGTCGCCCCAAGAATATGCTCCAGCCGGGGATCCCCTTCTTCGATAAAGAACTTGGCGAGCATTTTGGCCTTACCCGGGTGTACCTCCGGATAGAATATCGGCGGAAAACCGGAAGCCGGGTTGTCAATCACCACCACCGGCTCCGCATAGCAATGACCGATACAACCAACAGTATGGATGTGGGCATTGAGATGACGCTCGGCCAGCACCTCTTCGAATGCTTTTTTGGTTTCCAGAGCACCCGAAGCAATGCCGCACGTGGCCAGGCCGATATGGATTTTTGGCTCGGTCGATTCGACGAAGGAATTTCGGCGGGCGTCCGCTTCCTGGCGAATGCGAGAATAGTGCGACTCGGGACTGGCGCTACTGGCTGGATTCATTCTGGGTCCGATTTCTTTCTTCCCGCTCTTTTGCAAGCTGAACCCGCAAAATGAGGCTCTCCACCTTGCTCGGGGCCATGCTTCCATGGACGGTTTCCCCGATAACGGCCACCGGAGCAATGGCGCAACAGCCGACACAGGCCACGCGCTCGATACTGAACTCCCGATCCTGGGTCGTCTCCCCTTCGGAAATTTCCAATTTACGCTCGAAATTCTCGAGAATGATGTCACCACCTCTCACGTGGCAGGCGGTACCCATGCAGACCTTGACCGGATTCCGGCCCGGCGGATTGAAGCGAAACTGGTTATAAAAGGTTGCCACACCATAGACGTCGCATTCGGAGATACCGAGATAGTCGGCCACAATTCCAAATGCAGCAGTGGGCAGATAGGCATGGACTTCCTGAATCATTTGGAGAATGGGAATGAGCTGGCTCCGGTCTTTTTCAAACACAGTAATCCGGGTTTGGATATCGGACAGGAGAGCTTCTTCTTCAGCCTTGAAAACGTCGTCCATCATGAGCTTGTTGAATCGTTAAGTCTCAGATCCTTTCAAGGGCCCCGTAGGCCGACTGTACACGATCCCTGAGCAAAAAGCATAGTCGCTCCATGAGCGTAAAGCCCAATGTGATATTTTTACTCATGAGCTCCCTCAGATCCGGTCCCCGAAACCGCAGGATGGTGGACGGTTTCTGAGTGACCGCCGAACACATGAGAATGTGCGGCTCTCCCAGGAGTGTCGACCAGCTTCCAAGCAGGCGTCCTTTTCCCAGTACCGAAATCACCACCGTACCGGTTTTTCTGTCACCAAGATCGACGCTACGCTCCAGGTAAGTCTGCCCCTCGGCGATGACATAAAGATGTTCGCCATAATCTCCCTGATGAAAAACAACGTCTCCCGGTTTGTATTGCTGTACATCACAGAGTTTACCAACTGCCTCCAGGTGTTCCTCTGACAGTCCCTGGAAAAATTCACATTCGACGAGACAGCGTTCAACTGATGAGCATTCCATTTTTCCTTCTCCGGCAAATGGAAAATTCGCGCCAATCCGGCGCTTATTAGTCCTGCATCCGCAGAATACAAATTCAATTTTAGAAGGTTGCCCGGAACTTGTCAATCATCGTCGGCCCTGTGTTTTCGAATGGCCCGACGCAGCGCGGCGCTGTGCACTTCCCCGGCAAAATGAACCGGGCTTTTCCCATAAATGGGATCCCATCCGGCCGGATTCGCGGTACAAAAATACTGGGTATCCAGTCCCATACGCACCACGGCATCATCAAGGGGCAGTCCGATCATCCGAGCAGCGGCCTCCCAGGTTGCCCCGCAGGGGGCGCCTCGCAGCACTCGAACCTCGGTGATCGTGTCCTTGTCAACCTCGACTTCAAACTCGGGTGCCCCGAACGCCTCGGCATAGGACCCCAGTCTCTGGTGCCGGGCCAGACCACAACAGGTCGGTGGCGTGGTTGTGCCTTTTACGCGAATCTTTCGCCCGGAAGCAATCATCGGGATGCCAAGGGATCTGCATCGTTCGGCGAGATCATGGGAGAGATCCGGATGCTGAAGATAGTCCAAAACCAGATCCGCCTCGATGGTCTCGGGCAGATATTCGGAAGCATCATCGATCACCGGAGGCAATGGCTGTTCGATGTCGAAAACCTCCAGAGCAAATTGCCCGGCCCCGTGCTCACGAATGCCGCGAATCTTGGACTCGCCGCTACCATTCTGCTGGAACACGGCAATCCGTTGTTTGTTTTTTGCGCTCATATTCTTATCTCGTTCCGTCCGGTTTGGTTATGGCAATTGATTTCCAATCCATCAAGCCATTGAAAATAATATTTAGTATAATTTGCCGCCCGCTCACTTCGTTCGCTCGACAAACGCAGACAATAGCCGGCCGACTTGGCCGGCTATTTGGCTCGATGCCCTTCGGGCGAATCCAATGGTCTTTTTCGCGAAGCGATGACACCTTTTAGTCGAGCAGGTCGCTCAGCTAAAAAGTCTGTGTCCGTCCGCGTGGGTCTGCGGCTAATTTACCTAATTTGAATCCGAAGTGCCACCGTCGATCAGGCGCATCCGTTCGTCAAATTCTTTTTCTCGGGCTTCCAAATCCGTTGTGAGGGACTCCAGCTTGTCGAATAGATTATCAATTTCGGTCTGATAATGATGGATCGCCTGGCCGAGGTCCGCGATTTTAGCAGTTTCTCCCGCTTGAGTAGCCGACTGCATGGCCCGGTTCAAAGCATCCAGTTCCCGTTCACGGGATTCGATGGCGTCTTCCGTCTCCAGGATTTCATTTCCAATGGGTTTCAGTACTCGGGAACGCTCGGCCACAATTTCCGATCGCATTCGACGAAGCTTTTTTTTGGATGGTTTCGGTGCCTCCTTTGGCGGTGCCGGCGTTTCCGTTTCGGACATTTTCGGACCACGGGGCTCATCTTCCCAACCGATGGTTTCCAGAAACCGGGCGTAACCATCATTAAAAACTTGAATTCCGCCCTTCTGAAATACGACCAAGCGCTCGGCCAGAGCGTGCAAAAACATCTCGTTATGGGTCACAATGATCACTACCCCATCGAAACAGTCTATGGCTGCCAGAAGCGCATCACAGGATTCCAGGTCCAGATGGTTGGTGGGTTCGTCCAGGAGCAGCACGTTGGCTGGAGTGGCCAGCAATTTGCCCAGCATCACCCGGCTTTTTTCCCCTCCGGAGAGCACGCTGATCCGCTTCAGCGCATCGTCTCCTTCAAACATCATGGCACCGCTGATATTTCGAGCCAGTTGTCGGTCCACATCCGGGTGGGCCTGAATGATTTCCTCTTCCACGGTGTGGGACGGTACAAGAGTCTGAATGTTGGTCTGTTCAAAACAGCCGGCCGTCGCCTGGGGGTTATAGGTGACGTGACCGGAGTCCGGTGTCAGGGCACCCGCCAGGAGCCGCAGCAGGGTTGTCTTTCCCCGACCGTTCTTTCCGACGACGCAGATCCGCTCCCGGCGTCCCACGGACAGGCTGAAATTTTTAATCACCGGTTTTTCCAAAGTATATCCGAAGGACACATCCTCTGCTGTCAGGACGTGCCGCGCTGGAAACGGTTTGCTGCGAAAGGAAAAATCGAGATTCTTGACTTGTTCCAGCCGGTCCCGTTTCTCCATCTTCGACAGGGTCTTGATGCGGGACTGGACCAGGTTGGCCAGGCGCGCTTTGGCACGAAACCGGGAGATAAATCGCTGGATATCTTTGCGCCGGCGTTCGTCCTTGAGCCGTGTCTTTTCGTAGATTTCCTCCTCTTGGGCCATCTGGGCGTAATATTTCTCGGTATTACCCGGAATTTTTCGCACCTTTTTCCGGTGAACCCCCAGGGTGTGGGTCACCAATGCATCCATAAAACTCCGGTCATGGGTGATCAGTAGAACCTCCCGTGGCCAGTTCCGTAAAAACCGTTGAATCCACCGGATAGAGGCAATATCCAGGTAGTTGGTCGGCTCATCCAGCATGAGCAGATCCGGTTCGGACACCAGCACTTTCGCCAGATTCAACCTCACCTGGTAGCCGCCTGAAAACTCGTGGGGATTCCTGCCCATATCCGCTGGTGAAAACCCAAGTCCGGCCAGAATTTTTTCCACTTTCCAGTAATGGTCCTTCTCGGACTCGGGTAGCTCTTTCACGCCCTCATCGAGTACGGTAGGTTCGGTAAATTCGATGGTCTGACGCACGTAACCCAGGCGGTAGTTTTTGGGGATGACCACACTTCCGGCATCCGGCGTCTCCTCCCCGATAATCAAACGGAGCAGGGTGGTCTTGCCGTGGCCATTCCGCCCCACAAGCCCGACCCGCTCCCGGGAGTTGATTTGAAAGCCGATCTCTTCAAACAGGGTCTGACGGCCGAAGCTTTTTGTCAGATTTTCAACCTGGATCATCGTAAACCCAAACAGATCCTAATATACTTTGAGTGGTACCAAACCATTCGATAAACACGCGGATCGTCTATAAAGGAATGCCGATATACTGTCAAACCGGGGCGCCGCGTTGGAGAGCCAATCCCGGGGATTCCGACGCTTGACACCATCTCGACATTTTCATAGACTGCCTCATGGATGTGACGATAATATTACTGTAATTATTAATAAAATTTGGACGGAATGCGATTCCGTCGCATGCAGCGAAACCCTTCCCATCTTCATCCTGCGATTCAGTACATCTCAAGGATTCCGTCAAGGAGGTGGATGCCATGCCGGACAACAACGACATTGCCCAAGCCATGACCATACGGCTGCAGGGTGACCTCCCCGAAACACCTCACTTTATGGAAAACATTCGGCGCGCGCCGGACAGAGGCTTCCGGTTGACCCGTTCGCAGACCGAAGTCGCATTGAAAAATGCACTCCGCTACGTTCCAGAAGCGCACCACGCCGTATTAGCGCCGGAATTCCTCAAGGAACTTAAAACCCGCGGCCGGATATACGGTTACCGATTTCGTCCTGTCGGAAATATCGCCGCCAAACCCATCGATGCGTACAAGGGCAATTGTCTGGCGGGCAGAGCTGTCCAACTGATGATCGACAATAACCTGGATTTTGAGGTGGCGCTGTATCCGTATGAGCTCGTCACCTATGGCGAAGGCGGGAGCGTATGTCAGAACTGGATGCAGTATCGGCTGATCCAGCAGTACCTGGAGGCCATGACGGGCCATCATACCCTGGTCATGCAATCGGGACACCCCCTGGGGCTGTTTCAATCGTCACCCGACCAGCCGCGGGTCATCATTACCAACGGTCTCATGGTGGGGCTTTACGACAACCCGGAAGACTGGGAAATCGCCGCACAGATGGGGGTATCCGCCTACGGCCAGATGACCGCCGGCGGGTGGATGTATATCGGACCGCAGGGTATTGTTCACGGAACCTACAACACCCTGCTCAACGCCGGCCGAAAAATGTGCGGTGTTCCCAATGACGGAAACCTTTCCGGATTGCTCTTTGTGTCATCCGGTCTCGGCGGCATGAGCGGGGCCCAGCCGAAAGCCGCCAAGATCGCCGGGGCCGTCTCAATCATTGCCGAGGTGGACGCCTCTCGAATTCAGACACGCCAGGATCAGGGTTGGGTAGACATAGTGTCCTCGGATTTACCCGAGATCTTTTCCATCGCAGAGAAGGCCTTAACAACAGAAAACCCGTTATCTATCGCTTATTCCGGAAATGTGGTCGATCTGTTGGAGTATATTTCGGCAAATCGTATCCACGTCGATCTGCTTTCGGATCAAACCTCCTGTCACGCGGCCTATGATGGCGGGTACTGTCCCCAGGGCATATCCTTCGATGAGCGAACCCGGCTGCTGGCGACAGACCGGGAACGTTTCCGGGACCTGGTGGACACCAGCCTGCGACGACACTTTGAGCTGATCCAGACGGTCTCCCGAAGAGGCGTCTACTTTTTTGATTATGGAAATGCGTTTTTGAAAGCCGTCTTTGATGCCGGGGTCACCGAGGCGGCCAAGAACGGCAAGGACGCCAAAGACGGATTCATCTTTCCCTCCTACTTCGAAGATATCATGGGGCCGATTTTCGACTACGGATATGGACCGTTTCGCTGGGTTTGTCTGAGCGGAAAACCCGAGGATCTGGTCGCAACCGACAAGGCGGCCATGCACTGTATCGATCCCGACCGTCGACCGGAAGACCGCGACAACTATATCTGGATCCGGGACGCGGGTGAAAACGAACTGGTTGTCGGCAGCTGTGCCCGGATTCTGTACCAGGATGCGATCGGGCGCACCCGGATTGCCCTCAAATTCAACGAAATGGTCCGCTCGGGCAGCGTGGGACCCATCATGCTCGGCCGGGACCATCACGATCCGGGAGGCACGGATTCACCATTCCGAGAGACTGCCAATATCCTGGACGGCAGCAATGTTTGCGCAGACATGGCCACCCACTGCTTTGCGGGCAATGCCGCCAGGGGTATGACCATGGTGGCGCTGCACAACGGCGGCGGCACCGGCATCGGCAAAGCCATCAACGGCGGATTCGGTCTGGTACTCGACGGGAGTCGTCGGGTGGACGAGATCATCCGGTCCGCAATGAACTGGGATGTCATGGGCGGCGTAGCACGCCGCAGCTGGGCTCGAAATCCCAATGCCATTGAAGTCGCCTTGCGATACAATCAAGAGAACGAAAACGGCGACCAGATCACCCTTCCCTATGTGGCAGACGATTCTCTGCTCAAACAGGCCGTCGATGAGGTCTTCTCCCAAACCGATTCCCAGGAAAAGATCGAGCCATGACTATCAACCTGTTTCGGAACGCCCGTATCGTCACGCCAGTGGATCAGGGCTCCCCGGCGGCGGGACAGGATCAGGGAAACGTGGTCCGATACGCTCCGGGCGCGCTTGTCGTTAGAGACGGTCGTATCGCCGCCGTTGGGCAGGAGCAGGCCGTGCTCGAGGGACTGGTCAATAAAGACGTCCAAAAGGAGGTCGACTGCGACGGCCGTTGCCTGGTCCCCGGATTTGTCGATCCGCACACCCACATGTGTTTTGCCCGCCTCCGGGAGGCAGAGTTCGATATGCGCCTCCGTGGCGTGTCGTACCTTGACATTTTAAAGCAGGGAGGTGGGATTCTGTCTTCCGTCCGGGCGGTACGGGAAGAAAGCGAATCCGCATTATTCCGGGCGACCCGGTCCCGTGTCATGACCGCTCTCGAACTTGGGACAACCACAGTGGAGATCAAGAGCGGCTATGGTCTGGACACGGATAGCGAACTCAAGATGCTCCGGGTTATCGACCGGGTGGATCGAGAAACACCACTGGATGTCGTCCCTACTTTTCTGGGTGCCCACGCGATACCCCCGGAATATGCGGATGCACCGGATGATTTTGTCGACCTGCTCGTCACCGAAATACTTCCGGCGGTTCAAGCCCAAGGGATTGCCAGGCATTGCGATGTGTTTTGCGAAGAGGGGGTGTTTACCGTCGATCAGAGTCGGCGGATCCTGACAACCGCAAGGGAGCTCGGAATGGCGGTAAAGCTCCACGCGGACGAGGTTCATGACCTGGGAGGCGCCGGTTTGGCAGGTGATCTCAAAGCGGTTTCCGCAGATCACTTGCTGGCCGCCAGCGATGAAAACATCGAAAAGATGGCGCGTGGGGGCGTCATCGCGACGCTTCTGCCCGCAACCGCGTATAGCCTGCGCAAACCGTATGCCCGGGCCCGGGCCTTCATCGATAAAAATGTGCCAGTGGCATTAGCGACCGACTGCAATCCAGGGTCCAGCTATACGGAATCCATGTCCTTCGTGATTGGTCTGGCGGTTCTCAACATGGGGTTGTCTCCGTCGGAAGCGCTGACCGCCGCCACCCTCAATGCGGCATACGCACTGAACCTGGACCGACGAACCGGCAGCCTGGAGGTAGGGAAAAATGCCGATTTTTTGTTGCTGGATGGCAAATCTCCGTCGATCCTGGCCTATCATGCCGGGGTCTCTTCCGTTCACCACGTCTATAAACTGGGGAAAAAAATCGTTTGATCCGCTTCTTTTACTGCATCCTTGTCGATAAGCGGGAAAGGAAAATTCAATGGGCAAAATCGTGGAATGTGTTCCGAATTTCTCCGAAGGCAGGGATCAAGCTGTCATCGACGCCATTGCCGACGCCATCCGGGAGACGCCCGGGTGTCGATTGCTGGATGTCGATTCCGGATGGTCCACCCACAGAACCGTATATACATTTGTCGGTGACCCGGATGCGGTCGTGCTCGGCGCTTTGAACGCCGCCAGCATGGCCCGTGATCGCATCGACATGCGCCGCCATTCCGGAGAACATCCCCGTATGGGGGCTTTGGACGTTTGTCCCTTCATACCGATTGCCGGTATCACCATGGAGGATTGTGTGGCCATCGCCACCGAGTTTGCCAGAGAGGCGGCTGAAACACTACAGGTGCCGATCTACCTCTACGAAGAGGCGGCACAACACGATTATCGAAAAAAACTATCTCAGATCCGTAAGGGGGAGTACGAGGGTCTCGTTGAAAAACTGCTGGATCCCAAATGGACGCCGGATTTTGGGCCGACTGAATTTGTCCCGGAGTGGGGGGCCACCGCAACCGGCGCCCGCCCGATACTCATTGCCTATAATGTGAACATCCTTGGCACACCGAACCAGGCCCATCGCATCGCCCTGAACTTGCGGGAGGTCGGGCGAGGTCCTGCCGATCCTGGTCGTCTGAAAGCAGTCAAGGGCATGGGGTGGTTCGTCGATGAAATCAACTCGGCCCAGGTCACTGTGAATCTTACGAACTATCGCATCACTCCGCCCCATATCTTGTTCGAGGAAGTGAAAAAGGAGGCCGCAGCGCTGGATGTCGGAGTGGCAGGGTCGGAAATTGTCGGGCTGGTGCCCCTCGAGGCCTTGCTGATGGCCGCCGACTTTTATGCCGAGCAGGAAAATCTTTTTATCTATCAGGAAGACCAGAGAATTCGACTTGCCGTCGATCGCCTGGGGCTCCACTCCGTGGCCCCCTTTGCACCCGAGGAGAAAATCATTGAATACATGGTGTCTGAACCGGCGGAGGAACCGCTGGCCGATAGCAGCGTAAGATCGTTCATCGAGGCGATTGCCGCCCGAACTTCAGCGCCGGGCGGCGGGTCCGCCTCCTCGGCAATGGCCGCCATAGGCGCAGCACTGGGGGCCATGGTGGCCAAACTCACCTACGGCGTCCGCAAGTTCGAGTCTGTCGAGCCGCATATGCGGGAGATTATTCCGATCCTGCACGAGACGACCCAAGAGTTGATTCCCATGATCGATGCCGACACGGCAGCCTTCAATGACGTGATGTCCGGACTGAAAATGCCCAAAAACACGAAGGAAGAAAAAGCAGCCAGAAGGGTTCGGATTCAGGTTGGCCTTAAAACGGCCGCAGATGTGCCGCTAAAAGCCATGCAAATCGCCGATCGGGCATGGGATCCTCTGTGTGATGTCGCCCGGTACGGGAACCCGGCTTCCAAGTCGGACGTCCAGGTAGCGGCCAGGGCCCTTGATGCCGGCATTTGGGGGGCACACCAAAACGTACGCATCAACCTGGAAGACATCGAGGACTCGAAATTTAAGACCACCGTGGCGAAAGAGGCCCAAGCACTCGCGGATCGTGCGGCCGGGAAATTCAAAGAGGTCATGGAGTTATTGGAGGGAAGATAGCAACCCCGTCACCATGTCTTCCGGAGCGTGGCATTCAGCAACGACACTTCAAACCATCTCAATCGAGGAGAGCCGGAAATGGACTCCTTAGGCCTAGATACAGAACACATGACGATAGACGAAATCGTCGACGTCGCCCGGGAAAATGTGCCGGTCCATGTCTCGCTCCGGGGAAAGGAACGGGTTGACCGAGCGAGATCTCTGATTTCACGATGGGTTAGGGAAAAACGGGTGATTTACGGCATTACCACCGGATTCGGGGCCTTGAGCGATGTGACCATATCACCGGAGGACACCCGGCAGCTTCAGGAAAACATCCTGGTCAGCCACGCAGCTGGCGTTGGCGAACCGATGCCGATTGAAGTGGTTCGCGCGATCATGGCGCTTCGGGTGCGCGACCTGTCCCTGGGATATGCCGGCTGCCGGATGGACATTCTGAACCACTTGGTGGCGCTCCTCAACAATGGCGTATCTCCAATCATACCCGAAAAAGGAACCGTCGGAGCCAGCGGAGACCTTGCTCCTGCCGCGCACATGGGTCTGGTACTGATTGGGCGTGGGGAAGCTTATTACAAGGGCAGGAGAGTCCCCGGCGCCAAAGCGCTCGAAGAAATAGATCTCCCGCCCCTTCAACTGGAAGCCGGTGAAGGTCTGGCCCTGATCAACGGCACCCAGGTGATGACAGCCATAGGCGTTCTGGCGGTGCACGACGCCATCCGCCTGTCCAAGGCGGCCGATATTGCCTGCGCCATGAGTCTGGAAGTGCTCATGGGCAGCCAATCGGAATTCGATCCCTTGATTCACCGGGTGAGGCCCCATCCAGGCCAACTCACAACAGCACAAAACATGCTCCGCCTGTCGGAGAATTCGGAAATCATCGCGTCCCATAAAGGGTGCAGTCGCGTGCAGGATGCATACACCTTGCGGTGCTCCCCCCAGATCCACGGCGCCAGCAAGGATGCGGTGGCCCATGCGGAGCGGGTGATAGAAATCGAAATCAATTCCACCACCACAAATCCGCTGGTCTTTGTAGAGATCGAAGACATCCGAACTGGGGGAAACTTTCATGGGCAGCCGGTGGCCATGGCGGCCGACTATCTGGGGATGGGTCTGGCGGAATTGGGAAGCGTATCCGAAAGACGCATCGAACGGATGGTCAATCCTCAATTGAGCCAGCTGCCGGCGTTTCTGGTCCGGGAGGGTGGGCTCAACTCCGGATACATGATTGCCCAGTACACCGCCGCGGCATTGGTATCGGAGAATAAAGTGCTGGCCCATCCGGCGTGTGTGGACTCCATTCCCACCTCGGCCAATAAGGAAGATCACGTCAGCATGGGTACGATTGCCATACGGCAGGCACGGGAGATCATGTCCAATGTGGAAATGATTATCGCCATCGAGCTGCTCTGTGCGGCCCAGGCCTACGATCTCGTTACGGAAGACAATCCCATGTCCGCCGGCAAGGGGACCCGGGTGGCCTATGAGATCATCCGTAAGCGCGTTCCATATCTGGAAAAGGACCGGGAAATCCATGCGGACATTGATAAAGTCGTATCGCTGATACGCTCGGGGAAGCTGATCAAATCCGTGGAGACGGCGATAGGAGAAATCAAGGCGTAATAACGAATTGGAGGGAACACAGCTTCTTGACACGTCAATGCCGGTTTCCTATACTCACCCGTGTCCAAAGAGGTTAATCTAACTGGAATCATTATAAAAATAAAATCGTACAACGATTTTATGAAACGCGGCGCTGCCGCTTATGGGGCGGAAGACGCCGCTATTTCGCATTAATTTAGTAGAGCTCCCACCCTAGTCTCATTGTTCCCCGCACACAAGCCACGGGAGCCAATCAACTTTAGGAATGATCAATCATGCAATTATCCCCTTTGACGGCAGTCTCTCCGGTGGACGGCAGGTATCGCAACGCCACCGAACAACTGGCGGACTATTTTTCCGAAGGCGCCTTGATCCGCTACCGCACCCGGGTCGAAATTGAATATTTCATCTCTTTGTGTGAGTTGCCCCTGCCCGGGCTTAAAAATATCGACAGCAGTAAATACGATGATCTTCGTGCCATCTACCGGGACTTTACCATGGATGACGCATCCCGTGTGAAGGCCATCGAACGGATCACCAACCATGACGTCAAGGCCGTCGAATATTTTTTAAAGGAGCGGTTCGACACTCTCGGGCTGGAAACGTTCAAAGAATTCATCCACTTTGGATTGACTTCACAGGATATCAACAACACCGCCCTTCCCCTGTCCATGAAAGAGGCCTGGTCAACGGTTCTGGAGCCGGCCCTGGATGAGGTCGTTCAGGTATTGCGGACGATGGCCGAAGACTGGAAATCGGTTCCGATGCTGGCCAGAACTCACGGACAGCCGGCTTCCCCGACACGGCTCGGAAAGGAATTCTATGTGTTCGTGGAGCGGCTTGAAAAGCAGATCGAGTTGATGTGCCAGGTCCCCTTCTCCGCCAAATTCGGGAGCGCCACGGGAAATTTCAATGCCCAGCAGGCTGCCTACCCGAATGTCGATTGGCCAAAATTTGCAGACCGTCTTGTCAACGATGTATTGGGGCTGTCACGATCGAAAGTGACCACTCAGATCGAACATTACGACAACCTGGCGGCGTTCTGTGACGGGATCAAGCGGATTAATACGATCCTGATTGATTTGACCCGGGATGTCTGGACGTACATTTCACTCGATTATTTTAAACAGAAGATCAAGGCCGATGAAGTCGGCTCGTCCAGCATGCCCCACAAGGTGAATCCCATCGACTTTGAAAATTCGGAAGGCAACCTGGGCGTCGCCAACGCCGTCCTGGAGCATCTGGCCGCCAAACTGCCCATCTCCCGGCTCCAGCGGGATCTGACCGATTCCACCGTAACCCGAAACATCGGTGTTCCCTTCGGACACACCCTGATCGGCATAAAATCGATGCTCAGAGGTCTCGGCAAACTGATTATGAATGAGGATCGCCTCCGGGAAGATCTTCAGGCGAACTGGGCGGTGGTAGCCGAGGGCATTCAGACCATTTTACGGCGCGCCGGCTATCCCGATCCCTTCGAAGCCTTAAAGGCGCTCACCCGGACCCACGGGAAAATAGACCGCAACACCATTGCCGAATTTATCGATTCCCTGGATGTGGAAGACGCTGTTAAAAAAGAGTTAAAGGCGCTGACACCGGAGACGTATATCGGCGTCGACCTGTATTAGAACAGAAAAGTTTTTATAATATCATCGGAATCGGTATCGGCATCGCCTTCGATGTATGAACAAAGGCTCCTTCGATTCCGATCCCGATAGCGATCCCGACGCCGAGAATGGTATCAATAATTAATTATCCAGAAGCCTCTCCTTAATCCTTTCAGAAATCTCCTGCTCAAACGATTGACCCACATAGTCGGCTTTGAGTTTGGTGTCTTTTCGAAGCAGCTCATCCGCCAGATCGCCGGTGGGATCTGATTTATAAATCATCTTTACCTTAACGGTCACACACACATCCAGTTCATTATTAACGGAAATACATTTCACCTTGCGCATCCTTTCAGAGGTCAGCATGTAATTCGTACAACAATTAGAGGGTTGCCTATGCGCTTTATTCCAGCAATCCAGCTTGTCGCGCCGACATGTCCCGTCGATTTGTGGGGTCGTAGCCTTATGGCGAAGCCCCAAGCTCGAAGAGCGAAGTCGGAAGCTTCAGCGAAGGCGGATACTCCATTTTTTCGGACTCCCTCCAATCAATCGCTGTGTTAATTATTAGAACCGATTGTCTCACTACCCAAAGTTTTCTCCGGCCCCCTGAGAAGGTCCATGGTCACCCGTTTCACGAGTGCCCATATCCCGGACGCGGAAAAACAATTTTCGATGGATCGGTCGAACAATACCGAAAGGCTGGGTTTAAACTCCGAGTCCCCCACCCAGATCAGGTAATAAATGGGCACCCGGGGAAAGGGCAACAGGCGGTATGCGACATCGGCCATGTCCACAGGATCCCCTTCCAGGTACTCGGCCGCCAGGCGGAAACGTTCCGGGGTGTAGCCATAGCATTCCAGAAGCGCCTCCAGAGGCAGTTCATGACGTCCTGAAAAATAATAGGCTTCCTTGAGATCCTTGGTACCGACAATCTCCGTGCCCAGGGGATAGATGGCATCAACGGCATTAAAATAGAGAAGCGTCACAAGTTCCAGGAGGGGATCCTCGATTGGAGACCATTGTTCCTCGTGTTTCCGATAAAGTCGCCGCTCGGAAACATCGATGCATATGTCAGCGTGCAGGAAATGGAACACAAGTCGCTCGCTGTCCAGAGGTTCCGCCAGAGTTAGATTGCATATCCTTTGAAGATCCTGCTGCTGCAAATCATCCCAATATTCAGCCGGGACTTCGACAATTCGATTGTTGTGATCCAGCGCCGGTGGCAACTCTCTCCTTCGTCGGACCTGCATATCGAGGTAGCCTTGGCTGAACGGATAAGGTCCTCGAGTGAAGTTTTCGCAGGGGAATTCAAAACAATCCCGTGAGCAATAGGCCACTTGGTTCATGACGGCGCACTCGAGTATTGAACAGGTACCACCAATAATCCGTTGCTGAGCTTCCAGTTTCCGCTTCGCCTGCTCACTGCGCCCGTGATCACAGGTCGAACATATCCCTTGAAGCCGCAGTTTGCAGACGTCACAGTTTATGCCACACGCGCCTGTCGGCATAGTATCCGTTCTCCCGTTAACCCGTCGGCCCGTTGGCCCGTTGGCCCGTTAGCCGGTTTACCGATTACCGGGTCGTAGCTACTAACCGCTTGGGACGTTAAGTTTTAGTCCTATTTTTTTCTTTAAACTTTCAGCTTTTAGCTTTCAGCTCTAACCACTCCAGTATCGAGTATCCAGCATCCAGCATCCAGCATCCAGCATCCAGCATCACCTGACACCTTTAAAAGTATATGAGAATTGCCGGGTTTGATCAACAAAATGGCAACGAAGTTGGTCATTGACACTTCTCAATCTGTGGCTGTAATATAGCTACACTCAACCCGCCCTCTCCGGAATCTTCCTGATCCCTTCAGGCCGGTGCAGGCATATCCACCGACCATTACTAAGGAGGCCATATGGACTTTAGCCTATCCATGGACCATGAAATCCTTCGGGAATCCGTGCGCGGTTTCGCCGAAAAGGAAATCGGGCCGTTGGCCCAGGAGCTCGACAAAGAGGAAACATTCTCCTACGACACCATGGCCAAGATGGCCGAACTTGGCCTTTTCGGAATTTTTGTTTCCGAGGAGTACGGCGGGCAGGCCATGGATTACCTGTCCTACATCATCGCCACGGAAGAGATCGCCCGGGTCGACGGTTCCCATGCGGCCACCGTCGCAGCGGGCAACTCGCTCGGCATTGGCCCTCTGTATTATTTCGGAAACGAGGATCAAAAGAAAAAATACCTGCCGAAGCTGTGTACCGGAGAGGCGCTGTGGGCATTTGGACTGACTGAACCCAATGCCGGGTCGGATGCCTCCAATTCTAAAACGAATGCTGTTCTGGACGGAGATGAGTGGGTCATCAACGGCAGCAAGATCTTCATCACCAACGCCTCCACAGACATCAGCATCGGCTCAACCGTGTTATGTAAGACAGGCACCCGGGATGACGGCAGGCCGGAGCTGTCATGCATCCTTGTGGAAAATGGTACCCCGGGATTTGTGGCCAAAGAAATGCACGACAAAATGATGTGGCGTTCGTCCAATACCAGCGAGCTATACTTCGAAGATTGCCGGGTACCCAAGGAGAACCTGCTCGGAAAACGGGGCCATGGTTTCTATCAGATGATGGAAACCTTAGACGGCGGCCGTCTTTCCATCGGTGCCATGGGCCTTGGCGGCGCCCAAGGCTGTTTTGACATGGCTATAAAATATGCCAATGAACGGGAGCAGTTTGATCGACCCATCGCCACGTTTCAGGCCAACGCGTTCAAGCTGGCCGACATGGCCATGGAAATCGATGCGGGCCGGATGCTTCTCTATCGCGCCTGCTGGCTGAGGGATGAGCACAAACCGTTTTCCAAAGAGGCGGCCATGGCAAAGCTGTACTGCAGCGAATTGATGTACCGCTGCGCCAACCACGCGGTACAACTCCACGGCGGGTACGGTTTGATGAAGGAATACGATGTGGAGCGATTTTACCGGGATCAGAAGCTGCTCGATATCGGCGAAGGCACTTCGGAAGTCCAGCGCATCGTCATCGCCCGGCACGTCGGGGCAAAATGTCTGTAAACAAGGTTAGCCCGTTTGCCGGTTTGCCTGTTTGCCCGTATGTCCTGAACGAGCACGGCGAGTTGAAGGGTTGCCCGGTAGCCAGGAAAAGAGTTTTTCACCACGAAGCACACGAAGAAAAATTTGAAAAAACTTATGTCTTTGAGCAGTTCGTGGTAGATTGAAATTATTAAGAGTCATGGAAATCAGGAGGGGACATGGCAGAAGAAACCAAGAAACCATATATGAGCGTCGATTTCTTCGAAGACCTCACCGGTGAGATTGAGCCTCCCCAGGCATCCGGTGTGGAAGACGTTGGTGTCCGGGTGCGACGCATCCGCAAGGAAAAAGGGATTTCCCTGGGGGAACTGTCCAAGCTGACGGGTTTTGACGAAGATCTGCTTGCGGATATAGAGGGCAACAAAGTTAAGCCTCAGTTGGGCACAGTGATCAAATTATCCAAAGCTCTGGACAGCGCCTTTGGGCGGATCGTATCCGGTGTGGGAGACAAAATCTATTCCATTACCCGAAGGGGCGAGCAGAAAACCGTCTCACGGTCCACCGGCAGTAAAGGTTCTCAACAGCTGTATACCTACAAGGCGCTGGCCCCTGAGGTAAAAGGTCGGCATATGGAGGCCCTGATCGTACAGCTGGAAGAAAATCCTGAGGGCGACATGTCGGTTCACGACGGCGAAGAGTTTATCCACGTTCTCGCCGGTACCGCTTTGCTTAAAATAGGGAGTGAGGTGTTTGAGTTGGAGCCCGGAGACAGCGTCTATTACCTGTCCACCACCCCGCACCTGATTGCATCCAAGGAAGGAAAGACAACCATCCTGGCCGTGCTCTACGAAGGATGATCCAGGAGGAAGGTATATGGACCGATTCGGGAGGCAGCTCATTTCTACGCCTCTGGCTGCCTTGTAGAAAATTAGGGGCCGTTGTTGACTTTGAGTTTGTCAACAACGGCCCTTATTCTTTCCCAGAAAATGAAACAGAATTTACCCCAGGATTCTATTGGGAACGGGATCTTTCCCAGGGTTTTCCGTTTGCTGGTCCTTGCCCTTTATCGGCACAGGGGCCAGACGGGTTGGAGAAGATATGATCCACCTCATGACATATGAAAAGATCTGTTGCCCTAGCCAAATTTTTGTAAAAGGTGGTTGTCGCGCTTTTTCTTACACGGTGTGTAAACCGGGGGACCCATGCCGCGAGATGATTGCTTAGAAAGGATCGCTGTTGATCAACGTATTCGATGGCCCGATCCATATCGTCATTCAACGCCGCTTCGACTTCCTTGAAAACCAGAAAGTGCATGAACTCAAGCTCCGCGGCAATATGATCGGGAGGTTCCTTGAATCCGGCTGATATTTCAAGTCCGGCCTCCCTGTAACGGCTGCGTACATCGGATGTCGAATTGCCCATTACTTTACGTTCGCCGTCCAAGTATACCGACCCGTAAGGGGGTGCCAACAAGGCATAAGGCCCAACAAATAGCCTGGCATAGTCGACGCATAGACCATCAATTTCATCTCCCAGACCGATGAACTCGCTCCCCATACGTCCAACACAGTGGAAAGCCTCCGAATCCAGGGTCTCTATATGTTCTTGAAGTTCAATCAACGTTTTATGCAAACCGATGGCGGGCAGGTAATAACATGCCGCGATATTCTTGTAGGCCACGCTGCGCGCTTCTTCATGCTTAATCAGGTCAGTCAGTTCCATTATGAATCTCCATCACGCTTCATCAATATACCTGTCTGGGTTGCCGTACTCATTTCCCGAGAAAAGAGAACGGAATGACATAGACGTACAATTGGAAAACGGACCCGAAGAATTACTCAGGCACGGCTTCCAGTTTCAGGTATCGTTCACCCAGTGTATAAATCAACAACATAACCGAAAGCCCGAATAACGCGACAAACACCTCGTATACAGTCGGCATATAACTTACGATTTCCGGACGGCCTTCGGCCATCTGCCCCAGAGGTCTGACCACACCGCTCAGCACAAATTCCAGTCGTCCTGCAAACATGCCGACAAGCAGTGAGGCGCAGGCGGTCAATTTGCCCCACACGGTGATTCGAATTGAAGGAATGAGCATTAACACCGTTGGAGCCACCAGACCCATCCAGAACTCAATGTTATAGGGTATGGATCCGATCATATGTTTGAAAGCCTCGTATTCCACTGCTGTCGAAGAGATCCCGCCGCTGATGGTGCGCCATAAGAAAAGAACCAGCACCATGCCCGCTACGATTCCCATCAACCTTGCGGCTTCGTTGTATAACGCCGCGTTTCCCTCTGGTCCTTCCTGTCCCGATAGTTCTTCATCCAGAATACAGAACAGGATCACGGCAGCCAATCCAGACCCAAATCCGGTGAGTGGGAAATAGAACGAGAAAAACGATGCGTTCAACGTTGGTCTCGCATCGGTCATTCCCAACAGCCAACCGAGCGTCGTGGAAGTAAAAATGGCAATGAGAAATACGAGAACGCCGAGTGTTTTGCTCATCTTCCCGGCATGAATTCTCCAGAACGCGGCCAGCAGAAGGACAAGGTAGACAATGTAGAGCACGGCCAGCCACCACAATGGCGATGCCGGATTGGGTGACAGAAAAATATAAATAATCTTCAATGGTGATCCGAGGTGCAGAATTAGGCACACAAAAGAACCGACAAGAACCGCAATTTCAAGATAAACAGTACGTTTCTCAATTGCTTCGTACCGTTTGATGCCGAAAACAACAGGGATTGAAGAAACAAAGGCCAATCCGGCGCTTGTCAGACTTAAAAAGATATATGTCGAAAGAGGCAATGTCCAAACGAGCACGTCTGTTTTCGCATAAAGCGTAAATCCGACAGTGTATACTTTAAATGTTGTCCATAGCCCTACTAGAACGCCAACGACAAGAATACCGATCCACAGTTGAAGTTTCATCTATATCCCTCCTTTTGTCCTCGGGTAACCGGCAGCACTGAAATCCCTAATGTAAAATACCGCAGGTTCGGTCCCCAACGCTTCCTTCAGTCGAAAGGGCCTGAATTTTCCAAGCAATTGGTTCACCTGGCTTTGGGGATCGTCAAGGTCTCCAAAAATTCTGGCATCGGCCGGGCAGGATTCGACACAACTGGGCAGTTTGTCTTTTTTGAGACGATGATCGCAGAATGTACATTTTTCCACGACCCCTTTCGGGCGTATGCCGGGAAGCGTCTCGCTCCGGGCGGGATTGTAGTACGGCGTCCCGTTACCTCCCACCTTGAGCACTTCTTCAGCGGGAGAGCTGGTCACCCCCTGTATCACCGCTGTCTTTCCTTTCCACGAGGGGTGTGCGTCTTTCCAGTTGAAGTAGATCACCCCGTAGGGGCAATTGATCATACAGTACCTGCACCCGATGCACTTGTTCGGATCGTGCATCGTGATACCATTGTCGAGTTTGTGCATGGCCTGGGTGGGACATCCTTGGACACAAGGTGCGTTGGTGCAGTGATTGCAAAGAGTCGGAATGTAGTGATAGCGAACATTGGGAAATGTACCGGAGGTCTCTGTTATTTTGTGTGACCAATAGACCCCTTCTGGCACATTGTTTTCGTTTCGACACGAAATGCTGCAAGAACCGCAGCCCACACACCGTTGGAGGTCGATAACCATCGCATATCTTGGCATTTGTTTGCCTCCTTATACCTTTTCGATTTTAATCCGTGTTACGGCATAGTATGCGGAACTGCCGCTCAATGCCTCATACTGAGCGGGGATCAGGTCGTTGCTGCTGCCCCCGCGTGGCACCTTTCCAAATTCTTTTGAGGCCAGCTGGCCGTAAGCCCAATGCCCCTGTCCGTAACACTTGGCCACTGTCCCAGGGCGTACCCCTTCCCAGAGTTTGGCTGTGCAGATTAGACTCCCGGTGGGAGATGCGAGCCGTATCCGATCCCCTGACGTGATCCCGAGTTTTTCTGCATCCATCGGATTAATCTTGGCCACATCGTCCCAAACCTCATCACCGGGATCCAGATCCTTGAATTCGAAATACCAGGAGCAATTGGCTGATCTGCCTTCACGGTTAAGGCGGGATTTGTGATCCACGTGGATAAACGGATAGGTTTTTTCATCTCCGAGGATGAAAGGTTCCTCATAGTGGGGGATAAAGGCCTGTTCTCCTCGCGCCAGGTAATTCGTTGCCTCCATAACCTCGTCGATCGTAACGCCATGCTTTTCAGCATGTTTTTCGAGAGCCGCCTTGAGCGTTTCGCTGTAAAACTCGAACCTTTTGGTCTTGGTTTTCATTTTTCCCCAGCGCTTACGGTGCGGGTAGGGTTTGGAGTTCCATACCCCGACCTTGGTAAATTCTTCCCAACCGCTGAATTTATCGCCGCCCTTGTACTTGGAAGGATCCCAGAGATTCTGGGTGGCGTATTTCAGGGCATACAGGGCAAACTCCTTTTCGTTTTCAGGCGACTTGCCGGTTTCCGGATCCTTGTAGGTCTTGTAGTGTCGCAGCAGATTGTCAAACCCGCGTTCGGCCAGTTTCTCGGCGATCAACCAAGGGATCTCGGTTTCGTCGATTTTGTAATCCCAGATGTTTGCGATGATGGGCTGCATCAACGTGACATGGCGATATCCGTTTCCGATGGCTTTGACGTATCCCCATTTCTCGAACATGTGGTGGGTGTCCGGCAGAACGATGTCGGAAAACCAGGAAAATTCCGATGCATTGGTGGTGATATGGACTAGAAACGGGATCTTAGATAGGGCGCGTTCCCAGCGTTCCGGCTGGGGGGCGGAAAATGAAAAATTGTTCATGTAGCCGATGGCCACCTTGATTTCGTAAGGATCGTCGTTGAGGATGCCGTCGGCGGCGTTATTGGTGATGACGGCCTTGCCTGGCTTTCCGGATTTTAAACAGGGAATATGAAGCCGGCCGCGCTGATCGATTTTTTCATGCTTCTTGCCTTTTTTGGCGACATCGTCCATGAACTCTTTTGGCTTAGGGAACTTGACCGTGTATTCTTTATTGGCTTTCATCGTGCCACCGACATTGTCCACCGAACCGACGATGCCGTTGAGCGCATGGACCGCCATGGCCGTATACCCACCACGGACTTGCATACAGGGGCCACCGCCCAACCACGATATGGCATGAGGCGCTGCGAGGCCAAATCCCCTGGCCACACGGAGAATCTGCTCAGCAGGGATCCCTGTTATCTCGGACGCCCATCCAGGCGTCTTATCCCTTAATTCAAGATTCCAGTATTTGACGATGCCGTTGGTATAAAGCTCCTCAAATGTCTCTTCATCGACGGTCTGTCCACTGATGAACAGGTTTTGACCTTCCTTGAAATCCCCAACAAACGGTTTGTACCAGAGCCCTTCGGTAAGCAGAACATGAGAGATGGCCACCGCCAGCGCGCCGTCCTGACCCGGTTTGATGGGAAGCCACTCATCGGCCTTGCCCGCAGAGGCCGACAATCGAGGTTCGACGATGGCTATCGTGGCCTTATCGACAACGTCCCCCCAGACTTTCGAATAATAGGATACCTGACGGTTGGCCGCTAGGGGATCGGCCCCCCAGAGCAAGATGTAATGTGAATTCAAAACATCGTACTGCCGGTAGCTCCAGATACCCTCTGTGTAGTAAGGGCCAAATTTTTCTGCCTCTGCGCACAGGGAACTGTGGGAAATGTTATTGGGAGATCCTATGATTTTGGTCATTCGGTCATAAAGCACATCCCGCATGTAGGAATACCGTCCTCGCATGAGCATGTACTTGTGGGTTTCATTATTCTTCCGGAGTTCCATTATTTTGTCGGCGATTGTATCCAGGGCCTCGTCCCAACTGATCGGAACAAACTTCGGATCTTCATTGCGGCCCTTTTTCGGGTTGGTCCGCTTCATCGGTGTCTTGATCCGGTCCGGGTCATATACCTGTTGCAGGGAGAGGTGCGATCTGACACAACCGGCTCCCATATTCACTTTTGAATGGGGATTTCCACGGATTTTTACGGCTCTGCCATCGACCACGTAAACCTGTTTGGAACACCACGAGGTGCATCCCTGGCAGGTTGCCGGCAGCCACTGCCCCTTCCCGTTGGAAACTTTCCCTGCGGCGGCAAATGCCTTGAGTTCAGGTTTGAGTCCTGTTCCCAAAGCCACCGCGGCCCCGGTGGTTGCCGAAGCCTTGATGAAGGATCTTCGCGACAGGGAAATGTTGTCGAGAAAATTCTGCACCAGGGCTTTGCCTTTAATTTTCGATTTTTCCATTTTCCCTCCCTGTAATGGTGTAATGTTTCATCAAACCGGCAATTCACTTCCACATCCTGGAAACCAAAACCCGCCGTTAGCGATTCGCTGCCGGGGAATCTTTCGATTCCGCCTCGCTCTCCCGGATGCATCTCAGCCAGTAAAGCAGTTCATCAGGGTCGACCGGTTTGTGAAGGCACGCCACAATGTGGAAACTCATGGCCTCCTTGAGTTGGGGATGAACGCGTTCCCGTGATGTGCACAAAAATTCCACCGACGGAAAGCGGCGCTTCAATTTCCGAATGGTTCGGTTGTCCAGGGGCACGCTGTCCACATCGAGAATACCTGCGACACAGGACTCCAGACTCAGTTCCGCTTCGAATCCGGTAATCGTATCGAACGATCGGACCTTGTAGTCCGGCTCGACCTCTTGGCTGATAGTCCTGATTTCCCCTCGATCCGAACTGAGAATACAAATTTTATCTTTAGATTTCAGGTTGTTGGACAATTACGGAATCCTTCGTCTGCATATAAGACAGCCCGTTTTTTATTCTCCGCAAATGTGATGCCATATCCCTTTGACCAGGCGTATATGTTCGGCGATACGGGTCGAGTGAATAAAAGATTCTTAATAATTTCTATGTGTTGGTGAAATTCGGAATTATGAAAAAAGAGTCGTAACGGAGTGCTGAGCCGGTTTCCGACGCGGAGAAAATGTATCTCAAAACCACGGCGAATGTCCGGAATCCGGACATGTGATTGGCCGGATACGATGAAATTTTATGATATTAGATGGTTAAAATGTCCGAAATTCGAACGAACAGGTAAGCTGTCCATCGGACAGACAGGTGTTTGAACTGCGTGTAGGGGGGAGAAAGGGCGCCTTTTACGGGTAAGTAACTCACTGAGAGGTCAGAGAGGTGGATTACCTGGCAATCAATGTACCGTAGGGTCCATGATCCGGTATTTTTTTAGTTTTTCATACAGAGTGCTTCGGCTGATTCCCAGGCGCCGTGCGGCTTCTGTTTTGTTCCATTCGCATTCGTCCAGCACCTTTTTGATCTGTTTCTCCTCGGAATGCAGCAAGCTGTGTTCTGCCGCAGTGTCCGGTGGAGTTACCGCGGCAGTCACCAGCACTGGAAGATCGTTTGGCCCGATCAGACTCTCTTTGGCCAGAACCACGGCGTGTTCAATCGTGTTCTCCAGTTCTCTCACGTTCCCCGGCCATGAATAGTCGAACAGCCGTTTCATTGCCTCACTGCGAAATCCATTGATTGGCTTCTCCTGCTCCTTTGCGAACCGGGCAAGAAAATACCTGGCCAGGCGGTGGATGTCCTTTCGGCGATCTCTCAACGGAGGCAGTTGGATCGGTATCACATTCAGCCGGTAGAAGAGATCTTCCCTGAAGGTTCCCCTGTGCACCTCCTCAAGGAGGTTCTTGTTGGTGGCGGCCAGAATCCGGACGTTGACCTTTATCGATCGGTCACCGCCCAACCGATCGATGCTCTGCTGCTGCAGCACACGCAGCAGTTTTGTCTGGGCGGCCGGATCGATCTCCCCGATCTCGTCCAGAAAAACCGTGCCCCCGTCGGCCCGCTCGAACTTTCCCCTTTTTCGGCGCAGAGCACCGGTAAAAGCCCCTTTTTCATGGCCGAAGAGCTCGCTTTCCAGCAGGGTGGAAGGGTAGGCTGAACAATTGATAACAATAAAGGGGCTACCAGAGCGATGGCTCCGATCATGGATGGCACGGGCCACAAGTTCCTTTCCGGTCCCGCTTTCCCCTTGAATTAAAACTGTGGCATCGGTCGGAGCCACGTCTTCGATCAGTTTGAAGACCACGTGCATTTTCGGGTCCTTGCCGACCAGTCCGCTAAAGCCGGTGTCTGCCTCCACACGGAGGCGAAGATCACGAATCTCCTCTTCATGGATATTGGCCCGATGTATCGCTCCGGCGGTTTGATTAAGGATCATTGTAACGATGTCAAGTTCATGCCTGACGCAGCGGCAATCTCCGGGGCAGACGACAATCATGGCCCCGAGCAACAGGTCGTGGTAGCGGATAGGAAACAGGGCAATCTGGTTCGCCCCGGCAAAAAGCTCCGGCAAATTCAGATTCGAAATATCGGCCTTTCGGATGACAGTCATCCCAAGGTTTTTTATTAATGCATCATAGACCCCATCGTAAGTTTCAGACCCAAAACTCGATATACCCTGGGGTGTAGTGAAGTCTATACGCCGTTCGGTACCATTGAAGACCAGTATATTCATATCGCTGCACTCTACGATATCCCTCAGGGTCCGAAGGAGAAACCGGCATATCGGATTCAGTCCCGGCAGTGAGGCTATTTTTTGCGAAATAGAAAATGAGGTTTGGAGCTGCCGGTGGGCTCGATCCAACTCCTGGTTTTTTCTCTCCAGCCGAACGTTATACTCTTTTAGCTGCTTCGTATGTTTCTGGATACGCGAAAGCATGGCATTGAATGCGCGAACCAGTTTGGTGACTTCCTCTCGGCCTTCGATGTCAACCTGACTGTCCAGCGCGCCTTCATCGATCTCTTCAGCCGCTTCGGTCAGTTTGATCAGGGGCCGCGTGAGCCGATTGATCAACAGGTGGCTGACGAAAAGGGCTATTACAACAATAACCGCGGTCGTGAGACTCATCTTCACCCAGAGGCCCGCCACCTGCTTTCGAAACGGCTCTTCAGAAAGGCCCAATCGAAGAATTCCGGCCTTGCCGTCGAAAATCGGCCAGGCGACATCCAGAATGTGCTCGCCGTTTTGGGTGATCAGTTTCTCTAAATGACCGATGTTTGGATGAATCGGGAGGTTGGCATCAATCAAGTGGACCGGCACTCCGTCACTGAATGTGTGGGTGATGATACGTCCACCTTTGCTCACGAACAGGTATACGAGCCCGGATTCGACAGCCATCTGGTCGTCCAGAAGTTTCTGCAGGGCCACAAGGTCGTTGATCAGTACCTTGTCCGCGGCATCCAAGGCAAGATTGTGCGCGATGTTCTCTGCACGGGCGGTCGCTGCCCTCACGAGGCTCTGACCGTATCGGTGGGCCACAATCTGGGAGATCACCGTAGCGCTGGCCACGATTAACAATGCTACCGCCAGCATGATGGATTGTTTAAGAGTCTTGGGTCTCATTGGGCCTGTCGGTCATGCGGGTGCGCAATCGTCGGTAGATTTTTCGCGTGGTCTCATACCACTCTTCCTTGGGCTCGACAAAACGTTCAATCATCAATTCATCAAGAATTTCTTTCCCTTTTTGGTCGTCATGCATGGAATATAGCAGATCCCGTATTCGGGACTTCAGGTCCTCGGGAAGGTATGCAGATGCCACCAGCGGCGGGCTCCCGAAGGGCTCAGAGCGGCGGATTACCCGGGTCATGTTCGTATAGTAGGGGTTTCGAGTTCGATAATATTCCCATTTGTGCCCATCGACTGCAGCGCCGTCCACGAGGCCCTTGGCAACGGCCAGGATAGAATTGTCGTGGCTGTAGGTATATGTCACACTCTCGAAAAAATCAGACGGATGCTCGTTCATTTCGCCCAGCCAGAAGTTCGGCACCAACGTTCCGGTGTTCGAATCGGGATCGGTAAAGGCAAACACCCGGCCGCGCAGATCCTCCAGGCTTCTGTGAGTGCTGCTTTTGTTGACGATGAGATAGGATCGATAGTAAAGCTCGCCGCGGACAATCGGGGTCGCCAGGGCTTCAAATCCGAACATGTCCTTTCCCAAGGCGTACGGCCCGGTACAGATAAATGCCAGATCGACCTGACGCTTCGGGAACAATTCGTTGACTTCGCCGTAGGTCTTACGCTGGACGAGCTGAATCGAGTATCCCAACTGATTGCCGATATAATCGAGCAGCTGCTGATAATAAACCAGGGTTTCCTTGGGAGAGATCATTGCCGCCACCGCGACCCGCAGCGTATTTGTCTCGGCAATATTAGGTTCCGGCGCTTTGATTTTGATGGTCTGGGTAAGATCTACTGGCTTGTAGTCCGCATCGCTGCTGCAACCGACCATAACAAATGCAAGAATCAATGACATGATGGGGGTAACCCAACGATACTGCCAGTAAGGTCGGTTTCTCATTTTCCGTCACTCCGGTGGGTGCCGGCTGGAATTGTTACGGCGTTGGATTTTATAAACTCTGTTATCATCTTAATCATTCTGCGGTTCGATGCACGACCCTCAGTGGTGTATAATTTGCCGTGAGTCTGAAGGGAGCAGTTATATTGGATGGATGCAAGATGGTCCTGTGTGAAGTCGCTTGAGAAAGGCTGAGCAAAGGGACTAAACCGTTGGAGGCAACACGGACCCATCTACTGCAAAAAGAGCTCCACACGAGTTTGTCAAGTTTGTCAACAACGTCCCCCATTCTTTTTTGAAGCTAATATTAGAGCAGCCGCTTTTCGTCGATCAAGTCGATCGCCCGGATTTTCCAGGAGCCATCAACCGCGGTAAATGTCACCAGGGCGTGATATTGGTTCTGGCGGTAGTGGGTGTGACCGAAATGGGTCACGGATCCGCTGACAGTCCACGTGGCGCCGGCAGTAAAGTCATTGTTCTTCAGGTGCCTGATTTCGTTGACGGCCAGGATATCGATCTCATCCACGTTCGCTCTGGCCCCGCCGCGATTTTCAAATTCCAGGGATCTTCTGTTTTCGAGATAGATCTGCCTCAGTTGCTCGCCGGTGACACTCACCGATAGCCGATCGTACACCCGCCCCTCATCACGCACCTCAAATGATCGGTAGACATTGGTCAACAGGTCGTCGAGGATCCGGGAGGCGCGTTCGGTGGATGGGGCCCATTGGGACACCCAGGGCAGATCCATGGGATGGGTGGCAAACGGATACAACATGAAACCAAGACCGGCCATGCCCAACAGCACTGCGCGGGGTATCAGGGACTTTTTCCGGACGACGGATGCGATGAGTAGCACAAGGACCAGGAGGAAGATCATTATAGAAATAATTGGAATTTGCGTTTTCTCCACTGTAACCGTTTCAATCACCGGCATCCGGTACCCGCTCAAACGGCTTTTCCAAATGAGCTGATTGTTATCCGGCGAGAGGATCATGGTGGCCCCGCCGAATGGATCGGTGGTGGTGGCTCGGACCTTCTGAACCGAATCGGAGAACAACCGCCAATCTACGCTGATGCGGTCCGCCAGACCGTGTGTTTCATACACCAATGTCAGACCGACGATCCCATGATCGAGGCTTTCGACAACCGGTTCCGGTCGTAGTGTCACCCCGGCCGGACCCAGGGTGACAAAATCGGCCCGGGTCATGATCGGCGAGGCGGTTTGCCCGTCGATGAGAATGGGATTGGCTTTTTGAAAGACCTCCAGAATGCCCTGCTTAACCGGCGTTTGGGATGCAATGGGAATGCTGCCCATGCCCTGGTCATTGACTCCCAGAAACTGAACCGCAGCCCGCGCCTGGATCAGGACTTCCTGCCGAACCTCGTAGGGCTCGACCGAAAGATAGGTCATAATCGGGCTGGTGAGCCGGCGCGCGCCCCTGGGGCGTTGGCCGCCCCCCTGCTTGGCCTGGGATACCGGCAAGCTGTACGGGGTTGCGATTTGCGTGGTGTCAAATGCGAGCAGGTCGGTACGGCCGGATACAACATGTTGTTGGAATACTAAAAAGAACGCCATCACCGACAATGCGCCGGCGGTATAAACACCGATCTTCTTCCCATACGGAATATGTTTGATGAGTTGAAAAAAAGACAAAAACACACCGGCGAAAATAAAGTGCCCCACATCCACTCCCAGGTTGAACATAAACAACGCCGGCAATTTCTGGTTGTTTGCCAATTCCAGCACGGCCATCTCGTGGGCATAGGAAAAGCCATGCAAGAGACCGAACAGAAACAGCAGGGGAAGATATGGGGTGGTGTTCGCTTTACGAGCCGCCGCGACGGCAAGCAGAAATACTAGAATCAGGCCCAGAAGATCGGTAAACAGCAGATCAAATCCAGGGAGTCCCAGGTCAGCCAGCACTATGGCTGCGGCCTGCCCGAAGGTGTAGAACAGCAGGTATTTAAAAACGTTGCGGGTGGGGGCGAGCAGCACCATGACAAAGACAAGCAGGACATGGATCCCGTTGAACAGCAGGTGCTCGAAGCCGATGAAGAAATGTTCCCGTACGACTTCACCAAGGGTTCGGGTGGCGGGCATGAGCGTCTTTAGCGGGATATGAATGCCTTCCAGGGAGCACAGAAACAACCCCTGCCGGATCGATCCGTCGAGCCACTGGACCGTCATCGATGCCCCGTTTCGCATCCAGGGCAGCAGCAATTCGTCTTTAATCGACAGCGGTTCGCCCGAAGTGGTGGCCGTCGCCTTAACAACGATCCAGCCGGACTGGTTGATATACTCCAGTTCGTTTACCTGAAACCGGTCCGGAAAAATGGGCGCCTTGATCGCCCAGACCAACGCCTGGGTGATATCGGCCTCGACCAGATAGCTTGTTTCGGACTTTTGAATGAGCCGGACCTTGGTGATGCCGACATCGTCTGATAAAGCGTTCGAAGCAGAAAAAAGCAGAACCGAGAATACAACAATCCCTTTTAACGTACCTATTTTGGATTTTGGAATGCGGATTTTGGATTTAATGAATCGCTTCGCTCTGTCTATCAAATGTGGAGTAACCATGTATTAAGATCCAATGTTGTCCCTGATCGTTTTATTCCAAAATCCAAAACCTAAAATCTAAAATCAGGGAATCCCAAATCTCAAACAATATCCAATGATAAAAATTGAAAATGACTGAAACAACGTTCATTCACGAATCCAAAATCCGCATTCCAAAATCCAAAATCATTTCCCCTCGACAACGATATGGTAATTCTTCTTCAATTCCTCTATCTTGCGGATTTGGCTTTCCAGGCCTTTCTGCAACCTGTAATCGGTCCTTAGATACGGCTCCATTTGCTCAAAGTGCGGCAGTTCCGGTTCGTGCTCTTCCGTTACGCGTACATAGTGTATCCCTCGAAAGGATTCCACAGGGCCGATCCATGAGTTCAAGGGCATGTCGAATAGTACCTCGGTAAACGATTTGCCAAACGTGATCGCGGTGGCCTGAAAAGAACTCTTGCGGTATCGAGGGCTTAACCTCAGGTTGAAGTCACCCAGCTTTGAAATGTCGTTTGCCGCCTGGAGTTGTTTGATGAACTGCTCCGGTTTTTCCGGCAGGTTTGCACTGGCGAATGAAAAATAGACCTGATCAAACGAGCGGGACGGCGATGCCAGATAGCGCTCCTTGTTGGCCTTGTAGAATGCGCGAAGCTGGGCTGCCGACGGTTCGGGAATGACCTCGCTGAGAGATGTGCGCATGATATTCAAGATCCGTTTCCGAACCCGGTAGTCGTTTTTGTCGAACTCTCGCTTGCAGGCTTCGCGCAATAGAACCTCATCTTCAATAAAGCCTTCGATGATCGATTGCCGCTCTTCGGGCGTGATCGCTTTCTGGGAGATGCTCTCCTGCTGTTGGACGAGGGCATCGATGGTCTGGGTGGTGATATGGATCGTCGCACGATCCGGTGGTTTGAGATGGGTATAAGCCGAAAAGGCGACGAGGCCCAGCAGAATGAAGTGCAGTATTGGGGATTTGAGTATGGACACCAGCACGCGATTCTCACGTCAGCCTTTATATAGATATAGAGAAGCTTTGGAGAAAAGATGATAAAAAGCGCGGCGGGAAGTTCACCGCCGCGCCGGCAATTAGTGCTTTCCGTGATCCTTCCACTTGGGATCCACGTAGAACGGATCGGTGATTCCTTTCTTGCGCATGGCCATGCCGGTCAGGATTTCCCGCAACGCCATATAGGCCGACTTGCGGCTTAGATAGGTGGGATCGGTCAACGGGTTGAGTTCGACCATTTCCACTCCGACTACGTTGGTCGCGGCCGCGACACCACGCAGCATTGGAAACAGTTCACGGGGCGTCATGCCGCCAGGCTCGGGGGTGCCCATACCGGGAGCGTAAGCCATGTCCAGAACGTCGGTGTCCAGTGATAGGAAGACATGCTTCACCCGCATGGCTTTCACCTCGGCCAGCACCTCCTTGAGAACCTTGCGCCACCCTTTGGCGTCGATCTCATGCATAAAGCGGTATTTTACACCCTTGCGCCGCATCCATTCCAAATCGCTGCCCCCCGGCTTGTACGAATTAAGGCCGATCTGAATGAAATGCTCACCTTTGACATGTCCTTCATCGATGAGGCGGCGTACCATTGCACCGTGGGTCAGGTAGTGGCCGAACAGCAGCGGAATGCCGTCGAAATGCGCGTCCCAATGGACCACCGCCACCTTGCCTTTGCCGTACTTGTCGGTAACGGCAACCACGTCGGCATACATAAGCGAGTGGTCGCCCCCAATCACCACCGGGATCACTCCGGCATCAACAACCTCCCGGACCAGGTGGTGGACGGTAACAGCCGTGCGCTCTGCAGACCAGTTGTCGACAACCGCGTCACCGTAGTCGACGATCTTGAATTCCTGCATGAAATCGATATCTCCGACTACTGGATGCGACACCTTTAGGACGCCTCCCCACGCAGTGTATATCGGCGCCGATCTCAGCGCTGAGGGACCGAAGCCGGTGCCTCGCATCCCAGAGGACAGGTCAATCGGAGCGCCCATGATTGCGATGTCAACCTTACCGGCAATCAGATCCTGCGGGCAGAGGGCAACCGGTGCACGGAAGAAAGTGGGAATACCCATCTTCCCCGTGCCGCCAATCGTGCGTTGAATATCGATGGGCCCGGGTTTGCGATCTTCGATCTTCGAGCAGTCTCGATAGAATTGGAGCAGGTCCTTGGTTGGATCCCGAGGTTCCAGCGGAACAGCATCCGGGCTTTCCCTGAAGAGCTCTATTATCGGCTTTTCTGTCTTCGGGTCGAATTCTTCCGCAGCGATAACAACCGTCGGTCCCAAGAAAACAAGTGTCGCGATGCTAACAAACATCAGTGTTAACCGTTTATGTTTGGCCATAATGCTGTCTCCTTTGCGCTTCTCTTATTAGCGCCCATCAGAGATACACATGAATGAAGTAGGGATAGGCTGAGTCCGAGCTAAACAATATGACCAATGATGAGTATTTTCAAGCCGTCGTCTTTTTAGGTGTGGATAGCGAAAGATCCTCCCGACGTTTTGATCAACAGTGCCGGCACAGCATAAGGTGGAGGTTTAGAGGGCGTTGTTGATAAAGTTGACTAACTGTTTTTTAGACGCCTCTTCATTCTTGCCATGATCGGGTTAAACCCATTGTCGCTGCCAGGTGAACCTTTTGTTGCCTGCTTTTCGGTATTCAGACCTTAGATCACCCGGATCGCCTTCCACTTCCCCTGCCGGAAACGCCACAGTGTAATGGAGAAAAGAGATATCACATAGACGGTCAAATTCACCCAGCAGGCAACAAGGCCTCCGCCCGCATATTCGACGATGATAGTCATTGGTAAGACCATGACGAACAGCGTGGCCATCCCAATGCTCCACATAATAAAGCGGGTATCCCCGGCCCCCTTCAAAACACCGATGAAGGTAAAATACATGGCGTCAAATGCGATAAAAATGGCCACGATCCGCATGACGACAATTCCCTGAGCCAACAACTGGGGGTAGGACGCATCACCGCTTTCGGCCGCAAGAAAAATGCCGAGCAGCAAACGGGGTGCAAGGACAAACAGCAGGCCCAACAAGAGCGTGTACGTCAGCAGGATGGAGATGGTCTTCTTGGTAAATTCGAGCGCGCTGTCCACATCATTTCGTCCCAACGATTGGCCCACCAGGGTAGACAGCCCCATTGAAAATCCAATAGCCGGCATGAAGGCCATGGACTGGATCGAAAAAGAAATGTTGCTGACCGCCAGTTCCACCCTCCCCAACCGGCCAACCATGAATATAAAATAGGCAAAGGCAAACACGTCCAGCGAGAATTGGAGAGCCGCCGGCACGCCTTTTTTAATGATGCGCAGGAACAACTCGGCATCCAAGCCACGACGGGATAGAACCCCATATTGTCGTTCGTAGGTGGGGCTAAAGATGATTATCGTGTACAGCAGCGCGATCAGTGTCCAGGAGGCCACCGTTGCAATTCCGGCACCAAGAATACCCATCTCCGGGAATAGCCATACCCCGTTGATCAACGCATAGTCCAACGGAATGTTGAACCCCATGCCGATAATACTGATCACCATCACAGGCCGTGTTTTCCCTCTTCCTGAAAAGAAACAGGCCAGCCCGGTGCCAAGCACGTTCATGCCCCCGCCTAGACAAAGGATGCTAAAATAGATACGTTCCAGTTGCTGAACCGCCGGCGGATGCCCAACCAACTGAAAAATGGGATCCGCAAGAAGGGACATCCCCATCAGAATTACGGCGGCTGCAATAGAAAGATAGATCCCCTGCCACACGCAGCCGCCGATCCGATGGTAGGATCCGGCCCCTGTGTACTGTGCTATGAAAACGTTCAGGTAGGTGGTGACCCCTGTGAAAAACGTCAGCGCCAGAAAGGCGGCGATTCCAGCGGGCAATGCCGCGGCAATGGCATCGATGGAGTAATTGGCCAAGAATACCCGGTCCGTAAATTCCATGACGGTGGTCGCGGCCATGGAAAGCACAAGAGGCAAGCTGACAGAAGTGATCGCTTTATAGCTTGAAATTGAATTCGTCAAAATTCATTTTCTACTTCAAATTGGCTTTCGTGCAACCATCTCAAGATCTTATTAAATAAATCCTGGAACAGTCCGTACAGAGTATGGGCGACCCTGGGTCCACCTGTCTCTCCCAAGGGCAGGGATCTACTTCATACCCACTGAAGTGCTCGCGCAATGCCGTTGATGTCCAGGGTGACCGAAGGGCTGATCCGAATGGCCACCCATCGATCCTCCTTTACGAGTCGACGCAGTTCGGTGGTCAGCACCCGCAGCCTATCATAGGTGGCTAGGTCAAATTGACTGCGCCTTGATGCCGGCCTTCGGTGAAATCCGGGAGGTACTGGAATAGACTGTCCTTCGGCGAGAGTACTATACTCTGAAGGCTCTCCCTGTTCGAAAATCAGAATGTGCCGAAGCCCGGAGTCGCTCTCGGTTTCCCAGGCGATGGTCGCCTCCTGGAGCAGGCACAGCCACCGCGCTCTTCGAATCAGCTGTCCGGCGTGAACCAGAATCCCTTCCATCATACCGGCAACTCTCAGACTGTGTCGCATTAGACCCCGACTGGGTTTAATTTTGTTCTTTGATACTTTTGTCTTCGAGACCGATCACATTTTGCGTTAGAGCTTACGCAGAACGGCCCATTTTGGTTGTTACGTGGGGCAC
>Ga0209780_1000112_pt1 | contig 35192 bp, 23 predicted proteins | sample WorMetexBAHAMAS2_FD_187384 | JGI IMG/M metagenome (GOLD analysis project Ga0209780, IMG submission 187384) | Marine gutless worms symbiont microbial communities from Max Planck institute for Marine Microbiology, Germany - Inanidrilus exumae... | ecosystem: Host-associated > Annelida > Digestive...
AGATGCCGGAATCCCCCTGTCAACGCTATGGTCTGCTGAGGTTGCCAAAGGTCACGGAGCGGCGCGACGGTCCTCGACCAGGCGACAATGATGATGATAAGTCAGTGTGAAATTGTGAGGTCTGCCATACATGGTAACCCAGTTCTGGAACTGCCCTGTCCCAATTTCCGATCGTGTAGGCCTAATCACATGCTTGGAGCCTTGGGCTTCGCCCTTGGAAAGTTGGCAGGCTGTAGTTGTGGTATACTATAGTTTCTAACTACTGTCAATGTCAATTTCAACTTCCTTTCACCTGACACCATCATTATACTGTACCTATCACCGTTATTTAGGGTTATGGCTATAGGGTGTTAACTAGGGGTGCTACGGGCCATCCTTAGTACCGGTGCTGCCCCAGCCGCCCGGGGGTGCTCAGTACCCCCGATGCTACGGCCCTGCCTCCGGTGCGACCATTGGTTAGCAGAACACGTAAGCCTCCATTAAATATGGGTTCCAGTAAATTTGCTAAAATAATTTTGGTTACTTTTTGAATAAATCGTAAATTAATTTTGCAGCGTTATCTTTGGTGTAGATCTGTTAAATAATTATTTTCCAATAGCTCGTAGTTTTTAAGTTGTTTTCACGTCACTTTTTCGCTTAATAATTATTTTTTGGCAAGAAAATAAATAAACTCTTTCGCACTGAAAATAGCCAGAGTAATTCAACTTTCGGTTTTTAAAAATTATTTTTACAGCAACATAAAATAAAATAATTCTAGCTCGTTCGAATTCTAAAGCATAGTCGTTTTTGACTACTCTGAATTAACAGGAACCGTATGTCTAGCAATTTCTATGTAATGTTCTTTGAGATGCGGGCAAATAGAATTTACCCGCGCTCGTCGAATCACATTGGATTATTTGCAAATAGTTTCGGTATCTATAGAGTACTCGAGTACGCGACAAAATACTCGATAGAGTACCCGTTCAGTGAAAATCCAGCTTGGCACAGCCCTACAGGTAGCCGCGTGTACTTCCGGCGTTTTATGGTCGCCACTCGCCATATTGTTTTGATTTGGTTTTTATTTGACTAATATAATATAATTACGAAACTAACCTCATTTTTGGCAGGTTATTATATTGTATCTGTTCAAAATTATGTTTGAAATTTCAATATTTATTCGTATTGCGCAAACAGCAAACGTTTATTTGATTGGGTAGGCTGGAAATGTCGTTTTAACAGTGGCAGATGGTTCAGTCACAACGCTGGACTGGATCGAGAACCCCTCGACCGCACTGGAGGCCAGTGATAAAATACGGAATTTCGTAATGCGTAACGCGTAGGGTGAAATGCGGAATGGAAAATGCGGAACGATAGTGATTGGTCAAAACGTAAGGCCACGTAACTACAGCTGTTACACAGTTTACTCTTTGCTGCTCATGTACAGTACAGCAATAGCTGAGGTTTTTTCTTAGGTAATATAATAATTATCGATCGTTGTTTTCTGTTGTAATGTTTAGTGTGCAGTTAGGGTTGATGTACAGTTGGACTGTCGTATCATCTGATAGTCAGTCACATAACAGAGGCACTGAGGCATCACCTTCTGCTGTTAGAATGTTTAATTTAGTCTGCTGCATTTTTTGGGCTTGGCTTTTGTCAGTAAAAATTAGCCTGGGTTATACAGTATGTTTGCCATGTACAATGAATTTGGCTTCGATTAGAAATTTTGTGGTACTTGTAAGATGAGCTGATTGGTTGTTTTTATGTAGTTGATCGTCAACGACTGATATGTGACTGTTTGTTGGTGCAGAATGGCTGAGGATTACGAGTCAGCAGTGACTACCGGAGCAGAGCACGAAGATGAGATGACGTGGAATGATTTAACGGTGCCACAGTTGAAGGAGGAGCTCAGCGTACGAGGCCTTGAGACTGCTGGTAAAAAGGCAGAGTTGGTGTCACGGCTCGAGAAATATGACAATGGTGCAGGCGTCATTTCAGTTTTTGATATTTTGTACATTCGTGATGTGTTTACTGTTTTGTGATGTATTGTGATAGACAGTGTGTAACAAATTCAAACAAATTTGATTTTTTTTTGTTTGTTTTTGAATTGTCTTATTAGATGTATTACGTTAGCTGTTGTTAATTTCACTCGCTTGCTGCTGGTAGTTATAAACACTGAGTAGTGTGGTCTTGGTCATATCAGTTCCTTTCACCAGCATTAGTGAATGGGCATGCTGGATGCATTTGTTTATTTATAGCAAATGCAAATAATTTAGGTTGGGAATGATACGCAAAAATTCATAGAAGATTTAGCGACCTTTTGTATGAGAGAGTTCTCAGTCAATTGAAGTAGGTTTATTTGAGACTTTAGAAAGTTGTGGAATTAAGAATTACAACACTTAAGTTTTGATTAAATGACAGAGGTGGCCGTGGTATTGAAATGTTATAGAATCGAGGTAAGGGAGAATACGGATAAGGTCACAAATATGAGAATAGCAGGATTTGGTGATGTAGTGGTTAAATTACAATTGACTTAGCAACTTCATATAAGCAGTACACATTGAGAGTAGACCTGGGCTTGTTCTTATGCTCACAGCTGAAGGCTTTGTACTAGGGTTAGAACGATACCAAGCTCAGCACCCAATACCCAGTACCCAATACTTTGCCTTCTAACGATACCAATACCCAATACCGATACCGGAAGTGACGTCATTCATTCTAATAAAAAATGCTGAAGTCAGTGCAGCTGCAAGAATTTAATCAGTTTAATGATAAAATGACTCTCATCATTTGGAAAAAAAATCCATAATAGCCTACTAAAATGCTTCACAGTTTGTTCATTCACTGTTCCGGTGTACAAGTCCATTAAATAAACTTCAAGTTATGCTTAATGAAAAGCAACATGACAGGCCTATGAAAGAAGTCAGCTAATGTTAACCACAGGCAGTGCTGGTGTGGATGCAGGTATTTATGACTGGCGATTGCTAAAGCTGTCAGCCGCTGAACGACTGAAACTGTGTTTGATGCAGCCAAGACGCATAATGCATCTTGGCGGCAGTTAGCAGCTTCAGTCGTTTGCGCGTCACTGGGAGTGGTGAGACGTGACAAATTAAGTGTTGGTATCGGATTTCACACGCGCACTTTACCCACACTCACTCCCACCCCTGGTGCCTGTGTATCGCTTTCCCACGATCTGCAGCGAGGCAGTCTGCCCGCATACGGCTTATCAGATACGCCTGTAGACTGTTGTCTGCCCAGTATTGGGCACGATTACTGAGAAAAGTATTGGGCCAATACCAATACTACCCAATACTGGCAAGTATTGGCCAATACCCCAATACCGTTATCGTTTGAACCCTACAGTGTACCTTTGGCTTTGGCATTTTGGCCTTGATTACATACTCTTGTGTTTATATTTTGTAGAGATGCTTGCACAGCAAAAACAAGATGAAGATAATGGCGATGAATTTGTTGTTTGGAATGTGGATGGTAGGTTTGGCAACTGCTAGTGCTGTTTTACTTCTTAAATTAAGTTTATTTTGGGTTCTAATTTATTCTGTCACTTATGTGACAGTGGGTAAAGTTTTAGCAACTGAGTATACCTGCCCGTGCCATCGGTTACTTCTAGCAATAGCTTTTCTCTGGAGGTGGAGATCGCCATAAATTAATCACCTGTTTTACGCAAACTAATTTCATTGCAACTAGTTTTAAAACCACATGACCTCCAGAACTGTCGCCCATAATAACGACTGGCCTTGTGGGCGTGCGTGAATAGGCATTTTTGTGTCCTTATTTCAGCACTTGCTGAGCTCTTGTTAGCCTGCCGGCATGCATTGCGATGCCTCTGGCAACAAGCTGGCATACCCCGCCTTTATTGTTTGTGCTGGAATTTTACAATGGTTGGGAAGATCACAAAACCTAGATCATCATGAGACCATGGAGTCTTTTTACTGATTTTCACCAAACTTTCAGCAAACATAGAGCGATTAGTGGGCTTTATAACAGTGTATTCTAATTGCAACGGCTTGCTGAAGGGACGTTGCTATGGTTACCAATTTGTGGCAAGTGTCAGAGAAAACTGGCATACCTTGTCTTTATTTTGTGAGCTGGCATTCGATAACTGTTGGGAGGATCACAAAACCTATACCCTATGCTATGGTAACTGATTTGTGGCACGTGTTGGCGAAAATTGAACATCCCGTATTCATTATTTTAGCTGGTATTTGACAATTGTTGGGAGATTGCAACATGGATTATTGCATTAACACTGCCAATGATTCTTTTATGTCTGACAAAAATTTCGTGAACGTTTGTCCAGTAACCTCTGAGATTTTGTGGCATGTTTTCTGGGAGTGTATGTGTAGGCTATTGTAGACGATCGACAGTCGATTATGACGGACTATCGTGCGTTCACGTTCACATGAATATTTTTGATTTTTGTGAACTGTTGACGAGAATTTTAGGTCGTCTTACATGCTATTGTGTGTTCTTATATATTTTTACAAAACAACTCGTTACAGCATTACACATGACATCTTTTTATTGCTTACTTACTGCATAAAAATCACATATTTAAAAAATTGTCTTATGTATGCAGCACACTAATAATCTATGTAGTGCTATCACATATTTATAAACAAAACAGTAATCACTACCGAGTTAGAAACAAACGTTTATTTAATAGTTTTAATGCGTGACATAACCAATGTAGTCCTTTTTACTAATAGGTCTACACATTATGCCTGTATATGCTGAATAAGCCTTATATTGTTGACGACACTTCTTCCGCAAAGTTAGAAACCGGACATGGCCAGTACACCAGGTATCACAGCACAGCCTTACAGCATGCTTAAGATATCGACGAGATTCCGGAAAAAAACAATTCCCGTATCAAGAAATTTTCTCTCTCAAAATTTAACATTACTATTAAAATCTTTAATTTTAGTTCACATTCTCAATTCTATGTCAGTATCTAAATTGTGCTTTAGTTTCTAGTTACTAATTTTACTTTATTTTCCACATGCACACACACACAGCCATATGAACAGTAAAATGCCCATAAACAGAACGTCAGCTCGAGAGCTCATATTTTCATAAAGTGTTATATTTTCACCGAGTTGTCAACTATTGAGTTTAGTTTCCGCAGTATTAAGCCAAGAGATTGGCTGGGAAGAATGTAGCTGAAATGACCTATTTTATGTCAAGTGGGACATAAACCCTTGACTCGGCCAATTTATGTGACTGGTGTGGTGAGTTGTGCTGTGTGGAACTGATTGAACAGAAGACGTTGGTGAGGAGCATGATGACCGTGATGACCACGTGGACGTGGAGTACCTGGGCACCAGTAATGGTACAAAGGAGCGTGAGCCGGACGAGATGGGTGATGCTGGCAAGGACAAGGACCTTGCTGCAGAAAAACCACCTGCAGCTGATGCGGATACGGCAGTGAAAGAACTCGAGCCTGACTTTACTGTCACTCCGTCAAAAGACAGTCAGTCACCTGCACTCAGAAACACATATTTTGAACTTACTGACCTGCACTCAGAAACATATTTTGAACTTACTGGAGCTTTATCTGTCTGCAGATGTTTCCCTAGAAAGACATTTTGGGTTTTGGCTTAAGCTGTGGCAATTTTTAGGTCAGAGTTGATATCTTGATAGATTGTTAGTCAACTTCTTTTATAATGTGTGTACATAACAATAGTGTCCATGCCCACTTTATAGTTGAACTATTACGGTTTAGCTAAATGCATATAGTGCCTTGGCACTGTTGGTTCAGTCATCTGACGTGGGAAAAAGCGTCCAGCTATGTCTTGAGCTTCCTTGGAAATCGTTGGTCAAGCCAGATGAATGCAGAAAATGGTCACTTTTTGACCAGTAACGCTATTGTTTTCAGTTGTATGTGTGTATTTAACTAAAAAATCTTGCTTTGGCTATTAGCAGTCACTGCATGTTACCCACATGGCCTAAGTACATTAATGCCCAGGGTGATTTGCCTCTGATTCGCTTGCGACGTATGGTGCTATATAAATCTGTTTTTGATTTGATTTGATTTGATTTGATTTGGAAGGAATGTAATTCTGTGTACATGTTTGGCTAATATCTGCTGGACACTATTCAGTAGCATTATTACTTTCGTACAGTTTGATAAGTAACATATTTTACTGTGGGAAAGAGCACAGAGACTGACCTGCCCATGTGGCCAAGTGGTTAGCGCACTCGGCTGCCATGTGCAGTAGTGCGCAACTTGTTCAATGGTGGGTTCGCACCTCAGCCCGGGTGCGGCTGCCTACCAAAGCATTATTTCTAATAATATCTGTGCACATGATGAACAGGGAGTTAATCCTTGGCAGGTAAGAGGGTTTGACGGTGTCCTCTATAATCTGTGACCATTGCTGATGCCTTGATTAGCAATGTCTAGGCGTCAGCCGCACTGACATGAAGGCTGAAGCAGACAGCTTTGGCTAAGTCCCCTGGCTAGGCGCTAAAGAAGTGTCAGTCAGGTGGCCAGGCGCTGAAGAAGTGCCTGTCAGGGCCGGCACTGAATCAAAGTGCCAGTCCGGACTTAGCCAGACAGTAGGCCACGCCTAGAGGGGGCGCACTTAGAAATTCCTGACAAGCTGGTCACGCCTGCTGTTCCTTCTGCATCCTACACAATGTACATGTACACCGCACATACCTACCAATTCCCTTTCTCTCCTTGGGCTGGCGCATTGGACCGATATAAGTCTCAGCGCTGGGGTCCAGAGTATGCTGGACCCCTGCCCACAAAGAACGAATGAATGAACAAGCCTAGAGACTGGCAAGTTCAAAGTGAAGACTTACACTGTGCATTGGTTTCTAATTATGTTTTTTAGTTTTACTGAAATATTACTGATTTTACGTGCGGTGACCACCACTGGTTATATGTGTTTGTGTAGAGGACATGTTGTTGCTGATGTGGTGTGGCAAACAAGTTCCTGTTCCTTTCAGAGATGAGGTTCAGAAAGGTCGGTAACTTTGACTCTCAGTTGGGTAGATGCTAAGGTATGGCGCAGGTTAACGAGAGATCATACAGTTAAATTAACTGTCACCCACAGTGCTTAATATGACAAGTGGAATGAGCTGTTAGTACATTTATTTCCCACCAAAGAGCATCACCGTATTTCGGCTGATACTTATTTCTCATTCCATTCAGGATAGGAGGCTGGGTTGGCTGCTGACACCGGGGTGATATATCTGCTCACAGTAATTACTTTTCTTATTATCAGTGAAAACACCAATCAGCCATTTGGTTTAACCTTCTCTTGATCTGCCAAATGACTTTTGATGTAAGGGATGTTGCTGTCTTATCTTAATGCCGGCTGTCCGATGCCAGCATGCGTAGACTGATTGCTATGGACGTGTTGTAGACGTGAGACATTGCAGCCGGCTGCAGAACGTCATGATGTACCCGGTCCAGCTGGTCGACATGTTCAGCGACACATTTCGACCGCTCATCGAATCTGCCATTAATGTGTCGACTGAACTGGACGAAATTGTTGCTGGTCAGGCTGTCAAAGGGTATGTGCACCATTGCATCCCCACTGCTTCGGTTGACTATTGCTCCAATAATATGGTGTGAGAGCATTACTGGTGTTATTGCATCCACCACAGGTCATTGATGTAACTGGTGAAGTCGGCTGTAATACAGCTAACATTAAACCACAGAAAAATGTGTTTTACTGCAGATGTTCTGCAGCTGTTCATATGTCTGCAACATATGCAGGTTGATATGAGCGACGTGGTACCATGATGATGTGGTGCTTGGTTGTTATCCTGTCATACGGTTTGAGTGTTATTATGCTGGCTGCGTTTAGCGGAAACCATAATTATATGGTATGGCACCTGTCTGTCTGTCCTGTCAGCATACTCACCATGACTGACATGCGATGCAGCCAGCTTACATTTCGACCTGACTGTAAGGAGGACCAACATACTTGTTACATTTCTGAAGGAAGTGTCATCGGATGATGAAGTGTTTTTGTGTGGCGACTGTAGTGATTAATGCTTGTCGAGCTATACTGATGATGACTGGACTGTTTTGGTTTAAGAGTAAGACTGACTGTGGTGGAATGGGTTTGACATGCTTTAGGTATCTGCGGCTCAAGTTCAGCTCTCCATCGGAAGCAGCACGTGCTGTCGATACGCTGAAGGAATACAAGCGTGACGGACTAGAGCTGACGATTAAGTTTTTTGCGGAGGACGACTCAGAAGGTAGTGACAGTTGCAGTAATATGCCAAGGTGGCAGCTACCATTACTAGTAGTTCTTTACCAACCGCTTCATTGGTTTAGGTAGAATAGTTGGACTGCTGTATGTGTCAGGACAGTAACTTTTGAACTAAGTGACCTTTGGCCTAGATGTTTGGTATGCTGGTTCACCTTGGCACTATCTAGGTCATATTTGAAGGTCAAGGTCACAGGTGAAGATTCGCTGTCACGTGAGGCAGCTGTTGTGTGCGCAGGTGTGTGGAATGTGTTGCATGCATCATGTGTACGTTTAGTTGAACACACACGCAGCTGAATACAGCAAGCTAAAGTGACTAATATTTTTATTTATTATACTAATATACTAATAACAGGTATTCGTGTTGTAATTGAATGTTCTGTGCACTTCAGAATGTTGAAATACGTTTGATGTTTGTTTAGGACATGTTTTGTCAAAGATTCGAAAGGATGAGGCCGAACGCAAAGGTTTGTTTTGGTTTGATTGTGTCAGAGCTATCTGTGTTTTGGATTCATATTCCAGTCACTTTAAAAAGTGATTTTAAAATTATTCAGTAGAGTTGTTGAATGTTTAAACAGGCATAAATAGCAACAGTGCATAAATACCAAAGTCTTGGACATTTTGTATAATAGTTATTTGTGGAATGAGATAACTTCTAACTTCTGTGTTACAGTTCAGTTTGTACTTTACTGAAGTTGTTACTGAATTTCTCTTCTGCAGAGCATTACTGTGAGCTAGTTTTCTTCTTTTTAGCCGAGTTATTTTGTGAAATTAGCTGCATTTATATGCATTAACCACCCAAAACCCGTTTCTCCAAACAGATATTGTTACCACGTTATCTCATGAACAGCTTGAGCAATCTCACTGAAACTTACAGAGAACATTCAATAGCCCCTACTGATGACCTGGTTAGATTCTGGAGGTCAAAAGGTCAAGGTCACAACAGGCCGTTGAGGTGGCGAAGGCATCCATGTTTATCTAGTTACCTCCCACGCCTAAGGTGATGGGGTGTTATGTTTTCGCCCGCCTTGGTAGATATATAGCCTATATATAGGTATATAGGTATGTTTGGGAACAACTTCCTGGTGCCAACTCAAGTCCGATTGTCACCAAACTTTGTCAGTCATGCCCTTGGCCACAGGGGATTAAATTTTGGAAGGTCAGTGTTGGTGAGACACCTGCATCTATGTTAGGGTGAATTTTTTACAACTGCTTGCTATGATGTCAGAGACAACCAACCCAACATGAAAAAGTGACTCCTTGATTGTTCGTGAATAATGCTCCTATTATAATCACAGCCCATTTAACCAATCGGACTTTTGTTGACGATAAAAGTTACTGCTGTCCAGTGCTTGTTGTGATGTCTGTCATGAACATCTTCTGTCCAACACTTGCTCTGTTGTTCCGTGAAAAGTTTCGTCAGGTTGGTAATCAGATGTTAATTACTCGCATTACAAAACCTTATTAAGCATACTTGTTTATCAACATTTTGACCTCGGAGCTGAGATCTTCATTAGGATTGACTTCCAGTTTCTGATGTCATAATGAGCAACAACATTAATCAGGACAAGAGCTGCTACCAACTGAGCCACGTATGGGACAAGTTACTTATTGACAAAGAAACAGGAAGTCACTCCATGGCTCAGAGGTTGTCGAAATGTCGGCAAACAAGTAGGCTTAGTTTGGTTGTGTAATGTAACTGATTAATAGTTGCTCTGTTGATGTAGTCAGGTGTGGCCAAGCTCGCAAAACCAACATTAAAAACATTTCTTGTGCTTCCTTAAGGTTTTGTGATCCTTGTATGCATATCTACTGTTTGTCTCTAAACTGATGCCATTAGTGTCACAATACTGCCATTGTGATGCACTGAAATATACTGCATATACTTACTGAATCTGTTGATGCAAGAATTTAACCAAACAAACAGAGGCAAAATTACAGTACTGTTGTGAAATCATTGAGGTGAATTGCCAGGAATTTTCCAGTTAAACAAACACATTCTGCTAGAGATGTGATGTAGTTTCAGCTAATTGGTGATGTGAAGTGGCAGAATTAAAATGATGAAAATGAAGCAAAAACCAGCCCAACACTGCTATAGTGTGTGATACTGCAGCGTCTCGACGATCAACTGAACTGATTGCGTTGAACGACGCGGTGTATTTTTTTCAGGACCGCTGGTTACTCGTCTGCTCTATGTGGGAAATTTGCCGGCTGGAATTGCCGAGGAGGCTGTGAAGGAGTGTTTTCCCGACGCACTACGGGCTATAGTGCCCAGCACAGAGAAAGAAGACTCGACTGAGAAGTCTGGCGGGTAAACACCGAACGGCAACTTCAGTAGAAACCAACAAACACAGTGCAGTGAGGCTGGACGTCAGGCAGCAGGCGGAGCAGAGATGGATTGAGAGAACTGACCACTAGCCAGTGGTCAGTACTGGTCAGTGTGAGATAACTCTGCCTGCCAGCCTGCCTTTGTGAGGAGAGGTTGCTGACAATGCTAATTGTAGCACGGTATGAACGTATGCGTACTGATGTACGCTGAGACAATCGTGGAGAAGATGGGATATTACACTTTTGTTACACTGCTCAAGAAGATCATAATAACATTCTGTCACTGCTCAAGAGGACGTTAAACTTGTTGTGTCTGCTTGCAGAGAAACTAAAACTCCGCACATAGAGCCTCAGTTCTAGTTCACTGGTGGATTGATGATGATGTGGGACGGTTTGTTGCAGGAGGCAGAGAAAATGTAATGCTGTGATGTTTTACACCATAGACATGATGAGCAGAGTGTAGGAATGGCTGGTTAGGGACATAACTTTGGGACACCCATGTTAATAAATTGTCTGGTCTGAGACGTCTGATATACCATCCAGCTGTATACTATGCATCTAACACTGATTTCTTTTCTTGTAGATATGCATACATGGAATATGCTTCGGAGACGGATACAGCGGAAGCTGCTAAGAGATATCAAGATGTTGAGCTTGATGGACACAAGCTTTATGTCATCAAAGCTATGACAGAACGGATGATGAGCTTTGGTGAGATGGCATTCACCGTCATTTATTATGCTGTCACTACCCAACAAAGCAATCTGTTTTGGGCTGTCTGTTCTTTCGTTTGTTTGCCCAGACAGACCTTGTTGCTCTGTTGTGTATCGTTGGCTTGAGCAGTTCTCGATGAAACTTAGTCAATATTTACTGGCCCTTACTGATGACCTGATTAGATTCTGGAGGTCAAACGTCAAGGTCATAGCAGGCCATCAAGGTGGTGAAGGAATACACATCGATGCTAGTTGAAGTTCATTTTCTAGTTTTTGTGTACCAGTATTATGAGATTTATAATGTGTACAAAAATCTGCTGGTGGGTATAATGAAGAAAAAGCTGGCAAAGGGTTAGTTGAAGATCTCTGGTGAACCATGTAGCTCTCACAACGTTGTATTGCTGTGCAACGGCACTATGTTTTTGCCAACACTAAAAACGTCGCTTTAATGCCCCGTATAGGCTCCGGGGTGGTAATGCGCCATGATGCATGTGTTGATTTCGGCGCTATATAAATTGTGTTGTGTGTTTACTTAACTTCTTTCCTCACTTTCTTTCTTCTTTCTTCCTTCCTAATGCTTTCTTTCTTACCATCTTTTTTTTACCTTATAGTGTGCTGAGCCTGTGGGATTGGCCCTTGACATGTAAGACTATCATCCTTCAGTGCTATTACACTGTTGGTTGGGTCATCTGACCTGTAAAATCGTCTCCGAAATGACCTATAATGTGTCGAGTGGGACGTTAAACCCTACAATACCGATACATCTTTCTTATTTATTTAATTCCTTACTTTTGTACTTCCTGACTTATATATCTTCTTCCAGAATAGACTTGTTCCATTTCCAGGCTGGAGGTCGTTGGAGGCGACTAAACCTATCTTTATTTTTTGTGTTACAAGTGTTGCCTTGTACAGGCTCTGTGGTGGTAATATGCACTGATTTATTTGTTGAGTTCAGTGCTGTATAAGTTTGCTTGTTTACTTAATTTCCTTCCTTACTTTATACTTTCATAATAATTTCTTTTTACATCCTTCCTTGTTTACTTTCGGTCATATTTATCTACTTCTTCCAGAATAGACCTGTTCCGTTTCCAAGCCAGAGGTCGTAGCAGGTGACCAAACCTGGCTTTAATTTCTTGGGTTCATTTTGTGTTGTAGTATATTTTATTACAGATCTATGCAGGTTTGCTTTTGTTGTGTTTGATTTAGTTTTTTTAGTGCTAGGCCAAGAGCTTGGCTGCGAAGAACGTCTCCGAAAATGACCTATTTTGTATGGTGTGGGTCATAAAATCTTAACTCAATCAATCAAGAACAAGGTTTGGCGAAAATTGGCATACGCCACGTTTATTCTATGTGCTGGCATTCCACAACAGATTGGAGGATCGCAGCATGGATGCATGCGTTAATACCGCCGATGAACCTTGTATGTCTGAGTGAAAACTTGGTGAACTTTGGTTTGTTAACCCTGAGTTTTGCTGGCGTGTTTGTGCCATGTGGACTACACTCTGGGCTTTGCAATGCATTTCTAGTTTATATCATATTACATGGAACAGTGATGAGTTTTGCTGAAGGATAGTCATTTATGTCACATGGTGGGTGTGTGCCGAAGTGTCACAGTGTGTGCTATGTGCAGGGTTGCTAAAAGACAGTCTTAGGAAGTACTGGTTGGAGCAGATACGTGGCATGGAAGCATCAAAGGCAAAGGCAGTCAACAAAACGGCTCGTGAGCAGGCTGATCTTGACAGTGTATGTACACTCAGTCATCTTTTCTTTGACTTGATATCAGAACACCTGTTGTGTGCAGCTGATGGTGTACACAAATGTTGTCCACTCTGTAGCTGATCAGGTCAAATTGTTTATGGTGATTGTCTAAGTCACGTTCTACAACAGGCATCATTGCTTCACTTGCTCAGAGTCCAGGTCATATTGTTGTCAAAATTCTATGGAAGTAGCAGTATCTGACTTCATGCAGTGAGTCTTGTTCAAATAACTACGAGCATTATATCTAGGACATTTGTAATAACTGATGACCGCATCCACCCTGAACTCACAGCTGTTGAAATGTCAGCAATTGTGGGTGGCATCTGCAAAAGTTGTAGTGGTGACCCAGATGTTGTCTTGAGCCAGTAGCCTTGCCATCCTATCTGTGCATGCATGCGTGGACGACAGTGTAGCATTATGGCAGAATATTGCTGTTACCAGTATTTCTTGTGCATTTGAAAGCCATGGTCTTTGCTTCTTTCTGCACTGATAACCCTCTCCTCTCTAATAAACAGCGTCTGAGCTGTGATGATTGTCTGGAGGCTAGGAGGGAAAATAATCCGAACTGTTCTGTGCTGTGTTGTATACGACATTTCTGCACAATAACACACACACACACATGTGTGCAGTTCTGAAATTTGCATGTTGATTTAGTTTAGATATCATGGTGTGTGTTTTAGTATTTTTGTGCTTTTTGTGTTAGCTCAGATCATTTTATTCCTGTGTTGCTTGCTTTTGTTGTTTAGTTTCTTCAGTACCAAGCCAAGAGATTGGCTGGGAATAACGTCCCCGAAATGACCTGTTCTTGTGTGTCGAGACGGACGTAGAACCTTAACTCACTCCGTCTGATGTTTAGTGAAGAGACTCATTTATATCACTGCTGTCTTTTGTCATTGGTCTGTGTGAAGTCCATCTGTGTTGTTGCTATGTTGTGTATCGTTGGTGTGTGGGTGGGACGTAAAACCTTAAATCAATCCGCATGTGTCGTTGGCAGAAACTGGAGCGGATGAAACGACGCATTAAGAAGGACAACGAGCGACGCGAATTACTCAACATTCCTGTGCCGGAGTCGGAGATAATGGAAGTGGCAGAGTCTGACACAGAGAAGGACGGTGAGGACAAGGCGGCCAAGGACGATAAGTCCAAGGAAGAAGGAAGCAAGTCATTTGAGCACCATTCACGCCGGTCTCCTGAACGACGTCGCACGCCCCCTCGGCGTCGGCCAAGTCCACAACAATACCGACCGTACGTCTTTGTCATTGTGGGACAGACTTTCATCACGTGTAACCCATGTTGTCCCTGTTTCCCACCTGTATTTCTTTCCTCCACTTCTGATCTTGCGTCTTATCCATAACAAAATATACTACAACATAAAATGAACCAAAAAATACTACGGTCAGGTTTGGTCGCCTCGTACGGAAATGGAACGGCCTATTCTGGAAGGAGTTGGTAGATAAGTCAGAAAGTAACTGAGTGTGGAAGTAAATAAGCAAGAAAGCAAACAAAGAAAGAAAAAAGTGAATTGGATATTAAATAAACACAAAAACAAAAATTTGATATAGTACGAAAGCAACACATGAATCACGAAACATTACTTCCCCGGAGCCTGCATGGGGCAGAAAAGGTAGGGGAAACATATTGGTCATGGAAAATTGCATTAGTTGACTTTAGTACGTGGACTTATTGTTGGTTTTGCTAGTCAGTGTATTTGTATTCAGTTGATTAAGTTTAACTTAGTCTTAATCTTGCTTTTTCAAATGGTAAAGAGGGTTCATACTGAATAAGGTGTTCATATGGTCTTAACAAGCGTAACGTGATACCATTTGCTATTTATTCATGTCCGTTGCTTCTGTATTTACTCAAAAAGTTGGGGAATTGGTCAGCTCATACCTAGGGAATGTTTGTTTGTTTGTTTGCTGTAGCCAGCTTATACATACCAGACAATTACTGTTTGTGCGTCCAGTCAGGAGTTTTAACAATATGGCTAGTAATTTTTACAATTGCCGTACTGTACTGTTGTTGATCACAGTTACCGTGGTGGTAGTCGTGGTGGTTACCGTGGTGGTCCAGTCGGCTACGGAGGCGCTCGTGAAGGTCAGGCCGATCGTCTCGTCGATCAGCTTCAAGAACTCGTCGGCGTCCTTGCGTAAGTGACCACCAGTTTGTATACGACAGTTTTCACCGGTGTTCAGTAATAACTGTACGGCCATAGCTGTTAATATTCTGAGCACTGGCGTCAGAGAGCCAGCGTAAGGTTCATGTAGGATAATGGCTGTTAAACCCATGCAGTGTTTCTGTATGTCTGGTAATATGAATTTGGTATACTGGCTCTTGGTGGTTGGGATTGTCCTGTACCAAATGTAATAGCACACCTATCAATGGATGATGTACTAATTGTTAATGGTTAGTGGCGATTTTCTGCGTTTATCTTTGTTTGCTAAAATGGGTATCTGATGAAATCTTTGGAAAGCGCTGAGTGCTTTTGATCACATTTGTTTTGTATGTTTGAAACAAAATAAAAATAATCGTTCAGTGGATAAAATAGTTAAAAATCGTGATGTTTTCCTCAGGGATAAAAATCATTTCAAACTTATGGAACAACTGTGATGTTGAGCTGTTTGTCGCAGTGTGTTGCTGACCGGTACTGGTTGTACTGTCTGGCGGATATCAATTACGTGGCGAGCTGTTTACAGGACTTTAACGTTTTTTGAAATGGCAGTAGCACTCACTGCCTGTCTCATGACAGCTCTGTTCGTTGTCAGGAATGGCCTCTTGTCCAAGTTGGCCGGTACAGCTTGGGATGCTAGTAGTGATGTGATGATTATTGAGATCAAGATTTTTTTATGAAAATGAAGCAAGTGTGACTCGATTCCGATACCGTATCGCCCTAGAGGGACCGATGATCGGTGCAGGAGGTCACAGAATAGGCTTTACACCCCGTGAGTCCAATCATGCCAAATGTGGAGGAGTTTATAGCTTTGCGAATAAGATCACGCTGTGTGCAGAGGAGTTTATATCTTCAGCTCCAAATATTGTGGCGAAAAAATCGACATCGAATTATTTATTTAAAAAATGAATCTAAATAAAATAAAAAAGGAAAAACCACAATCGTCACATCACTAGATGCTAGTGTTACTGTTGCAGAATATTGTTCTCCCATCTGGATGAGATTCCCTTACACCATGCTGATCAACATCCAACTGAATATTACTAGCACACTGCAGCCTACTCAACTTTTGTGACTTGTGGTACTTTCACTTCATTGGAGTTCTAACGTAAGGCAGCATCTGACACCTGTGGACGCGGTACTCTACCACCCACCTCAGCACCTCGTATTACAACATCCTTTTTACACTGACATGGTACTGTCCAGCTTAATCAAGCGTGATCTTATTCTTGCAAGTTGGCTGCAGTGGTCTACCAGTCACTCATGTACGTTCAATCTTCCTTGGGTGAACGTATCATTCACAGAATTGCTTCTGCACTCGTCGTGGCGTCTGTGCTGCAAATCTACACAAGTGGGTTTGGCGTTTTCTGACAAGTGCAGATGTGAGATGGTCCAGACAATGTCACATAGTAAATGAGTGTCCAGAGACACTGCTTCCTGATATTGGTCTGCAAAGGCTTCACTCTGCCGACAATAAAATGTGATTAACTGTTCGGAATGAACAGCAGTGATGGCACTTGTGAAATGAACTAAATTGTCGTCAACTGAATGAATGTCATCACTCGATGTGATTTGTGTTTTTTTTGTTGCCAGACACCGAGAGAGAGACTATGGTGGGTCGTATGGTGGCGGTCGTGGTGGATACTACGAGGGACCTCCCTCGCGTGGTGGTCGAGGTGGCTATGGTGGTCCTAGCTATAGAGGTAACAGACTGTGCTCTGATCATGGTGACCTTATGTCGCCTGAATATTTTCAATGTTACTGCTTGACTGAAAAACATGAAATTTCACAGAATTTAACTGCTATCAGGGAATTGACCAAGTCGGTGTATTTTATGAGTTTTGTTAATGTTGTCAGGGAAAGCTTACTGTTTTCACATGTGGGACTACATCAACATTTTGTAGACTGCTGCAAGTTACTTTGCAGTGCCTACTTGAAGGATTTTGGTCCACACTAAGTCATTGTGCGCTTTTTTGTAGATTTTGCACTGACATTTATTGTGTACTGGTAGCAATGGCAGTAAATGGACGGCATGGGTATCCCAACATGGTAACAATGCTGTGAGGAGTCGGGGGAAATATCAGGAAATTTAATAGTGTATGGAGAGTGGTCACCCGTATTTTACTACATGGATTAACTGACTAACTTTGTCATCTTTGTGCACATAAAACCTGTGAGAGAAATTGAAAAGTTTTCGGTGGTGATTTTGCTGTTGACTTACTAATGTGACAGAACATAACACGTTATTATGACATTGGTAACAGTAGAATTAACTGTAGCAGCTCAGTTGTGTTATGTTGAACAGGCGATTACCACTCATCAAGTAGTCGGTTTCCACCAAAACGACCGTCTGATGCCGACTATCCAGACAGAAAAAGACACATGGGTCAGCTGTGTTCATTGCCGCAGTTCTGTTGCTGTTGTGTTTGACTTTTTGAAACTGTTCAAAGATGGCTGGGTTTTACAAATGGAATAGGGCGGGTATGAAGTGCAGGGATGCAGGAAATTTTTATGATAATAATTTCTGTGCTGTAATATTTTGATTTCAGTGTTGTAGAAAAATGAATTATGATTGTTGTGGGAAGTAACAGCCCCTCCACCGTCCTGTGCCGCCACATCTGTGACATTGTCACTGGGTAGGGATAGCTCTCCACCCTTCACCTTTTGTCTCTGATATAGTCATATTGTGCTGAAAGGGGACGTTAAGCTCTAAGTATTCGCTCTTTCGCGTCTCAATCGCGTTTTGTCACTGTTTTTAACGTTTGTACGGTGTCCTTGCAGTCTTTTGACATTACGCCACCTAAATCTTTTCTTTTGATAATAATAATAATAACTAACTAACTGTCAAGTGTGCACCTCATTATGTCTTTACGTGGACATGAGTGAATTGTGAACATTCTTAGTAGGGTTGCAATGATTTTGTTGCTCTTGGATGCTCACATCAGTGCTATATCAGTACTAAAGCATCCTGTAGGCATTGTGTCATGCATTAACGATTTGGTGGCTATGTGCTCTATCCAATCACTGCTGTATGCTTGCAGTAAAGAGACCACAGTGGTATAGTATTTCATCTGCACTGGCTGCTAGGCTTTGATGATGGCTGCTGGAGATGAGTGGACTGTAGCTGCTGGCTTGGTTTGCATGGAATTTGATATGCACTATTGGATTGGATTAGAACTACTGAGCTGTGGATGTCTATAGGGTGGGGAGGGGGTTATGCCAAATGCAGACAAAAGGAGACTAGGGGAAGGTAGGGTGTAAGAACCACATATTTGAGGATGTCCTGTGTGTATGGCTCCTTGCATCAGTATGCATGTTTTGTGTTGCCAGGTGATGACTACTATGGTGGTAGAGGTGGCGGCGGCTATGGTCAGTTGTAGTTTACGTGTTTCTTTAGTATTTAACTGCATACTTCAGTTTGCTGGTGATGTGGCCTAGTACTGATGCAGGCATTGTCAGTGGCATTACAGTTTACCTTTGAGCATAATTTAACTTGTGTTAGTGTGTGCATTATAGAGTTGATTTGCTTTGTCAAGTTGCTGTATTGCAATGATCATAACTGTTCATGATTCCTTGAACAAGCCAAGGACCTTGTTGTTACTGAAACTCAGTTAAAATGTGTATGTAGGTTTGTTTATAAGGCATTGTATCCTGCATATATCAGTAAATTGTTGTTGCTGTGCTACTGTGTTATTATTCCGTTGATATAAAGCAGACACCTGATTTAAATGGTCCTGGTGCCTTTTTTGGCTCTCAGCGCTTACAGAAAACTTCTCAAAAGCTTACGAATTACTTACGATATTTGTATTTTACAAAAAAAGCACTTCTTTGCATTTCTAAGTTAATGGAAATCCTTGTGAGTTTGTAGCTACTTGTCCACTTGACTGCATTGTACCACACTGGTGGTTACCTGTGTGCAGGTTCGTATGGTGGGTCACGGCGTGGTGGCTACTACTAGGTAATTGTTGTATACACTTCATTTGACTGTAGCAGTTGCAGTTGTGATCAGATGTGCTCATTTGAGTTTGAGATAATTTTTACCATCATCATCTGTTTTGCATACATTACCTACGCCTACAGTACTTGCGAGGGTACTGTTTTCATCACTTATTTGTCTTTTTTCCAGGCAGTCTCAACAAGTAGCTCAGCTGTCACTGACGAACCAACGCAGTGCGCTGCGTCATGGCACATTACAGGATTTTAAAACAGTCACGTACAACAACGACGCCCATATACAGGGTGATATGGCCCTTTGATGACATTAGATATTTCATATATGAGTAAGAAATTTGATGATTCTAGCTTCAGTTGTTCCTGAGGTATGTTTCGGGCCTTGACATTTAAAGTGGATCGTGTGACGTGACCACTCCCATTTCAGGAAAGTTTGTCGTTCATAGGCTTGGACTTGCTGTGATGATCAGCATACCAAATTTGAAGTGTCTGCAGTTACCTGCAACGAAGCTATCAAAGGCAACACAAAAATGTGTAAAAATTCTCGTTTTGAGTCACCCTTTGGGGACTTAAGGTAACACAAAGGTTTCATCTATGGCTCGATGGAAAGTGTATTGTCGACTTCCTATTAGTGATATTTGAGCTTTTTTCGCTAGCTCTCGCACATAGGCGTAATTTTAGGGGACGGGTCCGGATCCCCCATTTTTGGAGTGGGAGGACGGACCCCACTTTACACCAAGTCAGAAATTTTGCTTGATCCCCTCACTTTTCAGTCACGCCACTGCTCTCACGGCTGATGCACATTAGGCAAAATCAGTCAAAATCGGCATTTTCTGAAGGTGGGTCACTTTGGGTGCAAATGTCAGGCAGATGGGGACGTCGCCTGCAATCCATCTATGGACCGTTAGTTAGGAGAATGATGTAGCTACAACTTTGGCCCCGAAAGTTTTCACACAAAGGCACTTTGTAGCAGACTTCTTTCGACAGAAGTGAATTTTACTGGCAAATACAGCAAAATTGCGTTTTGTGCACCCTTTGGGGAACTTTGGGGTAATGTACACAGTTCATCTATGGCTCGTTGGAAAGCGCATGGTTGACTTCCTATTAGTGCTAATTGAACATTTTTCGCTCGCCATCACGGTTGGGGGACTATGAGCGGATATTGGTCGTTGTGTTTGAAAAGGGGTGGGTCACTTCGAGCAAAAATTTCAGGGGGGAATGGGGCATCGTACACCAGTGACTGATGGCGTCGGAAAATAGGAGTCCCTGGGCTATCACATGGCGTTGTTTGCGTGATCATGCATTTGACACAGTACTGGCGTGTGACAGCCAGGCGGACACACGCTAATACCTGCACTAGCTGGCGTCACACGGGTAAAAGCCAGTGCAACTAGGATCACCAGACTTGACGTAGAAATGTCCCACAATGAGTCCCGGACACCCATTTATTTTGGAGTCAAAAGGTCATGAGCCACAAAAAACAGGGCCACGATATTGCCACATGTTAATTCAGATGCTTTGTTAGTCAACTAGTCATGACCTAACAGGTAATGCTTGTCGTAGTTAACAATCGTTGTAGTGATCTGTGGTGGTGTGCACTGTTTATTGCAGCAGATGAACGATATGTGGAGCAAACAGCTGGAGGACAAGATGCGACACATTATCATGTAATTATGGACAGAGCGACGTCGTCGTTGTCATGTGCCACTGTGTTAGTAGTATGTTGTGAATGACACATTTGTGTGTTGTTGACTCTGGCCACAGCGACACAACTGCGAGTTTTACTCCCATGTTCATCGGGGACAGCGACTGTTCAGCTTGTTATAACATCTTATTACCTGTGTTCTCATCATATTAGCAGAACTAGTTGTGTCGATGCATTGTGCATGATAGCCGTTGTTTTGGTGTCGAGATGGCAACTTTTTAATCACAAGAATACAAAACATTGTCCGTTGTTCAGTAACTGTACAGGTAGTTTGTGACTCAAAAAAAAACTTGCCAAAATACACAACGCCTCCCACTGCTCGAAATCTCTGCTTCATCTTTGACGAACATCTTACTTTGACCAAATTACTCTCTTGCTCGTAGTATCGTTAAAGCTCCTGTCCTGTCATATCATTCCCATCCTACGCTCTCTCCACTGGCTCAGAATCACTGTAGGTAAGTGAAAGGAGCTTGTATTCAATGAATTCAAGTTCTCACAGCTACCAAACCTTCTTACCTTCATAACGTCTCCGTTCAACGTCCTCATAGAACTCGCTCTTCATCTATCGTTACTCTTGCTCGGCCAACGACATCCTCTAAATACAACCGATTGCTGTTTTTGTTATGCTTCACCTTGTCTCTGGAATCGTCTCCCTTTATCTCTTCGTCAACCTCATTCTGGTACCAGTTATTAATAGATCCCTCTTTCACTCCTAGCTTAAAACCTATCTCAGAAATCCTTCATAGACTATTGCCCAGACTGCTGCGCAGTTTTTGTTTTTCCTTAATTTTCGCTTCTGTGCCGTGCTACAGAGGTAACAAACTGTGCTGTGATGTGATCATGGTGACCTTGTGTCGCCTGAATATTTTCAAGGTTCCTGCTTGATGTTGATGTAGTCCAACACGTGAAAACAGTAAGCTTTCTGTGACAACATTAAAAACTTTTCTCACAAAATACACCAAATTGGTCAATTCCCTGATAGCAGTCAAATTCTGGGAATTTTCACGTTTTTTTCAGACAAGCGCTAGATTAAGCTAGGACCGCTTTTCCCACTAATTTATGCGAGTTATCTCCACTTATAATATAAACAGGAGAATTTTCATCTTTATATATTCCTAAGTACAATATGTTCAGCCCTCTGTATCGGATTATCAGCCACCAGATCGCTGATGTTGAGGGTGGCAAGTAGCGACAAGTAACCATTTAGTCACATCTGCGAAAAGAAATTAGTTCTATTAAGCCAAAAATGAATGGTACAAAATGTTGGAGAAGGAACGGCTTTTGTACGAAACCAGCCTGGCCATTATTGTGCAATCCTGTGTGAGATATTCTCATGGCGTGCAGTAGCCATTGCTGCCTTATGATTAGTGCTAGGCCTAACTGAAGCGAGCACAGCACGAACCGGAGTCAAAAGATGCACATTAGCGAAACTGAAGGTGTTGATAATTTAAAGTTGATAGAACTCACTGCACAAAATTTTACACAACTGGCTACGGTGTCATTCCTATGCAGTCGGACATTATCCATCTTTGTATGCAAGAACTGTTCCTTTGGTGATTTCCTTCTCCAAGCAAAGATCCCCTTTCCTTGTAATGTGTCCAAACTAGTACAAGTTGACATATACAGAACAAGATTGTTATGCGAGATTTATGTATGCTGAAGCTGAGCACGGAATCACAGACACAGAGAAGTTTACAGCTTGTTATTTATCATCTTTCATGGACATGTATGCTCATTGAACATGATCACAATACATCAGGTACAGTCGACGATTGACGAGTTAAATTAACAAAATTCTACAAAATAAAACACGATTGGCTGGCAGTCGTGACGGCATCTGCTCACTGCTGCCATCTAGGGTGCATCAGGACAAAACATCATCACATTATTTATCATCCGAAGCGAGCATCTCTCACAGTGAAATGACAACTGGTGTCTGTCTGTCAGGTAGGAACGTATGCAGTGACAATGAAGCTACGGCATGGATTGCTTTGCAGCACAACAGTTGCTTGCCATTATGCTCTCAGTGTGCTTAGATCGTTGTGACGCCGGGGTAGCTACTGTTAAGTCCGTGCCTCGTCCGCAATGTTGCCGCCTCGCCCAAACCCACCACGACGACCACCACGTGGCACGCTCTGTCGAGCCGCCACTAACTCTTCCTTTGGCTTCTTCTCTTCAATGTTCAACCGATGCTTCCTCAGGTAGATCGGCTGACACATTCACACCAATCAGCCAGACACTTCACTATCAACACAAGGCTCTACATCCCATTCACTCATCTAATACATTAAGTTTGATGCTAATTATTAGTGCATTTATGTCAAACATTCAAATAAAAGCTTGCCTATCCAACAACATTACAACAATAGGTAAAATTGGAGACGTTCGTCCCAGCCAATCACTTAGCCTGGTACTGGTGAAACTAAATGCAATAAACACAGACATTCACAAATAAACCTAAACATTTTTTTCAAGCTCCATGGACTGGACACTGTACAACAGTTCATAAAAGATGCTACTGAAGCAATACCTGCTTATGCACCTGCGGATGGCAATAATACGTTTTTGCTATTAATGGTTTTTATATGAAAAACACTGCTGGAAAAGGTAGTTGAGTCCCTGAATGTTACACCCAAAATTGTGGCCATCCTGTTTATAACTAAAACTAAAAAAATCGAATTCAGGGTTTGGTTGCCTTGTTCAGCATCCTGCCCAGAAACACTGAGCATATTCGTACAATCCTGGTTCAAATTAGTGAAACAGCTGGTCAAGTCAACAGGTGTCATATAACAGCTGGACTACAATCCTTGCTAGCTTCGTAGCATTAGCAAGTTCTGCAAATTTTTCCACACTGAAACATGAAACCTGTACGATATGAGAATCGAACAGAGCTTAAGACACGGATCAGTTGAGAATTAAGATGGAAGCTTATGGACAAAACAACCGTTGAATAATGATAACACTCACACGCTCTGATAGCACTCTCTGTACAGTGTCTGGGCTCTCAAATGTCATGAATCCAAAGTTCTGCAAGCCAAACACAGAATAAACACACTCGATTCAACTGTTAATGAAAAGCCAACACTCAATACACACTACTGAACACTGAAGTCTATCAGTTTTCACAAGAAACTATGTTCACATCAAAGCAATGTTGAAATTATAGACATAATAAATTAGCCCCATATAGGACTGACCGACAACTCTTCGCAACTGACATTTGTGCCAAGTTCAAAGTAATGTGACACAAAAACTAGGATAAATATAAAAAATTTGGCCAAATTTAGATACTGTTGACTAGTTTAAGAATTCATGATCATTTACCAGCTCCCATTGTAAATGGCAGAGGAGATAGCTTTTGAAAATGGCTGGATTTCCAACTCTGCAGGGTTCGTGACCTTGGACTAGTCATACTGCATACCATTATGCATCACTCATCGACCTCTACGTACACGCCAAATTTCATTGAAATCTAAGAAACTTTTTGTGGACGGACATATGAGACCGGCTTTATTAGGTTGACACTGTTGAAGAGGCGACCTAAAATTATAGGCAAAAGCAATGAGCTTGTAAAGAAACTGTGCTGACACTTGGACTAATCTGCACCAGGATAATTCCTGATTGTACATACATCACTAATAGTACAGCCATGTCGAATGAGTCATAGTCATAGTTTACATGAATACAACTAACTACCTTCTGTCCAATGTTGTTTCCGGACTGCGGGCCTCCAGTCTTCCGATTTATTCTGAAATCCAGCACTCGGCCGTACTCTGCAATCAACAATACTTATACAAAGATTCCTTCAGGAAACGTGGAATACAGGCAGTTACTTAACTAGATCAGCACACTCAATATGCTTAAAGTTTGTTCTTAAAACTAAACTGGGGCCGTTTGGGCCAATGCAGGCCACTGAGTACATGGTGCGTTTCACTTCACAAGGGCTGTTTTGTACGAAGGCCAGTTTAACTTCTCCATGGCCGTTTTAACTGGTAACCTGTTCATTCTATGTGCCATGATAAAGTTGTCTGATGGTACGCCTAGGAGCAACTATATAGAACTGGTGGAAAAGGTGGCACATCACTAGGAAACAATGACCTGAAACAAGTGAAGGAGATGATAACTTACGTTCAAAGAACTCGATGAGATCCTGGTCAGTCAGATGCTGTGGTAGGTTACCAACGAACACTTGCTGGCTGTCAGGATAGTTGATAGCTGCTGCTGCGGAGGCAGGCAGGGATGATGATGATGGAACGCGACGTGGCGTCACGTCCTTGTTAGCACCATTCACCATCACTCGACCTCCATTCAGACCATGATCATCCATGGCACCCGCGGCTGATGCTGACGACCTTGTCAATCACAACAGCAGAATAATTACTCGGCGTAATGGCAATGTCGCATTCCTAAACTTTGTTGTTCAAAAGCGCGAAGGACAAAAAACAAAACACGTGGAACATTTTGGTGTCCCCCATCCGTGTGGCAAGTAAAGTCCCACTCCCACCAAACTCGGCATGGTGACAGACATTTGTACCCTTCTTGTACCTCAACAAAAAGCTCAGCTACTGCAGAGGGACCTCGTGCCACATTATATTAGTAAATTCGTGCTATGTTTCAAGAGCTATGGGAGTTATAAAGTTTTCAAATGGCAAAAGTGACCTTCAAGGTCATTCAACGGCATTGGCAATGGTACCATTCGATAGGCAGGCCACTTATGATTTGCTATTAGTCTTCCCTTGCAACTATGCATTTTTGCACCATTTATCACTTAATTCCCAAAATTCTAAGAGGTCACGAGCCTCTTGAACACATCTCTTTTTGCTGTAATATATCATGCATGCACTAGTACTCCTCTGTATCAATCAGTACACGAAATCTGAAGTGCCGAGCTTCAACAATTACAGAGATAAAATTGGCACAAAGTTTTAAAAATGGGTCACGTGACTCAGACCACGCCTCTTTTGAGGGTGGTTTGTCACTGTAGGCTAGGATTTGATACAGTCTACTGGCATGCAAAATTTGACGATTTGACGATTCTAGGTGTGTCACATGACGCTCACCACACCCCTTTAAGGGTGAATTTTGTCACAGTTATGCTGGGACTTGACACAGCCTACATGCATGCAAAATTTTAACACTAGCTTCAGCCGTTCCGGAGATATGGTTAGTGACCAACCACCAAAATTTAAATGGTTCACATGACCTGCACTGACGGTAAAATCCGGCGTGGTTCGGTTAATCTTCAATGCCAGATTTCATCCCAAGTTCCCAATGGTGCAATATGCCCATGGGACAAGAAACTGCAAAATTGTCCCCGAATAACTTAAATACTGCATCGCATGCATTCTGCCAGTAGACATTAATGATAATAAAATTAGCCCCATGCGGGACTGACAGTCGACTCTTTGCAACTGACGTTTCTGCCAAGATCAAAGTCACGTGACACAAGAACTAGGACAAATATAAAAATTCCAGCCCAATCAATTCTAGATATTGTGCCCTAGTTTAAGAATCAGTGTCATTCAGTCGTCAGTTGCCAGCTCCCATTGTAATTCACAACTTTTTGCGGACCTATTTACGGAGGGACAATTGTGACCCACTTTATTAGGTCGACTCAGAAGAGTCGACCTAAAAATACAAAGCTAAAACATTACAAACATGATAACCAATGTGTACTGGGTACTTTGCTTTACTGTATTTTATATTAATTAAAACCAGCAAACAAATCTGTATTTGCCTCAAGCACACAGCATGCAGCAGGGAGCGCTAACATGAAAACAAAGAAATATGAGCTGCATACGAGGTGGCAGTCTTTAACGGTTGGTTGTTGTCTGGTGCTGGAGTGCGTCCAGCTGAACTGGTCACTAGCGCTGCTGGAGTCTGTGTCCATCCAGTGAAGCCGGAACTAGGTGCACTGCTCACCACTGCTGATGAACCAGTGACTGCAGCATTACGACCGGCCAGAGCTGCCCATGTCATTGGCTTGGCTGGCACTAACACCACACCAACACACTGACACGCATCATTATGCGGACAGTTCAAATGACAATATCAGTTAACGGACGTTTTCCAGATAAACCTGATCAGGATGTCTACTCGAGTTTCTTCTGCAGAACAGAGAACCTCTGGGGATAAATGGTGCAGGTAATTTTTTTAAATTCCACAAACTAACTCATGAAGACCTGCCCATGTAGCCCAGTGGTCAAAGCAATCAGGTGCAATGTGCAGTGGAGCGTGATGCGCTCAGGAGCCGGGGTTCAAACCTACGCCCGAGCATGTCTGCCTTCACCTACCAATTCTCTCCTCTCCCTGGGCTAGCACACTGGACTGTTACATGGTCTCAGCACTGAGATCCAGAAGTAGGCTGAACCTCTGCCCGCAATAAGAAAGAAAGAAAAAAATAGCCCAATACGGGACTGACGGCCAACTCTTTAGAACTGACGTTACTTCGTGTCAAGCCCGAACTGACGTTTCTGCCAACTTCAAAGTCACGTGACACAAAAACTAGAACAGATATCACAAATTCGGCCCGAACAAATTTAGATATTGTGCCCTAATTTAAGAATCCGTGGTCAGTTGCCAGCTCCCTTAGTAAATGGCGAAGCAGATAGCTTTTGAAAATGGCCGGATTTCCAACTTTGAAGGGCTTGTGACCTTGACCTTGGATCGGGTCATACTGCATATCATCGTGCATCATTCATCGACCTCTATCTACATGCCAAATTTCATTGAAATCGAAGAAACTTTTTGTGGCCAGACGGACATCTGAGACCGGCTTTATTAGGTTGACTCTATTGAAGAGTCAACCTAAAAACTCCTGAGGGAAAAAGACAACAAACTAGCTTTACTAGTTCTTGTCAACTGCTGCACAGCTATATGAACAAGAGTCTCCGCTGCCGCTGGCTGACCCGCACAAAGCTGAGGCTCAGCGCATGCTAAATATTCCGCATCCCATTATACAGTAATAAAACCATTTCTTCTACTAGCTGCTGAATACAGATCTCGATGGTAGGTGTGAACAATAGATGTCCGACAACGATGCTAGCAGGCCCATAATAATGATGATGATAAAAAAGCAATACAATATCAATAATGACAACATATCTATCAACAAAATGACGTTTGTTACCAGGCTGTGCCGTGCTATCTGTCGATTCAATCAACAGTTCATCAGCTTTGCCTTGCTGCTTGACAGCCTCGTCATCATCTCCAGCAGTCACTTCATCCTGTGTCGTGCTTTCATTGGCTTGTTTCATCTCATGAACAACTTGCTCGTCCACTGCTGCTGTTGCTGCTGCGGTCACTGCAGTGTCGGGCTGCTGTGCTGATGTCACGCTTGACCCATCGTTCACCAATTCACTGCTAGTTCTACACGTGACACAGCTACCACATAACTACCACACACCTCTCTAATCACCTCACACTTAGTGCCACTGCCTTTTAACCTACGACTTTGTGGTGAAGGAAAAAGGGTGCCATACTTCTACAGCTGGGTGCTCATCTCCACATGCTTTCTGAAGCCAACGGTCCATAGGTTGATACACCCAGTCTGTGAAGCCAAACCTACGGTTACCTTCCCAGTCACAGAGCACTGGCACTGTCCATTGGCCAGTACTCATTTCTCATCCTGCTGAAGACAGGAAGCTGGTGGCGGTGATTACATATCAAGATGATATAACCATGAGCAGTTCAGTTCTAATCAGTTAGTTGGTTGGGAAATTAACGTCCCCTTTCAGCAGAAAAATAGGCCATATCGGGACAAGGTCTTTGGTGGAGATTTAGTTCCGCCAGCTTAAGAATGGCCACCGATACAGTAACCTCCCAACCTCGTTGCCTTTTTGTTCAGTGACGACCCAAATGGGAAAGGATGGGGGAGGCATATTTAAGTTATTATGCTAGCACCTACAACAAGGTGGAAACTAACCAACCACCACTAGACTTATTTATCAGTTCAATGTCATATCTTGTGTAATTGCCATTCTTCAGTGCCTATAACATATCAGTGCCTAACGACTCGTTGTATAATATCTTGTCTGTGCTGGTCTGGCTTTGGAGTACTTCCTCTTAGGTAAAACGCAAAAGAAGTATCCGGGGGCCCTCCTACCCACGGTACCAGACCTGCCTGAGTGCTAATCGGGCTTGACACGAAGTAACTTTGTAGATGCGATCAATGCCATTACCAGAAGGCCAAACTGCCCAGATCATTGCGGGATACAAATGTTACTATTCGTCAAAGACTGAAGCTGACTGGATAAAGTCATCAGTTTCTGGTTGAAGGTAAGATGAAATCTCTCGAGTGGATGCCGTGGTTGGCGCCATGGTGGGTATCTAATCTGGACAACCTGGAACACAGGTCTGCTGACAGGCACTTGACCAACCTAGGTTCCTCTGGAAATGGATAATTAAGCTAGCAAACGAATGGTTCACTTGATACTGTGGCTGCCTATGCCTTCTCACTAAATAAATGTTCTGGCAGTAGCTGAGTGCTGGATAGTCAGGTTTAACAGCATTTTCAACCAGAGACACCGTGTCAGTTAGACACTACAAAAACCCATACAGACAAACCCTTTGTCCAACAACATATGGCCGTAAACAGATACATTCTACATACAGAATCTGATGTCAGCCAGTTACCCATCATCATCAACAGAGTCAGTGGCTTGTGCAGGTTCTTCTCTCTCTGGCTGCTGCTGCTGCAGGTCAATGCTCTGTACCTCACTTTCAGCAATGGACTCACCAACTGTGACGTCTGTCAGAGTGTGTTCTGTAAGACACAGTGGCACACGTTGGACATTCAACAGTGACAAGTTCATACTGACTGAGTTAAGGTTTCAAGTCGTACTTGAAACAAAATACATCATTTCACAGACACTTTTCCAATCCAATCACTTAGGCCAGTACTGAAGAAACAACACCAAAAAACTAGTAAATCTGAATACTGTAACACAAAATAAACGTTTAAAAAGTAAACCAGGGTTTGGTCACAATGTACGTCTGGCCTGGAAACGGAACAACCCTGGGATCCATATGGGATTTCAACCTCACAGTAACAGAGACAAAAACAACGTCATGTCAGACGCAGACTGTGAACATCAAATGCCTGCGAGCCAGCCATGTCCTGATGTTACCTCAGTTTGGGTTTCTCTGTTGATTATTTTAAAGTTACTAATGCATTTCAGTTTCAGTTACTATTAACTGAAATAACACTGCCATTTACGTGATTCATTTTTACACTCACATTTATTACAGTTAGTTTGCAGTCTCACTGGAATGTTATCAGTCAGCTAATTCTGACGTGGTCTATAAGTGACAAAACAATAACTTACAGTACTACAACTTTAGTGAATCGATCTAATGAAACCAAAACATCCGACGATGAAATGGGCCATGTCTAAAGGCACAATCCACAGGACCAGGTTTATACACACAACTCAGTGCCAATGGCAAATTGGCAACCACAGAAATGTTACTGGCTCACCAACAACAACTGCTACCTTCAAGATACTGGCTGTGAGGCTGCAATGGCTCCGACTCAGCAGTGCTCTGCTGGTAGATGTCCTGGTAGCGGAAGATGTCGATGTGAACGTAATACTTCTTGGCAGACTGGGCAGCAAGCACGAACGACTGCACAAACTTGCGCATTGGCTGGCCGCTGTTTGAGAGCTCACCAATCACCTACATAAGACAATACTGATTGATTGATTAAGTTGAGGTTTTACGTCGCACACGACACAAAATAGGTTCTTGCCAGCCAATCTCTTGGCTTAATACTGAAAAACTGAAATGAACACAACAAAAGCAAAAAGCAAACATACATCTATAACTAAATATACTGCAACATAAAATGAACCCAAAAAACTAAAGCCAGGTTTGGTCGCCTCATACAACATCCGGCCTGGAAACAGAATGGTCTATTCTGGAAGTAAACTGATAAGTCAAGAAGCAAACAAACAAGGAAATAAATAAGTATGAAAAAAGCATAAGGAAAGAAGAAAGTAAGGAAAGAAAAAATAAGGAAAGAAAAAATAAGGAAAGAAAAAGTAAAGAAGGAAGAAAGTGAGGAAGGAACTTAAGAAACACACAAACAAACAATTTATATAGCTCCAAAATCAACATATAAATCACGTCACATTACTGCCCCCAAGCCCATGTGGGGCTGTGAGTGCCATATCAACATCACCTTGGCCAAGTGCTGACGTTTCAACTGAGACTACGATAAAACTTAACAAGACTGCACACCCAACCACTTTGATCAATTATATGATGGATGATGTGCAAAAACATCAATTTTCAAGCCATTGTATGGTAATGGAAAGGCAGCTAGCCTAGCATGTGTATAGTAGACGCATCTACGGCCCTCCATAACAGCCACAGCAAGTGTGAGCATGCACGTAACAGGCGAAGTATAAAGGCAGTGAGAATGTCAGTTAGGCGCCAAGTGAAGGAAGGCCTAAGTCAGCCACTCATCTGACATTCGCATCAATGTTGTCATACAGCAATAACCACTTAGTAAACGTTGAGACCAAATGACGAACAGTTTTGATTTTAATCCACCGATTTTAATATCACTAGACATGTCACATTGCATTTAGAGAAGCACTGATTATCTGCTCACAAAATATGAACAATCACTGCAATTCAACATATGCAAAATTACCAACTGACAGAAAGGTAAGTGAATGAATGAATGACGGAGCAGGTGATATTCACCTGTACGACGACTGATCCTCCGACACTCGACTGGCAGTCCACCTGACAGATCCTTGCATGACAGTTATTGAAGTTCAGAGACATTATCTTCTTGTGTATTTCCTGTACAGTGCAGGTAAATTTCAGTGTACAGACAGCAATGTACACTTAACTCTCACAGACAAAGTCTATACGTACTTTGATGTACACTGCGTATAGCTGTAAACAATGCAGAATGTGTTGTGCATGAACATAGAAGTCAATTAGCTAAGCCCAAGCTATCTGCCACTCACACACGCATCAGTCACATTACCAACTACAACTAAGCCAGGTCTTAACTCTGTAGTCAGTAGTGCCCACACTATTACCCCTGCATCACGGTTATGGCATTAGTTAACTGGCGCAGCTGAACTGCTGTGCTGTCCTGTAACTGGTTAGCTGTGGAAATGCATGTTGACTGTGTTGCAGACTCTGTGCATTCAGTAGTAGCTGCTGTAGTTGTCACAGTAACATCGTCAGTTATATTGTTCCGTTATCAGCCAGTGTTGAGCGTTGGATCTATATGTTAAGGCATGTCATTTGGTTAGCAGCCATGAAAAATAATCACTCGTTTCACTATCTACACACGTCAAGAGCTGTATGCCTGACTGTGTGTATATCGAGACCAGAATTTCAGAAGAAACACACACTGCACACTGACAACCCATCTCATTATTCCATTAGCTAAACTTGACAAAACTGATCTCCAACTTGAGTTACTGTCAATCAAACAAGCTCAGATTTGCGTGCAGTAAATGCACTACATTCGATGGTAAAACGACAGTGAGATACTGACTGCCTGCCCTGTCACAGCCTGCTGTTCATCGGGACGACCATCCATGCCGCCATGAATAAAGTTGGAATTGTTGCTGTAGAACCTTCACAGAACACAAACACACACATGCACATACTGGCTTCACTGCCACTTTCCACATGAAAGGTGTCGACTAGTTATCCCCTTGATCCACAGAGATGACAGCTACAACATTCCATGGGTGGATGTCATTCTGGATGACAACAGGATTCACTCACTGGTCCCCAATCTTTCTCCAATCACAAATTTCATTTTTCATTTAATCCAAAATTTCTAATCAATTACAATAAGTAACCAAGAAAGATGAATACAGAAACGTTTTCTGCAGGCAAATGAAATTAACTGAAGAATTACCTACTCAAATTCCCATTTGATCGAACCTAGTTACCTGTTCACCTTTACAGCCCCTATAACAACACAATATTTTGCAACATGTTATTATTTGTATTATTACTATTTTTCTCACTTTATTAAAAGAACGTCCACACTTTCTGATATTTCTACCATAAGTTATATATTTATTTCATTCATCTTTTTCATCCCTTTCTCAGAAAACTTCTTCAGCTGTTTGACAGCCACCATAAGCAATATCTTATTAAACTGAAAATACTAATACACTATTCCAGAGAATACCGAAACTACTCATATTAATAAGTTATAACTGTCAGGCAATTAATAGTGCATCTCTGCCTATACAGTAGCTAGTGTTGTTTTTTAATCAGTTCTATGATGTGGCATGTTCTACTGCTTTCATTTTATGGCATTTAAACAGTAACTGGACAACTTGCAGATACGCCAACTCAAGGACTGCCAAATCGCAGACTAGTCAACTCACACAACATTTAATCGAAATTACAACTACTACTGGTAACGGCATCTGCAAGTTGTCCAGCCGGTGAGCTGAGTAGCCTGTGAGCTGTCCAGTCTGCAAGTCGTCCAGTCTCCGAGTTGACTAGTCCAAGATTTGGCAATCCGTGAGTTGTCGTATCCACAATTTGTCCAGCAACCATCTAGACAGTGCTACTACAGCCACCAATATCAACCTGTGGAGATGCTCCGGAGCAGCATTCAGCATTGTATAGTACTGCTTGACAAATTCCTGTCCAACAATCTGTGCACTTGGTGCAGGCTCCATCGTGTGAACAACCTCACGTGTGGTCCTTGGAACTTCTACACAGACAATGTCCACTTAGATTTAGCAAGGGGAGACTTAGAATTAGATCACCAAAAAACTGTAAAAATGAAGGAAACACACTAACTTAAGTCCCTTGGTGAATAAATATGTTTTAGGCTGCACTGCATATATGTGGCCTATTGCTGTCACACTTAGCATGGCCTGTCCATGTGCCTGTGTGTTGGTCACACGGATGTGCCTTGCAAAAACGGCCAAACTGACTGAGATGACATTTGGGGGCTGACTTGAGTGGGCACAAGGAACCATTATTAGATGGGCCAGAAATCCCCCACAGAAAGAGGCAACTTTAGGGAACTGTCCAATCCACTGAAAAGCACTGGGAGTTTCTGCTGCAGTGTGGCTGACGATCTAACATTGTAAGTGTAAGTCCACAGGAATTATGGACATTTTGTCTACTGGTCATTTCATCTACAAGACATTTCGACTATTGAACAATTCGCCTACTACCTGGACAGTTCGACTACAGATTGCTCATTCTGCCTCCTAAACTGCCAGAATAAAATCAAATGGCAGTAAGTTGGCCAGCATATGCAACTAGAGCATAAGTGAGTTTATTAATTACTAGAGCATTGAAGAGGAGATGCAGCGAATTTGTAGACCGGAGAGTGTCCATTACAGCAATACTCTTTCAATTCCTGGCAGACGAGGAGGTTTCTGGCAGCAGGGCGGTGAAAAATTATTTCTTTAGTTTTGTCAGTATTGATAGATAGGGTGCCGAACCTGTTCGCTCCCGGGCCAATTCGCTCCTGGGAGCGAATCGGCCAATAGGACCCTGGCTAATTCGCTCCCTGGCCCTTTCGCTCCCTGGCCCATTCGGTGGCCACAACCGGCTGCTGATCCAGTTGTCGTTGGCGTAGGTCACCAGTGCCGTCACGCGCTCGTCCACGTCATCGGGTAGACTGTCACGGAGGTTGTTGAAAGACGGTTGGATATGTTCAGCAAACAGCAGCGGCAGAGCCATCAAGCAGCTGTAAGTCGCATGGATGGATTAACGGAGGGAAAGTTCCTGGAACCAAAGTTTCAGGGAGCAAAAGTTCGCAAGACCTTTCGTTCCCGGGAGAAAAAGGGCCGACCATTTCGCTCCGGGGAGCGAAAGTTCCAGGGAACGAGAGGGCCAGGAGCGAATTGGCCAGGGTCCTATTGGCTGATTCGCTCCTGGGAGCGAATTGGCCATGGAGCGAAAAGGAGGTGAATGGATAGATGGCTTGCTTTGAGTTGACCAAGAGCGGACATTGTTGTATTCCTGATCGATATCTACTGGGCAACAAATAACGTTGTGTCGTCAGCATATTCGTCGTTTTCACTCCTTTGGCTTAGGCGGTTTTTAGGCCAGCCAACATTCCACTCCAGTCTAGAATTGGTGTGGAAAACGTACAAAACACACACGCGCGCTCGCGATTTGTGTGTGCTACATCCGTCTTCAACAAACAATCGTTGCGGGGACAAATTACGAACATTACCAGTAATAACTTGCCATAGAACGTCAACTTTCTGTGTCCGAGTAGACAGCGGATGCATACGTCAGCTGAATATCCAGTGGCCGAACATATCGCGGCCAAACATTAAAACCTTACAAAATTGAAAAAAAAACTGACACACACACAACACTCC
>Ga0209780_1000113_pt1 | contig 35171 bp, 21 predicted proteins | sample WorMetexBAHAMAS2_FD_187384 | JGI IMG/M metagenome (GOLD analysis project Ga0209780, IMG submission 187384) | Marine gutless worms symbiont microbial communities from Max Planck institute for Marine Microbiology, Germany - Inanidrilus exumae... | ecosystem: Host-associated > Annelida > Digestive...
CACGTCAATCTACCGTATCGTATGTTCGTCTACTTAAAAATATAGTACAAAAATACAGGCTACACTCTACAGCTACCCAATTTTTACCCCACCTTAAATGCCATTCCATAAACTTCTCGCTCGCCTCGTCCGCAAGCCGCAACTCCGCATCAGGACTGCAGCTCAGCTTCCTGGGTGTTGTCAAGGTGCACAACAGTGACGCAAATGGGACGTTGTACTCACTTTGTGTGTATGCGCGTTGAAAATACTGTAAAATTGTCGTTACATATTTCGTCTGCTGCACTCATCTTTATTGTCTGATAGCGCAGTAAGATCGTTTAGTAATATAAAGACATCATCTTTTCAGTATTTTCAGCTGTGTAGCCGTAATTAGCTAAAAGTGTTGAGCGGATAGATACAGTAGCCTTGATATTTATACTATTTGTGTGTGCGAGTGGATAGATAGTGAGTGAATAGATTATGGTTTTTAGGCTGTTTTTTTGCTTTATGTTCTGGTTATTTGCAGAGCATATCACATGTGGATTGGTTTCGTGACGCTTATTGGAAGCTGTGTTGACGTGTTGCTGTAGGCGTAAAAGTATAGTGGTTTATTGAGGTTATGCCTAAAAGCCCGCCCGGCCCGGTAGTAATAGTTAGTTGGCGTTTAACTTACCTTTTCAGCACAGATATGGCTATATCAGAGACGAAAGGTCAGGGGTGGAGAGCTATCCTACCTAGTAAAGGAAGGCCTGTGGATCGCAGCATTTTTACAAGACAGAAAGATGAAAGTCAAGGTTAAATTGGAGTTCTCTGATTGGGTAGCAGTGTTAAGTGCAGTGCCGCAAAGTTCAGTCTTGGGCCCCTCTTGTTTCTGATTTTTGTCAATGACTTGCCACACTGGATCCGTAATAGTATGATTTTGATGTTTGTGGACGATACTAAACTCACCTGTAAAATTTTGGATGAAAATGATGGTTCTCTGTTGCAACAAGATCTGGACCGTCTTCTGGAGTGGACCAAGTACTGGCATCTGGACTTTAGTGTTGACAAAATGCAAGGTCATGCGAGTTGGACATGAGTACTCGACTGAATATAAATTCGATGGTAGCATGCTACTGAGGGTACAATAGGAGAAGGATTTGGGAATAACTGTTACCAGTGATCTGAAGCCATCAGTTCAGTGCAGTAAGGCAGTGGCTAAGGCCATGCAGGTGCTTGGGGTGATTAAGAGAAATTTTGTGCTAAATGATGTCAATTGTTGTTTATGACTACAAATCAGATCTGACAGGAACCGAAGGTCTACCTGTTTGTGTGTATTCATACATGCACAAAAATTAAAAAGGCATGTACAGAAGTTATTCGTCAATGAGCTTACTGCAAGTTCGAAATTCTGTAGCAGATTCATGAATTCAGGATTAATGTGCAGTACGTTGTCTAGCTATCGTTTAACTTAGTAAACACAGTAGGTTCTATCTTGTATTTTGAAGAACGTGCACGATGTCATCGTAAAAAAAGTTCATGTTTACTATCTCATCTCCTGACGAGTTTCTTAAATTTTGCCCCAGTTCTATCTTTGTAATTGGTGAAGCTAGACACTTCAAATTCCATGTACTGATTGATATACAGCAGTATGAGTGATATATTACTCCCATAAAGGATGTGTTCAGAGTCACGTGACCTCTTTAAATTTTGGAAATATGTGATAATACATCGGAAATGGTGTGTGGTAGAGACATAGTTGCAATGGAAGAGGAAGACTAATAGTAAATCGTATGTGGCCTATCGAATGGCACAATTGCCAATGCCCTTGAATGACCTTGAAGGCCACTTTTGCGGTTTGGGACCTTTACAACTGCTATAGCTTGTGAAACATAGCACAAGTTTACTAACATAGCACATCACACGGTCCCTCTGTAGTAGCTGAGCTTCTCGTGTAAATGCGTTAATATGACATTATATGCTCGAAGCGCCTATATTGTATATACTCTATGGGACAAAAATGGTCTTCACGCGTTCTGCAATAACTTCGCCAAAAGTGAACTGATTTGGATGAAATCTGGAACATTGTGAGCCAAATGTGGGGGCTGGCTCTGGCAGATTTTGGGCGCGATCCGCGCAGTAATGACAGCTTAAGAGGGATCGTTTTCCCGAAAAATGAAAAAATTGCTCCCAAAATTTTCAGGTCTTCAGAACCTATATTGCAATATGTCTCCAGATACACTGCAACCGTTAAGTTGAGCATGACTTTAATGTAAGAGTAATGTGTTACATACAACACAATATAACAGATACAGTAATTGAATACTGCTCAGTTGTTGGTAAATGTGGGATGCAGGACTGCAGGTGTGGCAATGGGTTTTTGCGGGGGTCAACGTGCGTGGGGTAATCCAGCTGCTAATTAACATAGTAAACACGTCTTTCCCATCTCCCTTTAATATAGCCTCGCATTTAAATCCTACATTTTGCCTAATTCCACACCTTGTACCCACATCCTCACACACACATTTCACCATATGTCATCCTGCACTTGCATAATTTTGCGCTGTGTTGAATGCAGTTTGTTAGGATTCTGTACTTTGCTGCAGATTGTAGTGTGTGTGTGTGTGTTATTTTCAGGACTAGACTGACTTTATTGGAGGAACTGCTGACATCATTATCATTTGTTAGTTGTCAGGGCGTCTGTATCGACATCAGCAGTTATCCATATCTCATTTAGCATCCAGTGGAGTCCAGCTTGTGACAAATGCCAGCGTCTCATTAGGGTGGGTTATCCGCGTTATTCTTAGTTGTTGTTTGCACATACTGTTGTTATATTTAGCTAAGACTTGTTATAAATGTCATTTTGCTGGTACCTGGTAACTACTGGTACTTAAACATTATAGGCCAACAGCATGTAATTGTGCATTATGTTTTGGCTTTACATGCAGTGAAGTGACTCTGCATCTTCGAACCTTGTGGTACTGCAGAAATTATACTGTTGTATTGTACAGGGTTGCACAGAAAAAACGGGCTATTTGCCACTGTTGGTTAGAAAATTTGCTGATGTACTGTAGCCCATAAGTGCAGAGCAATTTGCAAAATTCATTCACTTTGCGAATCAACAGATAATCAGTAATTGTCATCATTAAATATCACACCACACCTTAAAATTGTCACCACAGTATTCTGTGTGACAACCTTTTGGCTGACATTGTCCAATGGTCTGGTTTCTTTGTGACATCATTGTATTGCAAATACACAGCTTGTAAATCAGCCATTGGTTTCTGTACCTGCATAATGCTATGCTATCATGGTGTAAGCTTTATGTTATGCCCCTGTATCTCTCCGTCTATGTGTCTGTCACAATCAGAGTTGTGTGAGAACGGTTGAGTTGATCAAGCTGATTTTTGCATAAAAGCTACCCTTGACTTAACCTGCATTGTGTTGAAAGGAAATTCGGGTATCTGCGAAAATAAAGGTACTTCCCTCTGTAACAGTGTCCAAAACTCTGATTCTAGCCAAATGTTTCTGTTTTTGCCACTTAATGTCGATTATTGCAAGTGCTGTCAACTTAGTTCGACTGACAGTGTTAAACTTCATATTCCATTTTTGTGCAAAAACACCACTTTTTCTGTTATTGGCAAAGGCTACATTGTGTTAAAGTCCCCCAGAAATGAAGTTACTCTTCATAACCTTGCTCCACACTCTGGACTTTATAAAACGTTTTTTATCTTTTTCATCACACATTGCAGGAGTGACGTTTGAAGTTGTCGATTTCACTTTGAAATGCCTTGTACTGTGCCATGTTCACCAGACATTTCTCGGAATAGATCTTGGTACTGATACTGATTCAGTATGGATGTGATTGTTACCAGTCCAGAAATTTTCTATTGTCTGGTTATCTTTACAGAACAATCTGTTATGGATAGTTGAACTGTGCAGTGTGATACGAGGTAGGTATATAATTAAAGTCATGGTGTTCATTAACATGAATTGAATAATGAAAACAACGTGAAACAGTAAAACTTCTTTGCAGTGCAGTAGGCTAGAAAATCTCATCCAAACTATGTGGGAGTTTTCACGCCTTCACCTGACAGTGTTCACAAAGACACCGTGTTTGCTGCGAGCTGTCCGTACGACGCGTTCATTTGTCCAGTATTGTTAACACGATATCTCATACAATACAATACAATCAGTAATTTGTATAGCACCGCTATACAACTTGTCCAGGAGCGCTAACAAAACTATGAAAAAGACGCTGTGAACAAAAATGATATTAAGTGCCGTTTAAAGGCGTTAGAGTCAGTAATTGTACGAAGATGTGGTGGAAGGGAGTTCCATGCCGCTGGTCCAGAGTAGCTGAAGCCATGCTCACTGTACTTAGTCCTTGTAGTGCGTTTAAGGTAGTCTGTTGTATCAGACGATCTCAGGTGTCTGATACTACTGGTGTTGACTGGTGTTGTACACAGTCAACCGGGTACTGCGATGCTCGGCCTTAATGGATCAGGTGCATAAACAGGCAGAGTTTAAACTTGATTTTGCTTGCAACAGGCAACCAGTGAAGTTGCTTCAGTGCAGGTGTCACGTGGTCACGAAGACCGAATGTTGACCACCAGACGAGCTGCTGCTTTCTGGACTCGTTGTAGTGGGTCTGTGGTGGAACGTGGCAGCCTTGAACAATTTAGACAAAACTGACATAGAATATTTATTATTCTCTGCTGATGACCTGTTTAGATTCTGGAGGTCAAAGGCCACAACGGGCCGTCAAGGTAGTGAAGGTGGCGAAGGTGTCCACGTCGCTGGGGCGTCTAAGTCTATCTTCTAGTTGTTGATATGTTGACTGCAAGGCTGTTTGACTGATATCTGGTAAGAAAGAGGGTGTTGCAAAGTAAAGCAAAGCCGAACGCTTTGTGTATGGCTCATCTCTAAGGTGCTTAGATGTATTCTGTGTTGATGAGGGATGACACATGGTTCTACTTGCCACTCGCATGTTTAATCCACAATCCACTGGTGAAATGAGCCTTACCTGCCCTTACTTCCCAGCCTTATAGAGCACCGCGCTGTGGCTGATATTTATTTCTCGTCCCGCTGAGTATAGAAAGCTGAGTTGGCCTAGATGGCTGGTGATGTACAGAAACTGTATGCTCCGCCCTCTCCCCCCGTGGTCTCTGATCTCAGTAGTAACCAGATTGGAGGAAGAATTAACTTTGTTAAGTTTGTTGATATGCTTAATGCTGTTGCAACTGCAGGTCATCAGTTATATATACATGTAGATTTAGTGAAAATATAGATATGGAAAAATCTATGTTGATATCGGAAATGGAATTATTACTTCTTCCTGGCTAGACAGTCGGCCTACATGTGGTGATAAACAAGGGCAAAGAAAGCATAAATAATATTGGAAGTTTCATTTTGGTTTCATTACTGCTTTAATGACGTACGGCATGCATACTGTTTTGTCCTAATTTGTTTTTATAGTCACTGGGTGCAGTGATATGACGATATAAACCTGTAATGCAATATCAAAATTTGAGACAAACTTATGCAAACGCATTTTTAACGTGATTTTTTTGTGATAAAAATTCTTCTGTATACATGTGCTAAAACAAGTACGTCAGTGGGGACTGACCACTCTCCACACATGCCAATCCTGCATCCACATACCGCGCGATATTCCACGAACGGCGCATCTGTAGTGTGACGTCTACGTCAACACATCTCTATGGTACTATAAAACATGTCGTTCTGACTTCGGTCAGCCTTGGCCTGCGGGCTAGGATAGGCTCCTTCCAGTTCTATTTATAGTTCAGTGCGCGCGCTGCGCTGGCCAACACGCAGGCCGATTTTGGGCTTCTGGGGTGCAAAGTTCACAAAAATTTGCTGTTCCCTACCTTAGACACTGATGAAACTGCACCACAATTTTGACCTATATCCACTCATAGCGCCTCAACCGTGACAGCTGGCGAAAAGGTTCACTTAGCACTAATAGCAAGTCGACCATACGTGCTTTTCAACGAGCCATAGATGAACTGTGTACGTTACTCCTCCTAAGACCCCCAAAGGGTGGAACAAAAGCGATTTTGCTGTTTTGACCAGTCAAATTCAACTTCTGTCAAAAAAGTCTGCTACAAAGTTTCTTTGTTTGAAAAACTCCAGCGGCGAAGTTGTAGCTACATCATTCCTCTGTCTAATGGTCCATAGATGGATTGCGGGCGACGTCCCCATCTACGTAAAATTTGTGCTCAAAGTGACCCACCCCTTTAGAAAATGCTAATTTTGACAGATTTCTGTTAATAGTGCCGCAGCCGTGAGAGCTAGTGAAAAAAGTTCAATTATCGCTAATAGGAAGAGAAGTGGACAACGCGCTTTACACCAAGCCATAGATGAACCCTGTGCGTTACCCCTAAGTCCCCCAAAGGGTGTCTCAAAACGAGAATTTTTACATTTGGCGTTGCCTTTCATTTCTTCGTTGCAGGTAATCGTAGACATTTCAAATTTGGTATGTGGGTTGTACATAGCAAGTCCCAGCCTACAGATGACAAACCGTCCTTGAAATGGGCGTGGTCACGTCACTTGACCCATGTTAAATTTTTAGCCCCTCCCCCTAAGGTATCTCTGAAACGGCTTAAGCTAGAGACTTCAAATTTGGTGTGCATGTTGATCGTAGCAGGTTCAAGCCTATGGACGACAAATTGTGCCTGAAAGGGGCGTGGTCATTGTCACGTGAGCTTTAACCCAGGAGGCAACCAAGAACATATTTCATATAGTGTTTTTAATGATTTTGCTTTAATCGTCCAATTCCAGCATAAAGGGTACTTAAATTCTTGGCTCTATTTTATATCTGTCTCTTTTACGACTGGCCATTTTTGCATGTTTGTAATCTGGAAGAATACCTATTATTTTCAACTTGATTCTTGGCTCAGTTTTCAGCGACTATGTCGTCTTTTACAGGGATTGGTGATCGCAAAAACTTCAAATGTGATGTACAGGTTGAATGTGCAAGTCACAGCCTACGGACGACTAACCGTCACTGATAGAAATGTGGTCAGGTCATGCGACCCATTAAAATTTTGGGGCTCCAATTATATCACTGTAACGACTGAACCTAAAGTCATCAAATTTTGTACACATGTAGGTTATATCAATTCTAGTAACAGAATGAACTATCTCCCACAAAAGGGGTGTGGCTATGGTCACGTGACTGTTTTAAAATTTTGCTTTTGGTGATGCAGCGCGTCGCGCGGGTTTTTCGGCAACAGCTGATCGACTTGTTAAAAATAGCCAACATACATGTGTCATATGTGTACGCTGTTATTTTGCACCTACTATATGCGTTCGTTAATTCTGTGAGGTGTCGCACGTTCGTTCTTTGATACTCGTGTTCTGTGATGGTTTTGCGATAAATCCGAGCCGTATATAGTCGAGTAATACCACTGCTTCTGTCGGCTGATTATATTTGTCAAATTATGGCTGGAGGCGGGCGCGTGTGAACGTCATTCGGCGAGAGCGCATTACCGATACTTGTTCGTTGGCGTCGTCGAGTCGCCAACTTTTTTGCGGCTCCTTTGCCGCCGATGACGTCAAGTGATTACCGTTATGGTGGGTGATAAAAGCGGCCGCTTGCCGTGGTTTGATGACGTCAGAGCGGGATTTGTGTTGCGTGCGCCTCTGCTGCGGACGCTGCTGCAGGTGCGCTTCGCTTCCAGCAGCAGCAGCAGACCGGCTCGCCCGGGCATCCGCCGCTGCTGGGCCGGTTGCCACGGCAACGGTGACACCGCTTCTCGCCGACTGGCCTTCGATGACGTCAGCGCGCTCGGCGACGCGTGCCGCACTTGTGTCGTCGTAATGATGACGTCGATGGTGTCAGTCACGTGGTCACGTGGCAGCGCTGATTGCCTGCACAGCTGGGCGCCATCGTTTGTCAGTTGATATACACTCGCCGCTGCGTCGCGGTCGCATTCGCTGGTGCTGTCTGCTCGCGGTTTTATGCCTCTTCCGTTGATCGCATTTCATTCATGTATTATATCTAGGTAGCAGGTGCGTTGTGATATATTGCTGTTCTTTAACAGGGTGAATGTGAACTTTGTTAGCTAACTGTACTGGAAATAAAGATAGCTACGACTCCAGTAAAGGTGATAATTAGAGGAATTTGGCCGTTACTCTGACTGGCTTTTGCATTCTCGCACGTGCTGGAAACATATATGTGGGAGTGGCGGACTTTGACTGCTATGCCATAGCTCGTCGCGCTGCGGGCTGTCCCTTCCATGCCTCCTACTCCTCTCCCCTCTTCTTCCCCTCCTAACAGTTGTTGTTGCCCATTACCAACCCTACTCCAGTAGTTGCTCCCACCCATGCCTGCTTTCTCAGGGCAGTTATTTGAAGCTTGGCAGTATGCAGCATGGTTTTATAATGGTTTTAGATCTGAAGCAGATTAGCTGGTCGGTAAAAGAAACGAATTAAGACTGAACAAACGTACGCTTACACGTGCGAAATTCCATTATGAACTGAATTATACCAGTGAATATTTTAAGTTTTCAAGGTCTGAATTCTGAAAGTACACGTACGTGCAATTTCGTCTCGATGTTCATTGTGGATACAAGTTTTTGCATGTGTTTTCTTTGCCTTTGTGAGTTTTTTTGTCAGTACCATGCGTATTAGCAGTACGATGGATGGTTGCATGGCACAGTGGTAGAACGTCGCTCTGTGACCGGCGAACTTTCCCTGTCCTACGCTCAAGCTGCAGCTGATAAGTGACCACTTATGTGGGTAAACCGTCCGATACAAGGTCAGCCAACTCAGCCTTTCATCTTTTCGATGTCGATAAATGAGTAGTGAGCTGTAATAGGATGTGCGCTACCTCGCTCGGGTGACGCCATCTGGTGAATGCTTATGGGCTTATGGAGTAAAGGCAGGATTGTTCATTAAAACTGAGTGAGCCCTCTATAATACGTGCCGTTCCTGAGTGCATTAGAGATGGTTTACGACGATGCGCTATACAAATTGATGTTTAGTTTACGATTGATTGTACGCTTGATTGCCTGAAAGACTCTCGTGTCCAGATGATGATGTTCATTGCCGTCAATATGAGCTTGTTTCATAGATAGTGGTGGAGACGTCATCGTTGTCGGACTTGCGTTCTCTGTTCAGCTATACTTACTCGTTCTCTTCATGGATTTTGCTGAATGCTTTGCTGTTGAACCCAGTATGATTACTTTGTTTTGAGCCATATGCTGATATTTTGACACTGGAAGTCTACATCGCTTGACCAGAGCCGACTTTCCTGCCGGCATTGATACGACTTGGGTCAGTGTGAAGTGCGTTGTTGACTGTCGCTCATGATTCTACATTGTCTTTGATAAGCTCGTTGTCATCGTTGTTCCGATTTGCACGTGCTGCACATCGGCGAGCCGCATTAGACCTCTATTGAAAGTCGACTGTGACAGAAATTGGTTCGTCACCAGGGTTTGATGTCCCTCTGTAATCTAATGTAATTTCTAACAGACAACTTGTAATTCCAGTTTGTCATGGCCAGCTGTGAGTTAGGGGCGCTGGATAGCTGAACTCCTCATGAGACAAGTTTGCTTAGATTTGAAAGTGTTAATAGTAATTAGCAGTTCTAGACAGTACATCCAAACTGTTGGTGCCGCAGTCCGGTAAAACGTGACATATGCGGTAGCAATCCACGGCTGGTTTTATAGCGGAGTGCTTAATCACCGTATAGAGCTCTTATAATCATTCAGTCAGTCAGTCAGTCTTGATTCATTGTGTAACAACAAAATCAGTACATGTTTAAAATGTGACCAAAGGTGTGTTTTCAAAACGGTTTGCAGGACCGAGGGACCAGTGTTTGTAGCGGGTGATGAGTTTGGGAGAACGAGGCCAGCGTGCGAGAATGCAGTTTCCCAGGGCGGTGTGTGCACTGGGCGATGATCGTAGATTGAGAAGGCTGATGCCGCTGACTGGGACTGGTCGATCGTCCACTCTCTGCTTGTTGCCTAAACATGATTTAGCTTTTAGACAGCGGTCGGACACGGTTCCTTCTGTATGCTGCTGTCAGTGCACGAATACGCGTAGTGTATCAGTATGTTGCCGTCTCAGCGGACGGAATCATATCCTGTTATTGTGTTGCTGATAGGAAAAATCGAAACAGTTGCAATGTATTTTTACTCGTAAGTGACAGATTAGTTCATATAATTACGTCCGTGAAATAAGACACATGTAGTGCGACTGGTTCTGGTTTAATCGCTCGTCTTTGCTTACTGATGTGGGCCTCGAGTGAAATGTGGAAAATGTGCAATGCGGTTTTTTTCTTTATCTCACTATCTGTAAGTTTTGATGAGAACGCCGCGAATATGACGTTTCAGTTCTGGCGTTCAGCTTTGACTTGTTCGAGCCGTCATCTCGGTGCATGCTGCTATGATTTTTATGTTTGTCTGTCCTGTCCATCTCACCTATAAACATAACACTTCCTTCACCACTCGGTAACTCAGTCATACTAGAATTGTGACGTCAGACATCTTGGTGAAACTAATTGGATTATTCTGAACGGGGGCATTAATTATAATATTAATGGATATGCAAAATGTGCAGATTTTATACATAGTCTCTGTCCGTGAATCAAAAATGATATAGGATAGGGCCATAGTTACTATGACATGCTAATAAAAAGTTATGTATCATCTATAAAACAATGTCATGTGCCATGTCGGTCCAGCATTTTGACAAAGGGGCACCATTTGAACCGGGGGATTAAGGGTCAGTAATTTTGCCCTGCATTATTGAAGAATTTTCCTTTTGTAGACCTTTTCGAAGATTTGGAGGCGACCACCCAAATCTGCTCCTGAATAGCCTGCAGCATAAGTGGACCATGCCTAGGCACGGCAGTCTGACAGTGGGTAAAGTATGAGCGTGAGCAGTCGGTCCATAGGCAATTATATCCACTTGTGTGTGTGTTGAGAAGTTGAGTCACTGCGTCGTCGTGCCTGGGCAACCGTCTTAACCAGACAATGAATTCAAGGCTAAGGCCGACGAAAATCAATACAATAACCATTTGCTGACACAAAAAACACTTGTGTGCTGAATGCGGAAATGCAGTTATTGTAATGCAGAGGGTTTATAGCGTGCTTGAGAAGTACTTGAAAATGCTAGAATATATAGTCATACAAATTCAGTTTTTTTGCGATTCTTGACCGTGACGTTTTGACCCCAAAATAAATGGGTTTTCGGGACTCATCTTGGAACATTTCTATGTCAAGTTTGGTGATCTATAGCTGCATCAGTTTTCGATATATCGTGCGGAAAACAGACAGACACACAGACAACGGAGGTAAAAACCTATCCCGGCGACTGCCTTCGGCGTGTGTAATGAATGTGATCATGTGCTATTCAGTTTTATCTCTGTATTCATTGAATTACTCAGAGTTGGTCATATCCACGATTAAGTTGTAAGCACTTGTTGGTTGATGATGCACATACTGTGGAATGCTGTTATTGCAGTCAGTGATTGATAAGAGATGGCAGAACTCCGCCATTCTGATTAGTTACAGATGACACCAAGTAGTTTCCAGTGCTGCAGTAGCTGTATAAAAATATCTGCAGTTAATGTGCGTGCAGCTATATTTAGATAGAGAGATGGGAAAGCGTGCAGATTAGAGAGAAGAATTCGTTTGACGTGAGTCATGTTTAGCTGTTGAAGACATTCGACATGGACAATGACAATTCTCAGCTAACTGATACAGGTCTAATTGGCACACAGTATGGTCGGCAGAAGCGTCTTCATTTCAGAAGTAATTTGCTGTGTTATGTTGTCAGCCGACACTGGCAAATTACCAGGGCCAGTGTTCACTGCTTCTGTCTGTACCATGGGTCGAGTTTCTGCTGTCCGCATTCATGAACAGACTTACTGGTTCTCTCTGACATATTTAGGATGGCATAGTGGTCCTAGTGGTGGCGTTGCTGCTTAGGCCACTCTAAAAATACCATGTGATGATGATGATGATGGTGCAGTGCTGCGCCATTCCCGCTTTGTAAAGTTCCGAATAAATAAAAAATAACAAAAAAATTAAAGTCACATTCAGTGTATAAACATTCTTGAGACGTGGACCCATTTGTAAATTTTTTATGTATGACACCGCAGGTTCCGTTGAGTTGATTTGTTAAGTAGGCAAGTAAGCTAACAGGTGGCTGATTTGATGTTTTGATAACGAGTAGAAGCGTTGCATGTTATTGATCAGTGAGATGAGTTGTACCGTAGTTATCTTTTGCTGGAGAAGGTGAGATGGAAGGCTGTTATAGCTGTGTTTTATTGTTAGGTCGACTCTTCCACAGAGTCGACCCAGTAAAGCCGGTCTCAAATACCCGTCCGTCCGTACTTAAGTGCGTACGTCCGTCCGTCCACAAAAAGTTTCTTTGATTTCAATGAAATTTGGCGTGTAGGTAGATGTCGACGAGTGATACACGACGGTATGCAGTATGACCTGATCCATGGTCAAAGTCACGAGCCCTTCAAAGTTGGAAATCCAGCCGTTTTAAAAAGCTATCTCCACCGCCATTTACAATGGGAGCTGGCAACTGACCACAGATTCGTAAACTAGAGCACAATATCTAAATTTGGTCGGGCCGGATTTTTGATATTCGGTCTAGTTTTTGTGTCACGTGACTTTGAAGTTGGCACAAACGTCAGTTGTGAAGAGTCGACTGTCAGTCTCCGTCATTTTCTTGTGTTTCATGCGTGTGAAGATGGCCGACTGTATTCATGTTCCTCAGCGTGTACAGAATGAGTGTATATGAATTCTTCTGGCGTAGAAATAAATCAGCAGTGATCAGGCTTGTTAAGAGGGAAAAAGACCTAGGCGAAATACTTAGCAACGCTAATTTCATAAATAAGAGACATTTCAGATACCGGTATACACAGTTACACACAGCCTGTACTAGTGCATCAGCCCGGGATGTGTTCGAGGACCATCTTCAAGGAACTCTAATAGGAACTCGTATGCGCTCTATCGAATGGCGCTATTTCCAGTGACCTTGAGTGACCCATAACTACCACAAACCACCCTATTTTCGCTATTTTGTATCGCCTTTTGTATCTTTGTAATGGGTAGAGATAGAGACTTCAAATTTGGTAGATTTGGTTGATTGTAGCAAGTGCTAGCTTATGAGTGGCAAACTATCTATGAAAGGGGCGTGGTCAGAGTCACGTGACCCATTCTTAGGTCGACTCTTCTCAGTCTTCTGAGTCGACCTAATGAAGTGGGTCTCAAATGTCCGTCCGTCCGTCCGTACGTCCGTCCGTCCGTCCACAAAAAGTGTCTTCGAGTTCAGTGAAATTTGGCGTGTAGGTAGAGGTCGATGAGTGATGCACGACGGTATGTAGTATGACTCGATCCAAGGTCAAGGTCAAGGTTACGAGTCCTTGAAAGTTGGAAATCCTTCCATTTTCAAAAGCTGTCTTCTCCGCCATTTACCATGAGAGCTGGCAACTGACCACTTGATTCTTAAACTAGGGCACAATACCTAAATTTGATCGGGCCAGATTTTTCATATTTGTCCTAGTTTTGTGTCATGAGACTTTGAACTAGGCAGAAACGTCGGTTATGAATAGTCGATTGTCAGATATTTTGCCCGGATCATATCTCTGTAATTGGTGAAGCTAGACACCTCAAATTTCGTGTACTGATTGATACAGAGGAGTACGAGTGCATGCATGATATATTACTCCCAAAAGGGATGTGTTCAGAGTCACGTTACCTCGTTAAATTTTGGGAAACAAGTGATAATATATTGGAAATGGTGCAAGATAGAGACAATCATTGCATTGTAAAGTAATAGGAAATCGTACGTGGCCTATCGAATGGCATCATTGCCAATGACCTTGAACTTGAAGGTCACTTTTGCTGTTTGAAACCTTTCTAACTCCCATAGTTCGTGAAACACGGCACAAATTTACTAACATAGAGCGTCGCACGGCCCCTCTTCGGTAGCTGAGCTTCTTGTTTTGTAACTGTAAGTAGGTAACACTTTTGCCATAAATTAACACCACGGGAGAGTGGCGGACGTGTGAGCTGTTTGTTTGTTTGTTTTGTCTTTCTATTTGTGATGCTGATTTTCAGTATAGTCCTGCATTGTGTGTATGATCTCATAGTAATAGTTAGCTCAGTCATTCTAAAATAAACCTAGTTTCGTGATAAAATTCGGCCGAACTGATTGTTCACGGTGTGGCGTGGTGGCACAATAGCTAGAGCGTTGGTCTGTCATGATGTAAAGGTCACTGAAGATCGCTAATTGATCCACCGCCGTTCGGCTGTTACGTAGCCAACCTACGCAAGTTGTTCACCAAGCAGCAGAAATTGGGCCTGGCCTTTGGCGATTACGCTCTGAAGCTGGGAAAGCAATGGCAGCCTGTTGCTGAATGTATGGCAAACCTCACAGCGGGTTGTCTGTCTTGTAAACCGGAGATCAGCTCCGTCCCCTGCAGTCTTGAGGGACTCTGCGAGTACGATTAGCTTTAGCTACAATGCCTCAGAGTAAAAATGTGGTTTATTTTGTGTGGCACTGTGCATGAAGAAAGAAACTGATGGTTGACTGTCTCATATAATATTTTATGCCTTCGTCATCTGACAGTGTCCGTTCGCCGCCGCGTTCGTTCGTCCGTCAGTCCGTTCGTCTCGACAGATTGTTACAACGATATCTCATGAACGCCTTGAACAATTTTGATAAAACTGACAGGGAATATTCACTAGCGCCTACTGATGATCGTAAGATTCTGGAGATAAAAAAGATCGAAGGCCAGGGTCACAGCAGGCCGTCTTGGTGGCGAAGGTGTTGACGTTGGAGCGTCAAAGTCCATCGTGGTTATAATTCTAGATGGCCATGATCCATGTTGTTTTCCAGATGGGGCATGTAATGGAACGGTGCAGTAACGTGTGTGTGTGTGTGTGTTTGATGTGCGAAGTAGCACTGCATGAATGTATATATCTGATTGGTTCGTTGTAAAGGTAAAGATAGAGGCCGGATTCTTATATAGCGCTGCCTACATGATAACCGGACCAGCATGCTTTACAATCTCAAAAATGGCAGCTGATCGGCAAGAGCTAATGGTGCTGCAGCGCAATATGCGGCCATCCGTTGCCCGCGCTAACGGACAATTGGACCCAAGCTGCGCCTAGCAAACACACCACCGCCCCAATCAGTCTTGTCAGGCCTTCACCCCGTAAGCATGCACCAGATGGCGCCACCCGATCGAGGTATCAGTCATCTGATTGCAGCTTACCACTCATTTATGGACCCTGAAAGGATGACAGGCTGAGTTGGCCTGGTTGGTTTACTTGTAGCGGATGGTTTACTGACATAGGTGGTCACTCATCAGCTGCAGGTCGAGCACAGGACAGTTTGCCATTCATGGGCTAGCACTTGCTACAATCAACCTATCTACCAAATCAGATGTGCGCTACCACACTCGGGTGACGCCATCTGGTGAATGCTTACGGAGTAAAGGCAGGATGCGTCAGGCACGTGACGGAGACGGACAGTGTGCTGAGAACAGCCGTAGTTTTGTAGCAGTCTTGCCAAGAGGTGTATTGATGGACGTTGTTTGGTTGTTTGCTGTGACAGTGTTACAGCAACGACACGACACGCGCTGCGTGCGTCATCATCAGTCAACAGCTTCATCCTGTCACACAGCCGTCACAGGCTGGGCGACCTGTGCCCCCCGCGCCGCTCCGCTGACCTGTAGGTCTGCCTCAGCAGCCGTCTGACTGACCGCTGCCGCTGCAGACTGCCAGCTCGTAGCCGGCCAGGAACCACACACGCTGCTGTCACTTGCCGAGTGGAGAGAATGGGACGAAAGAAGATCACCATTTCGCACATAGTGGATGAAAGGAACAGACAGGCAAGCCATTGACTCTTGTGTTGAAACATCGCCATCAAATTCCAGTTATTTCTTGGTTTTCAGATGTTATGAAGCATATACTTGCTTGACTGTTATAGCATAAAATAGTATGCGGCACCACTAATGTTGAATATTTGGCGGATGTATTAAGAATAGTACGTCCTGGAAGTTGTAGATAACTTCTATATGTGGGAATTATGGAACATGTGTGGCTGGTAGCATCCACAAATGCTGTAAAGTATCTACCTTGTAGTTTTTGTCAGATGTTTGACTAAGTTTGTCAAAATTTTTATGAACATAATGCCTCAGTCACGTTTGATAACGTGCCGTGTGTTCAACTTTATTGACCTAAAAAATCTCAGAAAATTTGTCCCAGACTGAACTGAAGTATACCTATCGATGTCTTTGGAAATGGTATAGACATTCAAATTTGCTAGAGATGATCATGACAGTACCAGTCAATGGATAATAAATGACCCCGAAAGGATCATGTGACACTGTTGCACGATTGGTTTGTCATGCTCCATTTTGTGATGCCATTTTTTGTTGCTTGTTAGTGATGTTAAATGTCAGATTTTTGATAAATTTAATGCCTTGCAGCTGTTGTATATTTTTGGTGTATTATAAATCATACCTTGTTCCACATTTTTTGTTTGATTATTTTGATATTGTGGCTTCACTTTTTGTTATCAGTGTGTTAATCTAGATGAATGGTCTCAGTTATTACTGGCCCGCCTACACATAGTTTAGGGGGCCAGACTAGTAATGGTCGCTGGCGTCTGTTGTCATTGTCTGTTGTCATCATCTCTCATCTGTAACACTTCACGGCGGCGCAACGTAACTCACCAGGGGGCAGCACGCGACAGTGGGCCAGTAGTGCTACGTTCCATTAGGGGGACACTTTGTTTATATAGCGTAGTATATGTATTTAAAATTAAATTATTGCAGAAAACGAGTGCAGAATGCAAGTGATGCCTACATAGTGGCTGCATAGTCCAGCCATTGGCCATTGTTAGAAAGATAACGTAGTGACACATTTAAATGTGTTGTGGTCTTTTAATGACGAGTTTGTTACAGGCAGTGGTTCTTGGTCATGTAGGTGACGTTCACCAAGCGGAAGTTTGGACTGATGAAGAAAGCATATGAACTTAGTGTACTTTGCGACTGTGAGATCGCGCTGATCATGTTCAACAGTTCCAACAAGTTGTTCCAGTATGCCAGCACGGACATGGACCGAGTCCTGCTCAAGTATACTGAGCACAGCGATCCACAGGAGAGTCGCACCAACAAAGACATCATGGAGGTGTGTATAGTTGTATGCACTCACAGAGCATTGCAGCTGTAGCAATGTTTGATGAACTGTCTGTGCTGGCGTCCAGAGCTGTTGTTTAGTTTTAATTTAGAAGTAATTTTCTGAGAACACGATTAAGTGTGATACATACCTACATAGTGGCATAAACGTGCAGTATGGCACCAAAACAAGGCCAGTCGTTTAGTCAGAAAGGTGACATATATTCCACAAGGTAGTGTAGCAACATTTTTAAGGAGTGATGGGATCTTCGGTGATGAGTTTATACTGCAAGTTTACTGCTAAGTCTTATGATGACAGAATGTTGATACATCAGTTAGCATTTGATGAAGTTACATGCAAGAGTATAGTGACACCATTTGAAGCCACATTGCATGTATTACGTAGATGTAGTAGTCTATTGCTACAGATGTCGCACGTAGCATGGTCTGTGTGTCTGTGTGTTCGGCATACGGGTGAGCTGTGCAAAAACGTCTGAACTGATTGAGATGACATTTAGGGGGCTGACTCGTGTGGGCCCAAGGAACCATGTATTAGACGGACTGCGATCCTCACGGGAAGGGGCAATTCTTGGGATTATCCAGCCCATTCAAAAGCATTGGAGTCTCTGCTGCAGTGTATGCAGCAAGGAGGATCACTCAGTCATCAATAATGGCATGACAGCGTCACGTCTGCAGCCGATTGCATCCCGACTGGACGGTGTCGCATTAAATTGTCCCCCGTGAAAAATCCCCCTGCAATGTGGCCTTTCGTAAAAAATTGTTTGGCCACTTTTTCACTTACCTCGGCCAGTGACCCATTTTTGTGTGCCTTACACAGTTCACTCTGTGCGCATTATGTCATCCCTTTTATTTTCTTATCATTATTGTGATTTTAGCGTAAATACGTGTGATTTTTTCTTTGGATGGTTGCTGTTGTTATGTTGTTGTCTCCATAAACTGTTATTTGCTTGTGATTGTATCGGGGAAGTGTCAGGGAAAAAAATCTTGCCAGGGAAAAATTGTTTATTGCTAACTTCAGGTTTGGGGCTACACTGGAATTCAACAGAATATTGTGGGCCTTGTATCATTTGTTTTGACTCTGATGCTTAGTAAATCATTGTGAACATTTTCATCAAATATGCACTGATGTTTTTATAATAGTAGCACTGACAGTAGCATATGCATGATTCTAGTAACTTTAAAAGGGGTAGCGATTGCCACAAAGAGTCCGGCAAATATCAGTGAATTTTTTAGTGCATTGAGAGTAAATTAAGTAAGTAAATTAGTATAAGAACATAATTATACATGATCTGCTGATAATGTATTTTGTAATGGGTCATTGTGTAAAATGTTTTAATTTCACAGATGCTGCGACGAAAAGAGTTGAAGGGAGAGTGTGCTGATGATAATAAGGTATGCACCAGCAGTTTTGTGTGTTCCTCCTTCCGGTGCATGTGTGAAAGTACTTTAAAGTAATATGGTACTTTGGAGCATGGTGGTGGCTAGTAACATTGTCACATTCATTCTTGTGTGCTCATTGTTATCTTCATAGAGTGTATTGTTATGCCCTTGCCACCCGACAGTGTTGGTTGAAGGCATTATGTTTTGGGGCTGTCCATCCGCCATGTTGGTTCGTTTGCCCTTACAGAGTTTGTCACCATGATATCTCATGAACGGCTTGTGTAATCTTGATGCAACTTGCAGGGATTATTCACTAGCACCTGCTGGTGACCTGATTAGATTCTGGATGTCAAAGGTCAGGGTCGCAGCTGGCCATCCAGGTGACGAAGGCATCCACGTTAATGCTGTGGTGATAAAGTCTATCTTCTAGTTATTTACTGCAATGTGATCTATTAACATCTGCACTTGCCATCCCCAGCCCGCCCTGAAGTAACTCCAGGAAAAAGCCGAGCCAATGACATGAAAACTTTAAAATATAACCAGTTGAGCAGTAAAGGCTAGTTTGCATGTGTATGTTATATCTGTGATATTTCTGCTTTAGAAATGCAGCCTGTATTTGCATAGCCAACCTGAGTCTGATTGTCCCGTTTCTCGTTGCCTTTCGTAATAGGTCAGTAAGAGTGTAAGGTGATAATTGGCTGTGATAGAACTGGAAGCGAAATTTTGATCATGACGGCGATGACAGCGATTCAGTGGCTGTTGATGTGGCTGCTGCTGCTGCTGCTGCTGCTGCTGCTGCAGTTCGTGGCCGTGGATTTGATCACACACACGAAGCTAACAGTGGGACCGTACCAAAGGTGTGTCATACAAGTAGTTGAGAATTGTCTGGCGTCAAATAGACTGTTGTCTTTCTAAAGTCTACAGCAGATTATTACCCACTGCACTGGTAGTTGCAGTTGTATGGGTTTTACTGGCGTTTTTATGTTTGTCTTGTTTATCCGCATGATATCTAAAAAATCGGCTCACCAAACTTGACATAGAAATGTTCCTCGGTGAGTCCGGGAAACCCATATAGTTTGGGGTCGAAAGGTTTGCTCAAGGTCACGAGTTACAAAAAAACATTGCCAGCATGAGTTTTTGCACTCTTATGAGTGCTGGCTTGTTGTAGCTTTTTTTTGTATTTTTAATGTAAGTTTGTTGGCATATGGTTACTGACCAGTTTTTACCAACCACTTTAGTGGTCCATACCAAGCAATTGGTCAAGTGTGTGTGTGTGTGTGTGTGTGTCTGTGTGTTCAGACAAATGAACTAAACGACCTTTGACATAGATACTTACCATGGTGACACTATCTAGGTCAAGTTTAATAGTCAAGGTCATTGGTCATAATTTGCGGTCACAGAATGATAAATGTTGTTTTCGGCTGTGGATGCACTCGATTGAATGTGAAAATGTAGTTGGAAAAACGAGTATCTGCACTGTGCCTATAATGCAGACTTGAATTCAATGAATGGGAAACTGTAAATGAAGAACAGCCAGCCAAAAGCTCAAGATTGGCTGATCAGTGCAACTGCAATTGAAGAATTTCTAGTTGGATCATCCTTGTATTTATGAGCCAGTTTAAAGTGTTTACCATAGACGAAATATAGCCTATAATTTGGCGTGTTCCACTGTATTCAGTGTTATATGGACATGTGGACATGCTGTTGCTAATATGTGGTGCACTTCAAACAGTTTTTTTGGTGCCGTATCGTGTACAGATGATATCGTCTGATCTGTCAGTGTCAAGTCTCACTCCTCTCGCTCCTCCTGCAACACATCAGATAACTTCAGCATTTAGACGTCCTCCCGGCTTGACGTCGCCATCACCTGGTCGACTTCCTGTTAGTCCACATGCATCGTCTACTGACCCAAACAGTGCCGGCCACAGTCCAGCGATCGGGGCTCACCCGGCATCACATTCTCCGGCAGCACATCCGTCGGCAATGCAGGGCAGTGTTGCAGCAGTCGGGGTGCCTCCGGTGGCTGCGAGCAATGGGAAGCCAGTCAGTGCTCTGTCGGTGCCAGCACCCCCACCTGTCAATGGATACGGAGTAGCAGACTACTCGAGAAAAGTCAACAACATGTTTGATATTGTCGAAGTTTCAGAAGATGATGTGGTAAGTCTGTGTAAAATTAACTGCTTTGTCCATACTAACTGGTAGGCAGTTGTTGTAACATTATAGACCAAAAGCTTGTATCCTTTCTACGTAGATAATCAGCATAGTGCATAGTCTGGCTGTGTGAACTTTTCGTGTTATGAAAACTGAGATAGACACTGCTTCGAATCGTATGATTTATGGCGTTCATATGTTATAGTACAGAGCAACTAGAACTCAAAGGTTGTTTTCTATCTGGTGATTTGTTAATAGAATAGTGGGGTGGACTTAGGCAAGAACCCTCAGTTTTGGTGTTCAGTTGGGTTCTTTGAAAGTATCAAAAATTGGGTTCAATTATTAGACCACATTGCACCTAGCAATGGCGGCCTACTGTTGCACATGGAGTAGCATGGTCAGTCTGGTGTCATGTTAGTGAGCCCTGCAAAATGCTTGAACTGATCAAGATGCCATTTGGGATGATGACTCTGGTGGGCCCGAGGAACCACGTATTGCATTAGTTGGTGGCAATATGCAACATTGACGTGAGCAACAAACCGCTTTGTTGGCATGCAAGTAAGTAAGTAGCCTTTTGTTTCAATGTGACATTTGCACACTGTTACAGCGAAGAATAGAAATAAAATGCAAGTGAAATATAATACACAAAGCATGAAATGCACAATATGAACTGATATAACTAAAAACTGGGCTGACACAGCGTCATGTGACTAATGGAAGGTCATAACTAGACATGTCACAATTATGATGCTGTGCATTTTAATTAGTAGGTTCATTTAATAAAGTTGCTTCACATCAGTTTCCTGTATTCCTTAGATTCCTTAATTTTCACAGCCTGGGAAAGTGGATCTATGCTTCATTTATCACAGACCATTTTAAAATGCCTTAAATTTCCAACGTTGTATAAGTAGGTCCTTGAAAACACTGGAAAAGGCCCTGGAAAATCCTTTAAAAGTTCTTGATTTTTATTCTTATCAACTTGTGGGAACCCTGTAAAAGGACTTCTGTATGAGTTATGCTTGAAATGTTGAATGTATGGTGTGATCTGAACCTGACAAGAACCCACATTGGTTTAGCTTTTTACAAGTTTGTTGCATCTTTTTCTTTAACATGGCCAGTTCACATATATCAGGGTCAGTTTTTGTGTGTCGTTGGTATTCGCCTGAAGCGAAGCATAGCTTCGGACAAATCATGGAAATGATCTACGGGGCAAAAAAACAGTGTTTATGCATTCGGTTATAACTCCGCTGAAAGTGAACCGATTTGGATGAAATCTGGAGCACTGTGAGCACATTGTTGGGGGCTGGCCGTGGCAGATTTTGGGCGAGATCCGCACAGTAACAACAGTTTGCGAGGCAGTCGAAATTTTTGTTTATTTGTTTGTCAGGTAAATAATGCTCGATTTTGCCGATTTTCCATCGGAAAATTTTGACGACATTTGAACACAACAACGTCAATCAATGTCGCCATGTAAACTTTCAGAACAAAATTTGTAAAAATTTTACTATAAGGGGTCTTTTTTAAAAACGCAAAAATTGCTCACAAAATTTCCAGATCTTGCGACTTCAGACCATCATAACCACACAGTGATTACAGATTATTGGAAATTCATTATCAAACTGACCCTCTACGGGATGTCTACTTTTCATTTTTACCATATCAATCAATTCACAGTCCTTCCCCTGGGATGTACGTTTCACACAAGAAAGGTACATTCCCAAATTTTCGGCAACGCCCGCTGTCCGGTATTGCGTATTAAAACCAATAGTATGCCGCAATGCTGCCTGACGACCGATATATTGAAGAAAAGCAGACTGAATTGGAAACTGAAAATAAGTAACACAGCAGATAACGCTGACATCACTCAGTCACAGGCACGTGACACTAGGCATCGTCTAATGCAGGAATTAAACAGCTTGTGCACGGATAGCTGACCACTTCGGGCGAATACTGTATTGTGTCATTCTACACAGTACAGCATTCTACTTTATTTTCTGTTTTTGTTTGTCTTTGTTGGTTATTGCAAGTTCTGTTCTCAGTTCCAGCACAACTGACTGCTAAGAAATACTCATTACTTGTCATAGAACATCAAGCACTCCTCAGTCCTCACTTGTTAACTCATATAGTCACGTGAACTGATGCTGTGTTTTTGTAACAGGACCGTGTTATTGCATCTAACTTAACGGACACAAATACTGCTGACAATTCTGAGTCGGCATGCCAGCTAGAATCTTCCAGCAAAAACTCTGGTGATTTTGTTGAAGGTATGTCTTAAATGCCATTATTACTGAACACTTTAGTGGGTCGGTTGAGCATTTGGTCTGATCATGTGTATATATTCCAGTCTGTCCGTTCGTCTGGGCAGTAACTTTCCAACAAAATCATTTTGTCCAATATCTAGGCCAAAGGTCATTTTAAATGACCGTTGGCCTAGATATTTGACACGGTGGTCCACCTTAATTTTATCTAGGTCAAGTTCGATGGCCAGAGTCATAGGCCATATGATATTTCATGATTACAGGTAGGACAAAAATTCACAGAAGGAAGAAACTTTTTGCCGTGCATGATCATTATGATGCAAAACAAAATCACGAGCATGATCTGCTAAAAAGCAGTCCTGAATTTGAAATGTTTGTCTTTCTTCATGCTAAAGAGGTCATTGCCACCTCAGGTGGGGCTTTCTAGTTATTGAGAGGATGCATATGCCGATATTTTAGTTACTCGGGGACGATTTTGTGGTTTTTTGCCGTGTAGGGGCAACATGTTGCACCGATGGTGGTGAAATTCAGCGTGAAGGAGTCAACCAAAGGTGCACGGGTGAGGTGTGAGACCCCAAACTGAACATTTCACAAATCTTTAGAATTTAACTGCTTTGTAGGATGTGACCCCTGGTGACTTTTACAAAATTTTCAGGCTTATAGCCCTGGGCAGTTCCATGTTCAGTAAACAGTTCAAATGTAGGTGGATTCGCTCATGGGATTCTGGAGTTATTTGGATTTAACGTCAAGAGTTCATTTTCCTGCACATTTTCATCGCCACCTAGTGGCAAACCTATGTCAGATCCAAAAACATTTTAGAGGTGCAAAAATGATGCAGACCTTCTGTCGTCTGCCAAGTTTGGTGAGGCTGGGACTTCACACACCGCCGGGAAGTGAAAATATTTGGTGCTTTTTGTTTGTTTTTTGTCCGTCATTTATCCCTACATACAAGGTTTCTTACAGTGATGAATATTTGTGTTGAACTTCAGTGACTGTTCATTGTCATTTATGTCAACCATGTTCATAAGCAAGTGGTATCTCAGAAATGGTACAAGATAAAGACAATAGTTGCAATGGAAGTCGAGAAAGTCTTGTCGAACAGTGCTGTTACTGACGACCTTAGTTGACCTTGAAGGCCACTTTAGCTACCGGTATTTGAAATCTTTCTAAATCTATTACCTTGGAAAATATAATACATATTGGCTAGGATGTGTTTAGGATGATTGGCTGTAGTTAGGTCGACTCTTCGACAGAGTCGACCTAATAAAGCAGGTGTCAAATGCCCGTCCGTCCATGTGTGCATACGTACATATGTGCGCATGTACATATGTCCATCCACAATAAGTTTCTTTGATTTTAATAAAATTTGGCATGTAGGTAGAGGTCGATGAGTGATGCATGACGGTATGCATTGTGTCCTTATCTAAAGTCAAGGTCGAGGTCACGAGCCCTTCAAAGTTGGAAATCTAGCCATTTTCAAAAGTTATCTCGTCCGCCATTTACAATGGGAGCTGGCAACTGACCACAGATTCTTAAACTACGGCACAATATCTGAATTTGATTGGGCCAGATTATTATATTCAGCCTAGTTTTTGTGTCACATGACTTTGAAGTTGGCAGAAACGTCACTTGCGAAGAGTCGACTGTCAGTCCCATACGGGACTAATTTATCACTGTTGCAATCCACTTTGTGGACTCATTACAGGCAGTTGTGTACTATACACTGATGATGTCTTGGAACAGTGCTAATAGGATTACTGTTTTGAACCTATCTGTTTGCGATAGCTAAATTTCTGAGAATGTTTGCTGTGCTGTCAGATCTTTCAAGGGTAACATCGCAGTCTGGTGGTTTGGCCGACATCGGCGTCATGTGTTCGCTAGGCTCCGAGTTTGGCTCAACAAGTTCGCTGGCTCAGGAATGGCGCAAGCTGGTTGACCTTTGTTCCGATCTACAAGAAACGGACTATGACCAGACAGCAGCCAGCAGGTATGTGATTTTGAGCGTTTGCCCAGTTGAAAGTGGTATTCTGACATTTCATCTGATTCCTAATGATGCAACAATTACGGCATTAATGGTAAATGCTGAAGAATCTGGTTTTTCTCATTACACCACTGGTTAGGGTTAGTGCTTTGTGTTACTGTCAGTGACTGAGAAGCAGGAAGGACATCCTGCCTGTAAAAAATCCATTCCACTAAGCTCAAGAGGTTCTGTTCTGGAGAAGGTAGAGGTGGAGAATCCCTTGCTGACCATGTTCACCTGGGTCCCAATTTATAGAAAATTTTAGGGAAAATCCTAAGTTTAGCATAAGCTTTTCTTAAGTTTCTTAAGAAATGCTAAGTTATTTTTGAGAAATTGCATTTTGCTTATTAAGTTGATCTTTAGTTTTTTATAAGTTCGTCCTACGTTTTTCTTAAGATTTTCCTAAGTCACACTTTATCCTAAGTTTGTCCTAAGATTTTTTGTAAATCAGGCCCCGGGAATACAACCGTTAAACAGTAGCAATAGTTGTTGTAGTTGTAGTTGTTCAAGTAGTTCTGCTATTTACATGACCATTTATTGTCCCCAAAACTGTATTTTGTAACCACCATACTGTAGACTGATCTGTATCGTGGTTTTGTGTCATAAAAGGCAACTGACCTTGGCTAGTTTGGTTTGTTAGGTCTCTTTGTTTGGATTTTCGTTTTTTTGCACGTTTGCACTACTGTGCATTTGGTTTGTTAGTACGAAGGCTGTACAGTAAAACTTTATTATAATGGACTTTTGGGGACCATTCAAAATGTCCATTACCGGTATACCCAAAGTATGTTAAAATTGTTAAAATTAGCTATAGACCGCTTACCAGATACAAGTACGAGTATGTGACTAATAATTGTGACTTGTGACCAAATCTTTATGTATGAAGGATTGTCTGTTATGTTGCTTGTTTCACGTTGCACAAATGCCAACACAATTATGGCACTCTAGTATTCATAGTTTTGAACAAACTCAATATGCCTACAATCTTTGTATTTATTACAGTTATTTTAACTGCCGACCCTCGCCACAGCAGTGACATTCTGTTTACCGAGGGCAGGAAAGTGCTAGTGATATTAATGACGTGATGTTTTTTATGCACTTGCATTATTATGTTGGTGGTGTTTGTTGGTGGTAAATATTATTATTACAGCATTATAACAACTATAAGACATGCTATGTTATATCAGTGTTTAGCAGTTAACATTGAATATGGCTATTGTAGATCTGATACAGCGATTGACACACAAGCGGTGGCCGTGTCTGCGTCTACTGGTGTATCTCGGGCAATTTCCGAAGCTGAGGTCAAAAGCGAGCCGATTTCACCACCGCCGCAGCCAACCAGTACTCATGAGATGTTTGGCGTGCGAAATCCGTTGTTGCTGCACGGGCATTACGGTTCAGCACAAGTGGCTGACGGAGGCAGCAACCGATTTCAGGCTGTCGCTGCTGATGGTCGATTTCCGTCACTTCACTCAAGCCATGCAGTCAGTCACAGATTCCAGACATCATCAGAATGTTCACCGCCGACTGCAGAGACAGGCTATCGGCCACTTCTTGGTTCACACCAGTCAGCGCCAGCCCGACACTTCCACCCAAATGAACCGGTTGCTCAGACGACTGCGGACTTATTTCCGCCGGATGTTACGAGATTTCACTCGGGCGTGAATCGCTTCAGTCTGGGAATGGAGCCATTCCGCAGTCGACTGCCTGATTCAGCTGCTGGAAACGCCATCAACGGTGACCACTTTCAGTTTCTTCATCCGCCGCGGTATCTCACAAATGGAGGGGATCGATTTCATCCCATTCCTGCCCACATTGGCGACGACTGCATTGCAAATCGTTTTCAGCTAGCTGCTGTAGGTGATTCAGTGCTAGGAGCCTCAGGGCCAGTGGCATCGACAAATGGTCCGCTTGACAGTATGTATCACTGTCACAGAGACTTTGACAGTAGTTTGTATACCGCCACCAAACGACCTCGTCTAGCTGCGGATGACTGGTTGTGTTGAATACACGGGTGTGTTGCTTGTATGTAGTTGTGTGTAGCCATTCCCTGGTCTACGATCTTGTCCTGATTCACCTATTGCCAGTGAGTCATGTTATTGCTGGTGATTGTAAGCCCACTTTTGTTGGTTTAGGTTCTGTCACCAGTATTTTGGTTTTGTGTAGTCAACCCGGTGTGCTCTGGCTGCTGTATATAGCCAAGTTGTTTCTGTTCCTGTGTGATGAGTGATGTAGATACGCTTGTATTGCTTGCTGCTGCATCCACCATGATGTGTTTTCTGTTGAGACCTTGTGTCCCATGAAAGGATGATATTATGAGACAGTTTTTGCTTGGCGAAGAATTCCGTTATATGTATTCACTGCCATAAAGCAGTGCAATGTTGGCCATGTGCAATTTCTTGTGTTATTTATACAGAAGTAGAGTGGTGCAAAAATGGACCATCGGTTTGCAATTTTGTACACAACCCCATACTTTAGTATGCTATCATTGTGTTCTTTTTAAGTGTCGCATATGGTTTTGTGTTTACTAATTTTCGATGAAAACATTCATTTCAGACGTGCTACAGGTTTATGATATGAAATATTATTGTTTTTGAAGGCTAATGCTGAAGTATACTTGCAGCTAATGTCTATATTATGTCGCCACTTTCTGAATTCCTTACCTTACAGTGAATATAAATGCACATACTATATTACCACGCTGGCATGGGTAGGACATTCAGACGTTCTGTTTGTCTGTATGTCTGCGCTGTAAAAGGAAAACGGCTTGAGCTGTCAACACCACGTATACTCTATAGCAGTCATTTGGCATGCATTGACCCAGAAGTGAAAAGGTCAAGGTCACACGGTACGAAAACCGTAACAGTGCACGATTGCTAGTGACTATAGCTGGTATCCCGTAACCCTGTGCTGTGCTACCTGCATCCGTTACTGGCGTGGGTCTGCATGTTGATATGACTGGAATAAATTTAGGCAACTGTTGCCTCTGCTTACCGATATGGATGTTTTCCTTCTTACGAGATGGAACGTTATGTAGAGGTTGTGTACGAAGTTGGCAGTGCAATGTGGCCGGTGTAGAAAAAGAATAAGTTGGCACTTAAGCAGGCTGAGATAAGAATGATTAGGTGGATGTGTGGTGTTAAAGTGACAGATATTTTACGTGTATTAAGTTGAAAGAGAGACAGGAAGAGATGACATAACTACACTGATTGTAAGTACAAATTGTGTTTACTGGTCCACAAGTCGCTTCTTGGACACACACTGGACTACATCTTGGACTTACTGACACCAGTTGTGGAGATTCCTGCACGATCTGCACTGCGTGCTTTGTCGTGTGGCGACCTCGTTGTGGCGGGGACACGTAGACGAATTGACGATATGCTTGTGTGTTGCTGAACCGCGATCATTGATCAGGTTGACGACAGACCTGAAGCTGCTACGATCAACAAACTCATTTCGGCGCCAACTGAAAACATTTTTTGAGTTTGTTTACCGGCACCGAAGAACAGACTGATCTGCTTTGTGAAGCCCGTTCAGTCTATTAGTAAGTGGTGCAATACAAATATCTTATTATTGTTACCATTACTCTGATACAGCAAATGAGATTCTATGGACATGTTTCAAAAAATAATGAGAATGATTGGGTGAAAATTCATAGATTGTGATGTGGAGGGTGTAAGACCTAGAGGTAAACCAAGGAAAATCTGCAGAGGTTGTGGAAAAAGACTGTTGGACCCAACAGCTAAATAAGAACGATGCTGTGGAATAAATCAATTAAAGATGCTGAATAATACCCACAAAGATAGGAAGAGAGTGGGTGAATGTTCTTCCTGATACTGGCTCACCCGGGTTGTCCTGGATCTTTTAAACAGGCTGTTGTTGGTGTCTCAAATGAACTGGTAAGCTGCTAGTCGGCTGATGACAGAGACATGATGCAGTGTCTTTGTGGTTGCGTTTTCATTATACTCCTGTTCATTTTGTAACAATTTGCCCAAGTTTGAATGGGTTTTTCTGTGTAATGTTTACAGCAAAACCTATGATGTGCCATGGTTGTGCGTGCACCCATATTAGTAAAACCACTGCTGAATATTTGTTATTGAAATTTCTGCAAACTCATACGTGCTGTGAGTAATTGTATTGTTACATTGTTACACTGCAGCAGTCTTGTTATTGAGACAGTACTAAAAGACTTGAGTTCAAGCTGAGTTCAGTTGCCAGCTCCCGTTGTAAATGGCGGAGATAACTTTTGAAAATGGATGCATTTCGAACTTTGAAGGGCTCGTAACCTTGACCTTGGATCAGGACACAATGCATCATACCGTCGTGCATCGCTCATCGACCTTAACGTCTGGTCTCTAGATTAAGACCAAGACCTTGACACCGGAGTCTCGAGACGAAATTTGTGTAATATGTGTAAATTTTCCATAACCTTGCCATTGAATTGGTCTTGGTGTTGGTCTTGAGCCTAGACCTTTGCCTTGAGACTGAGACCTTTAGAAAGTGGATTCAAATGCTCTCAAGACCCGGAACCTTGATCTCAGATCACAAGAATGCCTTGCAGTCAATTATTAATGGTTTTATTATTTACTGATTTTACTACACACATAATTAATAGGTATGGTCAATATTAAATCTTTGTTTTACTAACTTTGAACTACTCTTCTCAAAAATTGCGTTTATTAAAATATAGATTTTCACAATTAATTACTATAAAAGGCACATATGACTTAAATTATATTGAAAGAGCTGTTAAATTCCAAGAAGATTCCTCTGTGTAGCAGGGCTGTTTGCTTTGTAGATCGGTAGTGAATGTTGTTGTGAATTTTTGTGCATTTGAACTGCATGGTTCTATCCTGGATCCAGGAAGTTGTTACTGTGTTTGTTGGCAGTTGTTAATTGTTGACGTGTATGTTTTAAAAATAATTTAGCACCTGCAGAGCGTGATCCCGTTTCAACGTGTTTTGTTTTGTTATAGTTTATTGTGGATTTTGTTGTCATATTTTGCTGCAGGTTGTGCTCTCTGCAGAAATTTTTTTAATTACATGATTATTATATTGATTATTATTGTTTTGTCTTGATGATAACATAACCTGAATATAACTGAACAGTTCTTTGCTATTTATAGACCATTGACGTTTGCCATATGTCTTTGGTTAGTTTCACCTGAGTACCCGTATGTAATCCATGAATGGAATAAAACGTAAATGTATGTTTCGATCAGTGAGCTTTGCTATGCACACAGCCGTTTGACTTTGTAGGAGTATTGCTTATTCCATTTCAAGTATCCTGAGTCAGCAGTAAGCTCATGCTCAATGCTATGGAGAATAAACCACGTCACTTCCTGTTGATACCTTCTCGGTTTTTACTGCTCAGTGACTTGAATTACAAAGGTGTGAACAACTTGCCCAGAGTTGTTACGCAGCCGTACTGCTTCTAGGAATCGAACCCATAACCTCTTCATGGCCAGTCTGATACCTACTACACCATGCATTCATAGACGAAGGGAATAATTTTTTCCTGTAAATTATTAGAAGTAATAAGTGATGATAATTTACTGTTCTGGAGAAGTCACTGATTTTGAGATTGGCTGTGGCACTGCACTGCTGAGTGTAGATGCTACATAACAGTTATGACATTCAGCTGTGATAGTTACTATATGTCTCTGGACGCATGAACAGCTTGCAGAAGTTCAAAGAGAGCACGAGAAAGCAGCGCTGCTGAACTACTAAACGAATACACATACACATAAGATCACATTTAAGTTATGACTGTAAAATGGCATAAGTAGCAAAAGTGGATATTGCACTCGTGTTAAAAATGTAGAACATCTGATATGTAACAAGTGCGGACAGTGATGAAGTGAGTACTTGCAATCATAGGTTGGCAACTAATCGCTGAGCAGTCACACAGCAAAGTACACACAGTTAAACTGAATGTTTGCAATCTTCAGTTTTTTTTCAAGACAAGTAATTTCTGCAATTTTGATAGCTTATTCAACCAATTCTTCATATTCCTCATCCTGTTTCTGATTTAATACCTTATCCAGCATTTACTAATTGCAACAACTTTCTATAGAACGTGTAGTACAATGTTAATGTCATTATCAACAATAAATACTATTTTTCACTACTATCGATGAACTCCGGGCACTCATCTTGCAAAAATATTATTGATACTATCAAAAGTAGCAGTTCTAAAGGCACAATATAACCTTAATTGTGCTGAATGCACCATTAAATACTAACCAACCTTACATTTCTGGTTACTTTTTGCAGCTTCTTTATGTGAGTGTGGATGCATTTTTTAGATTACAATTAATGAGGAATCGGTTCTGGTGGCGGAACTCGTGTGGTGAAACGTTATGGTTTTTATAATAAATCCAGAGTCATGATTTGGAAATTGATTTATTTGTGGAAATGGACATCACCGGGTTGTGGCTGCCGTGTTTATTGGAGCAGTAATTATTGGTAATGGACCATCAGTGATGATTAGATGTTGTGGCCGTATGGCAGATAGGATATGTTTCAGTAGTACATAGTATTTACATGATGTCATGCCAATTTGGTGGAAGTTGACACTGAAAACCACAAGAAAGCCTTTGGCTGTTTTATTTTTTATTTATTTGTGCAAAATGTTGTACGTTTGTGGCCAAATTAGTTTTACTTGTATTTACAGGGTTGTATGTAATGTATATTCAGTGTACGCTGGTTGGCTATTCTTCGTAAATATAAATGAATTAAAACAACGTGTGACCCTAACGGGACATCACCTTACTGTCCCGCTGTGCAGTGTCGGCCGCCGGACCGGCCACGCGTCCGGCCCGGTGGCAGCCGACCGCCCTCGCTCGTTACAGGCGATGGCAGATTGCAGACGACGTTGACAGACGACAGCATGCAAAACAATACTGGCCCATTAGGCTGGCTAGTAATAATAGACTATGCCAAGGATGCATAGTAATGGTCAGTAATTACGGTATGTTATGGTGCTTTAGCATGATATTGCTGTGTTATATGTGTTTGTGCCATGAACCATTAGCATAGCTGGGATTTTTTATTGGGGATGCTACTTTGATGACTTTTAAACACAAAACTGAATTTATTATTCTTTGACAGTAATCACAGTCCATACTTACAGTACAGTGCACCTGTGCATGGTTGTAAGTGTTGTGGGTATATTATATTATATTATTTTGTGTGTTTGTTTCGGTTTACCATTTGTGTTTTCTGTGTTAGCTTAGATCAGTTTATTGCTGCGTTGTTTGCTTTTGTTGTGTGAGGTTTAGTTTCTTCAGTACCAAGCCAAGAGATTGGCTGGGAAGAACGTCTGCAAATTGATCTATTCTGTGTCGAGTGGGACATAAAGCCTTAACTCAATCAATCTTGGTATTAGGGCTCCCATGACACTTCAGCTATGCCTATGCTACAAATGTAGAAAGTGTTTGTTTCAAACTTTCTGTTGCTGTTCTAGTTATTCTTTGTGTTCTGTGGTCTTGAATTCTGGTGTCACTGACTCTAAATGCTGTCTGACTGCTGCTTGGATTAAGAATATGTGGTGCCACTTTATATCACGTTACTTTCTAACAGTAAGTAAGCTAACAGTATTGTAGTATATTGTTGTTGCCTATTTTCCTTGTTGTTTGAATTTGTGATATAGCCCGTACGGGCTCTGGGGCGGTGATGCACCGTGATTAGTGTGTTGATTTTGGCACTATATAAATTGCTTGTTTGTGTGTTTGCTTTACTTCCTTCCTCGCTTTCTTACTTTTTCTTTCCTTATGCTTTCTTACTTATTTACTTCCTTACTGGTTTACTTCCTGACTTATCTATCTACTCTTTCCAGAATAGACCCGTTCCTCTTTCTGTATGTGGTAGTATATTTGGTTACTGATGCATGTTTGCTTAAGTTATGTTTGTTTTCGTTTTTCAGTACTAAGCCAAGAGATTGGCTGGGAAGAACGTCTCTGAAGTGACCTGTTTTGTGTAGTGTGGGACGTAAAACCTCAACTCAGAATTTGTGATATTTTATTGAAGGAATTTGTCACACGTCTGTAGCTTGTAGTAATGCACCATTGTCGTTTATTCAATTATTAGTTACTTTGGCGTGGCACAATTTGGCCATATTTGGTTGCCAAACTGTGGTATCTTTAGGTGGCCCATTTTTGATATAGCAGTCAAGTTTTCTAGATACATATAGTATCTACAGTTTGGTGATATGAGTCTGCAGTCGTTCAGCGTGTACACAAAATCACAAGCTTCTTTATTTACCCATGTACATTACCCACACAATAGGTTTTCTCGATATTAAGACTTTTTACTAATTTTGAACTACTCCATTTATTACTTACATTCGTTAAAGTGTAATTTTTCATAGTGAGACATTACTTTAAAGGTACAATATGGTCTGAGTTGTGTGGTAATCACTGTTAAATTTTAATCAACCAACCAAAATTCTTATTCATAAAGACTAGTGAAGTTAATGGACTTGTAGTCTTGTAGTGCATATTGCACTTGTCGTACAGCTGTCAGATACTGTTCAGCAACACTTGGTGAAAGTTGTCAGACAACTTACAGTGGGTGGGTGAAATAACAGAAGTTGTGTGCCTAATGTTCTGTCTAGATTCAGTTGTAGTTTTCCGCTGCTGTCTTTGTTGTTGTTGTGTTTTTCGTCTCTGATATAGCCATATTTGTGCTGAAAAGGGACGTTAAACTCCAACTAACGAACTAACTGACTTCGTATGTGTGCTGTTCTGCAATAGTCTCGATTAATCGGTTTACACGTGTAATGATATTGTGCGGTGACGTGTCTGCTGTGAACTGCTCGTTTGCCAGTGAGACTACACCGGCCTTGCATATCATGTACGATATCAGGAAATGGAACGTGCTGATCGGCAACAGTCGTGCCACATAGCTGACTAGATGAGTGCCGCTTGTTGCGTCGTCGTCGTTGTTGACTAGTGATAGATGTCATCGACACTTGATGTGCTTCTGTTACATTGACGTGCATGCGAGCAGTTTGATGTATTCTTTTGAATGATAATGTCGGTACGTACGTATTGTTTGTGAATATAGCAACGAACCAAACTGGTTGATATCTTGCTGTGTGTCGGATGTAGATGTGTTCGTTGAACACCAAAGTATATATTACCGCGGAGTGTGGAACTTGGGCGCCTGAATTTTTACCGCTTGAAGCTATGATAGCGCGGTAAATTATGTAGTCGTGTGTCTGTCCTCCGTCTGTCTGTCTGTCCATCACAAGCCAGTATTGCGCCATGTTGGCTAAACGTGGGATCACGGAAACAACGTCATACGATAGCTCATGACTAGCTTTCTGACGCCAAAGATATCGGCGAAATTCCAATGGGCTACCCCCAACCGGGCGCAGAAAATCAGATGTGGCCTGTCGAATAACACCAATACATATGACCTTGAGTGACCTTGAAGGTCACTTTTGTCGTTTGAAACCTTCCTAACTCTCATTACCTCACGAAATGTATATGTATTAACGATATGTTTACACATGAATCGGAAAAAAATACATGGCTTGTAATTTCAGTTGTTTTTTGTCGAAACTGAAGGACTTTTCAGTGCAATAGCACGTTGCGCGGTCCCTCTGCGATAGCTGAGCTTCTTCTTTGAAGTCGTTAGCATTAAAAGCCGGTTAAATTGAAGAATCCACGGCAGTTTGGATACCGTTGGTTGGTTGTAAATGCCGTAGACTGCTTGCTTAATGACACGTCATCATCACTTTGGTATCATAAATGAGTATTTTAAACTCTACCAAATTTATCCAGCTACATCGTCTTACTCCACTCCTGCTTCATATCAACGAAACGACCAAATCTTCTATAACCGTCTGCGCATTGGACTTACTCGTTTAACACATTCTTATCTTATTGAACACGAAAATGTACAGACTTTGCTCAACTTCTCACTGTTAAATGCATACTAAAAGAATGTACTTCAGATGCTCAAACACAACATCAATACTATTTATTAATTTGCTGACATCTTCAGTCATACATCCATTCCAATTATACTAAATTTTTATTTTATAGTCAGCTTATATGATCAGCTATAATTTCCAAAACAAATCTTGCACAAATTATGCTTTTTCACTTATATAGTTTACCTAATTACAACTTACTCATTCAGTGTAAATAATTATAATTGTTATATTTTTTCAGTTATCTTGGTCCAAGAATTAATCC
>Ga0209780_1000114_pt1 | contig 35125 bp, 20 predicted proteins | sample WorMetexBAHAMAS2_FD_187384 | JGI IMG/M metagenome (GOLD analysis project Ga0209780, IMG submission 187384) | Marine gutless worms symbiont microbial communities from Max Planck institute for Marine Microbiology, Germany - Inanidrilus exumae... | ecosystem: Host-associated > Annelida > Digestive...
TAGCTGTGCGACACTCATCATCAAACCACATGTTTGACGGTCTTCGACGGCAGGTGACTTTGCGAACTGGAACCTGCTTGTTGAGAAGTGCAGTGATGGTGTCGTCGTAGAGCTTGACGAACGCGTCACCATTCAGATGCTCGTATTGCCGTTCGTCGGACAACGCGGACGTGGGGCGTTATGTGACGTGACCTTGTATGTTACTGATTTATACAAACAACAGCCGTTAAATGATTTTGCATTCATGGTCCAGTTGAAACATAAAAAGTACGTAACTCCTTGGCTCTGTTTGAAACTACGCAGCAGATGAATTGAAACAAAAAATTACTTCTGATAAGCTCAAACGATACATTGAACAATTTTTAATGCTGAACTGCTGCTGATGTTACTACCACAACCAATACTGCCACTACTACCATAACAACTACCACTAATACTACAACTACTGTCGGGCCTTTTTTCCTAACGTTATTCCACAAATGGACGCGTCCCCAAAGACAGAAACAATGGGGATTAGAATAAACGTTTTACAGGCGAGACGTCCTGCTGCCGTGGAAAATTTAGCCGAGTTAAAACCAAATACCAGCATTTTCTGTAGTTTCTCGACCGACTGTCCTTGAACACTAGCTCCATTGATCTCTCGGATCTCATCACCGACATGAAGTGTACCTGGGTACCATCAACACACGGCCTTTACACACCAGCAAAACCAATAGCCTGCACAGAGTGCAAATACCCATCAAAGCTTTGTTGCAGATAAAAGGCTCTCCCACGAATATTCCAACAGCAAGATTTTCTACAAGTCAGCTATCTGACATTAGGTTTTCATTGCACAGTGACTTTTCCCATTGCAATACGTACCCTGTAAAGTATACAAATGTAATGTATTCCGCACAGCATGCTTTATGACACCCAGAAAATCTAATTAGCTGTTTCTTTGTTGAAAGGTTCATCGCTTCCAAAAATTTTACAAAAGTAAACAAAGTTCATTAGTATCTTTCTGAGTAATCTTGCTAGTAATGGTACTATATTAATGTCTATGATCACAGATATATTCAATCATAAATCATGACAGAAGCAGACGTATACCTTGTCGGTGTATCATTCCACCATAAATAATTCTCGATACCGTGCAACGACCTTGAGCATTCAGTTTCAAGGTTATTCCCTGAGGTAAAAACACACGAGCCACTACATGCAACCTAAATATCACGTCCACATATGCCATTTAAGTTAGGCATCCTATGTAAAAATCAAACAGTAGCCTATACTGTTATTTCCTTATTTTACGAGAAGCTCAGCTACCATAAAGGGACAGCACGACGTGCTATGTCAGGTGAAATCTTATCAACTGCTGCACAACTGTACAAAAATGACATTTGTAAAGACTTACAAAAAGTAAATAACGCTGAAGGTCACTCAAGGTGATTGGAACTGCAGCTATTCCACAGGTGAGAAATCACTTCCTATTAATGCACTGTAGTAACAATGTCTCTATCTTGCGCAGTGCTGGAGATATTATGACATTTGCAGTGCATGTGAATGCCTGTGACCTTGATCAGGTCCTTCAGTTTCGACAAGACAGTGGAAACTGCAAGCCGTGTGTGCTTTCCCACTCATGTGTAAACACACTGTCGTAAATTCATCCTACATTTCACGACGTATGAGCGTTAAGGTTTCAAACAGCAAATGTGACCTTCAAGGTCATTAAGGGCATTGGCAAATAGAGCCATTCGATAGGCCACATATGATTTCCTATTAGTCTTCTGTTGCATCTTGTACCATTTCCAAGATATTATCGCTTGTTTCGTAAAAGTTAAAAAAGTTACATGACCATGAAAACATAACAAGTGAAAAAATACCCACTCCAAGCATGGAACTTGTGGCATCTTTTCCATGGGAGACATGACATGAAACGACAAATGAGAAAATAAGACACATCAGCAACAGGCGTTTTACAGCCAAGCAAACGTCGATTTGTATAGCACATCATCGTAACCACCTCTAATGCACTCAGGAATGGCACGTGTTAGAGAGATACAGTTTTACCTGCCACCCACACGTTTATCCACGAATGGAATGGAAGACCTTGCCTTTACTCCGTAAGCATTCACCAGATGGCGCCACCCAAGTGAGGTAGCACACATCCGATTACAGCTTACTACTCATTTATCGACCTCGAAAGGATGAAAGGCTGAGTTGACCTAGTTGGCTGACTTGTAGCAGATGGTTTACCCAGAGAAGTGGTCACCCATCAGCTGCAGGTCGAGCGCAGGACGGGGATAGTTCACCAGTCACAGACTGATGTTCTACCACTGTGCCACGCAACTAACAGGTCAACCTGCATGAACCAGTACACCCAGTTAAGAACTGGAGGATTTTGTCAGAGTAACAGTTTTACTGCTCACATGCCCTTGCTGACGGCAACTAATGCATTTGGATCAGGGAGAAGATGAAGGAGTTCTCATCAAATGTGCGTCATCTCTGTACCATGAAAAAATATAATACCAGTAAAGGATGGCTAAGAACACTTAAGAACAATACAAATAAACACAGGAGAGCATGAGAAATCTGAATAAAAGATGTGAGGATGTGTATAGAAGGTCTGACATGGAATTATCATAATTCATCATTATCATCATCATTATCATCAATATCACTGCCAGCACACTCACCATCGGTTCGTCCGAGTTCTTCTGGAACTGGACAAGTCGGACACGAGTGACGTTGTCCATCTCCATGTCCGGTTCGCTGGGGTCAGCGAGCTCAGCGCCGGGGTCACTAGCGATGGCCGACACCACGCCGCTCGTCGTCGTAGCGACGCCGCCGACGCCGTTGGTGAACTGACCGACTGGTGACTGACTGGCTCGGACCGCCAGAGACTGCTCGCTGTAGACCTCGTGTGCTATCACGTCATGAGACAGTAGCATCGCCTGTCCACGCACACCATTTACCATTCACCATTCACCAGTCCGTTAGTTAGGTAGCTAATTAATAATCAACAGGTGGCGGTTTGGCATAGTGGTAACGCGTTGTTCTCGATCAACGAGGTTAACCTACGCTGAGCCCGGTTAGTACTGGGATGGGTGACAGCATCTGGGTTCGACTCTCGGAGGCGGCACTTTATTTCGGTATGTAACCAACCACCCAGGTCGACTCAGCCTTCTACCGTTCGTGGGACGGTAAAATGAGTACCAGCCAAAGGGCGGTGATGCTCTGCGGCTGGAAAGTAAAGGCAGGCATGGTGTAATTTGCAGGTAAAACTGTGTGATCCATGTCTGAGAGCATTAGAGGTAGTTACGACGATGCGCTATACAAATCGATGTATACTTTACTTTACTTCACACGAGTTTTTCAGTATCAGTGAAATTAACAGCATCTTCGTTCGACTGCCATTGAATTTAAAATTATATATGGCAACGACTCAAAGTATCACAGAAGATTCCACTACTGTTTCGTGTAAAAGCTAAGGGCAAGTTGCTCATAGACCGTCTGAGTTAAGGTTTTACGTCCAACCCGACTTAAAATAGGTAATTTCACAGACTTTCTTCCCAGCTAATGTCTTCGGCCTAGAAACGGATGGGCCTATTCTTTAAAAAAGTAGTTAAGAAAAGAAGTAAATAAAAAGGAAGAAGATAAGTATGGAAGGTTAAGTAAGCAAGCAAACGATTTGCATAGCGCCGGAAAGTTGTTCGTAGACAATGTGCGTCTGTGAGCAACCAATAGCCTACAACTGTGCATCAGCGGTGATGCTCTGACGCTTGTCAGATACCCTAGGTCCGTCCAGCATGGCATAGCAGACTCACTGGCATACCAGCGTACGGGAGTATGACCAGCTCAGTCCTCGGGAATGTGATACTATCTGGGACCTAACTGAATAAGCTGCAACAGTACATGCTTGGCGTCTGTACTGTAGCCGCTTATTCACTCACGATGTTGCTGGGTCAACATCAACAACAGAATCGAAATGATAGAGAACTGCCTGAGAACCGAAGTGGTGACAGATACACAGATCAGCAACAAAACAAAACCAGAAGAAGCCACAACCCACGTCGGCAATGTTTTTCTGACTCGTGACCTTGACCTTTGACTACAAAATAAATAGGTTTCCAGGACTCATCGTAGGACACTTGTATGTCAAGTTTGGTGATCCTCGCTGCATCAGTTTGAGATATTGCGTAAAAACAGAGAGACAGTAGGTGAGAACCCTACCGCAACCGCCGTGACAGCCGTCCGTATCGGTTGTAATGGCTAGTCAAGTACTCTACAGATGGCTACTGACCTAGAACGGCTCTCATCTCAGCATCCTGGCCGTAGATGAAGACAGCATACAGCGAAGTTAGCCACTGGCTCAGTTACCTTCAGTGCTTTGACACCGATGGTTCGCTGACAGGAAGACTCGGCGAAAAAACTTGTGCCACTTATCGTCAACGGTTCTGATATGGAACAAGTGAAGGAAGAAATCTGAGGCTGAACCGGTTGATCCAGGTTCACCCGGAAAAAAACGGCTGTCAAAACTGTGACGGTGTAGACTGGGTGGTGTGGTCAGCTGGTCACTCGGTGACGGACGTTAATGACGCTCGGCACGTCATCGTCGTCGCTGACGGCAGTCACTGGCGGTCAGTCAGTGGCGGTCAGCGGGGACGCCCGCCGGGTGACCAGCCGCAGCCATCACTACAGCGGCGCGGCGCGGCCGACATCAGTCAGTCGCCAATTACGTTACAGATGCTGATGAGCATGACGTCACTGCTGCTGCTGCTGCAGCAAGCCGCCCGGCACTGGCAACGTAACAAGACTAAGTCGACGTTAATGGGAAAAGCGCACGTCAATCACTTCAATTACAAGAGTACATCCACTACTCACCTACAGCGGGTAACACTGAGTCGCAACAACAACGCCGAGTTCGACACACATTAACCGATTTCGATAATTCTGGCAGACTATACGCCCCGAGCCCTAGTTACTGACTACGATCACTATTTCTCACCTAACCTTTAACCTTTCTTGTGTCTACACTACCACTGCATCCTTGATTTTACCAAAGAGAGTCTTTTAATCCACCCAATGTTTCTTTTCTAACACAATTATTCGTGTTTACTATTCAGTTAACCTTATATTTGTTGTTACTTTTGTTGTTAATTAGTTTATCGTATTGGTTTTAACTTGTACTGGCACCGGATAGACTACTTTGTGCTGATGGTGCCGTTAAGAAAACGATTTGCTCACTCACCTTAGAAAGTATGTCCGCCCTCCTAACACTGGAAAGGAAATGTACGCTGGCCACGTCCGTGCTGTCCCCTGGTGAGTCATGCTGAGTAAACGCCGCGCGCTCTATTAAGTTAGAAAAAAGATGCGACAGACAGGCGGACGGACACCAGACCGATGCCTACCGCAAGACGCAGCCAGCGTACAAAGCAATTATGGGGCAACACACCTGCGTACCGCGCTCGTAAGGCGGTTCAGCTGCTGTAGCAGGAAATAACGATATTAATTTTCTGCGGCCACTAAAGACCACGGACTTAAAACCTGCTGACTGACGAATCTAAAGACTGATGCAGTCCGTGATGTCAACCGGATCTTTTCACGGCCATAACCGGAGTCCCTGAATGAAACGCTTTGGGACTACGCCTATTATATACAGTACAGTAGTAGCTTTTCAAGGCAGTGCAGGCATACAAGTAAGCAGCATCGCCAATTCTTTCACAATATTCAAATTGTGACAACACAACAGCTTCTGTCGGTCATGCTAATCGCGCATCCGGTACGAAACCTCGGAGGACAGGACGCGTTGCAAAAAAATGTCAAGATTAACGACAAAGGATTATGCATTACGTCAAACGTTATGACTGCACACAGCAGAACACGCGGAGCAGAAAACGAAACACATCATGAGCCAGTCGCTGAAAGACACTGCAGTGATCACCCACAGCGCAAGGCGGCCAATAAATAAAACAACAACCGCTAATTATGCCGAACACTGGATTTACCTTACGGGGCGATTTGGCGGTGTTCACGCGTTCGCTATAACACCGCCGAAAGTGAACCGATCTGGATGAAATCTGGAGCACTCTGAGTACACTGTTGGGGGCTGGCCCTGGCAGATTTTGGGCGCAATCCGCGCAGTATCGACAGTTTGAGAAGCAGGCGAAATTTTGTAGTTTTTTGTCAGATAAAATAATTTCAGATAAATAATTATTATAATTAAATAATAACGATTTCACCGATTTCCCGTCGACCAAATTTCACGAAATTTGAACACAACAACGTCGATCGGTGTCGCGATGAAAACTTTTGGAACACAATTTTAAAAAATTTTACCGTAAGGGGCCGTTTTCCCAAAAAATGCAAAAATTTCTAACAAAATTTAAGGTCTTGTGACTTCAGGCCGCCATAACTACGCAATGATTACAAATCGCCCGAAATTCACTACCAAATGATCCCTCTATGGGATATCTAGTTTCCATTGTTACCGTTAGAATCAATTCAAAATCATTCCTCTGGGCTGTATGCTCCGTACAAAAAAACTTAGCCAAATTTTCGGCAACGTCCGATATTGGGTAAACTAACGCCGCTGTGCGGCCTGGTTGCCGACATGGAAGAAAAGCAGACCTGAATTGGAAACTAAAAATAAGTAACACGGCAGATAACGCTGACATCACTCAGTCGCATGCACGTGACACTAGGCATCGTCGAATGCAGGAAGTAAACAGACCGCTTCGAGCCGAATACTGTATTGTGGCATTCCACACAATACAGCCATCTAGTTGAGTGACAAACTAAACTTCCGTCACCACCAATGCAATTTCAATCAGGCACGTCACATCTCCAACGAGTACACGACATATGTGCAATACGACATTCCTACCGACCGTCCGGTACTGCTCGGCACGCTGTTGTCATGGTAATTCATATCAAGAGAACGTAGGACAAGTGGTCAAAGAATTTTGACCACAGACCGCATCGCAGGGGGCGGATTATTCACGAAGAAAAAGTTAATGCGACACCTGCCAGTCAGTAGCAATGCAGCAGAATGTTCAGTGTTGTCAGACCATCCCAAGTAACGTAGCATACAGCCCAGAGGAATGATTTTGAATTGCATGCAGAAGGGCATCTGGGGGTCTCCCCCCTCCCCAGCCCGGCGCCTAAGCACATTTAGTACAACGACTAGCGCGACGTGAGTCCAGTCAGAGCAGATAGCAAGGCTGGCATCGAGCAGTAGTAGAGTAGTAGTAGTAGAGTTTATTCAACTTTGTGGTCATAAGACCAAATAGCACAATAAAGCAGTACAACAGAAATTACACAAAACATACAATACAAAAACATCAAAAACAAATTGGATAGTGATCGGTGATAATATGCTTATGAGGTTTGGTAATGTGCAACAGCGTAAGAAATAAATGTGTGGTATTTTCGATAAACTTATAATCAATTCAACTTTCTAACAATTAACTGAGTAAATAATCGCTAAAAATCGGCAGATGTAACAGAACATGGAGGTGACAGCTGCATGTAGTAACGGGCCTACTAGTTATCTGGACATCGTGTGTCGTAGTTACAGACGTACGGGCAGATGGTCAATACTGATTGCACTGCAGTTGCAACGACAGCGGGCCAACCCGCACGCAGTACAACACTCTCTAGAGACTGCCTGGTCTTTGTCGATCGGTCAACGTCTCACAGGTATAGACTGCATAGTCCACGGTGATTTCTCAACAGACTGCTGCTGCTGATGCTGCTGAGAACGAGATATGACGGCCAGATACATTCGGTCAGGCAGACAGAGAGAGAGAGAGACGGATAGATAGATAGAGATACAGACGGACAGTGATGGAAACGTAAAAGAATAGAAGAAATCTCGTGGGAAATAACCTTAGGGACTTAATCACACGCGTACACACATACAGCAACGTCATCAACACGGTTATCATTTGACTCTGACCAGCTGTAGTGCGCCCCTCACCACAGCTGACCAGGGAGAACTTTTAGACAGACATAACCAATTATGAAAAAGCTCTTAACCTTTTTTAACGTACATCCCGCTGAGGTATGACGATCAACCGTGAACTCTTTTCCCAAACAAGTGTGTCCATCCTCGTAATACTCCGACAGAAATGTACGCTGGCCGCGTCGCGTGCTGCCACCTAGTGAGTCACGCAAAGTATGCGCAGCGCGCCCTATTAACGTTAAGAAGCCGTGTTATATGTAGTAAGTAAGAGAACTGACGTGAAAGTGAGGCTGAACGACGATCTGTTGGAGTTCATGACAGATACTGGCGACACCTGGCGGACAATCACTTATACACTCCAGTACCTACACATCACAGAATTGCCCTCACAGCATGCACTACTATGTACACCAACGACAACAATAGCTATTAACAATGCATACATATTTCTACCCGCCACAGGTAGCAACTTCAGAGGCGGTAACAATAACAACCTTGCTTTATGGCCCAAAGTCTCGGATACCACAGAGCAGGCAGGATCAAATTCATCATCAATTTCTGGGCTAACTTTTTTTTCAGAAACATACAAGGGGAGCCATGGCCTCATGCAGGGTGACCGCTCACTCTACAAGCACTGTAAAGATCCATTCTGACTGACTCTTCAGAGCACTCCGAAACATGTTTCCGTTACTCACGTCATGCATATATTATTGCCAGTGCTACTATAAACGTCAGTGCAGATTTTATGAAAATTAGGGCTGTTGAGCAATTAATTTTTTGATTGTGTAATTAATTATTTTAATCGCATATTAATCGCAGTTTTAATGCACATGTAGCTTATTGATTTCAGACGACAACAAATTAAAATGAATGACGTCTCAGCATAGAAATTACATGGCATCAGCAGAAAATATAATCGTAGAATGGTACAATGAAACGAAGTTTAGAGTAGTGCAGATGGTAAATGCATGTAGGAGTGAAGTTTGATTATCTTGAGGTATGTATTATATCTTGCTGCTAGTGTGACTAGTGTGCATTCATTTTTTTAAAAATTGCGATTAATTTGTTAACGCATTAGTTAACACATTAATTCATCAGCCCTAATAAAAATGTTCACAGTAATTTAATAAGCAACAAAATCCTTAAAACGGGTGATATAAGACTACTAAATAATAGTGCAGCCTCAAACGTGAAGTTAGCAATAAACAGTTTTCTCCGACAAATTTTGTTCTGACACCTTCCTGACATTTTCAGGTTTTCCAGGCAAGTGGTCACCATGAGCATCTTAAATGAGCCAGTGGAAGAGAGACAGATAGATGGTGGCGGCGGCAACGGTATCACTTAGGACTTACATCAGTGGCTCTGCGGACGGCGTCAACGGGCGGCTGATGATGCAGATTGTCCACTGTTCGACAGCTGATGTAATCAAACAGCTACACACGCCATACACAGGGCACACATTCACAGTACAACAGACCGAACGACTGGCAGACAGCGCTGTAATTCCAGTCTCCTCACGGCAACATGGCTTACACACGAGCAAACGTTTTCTATCTGTTCATTTAAAAAACGAAAACGTGCTTAAAACATTTGTTATTTACTTTCCGAACGTATTATTATGAACAAAACGTTGGAAATCAAACAGACATTGCTACTACTAATAATCTCCGCGTGCATTTAACCAGTCATCTTTTTTCAGTCATTCCAGGTTGGTAAAACAGACAGAAAAAGGCTGATTAATTGAGTTAAACTTTACGACCCCTCCGACACAAAATAGCTCATTTCGCAGACGTTCTTCCCAGCCAATCTCTTGGCTCAGTACTGAAAAACATCAAAAACAAACATGCATTTGTAACAAAATATGCTATAACACAAAATAAACACAAAAAACTGAAAAACTGAACCTTGGTATGGTCGCCTCTTACGACCTCTGGCCTGGAAACGGAATGGGCCTATTCTTAAAAAGCAAATAAGTAAGAAAGTAAACGATTTAAATAGCGCCGGAATCAACAAATGTATCACGTGGTATTACAGCCCTGGCATGCTATTCACTATTACGTGCGTACGAACGCAAAATTTTCTGTCGTAAGCAAGTTCTGCGATTTTTAAAAATCGTACGTGCTATTCACTATCAGTTCGTATAAATTATCTTTCGTACGTGCAGCCCACGAATGATCGTATTCAGCGCCTGCTTCAATGGGCATTCTCTGAAAGCAGCTTGTTTCGTTTGTCAGTTTATTCTTAAAATGAGAAAAAATACGCAAATTTGACCATCTGATTGTAGTGATTATTTCGCTCAGTTTCTCTTATTTAAACTTGCGTTTTCTATGAAGAAAGTTATGTGGAAAAACAGTCGTACGTTACGTTACGCTTAATCCTTTTGACGTAAATAATTACATTTTACAAGCATCGCCGTAAACACATTTCTACTGTGATTCTAAAACCAAACATCGAGGTAACTTCATCAACTCGCTATCTATACGAAAATTTTCTGTCGTACGACAGCTCACACCGTGCGTATATTTAGGCACGAATTTACGATTTTTCGTATGTAAAAAAGTTGTGTGAATAGCGATATGCACGTAAGAATCTGCATATGCAAAATTTACGCACAGAAACTGGCGTACGAACTTTTGTGAATAGCACCCCTGGAGCCCGTAAGGGGCAGGCATTTTGGAGTAATGTGAGCGGGCTTCTGAGGCTGTCCAACCAAAAGTGTCAAAGCAGTGAAGCAAATACACAAACACTCTGATAATACAACGTAACAACTAAGTCGTCCCTTTAGTCGCCAGCAAAGGACCACACACTGTATGCTGACTGCTGCGCCGTTGTCGCAGCTACTCCTCGCTTCATCAAACCCATCAACCTAACATCCTGCGCATCTTCTCACATCATTATGCTTGTTGTTCAAACAGCGTGCAGTCACGCAGCTTGATGGTATATTTGGCAAATACAAACCAAACGTCATTCGTAGTGCTAGTCAGCTAGCACGCACATTACGTTGTAAATAACGAGCTAATTTGTAGCACTTTGTGTACTCTTTGCAACATGTTCCTGTGTTTTTGTGTTTGATTTTATCGTGCGTTTGTCTTTTTTTGCTTTTCTATTATTGCTACAAACTTTCTGGTGAATAAAGGTGAATGCATTATGCTGGTCGCGTCTTCTGTAAGCGTAATGTAACGGTCTGGCGTCCGTCCGTCCCGTCTTTTTCTGACCTTAACAGAGCGCGCGGTGCATACGAAATGTGACTCACCAGGGGCAGCATGCGACACGGCCAGCGTACATTTTGGACCGACAATAAAGAGAACCGACCTAATGGTTTGATATATGGGATAAACTGGTGACGCTGAAGCAGTCAACTAAGTATTTGTTGCTGAAATTCTGACAAAATATTGTTTCTAATATCTACAGCCGTAACGAACAGGGGGAAATTACTAACGGTCGAACAAAAATTACAGGAGCTATCACTTGTCCAAATACATACCGTATTCAATACAGCCCTACTAATCAATATAGGATGAAAACTGTAGTCCCATTGCGATTCTCTTCACAAACTGTACAACTTCATGATTATTCATTTCAACACAACAACAGTCAATGAATTTCTTTGAACACACTTGTATCACTGGCTGGCAATAACGACAGACGTCTTTGGAAACACATCAGCGACGGCGGCAACATCAAACAAGCTATTAGAGTTTGAGTCCACAGTCGGACGGGGCAGCAGACAGAGTGACACTCATAGAAAACTAGAACCACACTCACAAAAGTGCAAAGACCCACGTCGGCAACGTTTTGTGTATCGTGAATTTGACCTTTGACCCCAAAATAGATGGGTTACCAGGACTCATCGTGGAACGTTTCTATGTCAAGTTTGATGATTCTAGCTGCATCGGTTTTGAGATATCGTGTGGAAAAGCAGACAAACGGACGTAAAACCCTAGCCACGTGACTGCCGTCGGCCTAGGTAACAAGCGTTGTTGTGTGCTGATGCATCAAACAGCATCTTCGACCTTTCACCACCAAAACCACCACCTCCATCACCACCGCCCCATCACCTCCACCACCATCACAATCATCATCACCACCACCACCACCTCCATCAACCAACTAACCTGGCCTACTCCTTTCTTCACCGGCCACCCAACTCCTGTCGGAAGGGGCGACGGTTCCTTTTACGCCGGCTCTCGTCTGCGCCACTGCCCTGAGTAATTATAGTGCTGCGACGGACAATAACCAGTTTACTGGTCCAGTGGCCTGATGCATTTCCTATACCCGCTGTAACACGGGCCAGTCTTCCTATGGTGATATGCTGCACCTGGGGGTCCCAGTCCCCTGCTGCAGAGATGTGTGCTAATAAAATAGGTTAGAGTGGACCAGAAGGTGCCAGAATGAGCCGACCGGCAGGCCGGTATGTACGCTGCACGATATATGTATTGTATATGTAGCGAGCGAGCAGTCATACGTGAAATTGCATACCGTTGGGCTTCATTAAGCATCAATGCAGCATCTATACGTTCATTAATATTCATGTCAACGACCGTTTCGAGTGCATTCTTCACAAAACAACACGTGAAAAATACTGGCAGCTGAGCTACACTGAATACAAGCAGACAAACACGTCTTCAGCAGTCGTCTCAAACTATTCACGCTACTGGCGTCGCATGCAGCTTCAGCGTATGCAGAAACTTCCCTCAGGAATCGTTGGTGAATCGATAAACGATGATGTCCAATGGGCCATTTTGTCTGATCGATATCGATATCGCTTTGATATAGAGCGCATCCGGCCTGCATAAAACCTTCTCAGATTATCTCACCAACGATTCTCTTGGGGAACCCGCTCACACCTATAGAAACACAGAACAGAAGGCCGGCTGAAAATGAAATAAATGCCACAGTCGTTCAGCATGTGAAAAACCAACTTTACATTTGCCAGGAATGTTCGCACGGAAGACAGTTTAACATATTTTATAACCTAAACAAATTTTACATTTTTTGCAAATTTAAACTAATTCAAACTATGCACTGAAGTTGAATCATTGCCAGGGACTTAAGTCGTAACTGAAAATAATAAATTTTGTTTTCTGCTTAAAACTTACAAAAGCATTAAATATAATCACAAAAACGCAAAAAAACACGCAGCTGTATGTAACGAAAGGTCTGTGCAGAAATAACCTATAGGACAACTGAACAGACACCTCTATTTGTCGTGTTTTACATACTATAAGCGTTACAACGACATTTCAGTGAACTATTATAAACTTCTGACTGGATGATTTCAGGTTTTACGTCGCACTCGGCACAAAAATAGGACATTTCAGACACTTTCTTTCCAGCTAGTCACTCACATAAAAACTAAACACACAGTGCAACTAAAGCAGACCAATACACCGAACATATACAACAAGGTGTCGCCCTAACGGGACGTAACACGACTGGCCCGCCGTGCAGTGTCGGCCGCCTGATCACCCACGCGCCTCGCCGCCGGTGCGCCGACCGTCCACGCGCCCGGCGGCCGGCCTGCCCGCCGGCAGCGTTACAGACGACGACAGACGCCAGCCAGCAAATCAATACTTGCCCATTAGGCGGGCCAGTAATAACACAAAATAAACAGTTAAAAAATCTAAAGACGTCCGGTTTGATTGGCGACTTGTAGGACGTCCAGCCTGGAAACGGAACCGACTTATTCTTACCACCCGAGGGCCCCACAGAGGAAACGAACTTTCAATGGCTATATATGGACGAAAGGAACAACTGCGGATATGATTAGGCTATGAAAAAGAAGTCGTACAAAGAATAATCGACACGCAACAGCGTTAGGCGGCACTGACGGTCGACACACACATACAGTCACGCGGTCAATTGATTGATTACGAAATCCGAGTTGACCACTCACTAGCCACTGGTCAGTCAGTCGCTAAAACACTCGCACGCTGCTGTCGTAACATTCATCACCATCCATCACGACAGTCACGTCTTGCATTCTTACAGAACACGCCGCATGCAGACCAACGCCGCTAAATGAGTTTTCACGGCGGCGAGCATCGGGCGAGACATTTCCGCATTCGCACGCTCGCTATTGCTCGGCCGTGACGTCGTAATCACGTTTGCAATATGCAATGATTTCTAATGCATGCCCGTCAGTCACTCCGTTGTCCAGCTGGTTCCACCGCGGTTTTGATCCCTTACTCGTTCCGCTAGAAAACCTTGACGGATAAGTAAGGGCATGGAATGAATTGCACGACTGGCTGCGTGAGACAGTCGACGCGTTTAAGACTGTAATAAGAACGTTTTTATTCAGATAGACTTAATGAGTAGCAATTTGTCGCTGCGCGCTCTTACAATGGAAATAGAAATTGTCCAGTTATTATTATTCTCCCCGCGAAAGCGAGGGAGTATGTTTTTACCGGCGTTGGTTTGTCTGTCTGTGACCACGATAACTAAAAAGATTGTGGACGGATTTGTACCAAGTTTTACGGGACGGTTCCTACGGGGGAAAGGGAAGACCTTCAAGTTCGTGTTTCGTTACGATCGGTACAGGGATGTGGAAGTAACGGTCACATTCTACTTATGGCTCACTATATATCATAGCATAAAACGGCTAGAAATAGCAACGATTTCGAGCAACGGCACTAGCCTAGTTGGTTAGACGATGGGACAAGAATGCTCATATGAATTTTGCTGCCTGCGTTCAACTCCAGGTCAAGCCTCATTTTAAAAATAATTTCTTAATATATTTTTTTTAAACTTTTAAAATTTAATATAAGCTTAAGGGTTAGGTTAGAACTACAGCTGTAGTTTTAGACTATTTTTGTTTTATACCGTGTGTCGAGTTGACCACAAGCGCTTGTCGAGTTGGCCGCACTCGTGTAACGGGAGATCTAATCAGCTTTCGTGGGGAGTTGTACTTTCCATCTAGTTATTATTATTATTAATTCGTCCGCGGGAGCGGTGGCGAAGTATTGTAATCAGTACGTCTGTCTCTCTGAGTGTCTGTCTGTTCGCGAGCATATCTCCAGAACCACACGCGCGATGTTTACCAAATTTTTGTGCATGTTACCTATATTGGCAATCATTGTGCCGCGTTCGCTGCAAAAGGGATCATTCAATCGTCAATAACGTTATGCAGCATAAGGGATCATTCAGTATACCAGGGATGCGCAAATAGTATTCTGAAAATTTCTGGGCGCAGGCGATACGGCCTATCGACCGCGAAGGGGGCGGTGGGATTAAACAGCGCAGGCGAAGTCTGATATCTACGTATGGGTAATACTGGCGTGAAAAACGGTGGACTGCAAGCTGCCACAGAATAATGCGGCTATGTGACGCCAGGGGGCGCCAAAACTAATAACATCTGCAGCAACAGCACCCAACGGTATCCGGATATGTGCATTTATTTACTCTTCTTCAGTGACTCAAACGCTTTGGCAGAAAAACGGTCTGCGTTATTCGTGTAACATAAATTGACGCATTGTGACTGTTTAATTGCACCCAACTCAACAAACGTAGAACAGTAGGTCTATATGCACGAGCCAAGCATTTCAGAGCGCTCAATCTGCATTACACAGCACATTAAAGGCTGTGACGAATGTGCGACGACTATACACATACCGAAACACTCTACAGTACGCTTAGCTACAGTTGGATAGTAGCGCACTGGGACATGTCAAACACGTAAGGTACTTCCTGATGCCATCCACCTGCATGGGTTCTAAGCTTTCACGCGGGCCTGTTGCTACGAGATGTTTTGGAGACAGATCTAAAACTGCCCAGGTGACGCGATAGATAACTAAACCTCTGCTGGTTTTATATTATAAACAAGGTGTCGCCCTAACGGGACGTAACACGACTGGCCCGCCGCGTGCTGCCCCCTGGTGAGTTGCGTTGCATATGCGCCGCGTTACAGACGACATACGACGACGACAAACGCCGACAGACACCAACGACCTGTTACTAGTCCAGCCCCATGAAGCAGTGTACCAATACCGATAGGCACACTGATTGGTAATTGACACACACAGTGAGAAGAGGCACACGGCGGATGTCCACAGCCCACCCACACATCGAGCGCCGATGAACAAACTCAAAACTGTCCCTCACGGCAGTGGAGTTTCCGTGTGAAAACTGCCAAGCTAATAACGAGGAGGGAGTCGACGACACCATAAATACCCAGACAACATAACCAATCACACTGACGATACTATGAACGGCCAGCAATTATCGTCAAAGCCATACCACCTACCTAACCAACCAACCAACCAACCAACCAACCAACCGACTTCGGCTGTCAGCCCAACGACCGTCAGTGCTAACGTTCTCATAGTTAACGTGGTAGGCTATATACCGTATACGACTAACCGGCTTTCATTCTCCCCGCGAAAGCGAGGGAGTATGTTTTTACCGGCGTTGGTTTGTCTGTCTGTGACCACGATAACTAATAAGATTGTGGATGGATTTGTACCAAATTCTACGGAAAGGTTAATAGGGGAAAAGAAAAGACCAAGTTCGAATTTCGTTATGATCGGTAGAGGAATGTGGAAGTAACGGTCAAAAAACTCCGTAAACCGGAATGTTTACATTGTATACTTCTAATAGTAGGTGTGGCAAGTGTTGCCAAGTGTTGGCGACAAACCCCCAAATTTCGCAAATGGGTAGTCTTGCGGCTATCGAGTGAACATACCAAATATGCAAATTCATGAAGGAACGTGATTGGTCGATCCACACTGCGGCAACGGCTGTTCCATTAACCGCGCACCCCCCATTGTGGTGGCAATCCGCAACAGCTTGACCTTCAAAATCTAACCAGGTCATCTACTAGGGGCTAGTGAATATTACCCGTAAGCTTATCAGAATTGTTCAAGTCTTTCTTGACATAACGTGGTGACAAGATCTACCCGAACGAACGGACAGCCTAAAGACATAATAGCCGCGTTCTATATGCTTAACCAGATTCCGGTTGGTTACCTGTGACGTCATGCAGCCAATCGGTTGACAATGAACGAAAACCAGACTCTGAACCATATAAACAACGCCAACATCCGGGACGTTCAATCACTTTCAACTGGCGCTTGAATCCCGTTAACAAATCCCGGCTGTGGTTGACCTAGTTGCATAACTGTCGTCCAAATATAATAACTAGGTTAATAGGTCAACCACCACCGGAGTCTGATTCAGCATACAGAACGCGCCCACTGCTTTCGCCGACAATGTCGCATGGCGAAGACATAATGAATAAACAACATAATCACAGCACAGGACGTGCAAACGGAGACAAAAACAAGACGCAGTGGGAGACGGCAGACTTCGCTCCCGGTGCCGCCACCTGGTGATCTCGACCACACAACGTCGTCTGACGTCGGACCGGTCCCGCCATCTGGCGAACTGGACGAAACATAGGCGCCGTATCTGATTCTGCTCATTTTGCTCTATTACGTGAAAACATGACGTCATCCACAAAACCGGAAGCACATAACGTATCGCATTATCGTCAGAGGAGGACCAAACCACGGCCACAGATAACAACTGTATAGAAAATTTGGACGTGTGGCTCTTGAGACATGCGATAGACAGACAGACATACAGACATACAGAAACCCTGATCACAATACTTTGGATCTTTACCGAGGGCGAAGTAACAACAGAGAGGCCGACTGACCGGACGAGAGGAGCTAGAACGGTACTGAAACCCGGCAAGCACGGACAGCAGGAGCGCGTGACAACAAGTCAGAAAGATGTCGTTGTCCAACTCGTACGAATCCGAGTTGAAGTCTCGGGGCATACTACACCGACACGCGTCGGTTGGCGACTCGTCAGTCAGTTCCGGCAGCGACTCGACCGACACCCGTCACTGCAGGCCTCGCCGCCAACGCACCCAACCGTTGTCTACCCAGTCGGCAACGGCTAATAACGACAGACCGAACCGCGCGCTGCTATAGCCCTCCTACCGCGTACTTGCGACGCAGCCACACGACGCGCGCCGGATATACTGGTCACGTGACATCCAGCACCGCTTCCGCTGCGCCACTGGTCGATCTAATCCGTTCATTTTTAACGCGCGACGCAGATGCAACGCAAGCGCAGAGCACGATTTACGCCACTGTCCGACGGTTGTCCGTCCATTGTCACATCAAGCAACAGATGCTGCCATGGTACTCAACGACTGGCCCGCTCTCCTCACATTTTCGCACCACATTCACCCACTCACTCCCTATCTTCGTGGGTATTACACAATATCTCGTAATAAATTTCACCATTTACTACGGTCAACAGCATCTTCCTTACGTAGTTGTCAGGCCTCAGCCCTTTTCTACAACCTCACTACCCAATTTATACCTTGGTAGGTTGCGTGGCACAGCGGTAGAACGGCGGTCTTTGGCCGGCGAACTTTCCCTGTCCCGCGCTCGATCTGTAGCTGACGGGTGACCACTTATGTAGGTAAACCGTCCGCTATAGGCCAGCCAACCAGGCCAACTCAGCCTTTCATTCCCTTGTGGTCGATAAATGAGTAGTAAGCTACAACTTGATGTCTCCTACCTCAGTTAGGGGTGGCGCCATCTGGTGAACGCATACTAAGGAAAGGCAGGCATGGTGTAATTTGCAGGTAAAACTGTGTGATCCATGCCTGAGCACTTTGAGACTATGCATAGTATAAATGGCGCTATATAAATAGCCTTCCTTTTCTTTCCTGTATCTTGCAATGCCTACCTCTAGGTCCCACACCCTCCACCCCGTAATCCACACATTTTTTCATCCAATAAGTCAATGCAGGTGCTTCCGTTAGCTTTCCTTGCTCCAAGCAAATCCAGAAAAATGGCATGTTGAACAGGAAGTATATGAGTCTAAAATTACTGCATGCATGCATCAGGTCTCACTTCATAAATGGACAAGTCATAATAGTAATAAAAATTAGCCCCGTACGGGACTGGCGGTCGACTCCTACTTACTGCTAACTTCAAAATCATGTGACACAAAAACTAGAACAAAAATGAAAAATTCCGCCCCGATAAGCTTTACGTATTGCCCCCTAATTTAAGAATCCGTGGTCATTTGCAAGCCCCCAATATAAATGGAGGGATGAGATAGCCTTTGAAAATGGCAGAAGTTCCGACTTACAAGGGCTCGTGACCTTGACTTTGGATCGGGTCATACTGCATACCGTCATGCATCACTCGTCGACCTCTACCTATATACCAAATTTCTTTGAAATCGAAGAAACTTTTTGTGGACAGACGTACGGATGGACGTACGGACATTTGAGACCGACTGTATTAGGTCGACTCGGAGGAGTCGACCTAATAATAAACGGTTTCTATTGTGCTCTAAATCCCGAGGATCCACAATGTGATTGCACAGTATTCTAAGAAGTCCACTTTTAATCTCACGTTAATCCGATAACTTCAAAAGACCTCCAGCTACAGAAATAAACTAAAGATGGACTGCGAATAGCATTGACGCGGGTGCCTTCGTGATGTCAATGGCCTTCTGTGACCTTGACCTCCAGTATGTAATCATCGAGATTGATATTCATAAGATATTACAGTAACAAGATCTGTCCGGACAAACGAATGAATACGGCGGAAGGACAGGCCAAAAACATGATGCCTTCGCTGACAGTGTCGGATGGCGAAAGCATAAAAAAACTAATTTCACAAAAACACATCCAACTACAACTATGATGTAGAAATTTGGCTTTTCATATAGAAGTCGACAATCATTCAGTTGTGCATAGACTGTTATCCAGTAGTAAACAGTAAGTTCGTTCGTTCTTTGCGGGCAAGGGTCTAGCCTACTCTGGACCCCAGGACTGAGACCTTTATATCAGTCCAAAGCACCATCCCAGGGAGAGGAGGGGTATTTGTCGGTGTGTGTGATGTATGTGCGAGTTGTGTAGGAAGGGTTGAGTAGGCGTGAGCAGCTTGTCAGATATTTCTAAGCGTACCCCTCTAGGCGTGGCTTACTGTCTGGCTAAGCCGGGACTGGCACTTATTCAGTGCCAGCCCTGACCGACGCTTCTTCAGTGCCTAGCCAGAGGACTTAGCCACATCTGTCTGCTTTGGCTCTCACGTCAGCGCGGCTGACACCATGACGCTGCCAATTAAGGCATCAGCAATGGTCACAGTTTATAGAGGACACCGTCAAATCCTCTTACCCGCCCGGGATTACCTCCCTGTTCATCATGTGCATAGGAATTGATAAACATAATTCTTTGGTAGGCGGACGCGCCTGGGCTGAGGCCCGAACCTTGGCCACTGAGCACTTCATGCTCTACTGCATATGGCGGCCGAGTGCGCTTACCACTCGGCCACATGGGCAGGTGTAATCAGTAAGATAAACAATGAAATAATTTCACACTATATGAAGCTGAGTTAGACAAGGACAGCAGATAAATAACACAATAACCAACAGTTAAGAAAGCAGAATAACTTGTATCGCATATCACAACATCCAATTGACTGGCATTCTCAGTTGCCTCACTGAGAATGCACCAATAAGTCTGGTCTTAAACCTTACCATCTCTTACACTTTTACGTAACTGTCATTAGACCTGTCCTTGAGTATTGTTCGGTGGTGTGGCACCACTGTCTCACAAAAGCTCAGTCAGAGGCCTTGGAAGCCATACAACGCCCGGCACTTCGTATTATTTACCCACCAACCATCAGCATGCCATACATCTTTGTGCTCACTCTTCCGAAACTGCCTTCTATCCACGATCGGCGCAAACACACAAACAGACAATTTTTCAGATCTGTATCTTCCTCTTACATTTCCTCCTTACTTCCTATACCCAGGAACCATGACGTTAATTCCTGGTTGCGAGCTGCATCTGTCTATCCATGTTCGGTTACACGCACAAAACAATACAAATCCTTCATCAACTATTTGCATTATCAGTAACCGATGTCATTTGTGATTTTGGATGTTTTATTACTTTGTTTGTCAGTTCCATGAATTGCACATTTTCATTTTATTATTGTTCAAATTTTTCTACTAAAATCTAGCGGTGTTCATTAACTTGTTATTGAAACGATAAACTTACTTACTTACTTACTCTCAAGGTGCGCAGGTCTCCATCACCTAGGTCGTTCAAACATCATCTTAAAACTTTTTACTTCAAATCATTTTCCCTCACATAACGGCATCTCATTCACATAGCAACTGCTTGCAGCTACGATTCAGGCTTTCTCGCCTGATAATGTGCATGTTATAAGGTCACAAATGTACATGTGTAACGTCATCTGATGACCCACACACTCTGAAAAATGTACATAAGTAATAAAATAGCCCCGTGTGGGACTGACGGTCAACTCTTCACAACTGATGTTTCTGCCAAGTTCAAAGTCACTTGACACAAAAACTAGAATAAATACTAAAAATCCGACCCGAACATATGTAGATATTGTGCCATAGTTTATGAATCTGTGGTCAGTTGCCAGCTCCCATTGTAAATGGCATTGGAGATAGCATTTAAAAATGGAAGATTTCCAACTTTCAATGGCTCGTGACCTTGACCTTGGATCAGGTCATACTGCATACCATCGTGCATCACTCATCGACCTCTACCTACACGCCAAATTTCATTAAAATTGAAGAAATTTTTGTGGATGGGTGGACGTACGTACGGATGGACATATGACACCCACTTTATTATGTTGATGAGAGTCGGCCTAAAAACAGCGTCAACAGACCTCAAGAATGGACAAAAGTCGGTTGTCGTTCAACAGCCGGTTGACCAGTGAGTTGTCGACGGGAACCGGTTGAGTCAAACAGTCCATCTCATCCAAACAGTCGACCACTTGATCTATAGCCGCTGTGCAGATGCAACAACATACAAACACATATAGCAGTTTAATGGCCAGCTAACAGCCACTTGGTTGACTCTCCTTGACATGGAATAACTGGCATGGATGGATTTTTACAGGCTGAATGCCCCTGCTGTCAATCAACCATCAATGCATCAAAATACTGACAGGAACTCAAATCATGACTGCAACCAGCAAAATTTACACGCCAACTTCATCATTTCTTGATTCACTGAATGACTCCAAGGAAGCGGACATCAAACTCCACCTAAGCTGGTGCTTCAAGAGTTAGTTGGAGTTAAACGTGGCTCTTCAGCACAAATATATCTATATCAGAGAAAAAAGGTCCGGGGTGGAGAGCTATCCCTTCCCAGTGAAGGAAGGCCAGCGATATATCAACCTCAACCCTGGCCGCCTTTTTGTTCAGCAGCGACCCAAAAACGGAAAGGGATCGAGATGCTTATTTAAATTATCACACTAGCGCCTACAACCGGGGAAGACAACTATTGCACTGCAAGACTAAACTAAACCAAATACAACAAAACACCAGAATAAATCTTAACTAAGCAAATACAGATAACACAAAATGAATGCAACCAACTAAACCCAGGTTCGGTCGCCTCCTACGACCTCCGGCCTGGAAACAGAGTGGGACTATTCTGGCAGAAAGGAAAGGGATAGACAAAAGAAGAAAATAGGGAAAGTAAATAAGAAAAAGAAAAAAGGGAAAAGTAAAAAACAAAAGATGAGGAAGTGAATGGACAAGGAAGGAAAAAAGGGGGAAAAGGGGTACCCCGGCACCACGTGGGGCTGGTGCTTCAAGACCAATAGCAAATCATTATCAGTAACATACACTTACTGGAAACAGTACAGCCAACAGTAACAACTGACATCATCCGTGCCATCATCGTCCAAATCATCACCGTAACATATCAGTACTGTAGTGCATCTATTACACTATGAACATAAACATACAGTGGAAGATACAAAAGACCTCACCACATACATTTATAATCGAATTTCTCTGGTATGATTCATTAAGTAACTAACATATAACAATGACCGTTCACATATTTTTGTGACAATCTAACCACATAATACTAGATTCTAACCAAACACAATGAAATAGTGCCAGTGAAAACTGTGAGTAGGCTTCAGCTATCTTCAACATAATAACAATAATAGCAACAACAATTTACTGTCCCCTAGATCAGCAGTGTGCAAAACATCTGCTGTTTGCTTCAATGGATGCCTGAAGCCACTTTCGAAAGCTCAAAACAAATTGGTGGACTGTCTCATTGGGCATTTGTACCAGACAACTTACGGCACCAGTTGGAAGTGTTCCAAGGCCTTGGATGGAGTTTCCTGAACTGTTTGAGCACTGAACCTAGACAGCAGCAGTTCTATCAGACACCGACCTGACGAGGTAATTTCATTGTCATTGACGTCAGCGAAGCCTAGTTGCTGTCCTGCTAGAAGTGAACTATCGGCCGTCAACCAGCGAGGGCTGTAGACAGCGTCCAGCACAAGCGCCTAACATCCACAAGTTCTCACGTCATCTGTCTGTGAAATAAGTGCAAATAATTCACGGCGATTTACTGGTCAGTTGGATTTCATGGCAACTGCAATATGGCAAGCTCACACTACGTGTGGGAGCATCAGAATTAGTTATATAGACAAGTATCCGCTGCTGCTGACAGACCCATGCGATGCAGTGTCTCACGCTTACCGTGCTCTACACAGATGTCAACGGTCAGTGCGATAAACTGGTGACCGACGACCGTCACCAGTTTATCACACTGACCGTCCACCTAAGTAGACAGCACTTGAGACAATCGACACGCAGTTGCGAAATTTCCTAAGTCCAGAGTTTGGGTGAAATTTCTAGACGGAAGTACCGTTATTTTTGGAGATGCCCGAATTCTCTTCCAAGTTCCAATACAGTGTATGATAAGCCGAGGGAAGCCCCTGTGCCAAAAACAAGCTCGATCTGTTCAGCTGTTTTCATGCAGTGCTGGCTTTTGTTGGAAATGAGGTGGTTTTGGGGTAGTTAGTGGTTAGCGAGTCCAAAACACTCTTGCTAAAATAGTACTTAACAACTCATTACTACCATCCACCACCGCTCTCCGACAACTTCATTGGCTCCCTGTTAAGCAATGCATTCACTTCAAAATCGCTACCTTAACTTATCGTACTCTCCAATCTGGTTCCCCCTCATATCTCTCATCCCTCATCAATCTCAACGTTCCTTCAAGACTTCTCCGCTCTTCTTCACATAATCTACTACATGTTCCTTTTACCACCAAGGCCATTGGTCGTAAAACCTTCAGTTTTGCAGCTCCAACAGTTTGGAATTCCATCCCACCCAGTATCAGGCAATCACCATCTATTGGCTCCTTCAAACGTCATCTCTAAACTCATTTATTTACCCTCCCCAGCTAGTCCATTTTCCCACCCAGCGACACCAGCACCTCCGACTTGAGCATGCTTGAATTTGTGCACTATACAAATTTTGTAATAATAATAATAATAAGAAGAAGAAGAAGAAGAAGAAACGGTCCGGGCAATGGTCTGTAAAGGCAGTCCGGATGAAGGAAGTAAAACTACGGGGGTAGGATTTGTGAAACAGGTAGGTTTTAAGCCAGGAGCAAAAGAGAGAGGGAGTTATGGATGAGCAGAGTAATGAATCAAAAGAGGAAGAAGTGATTGGTGAAGGAATAGGTGAGTAGGAAATGGAGGAACTGGTACCAGAATGAGGTTGACAAAGAGATAAAAGGAGTTGGTTCTAGAGACATGGTAAAGCATAACCAAAGAAGCGATCAGTTATTTTTAGAGAGGATGATGTAAGTGGCAGAGCAAGAGTAACGACGGATGAAGAGCGAGTACTGCGACGACGTTGAACAGAGATGAGGTTATGAAGGTATGGAGGTTGGGTAGTTGTAAGAACTTTGTAGGTAAGTGAGAGGAGCTTGTATTCGATGAATTCAGTGATTCTGAGCCAGTGGAGAGAGCGTAGGATGGGAGTGATATGAAAGTCACACAACAGACAAATGCATTCGCCACAGTGGGGGTGGGGCGGCCTCTTTCCAAATTAATCTGAGACATTTGTTGCCATTACTCTCATCATTACTATTATTATCTCACGCCAATGCCGTGAAGACCTTGAGCTGATGTTTGCGATTGTACTTATGCAGAGCCATCACTGTTTCGCTCAAATGAACTTTCGGCGCACGACCTCGTTCCTGTGCAAAACATGATGCAAACAAGTGTGCTATTATCTAAAACTGAAATACCATTAACAATAAATAACACGCAAATTAGCATGCTTAAAGATGATAACAAGAAATTAAACTTAAAGTTATTAATATGATAACCAATTACTTTAAGTATCATCAGTTACCTAAAGCAGTTCATAAATTTTTAAATTACAAAAATGAAAAGAGGCATAAAGGAAAATAGCAGTGCCAGATTTAATACCTCTTAGATGGAAAAATCCCTGTTGTAGTGGTGGAAAAAAACAAATTCACAACAAGAAGCCAGCTCTCACAAGTGCAAAAATCCACACCAGAACAGTATTTTGTGCCCCGTGACCTTGACCTTTAACCTTTTTGACACAAAATAAGTGAGTTTCCAGGACTCATGTCAAATTTGGTGTTCCTAGCTGCATCCGGTTTTTAGATGTTATGCGGAAAACAAACAGACAGACAGACAAACGCTACTCTTTCACCAAAAAGCTCAGACCTACCCACCTCTAATGTGGGTCTATTTTTGTAGCAATGCTCTTCTTGGAGCTATCACAGACTCTTTACAAGAAGCTCAGCTACCTCACGATACACAATTTTAGTAAATTCATGCTATTAGTCTTCCTTTGCAACTATTTTTCTATCTTGCACAATTTCTAAGATATAATCACCTATTTCCCAAAACTTAAATTGGTCACATGACCCTGAACACATCGTTTTCAGCTGTAATCTATCACTCATGCACTAGTACACCTCTGTTACTGTATCAGTCAGCGCACAACATTTAAAATGCCCAGTTTCAACGACTCCAAAGATATGATTGGGGGCAAAATTAATAAAATAAATTAGCCCTGTATGAGACTGACAGTCGACTCTTCACAACTGACGTTTCTGCCAACTTCAAAGTCACTTGACACAAAAACTAGGACGAATATCAAAAATCCGGCCAGTTTAAGAATCAGTGGTCAGTTGCCAGGTCCCACTGTAAAAGGCGGAAAAGATAGCTTTTGAAAATGGAAGGATTTCCAACATTCAAGGGCTCGAGAACTTGACATTGACCTTGGATCGAGTTATACTGCATACCGTCATGCATCACTCATCGACCTCTACCTACACGCCATTTCTCACTGAAATCGAAGAAACTTTTTGTGGACGAATGTACGTACGTTCGGACAAACATTTGAGACTGACTTTATTAGGTCGACTCTGAAGAGTCGACCTACAAATCGTGTCACGTGCCCTGACTACGTACATTAGGGGTAGTCGGTCACCGAAAATTTGCATACAAAATTTGGTGACTCTCGCTTCATCCGTTCTGGAAACATGAATGCAAGGTAGTAATTAATAATGGGTCATGTGACCCTGACCATGCCCATTTTAGGGGTGGTTTGTCATCCATAGGCTAGGGTTTGATATATTCTACCTGTGTTCAAACTTTGACGATTCTAGCTTAAACCGTTCCAGAGATATCATTGGGGCCCCAAAATCTAATCACGTGACCCTGACCTCGCCATTTTAAGGGTAATCAGTATGCTGGGACCTGACATAGTCAACCTGTGTACAAAATCGGACCACTGTAGCTTGTTGCCCACCAAAATTTAAATGGTTCATGTGACCTGACCACGACCCTTTCAGGGAGGATTTGTCATCCATGCGCTAGGACTTGCAACGATCAACCAATCTAGCAAATTTGGAGTATCTATCTCCGCCATGATGATATGAAAGGCGATACAAAATATTGAAAATGGATTGGTTTTGAGTAGTTAGGTGTCACTCAAGATCATCAAAAATAGTGCTATTAGATGGAGCACATACGAGTTCCCATTAGTGTTCCATAGTAGCTATCTTGCACCGGTTTTGAGATATAGCTAGATATTGGTCAAAAATCGCGAATATTATGTCGCTCAGTTGAAACGTCAACACTCGGGATTCACCCTCGTGTTGGCATTTCTACCTCGGGACATCATAATTGAATATCGCACTTACAGGCGTACATCATCTGTATACTATCGTACAACCAGCAGTGTCAAAGCACTGAATGGACTGGACTATTTATACAACTGATATCTCACGTGAATCCATGGATGCTTCAGAGCATTTTCAACAGTGATTCTTCGACTTGGATCAACTTCCAACATCTGAGTGACGAGGTCTTTGGCGTCGTCTGTGAGTAACGACCATTGCCGAGTCGCGATCTGATGACAAATTACACATTACTTATACTAATGTGTAACGTTCAGGCACATATAAATTAAACTGACTACAGATAAAAATATGCTGAACAACAACCCAACAGCCCATTCAGTAGCCCTTTATCCAGGACAATTCATGGAAGATGGTACCAGAAAAATTCACTCACTCACTCCTTATCTCTGTGGGTATTATCCAATATCTTTAATTATTAACCTCCATTCACTATGGTCCACAGCATCCTCCGTGTTTAGATATCGGATCCAATTATCTTTTTCAAACCTCTCTCCAGATATTTTACGCTTTGTAATCCATGCATTTTCAGCCAGTCTTTCTCGTCTTTCCTTGAAACATGTCCATACCATTTCCAACTATTTCCCTGCAGCACTATCTATTTCTAGTCTCTCTCCCTCCTCAAAATCAATATTAAGCACAAACAATGTTGCAAAAAACATTAACTTTTATATTTTAATGATTTAGTTCTTGATGCTTTAAATGTTAAAAACAGTGGCATAAACAAAATTCTAATCCAGAAAAGTTAAAACAACTGGCCAAATTTTTCCATGCCATCCTGCATCTTATAGCAGAAACATAAAATGATCGTCAGCTGTAAAACTAAGAACACTGATTATCACAAGTTCATACACTGTAGGAGCCGTATGATGCGGAATTCAGAAGTTGGTCCTTGGTGCCATAGAATGGCAAATTTCCACTGAGTAGAAGATATAACAATACACCAGTTGCCCAGACGTCAATGGCACAGCCATAAGGAGCACCTTGCAATATCTCTGGTGCAGCAAAATGAGGCATCTCGGAATATTCTACAAGAAAAATATATTAAAATTCAAAAAGTATGCTAACCTCTGACAACCCATATTTGTTGTAAATATGATATAGCTTAAACTAATCTGTTTAGATCAGTTCTCAACCTACATCCAAACCATGAGGCACCACGTAAGCTACACTGTTAATTTTAATATTGTTTATCAAAAAAAACTAAACAATGACGGGATACCATGAAGTCTGAGCCAGATGCAGGAAACTCAGTTAACAGTAACTGAAGGCTGTCTCAGCTGTTGACCTATGGTTAGCAGTAATTGCATTGCATGATCACCAGCTAACAGCTAACAGGTGCTTGTCCCTCAGTTAGGTGTTTAAATGTAAAAACTACCGGACAGGTGAAAATAAGAAATGGCCAACTGTATTTGTTTGTTGATTACTTATGCACTCAATCACATCTTTATGACTCACAACAGATCCAGCAGCAGTGAAACTAACGTTTGCCGATCATTTTCAACTATCATCATCCGTCATTCTCACATACTAACAATCATCAGTATTCATTCTATCATACGTGATCGATGTATGTCGTTACAGACTACGGTGGGTCAGGTCATGTTACACTCATCAAACCAACAGCAGCATTGGAAAGCTGGTTAACCACGTAGTTAATTAATGCAGTTTGTACAAAGCAGGTTTAATCTCTGGTTAAAAATGACCAGAGCTTAGTTAACCGACAATTTGACTGTGCCCTATGCAACCAGGCCTGTAGTATTCTGATACTAATGACCATCTAAGTCGTAAAACTCCTCCTCTGGCAAACCCAAAAGGTTTTCTTCACCAGACCTCTGGAGGACTTATCTGACTCATGGTAAGCATATAAAATTAGCCAATCACATAAGAGTTCCTGTAAGATGTCACACGAGCTACCTTCCGACACGTTCCCCATTTCGTCAATTTCCACAGCACTGCCAAATCCGCTGATTTTCACCGGCGCTGAGTTTTCGCGGTTGGCTAGTAGCAGATGGTGAGGTCGTAGGTCACCATGTACGATGTTCTTTCCATGGCAGTACCTGAGTGCCTCAAGGATTTGCCGCATGTAATGGCTGTACGCACACATCCACACACCAATGGCTATTTTCTATGTGAAAATTGGCACCCCCTTGACTTTCTTCCTCTGTTTGCTACAAAAGGTAACCACAAGGAACATCTGGCAGAGGTTTCGTACATACTGGATGCTCTTCCTGTTGCCCAAAACAATGATGTCAAAGCTGTGAAGGGAACATGTAATAGACATGTACTGGCATATCATAAAACATGCTAATAATTTCAACAGTATGCAACATCATTTTCTTGATTATACAAAATTTTAACTGAACTCAAGAATACTGAAAATATAACACTTGAATATCTCCTCAGTCAATCTACAAATAAGCCTGCAAGAATCAACAACCTCCAACACACAAAATCAGATACAAAACATCAGCATTTCTACAGCCAACATGCAATCGCATAGACACCGTGGCTACCATGATACAATCTCACTATTCCACCGATCTGACTACCACAACGAGACACAATTTAGTGTCTTCTATTTTAAAGTTAGAGGGCTCTGATGTCAGACTTTTCGTGGAATAAATTGAAAAACTATTGTTAGATACCCCTCTTGAATGCACGAATGAGTCACAGCATGAATCAAATTCAAGCCCATGTCACCTGCATGACTGAGCACTATCTGACGTGCACCACTAATCACTACATAGAATGACGACAGAAATAAGTGACACACCTGGCTACCGCTTCACTGTAAACAAAGCCTGACGATGCACGTTTAACAATCTCCTGACACAGGTTGGCACCTTCCATACTGGCATAACAACACAGCAACCACAATCTTTGCTATGTGTGAAACATTATACCAATGGCAACTGATGTCTATTCCACCATTCAGATATTTATGTCCAATAGCTCTTAAAACATCAAGGGAAAATCCCGAGTGTCTGCATTTTTACCGCACGACACTATGTTCGCGCGGTATATGCCGTCGTCGTGTGTCTGTTCGTCCATCACACACCGGTATTGTACCAAAATGGCTATATGTAGGATCATGTAAACAACTCCATACGATAGCCCCGGTACTTGATTTTCTGATGTCAAAGATCTCGGCAAAATTTCAACGGGGTCATCCCAAACAGGAGCGCCAATTAGAAGTGGAGTAGGTCAAGATTGGCGATTTTCGACCAATATCTCAGAAATGGTGCAAGATAGGGACATCATTACCGTGGAATGCTAATAAAAACTCGTGTGCGCTGTATCGAATGGCGCTATTTCCAGTGACCTTGAGTGACCCTATAACTACCCCAAACCACTCCATTTCCCACATTTTATATCGCCTTTCATATCTTCATAGTGGGTGAAGATAGGGACTTCATATTTGGTAGATGTTGATCATAGCAAGTGCTAGCCCACAGATGGCAAACCATGCCTGAAAGGGGCGTTGGTCAGATCAAGTGAACCATTTAAATTTTGGTGGGCACCAATCATATCTCTGTAATGGCTGAAGCTCACTCATCAAATTTTGTACACAGGTTGGCTATATCAAGTCCCAGCATATCTAGGACAAATCACCCTGACCCACTTCAAATTTTGGTGCCACAATGATGTCTCTAAAACGGCTAAAGCTAAAATGGTCACATTTTGCACACACATACAAGGGGCGTGGACAAGGTCACATGATCCATTTTCAATTTGGATGCCTGCAATCATATCTCCTGAACAGCTAAAGCGCGAGTCACCAAATTTTGTGTGTTGGTAGAATATATCAAGTGCTAACCTTGGGATGACAGACCATGGTCATGGTCAGGGTCACATGACCCATTTTTTTAAATTTTGCCCCAATCGTATCTGTACAATCAGTGAAACCAGGCACTTGAAATTTCGTGTGCTGATTGATTGATACACAGGAGTACTGGAACATGCATGATATATTACCCTCAAAACGGACGTGTTCAGAGTCACGTGACCTCTTAAAATTTTGGGAAATAAGTGATAATATCTTGGAAATGGTGCGAGATAAAGACACAGTTGCAATGGAAGACTAATAAGAAATCGTATGTGGCCTATGGAATGGCACCATTGCCAATGCCCTTGAATGACCTTGAAGGTCGTGTTTGCTGATTGAAACCTTCCTAACTCCCATACCTCGTGAAACAGCATGAACTTACTAACAGCACATCGCACGGTCCCTCTGTGATAGCTGAGCTTCTTGTAATCAAGAAAAAAAAGAACTTAAATGTTGCATTTAGCATGTGCAGTAGAGCATGACGTGCTCAGTGGCCACGGTTCATGCCTCAGCCCGGGCGCATCCGCCTACCAAGAAATTATTTCTAATAATTCCTATGCACATGATAAACAGGAAGTTAATCCCAGGCAGGAAAAAGAGAGTTTGACACATAGTCACATAAAGCAATACAGCATTTAATAATTTGCAATCTGATAATGATGACGGCCATAACTAATAAGTACCATTAATTCTGAAGACAAAACTGAATAAACAAACGACTACAGACAATTGGCAGCACAGAACGATCACAGCATCAAATACTCACAATTCAAACACCATGTAGTAAAGGCCATCACTGCTATAAGCTTCCAGCAAACTGATAATGTGTGGGTGTTTGAGACGCAAGCAGATACCTGTCTCACGCTTTAAATCTATGCCACAACAGTACATTACGTTACTACAATTCACCACCATTCTCATCATCAACAGCATCAACACAACACCATGATATCCAAGTACTATGATTAACAATGCACAGCAACTGAATTTAGCATATTCGAGCAGTCATACTGAAGACACCCAGCTAACCCTGTACATCGCATTTTCAAGAGTCGAAGTATATGCACATTAAAAGTAAGTGAGCACAAAGAAAAGGCTTTTTCTGGTGTACAGAAAAAAATCTGACCAAAAGCCGCCCAGATACCACATAAGACCCATCTATAGGTCTCAGCAGAAGTCAAATCAAGGTTGGCTGCATCAGTTGCTTTGGCCTTCAATAAGATTTAACAGCCTGGAATATCAAAGCAGTAGCAGAGGTAGCGAAGCACAAACCTTCTATGGATTTTCCCGGCCGCGACGTGAACTTGGTGACATCAATAATTCGTACAGCATACTGATGACCATTCTGACGATGTGTACACCGCTGTGTTACACTGTACGGCCCTCTGATCAATAACAACAGATCTATTTACCAATAGAAGGCACTTAAGAGTTACGACACGACATCCATAAAAACTGTCGGCCAGATGATTAGATTTGACAAACAGTTCTATGCACTCGGGATAGCAACTTTTCAGACAACAAAAATTGAAGACTTCCATACGAGAGCCAAAAAAATTACATAATTGGCACTTCCTCCCTTTAGCACCATTAGATTCAGCATGCTGGAATGCACCACGTGTACAAAAATCGTGGCAATCGGAGCTACATAAAAAAGTTACAAAAAAGACAAATACCACTAAGTTACATGTGCTGTTTTGTTAGATTTCTATGATCATTTGCATCAGACTCAAAATTGATTAAGTAACAGTTTTGGTTACTGACTGTGCATATTTACCATTTTCATAGTTCACTGCCACACATTAGCCTGACATAAAATTACTGAATCGGTCCAATCTGTTTTTTCGTGGACCCTTCAAAATCTAATTAAAATATCCTAACATTTGCAGGTTTTGGTATGGTATTGTAGGGTTTAACGTCCCACTCGACACATTGTAGGTCATTTCGGAGATGATTTTACAGGTCAGATGACCCAACCAACAGTGCAATAGCACTGAAGGATGATAGTATTCCAGGTCAAGGGCCAATCCCACAGGCTCAGCACACTAAAAGGTAAAGAAAAGGATGTAATCAAAAATTTTTTCTATAGATAGCACCAAATACACCAGACACAAGATGCGCTCGGAAGACAGCTAAGCCAAGCAACATCATAGCCTGATCCAGTCTACTGTGTACGAACTGCTCATTATATAGGTATGCATATGATGTACACAATTATGATGCACAACAGCACAGAGCTGGTCAAATAATCTCTCCTCTTACCCTCCAGACAATCACCATACCTCAGATGCTGTCTGTTAGAGGGGAAGGGGATTTGCAGGTTTTTCAGAAAGCGGTACCATAAAAGCAAATAATTGATGAACAAACTAACAGACAAGTAAGTGAAAGCAAATGTATTGTACATCTTCACTTTGCAGAGACAGTAAGTAAGACAATTAAGTGAGATTAAAGGGTAATCCCAATGACAGCGACGTAACATCTATTCAACCATTTGTATGTAACGATATTTATCTGTATGACATATCATCTGAGCTCACCTGCCAATTACCTCACACAACTCATAGACATCATGAAAGATCACATCTTCATCCACTGTTTGACTCATTCTGCTGCAACATGCACAGCCAGCCTGTCTCATACCACACACAGTACCATTGATGAGGCTAGCATGCACTTGAAGCTACATTTCAAATGGGAGAATGTAAGTATCTACACTATTACACTCGCAAACAACAGGACTGCCTGGACAGCAGGGAGTCTAGGCACTGTTCTTAGTGAGACCGTCACAATGGTCTCACTTAGTGCACCCCCTACCGTCGCATGCAGTGCGCAATTAGGGCATTGCAGGACAGCCGGAACGATCTCGATCTCAAAGCCCTGACATCCACCTGTTTCCGATTAACAACCCTAGCCTTAGCCTTGACATCGACCGATATTCGCCATCGGCACCGGCACCGTGGTGGCATGTCAAAAAAAACATCGCCACCGACCGAGTTGCAAATTCCTGCCACCGTAACAACACTACTAGCAACACTAACAACGCTAACAATGACTATGTAGTCACAGGTGACAAAGATCAAAAGCCGCTATGCCCACTAATAATGGCCGTTGAGCGTGATGTTACCGTTGTAGTGCACACTAAGAACTTAGCGTACCTCAGCATATCTCAAGAGTTTTTAACGTATTTATTCATTTATGAGTTTTAGTTTGTGTGTGCACACACTGGACTGCTTGACACCACAGAACGGGCTGAGGTGACTGACGACCGTCACTGACTTTGTAACGCATGCTAAAAAATGCTAACAGCAGCCGCTGAGTGCGGTGTTAGCGTTGTGTTAGCCTAGTACTAAGCCTCGTCGTCTGCTTAACCGCAGAACTCGTAATCTGAGTATCAGTTACAGCTGAACATTTCAACTAGCGTTGTGTGTACGTTGTTAGCGTCTTTTAGCATGACCCCAGTCAGTCGATCTGTATGCATGACGAATAACAATAAACTACCACTTGACAAGCGTCAAAACACCGTGTTGTTTCCACCGCGGAGTAACTTGACAGATTCACACTTTGCTGGCAGTTTTAAACTGAAATGTTTACTTATGGGCAACAGTCAAGTGCAGCAGTGCAAGTCCTACTTCGACAAACTCTGACGGAAATGCAGATAATAGGACTAAATATAAATCACACCTTTACGCATGTAAATACTGAAAATATGTCCACAAATACGCAGTAACTGCATTAAAATACGCAGAATGCGTTATATCGACGATTTCTGAAACTTTTATTAACAACATAGATACAAGACACCACACTCTCGACCACAGAGTGGCACAGACCATCTGTGGCACAGACAGGCTTGTAAAGTTGTAACCGAAAGCACTTGCACTGTGCCGAAAGTTTATGACCACGTTCCTGATCTCCATCTTTGAACTTGAGATAATTTCGGATGCTTCAATACATTCGGAAGCTCTGCTCGAAAGTTTCTTCAAGGAACCATAAACGTTTCAATCTCGTGTCATTCGGTACTGGCAGCTGTTTAAATACTGGCATCAACCCCGTGTTCGAATAATGATATGCCTTATACTAATGCAGCATTCCTAGCCTTGTCGACCGTCGAGAACAGCTCTTTCGTAAGTTTTTTTTACATCAGTCTTACAATCCTCATCTTGTCTTCATACCCTTTTACCTACCCCTCGGGATCCTGTAATTACAACTCGATTATAAAACAAAAACTGGCTTCAGTTTCTCTTCATTGTAAAAGCCGCCGTTCTAAAACAGCAAATATCAAAATTTTATCCGCAAATTCAACGCACAGAAGATAGCGATCACATTT
>Ga0209780_1000115_pt1 | contig 35121 bp, 22 predicted proteins | sample WorMetexBAHAMAS2_FD_187384 | JGI IMG/M metagenome (GOLD analysis project Ga0209780, IMG submission 187384) | Marine gutless worms symbiont microbial communities from Max Planck institute for Marine Microbiology, Germany - Inanidrilus exumae... | ecosystem: Host-associated > Annelida > Digestive...
TCGCTCACTCTTTGTTGGTGCCGCCGAGTGCGTGGCCTATTATATACGGACAACGCACCTTAGTGGAGTAGTGCAAAATATCGAATCGTTTCAGAGGGAATTATAGCGATATTAGATACGATGCGATACGCCGTCAATATCGCGATATTCGATACGATACGATGTATCGTGCCATGCCATCACTAAAATGAAATAAACACGTTTAAAAACTTAATTTGTTAAACTGAAGAAAAATATATAATGCACGTACAAAGAACTACACTAAATCAGCACAATAAAACCAAAACCTACCTTTCATAAATGTCACACTCGATGTCAGAACATCATGTGGACTAATACAGTACTTGTCAGCCAAAGCAAGAATGCTCTCTTTACTACACTTCGCTAACATATTTAGAACCACATTCTCACTCAATAACATCTTTCTCCAAAATAACACTATTCTCATAATGGACACCAGAAGACGAGCTGTAAAACTGCAATGGCTTAACACTCTCATACCAGTGAGAAGTTGATGGAAAGTACTCTGAGAGAGTACAAATATCCCCGCGAAAGCTGTTGCAGATTGCCACCACGATGGGGGTGCACGGTTAATGGAACAGCCATCGGCGCAGTGTTGATCGACCAATCACATTCAGCCCACGGCCTATGGCAGCCGCGACTGCCGCACGGCCAGCGAGGCTGAAAAGCTCTTCCTTTTGCCACCCTCTACCTTGTTTGACCAAGCTTAAACTCACTGGTCTCCGCATGTCATAATTCTCTCTGACCATTGCTTCCACATCCCTGTACCGATCGTAACGAAACACGAACTTGGTCTTTCTTTTCCCCCTAGGAACCTTCGCATAAAATTTGGTGCAAATTCGTCCACAATTTTTTTAGTTATCGTGGTCACAGACAGACACACACACAAACACACACACACACACACACGTACACAAACCAACGCCGGTGAAAACATATTCCCTCGCTTTTGCGGGATAATTAAGTATCTTGCGAAAAGCACTATTCCATGCGGCATCAATGCGTTTCCATCATGTTCTCTCAAACCGCAAATCTCAACTGTATGTGAGGGAAGGAAGACAGTAAGGGCCATGTTTTCCACCACAAATTAATCTCCCATCAATGTTAATGGGAGATTAATTTGCAGTGGAAACACCAACCCCGAGTTTCAGTTAAATGCGGTGTCGATATTTCATGTCGACTAGCGGGATCAACCTCACATTCTTCACATTTAAAGTAACAACCAAGGTACTTGATCTGCACAGACCAACATAGAGTAGCTGCTCCTAGAGTGACAGGGTTAGCAGTAGGGTTGTTTCCGACAAAACAGGGAAGTTGGCTGTTCCTGGGATTAAATCTGATGTCCCACTGCATACCATGCTTGACACAGCTATTAATGAGCTGCTAAAGACCAAAACAACTACAGGCCAGAAGTGCAGTATCATCAGCATACAAAATAGAACCCATGAATACGGAACCCATATGCAATCTGTAGCCCGAGTTCATTATTAGATCATCTACATAAGTTGCAAATAATAGAGGGGGTAAGACTCCACCCTGAAGCACTTTACAGTAAACATGATATGGAGTCCCAGAGAGTTCCATACCACTGAGCATGTAAGTCACTGAACCAGTACGTACAAGAGGTATAGGCAGATTTCTTTTAGTTAGTTTTGCCAAAAGACCATTTATTAATACTTTATCAAACGCTTTGCTGGCATCTAGAAAGGCACAGTAAATCTTGTTACCTTATTTATTATAGTAATAATAATACAATTTCTATAGCGCCACGAGGTCACTGGAGAGCTACAGAGGTGCTCTGCTGCATTAAATTAGGGTGACATAAAGGCATGGCTAAAAAATGGGTCTTTAAATGTTTCTTGAATGTTGGAACAGTTTTACTGAGTCGAATGTTGTCTTAGTACTTGCCGGCCTCTGTAGAACCAAACAGGGCGTGGCTACAACCCCTGTTTTTTGAAAACCAAACTGGAGGAGATTACTGCAGAATGAATTTTCATATATAACTATGAGCACTGCATCAAACAACTTAGAAATAACTGGTGTGAGAGTGATGCCTCTATACATGTCAAGGCTGGTTTGATTTATGCCATTGCAACCTATTTTTCTGCAGCGTGGTAATTCTGTCATCTGTTCCAAGTCTGTCTTCCAGCTCATTACACACAAACTTATGTGTTACTTTAACATTACACATCTATCTAATCATTTTCATCTCAGATTTGCTGAGATGAGAATGATAGGACTGGAAAATGAGGGTTCACAATCCATATAGATAACTGGAAAGGTGATTTAATTAAGCTTTTGCTGTCCGTGCCACTTTTTATAGATTGTTCCCAAATGCACCAAACGGTTATGATGACGTCATTCACTCGTCATTTTATCAAATTCTGCAGAATTCCACAGAACCGTTGAAATTCTGCAGTAAAGGGCAAATTTCGTGGCTCAGCTCGCAACTCTGCAGCACACATAAAATGTGGACCCTGTTCATAAGTATAAATTTGTAAGATAAATTATAACCCTGTACGTGTGAATAGTGTTGAGAGCACCGTTAAAATCCAGCCAACTTTATGGTGTGAATATTGATACTGTTACAACTGTGTACATTTGTTGGCATGTTTTGTAGGACTCATATGCCTGGCTGACTGATCTGATAAACCGAGTATGTTCATTTGTTTGTACTGTGGATATTTTTATAGTTGCATTGTTTGGTTGTGGTGGTTTATTTTTACTTGCTGTAGCTACAGTAAGTTATAGCTGTCACTGACATATGACAGCATCATAGACTGTAATTTTTTTTCTCGGAAGCAGATGGTGGAATCTCAGTGGAGCACATAAAATCACTTATTTGCACATGTTTGTGAGTCTGTCATTGTGAGCCCATTAGTATTAATGTGATTTGATTATGGGATATATTTTAAACATATCAAGGTGCTGTATTGTGCCATATTTTTTAAGTAGATAGTTTTGTGCTGGCTGTGATGTTGCAGTTTGCAGAGAAAGACGGTTTCAACTGTATCAAGGAGCGCCTGTCTGCAGGTGGACTAGACGCTCCGGTTAGTGGATGAAGTCGATCTACATTAGATGTCTGTTGTATATAAGTATGTTGTTTAATAGATGTACTTTAACACTGAACATTGCTTTCAATGGATTCAGTGACTAACTATGTTGAGTCGTGACTGTCGTATCATGCAGGCCACCTGTCAATTCTATGAGGTTTTGTTTTAATGGTCAATTTCAACGTGAATTTGGATTTTCTGATTCTTGCATCAGTTTCCTTCCTACACTTGTTCTGGAAGAGATTCTATGAGTATAAGTGGCACAGGTATTTGCAGGCTAAATGCATTTCCCATCACCCGATCAATACTGTTGTACGTTCATTCGTTATTACGGGCAGAGATCTAGTCTGTTGTAGACCTCAGCACTGAGACCTCATAGTGGTCCGATGCAAGTGTTTAAGTGGCTCCAAGGAGAGGAGGGATAGGTGAGTACTTGTGTGCTTTGTGTGTGCGAGGGTGTAGGGTGAAGGGAGGAAAAGTAGGCAGTGAGCAGCTTGTAGGGTATTTATAGCGTGCTTCCTCTAGTCATGGCGTACTGCCTGGCTAGACCTGACTGATGCTGTGTAGTGACACCAATCCATGGCCAGCCACGCCTTTTAGCTTCGGCCCATCCTGGTGCGGCTAACAACCTTGACGCTGCTACTCAAGGTGTCGTCAACGGTCACAGGTTATAGAGAACACCATCGAACCCTCTTTTTTTTCTGCCCGGGATTATGTCCGTGTTCATCATGTGCATCGGAATTAATATAAATCTTTAGTGGAGAGCGAACGCACCCGGACTGAGCTTTAAACCCGACATCTAAGGTACGTCATGTTGCAATGCGCATAGCGAAAGAGTGCATTATCCACTGAGCTTCGTGGGCAGGTAAATTAGTAGTGTTAGCACTGAAGAAAACTCACCGCATTGATCCCCAACCAGGTAAGTCACTAACTGGCTTTATCGTTTTCTTTACCATGTGACGCTCTGCGAGCGCAGTATGTGCTGTAGCCCTGTGTCTGTTTATCTATCTGTCTGCCTATTGCAAGTTGGGAGTTCTCTACCGAGATGGCTAAACATGGCGAGGGACTCTAGTTTTCTGATTCCAAAGACATTGACAAAATTTTGATGAGGTCATCCTAATGGGGGTCCCAAATATGGGTGGGATAGGTGAAAATCTCTGTCTTTGACCAAACGAAACAGGCAGGATGGGGACATAGTTACAGTGACATTGCCAATGACCTCGAGTAACCCCACTCATCCCAAATAAACCTATTTTAAAGTTTTGGGTCTTTGTTCATATCTTTGGAACAGTTGAAGCTAAAGTCTTCTAATTTTGTACTAAGATAGGCCATATCAACTATTAGCCTGTGGGTGACAATTCTAAAATGGGTGTGATCAGAATCACATGGGTGCCCCAATCATATCTGGCTATAGTCATGAAATTTTTTGCCAGTGTAGGCTTCGTCAAGTGTTGATGGTTTGGCATGGAGATGATGGCGTTGGGAGTTGGAAGTTACTCTACTGTTAGTTCTGGAATGGGTGACCATCTTCAGGTGGGCATACCACGTCGGTTTGTAACTAACCAGCCACCCAGGCCAACTCAACCTCCTACCCTCTATGTGACAGGAAATAGTGCGCACCAAAGTGCATTGATGCTCTGCGGCTTCCGGAGTTAAAGCAGGATGGCTCATTCCATTTGTGGATAAACATGTGGTTGGCAGTTAATAGTGTGTGATCCCTTGTTAACAGTTGTCATGAGCACTTTAAGAGGTGAGTAGTGCACTCATCTTAAGGCACTGTTCAAGTTGTTGCGTTTACTTTACTTACTTCGCTTAGCCTTTGAATGACAAACTATCCCCCAATGGTTTTGGTCAGGGTCACATGACCCATTTTAAGATTTTATAGCGCCAATCATATCTTTTGAATGAGTGAAGCTAGGCACTTGTTAAAATACAATTCTTGTGATGTTTGAGTTGTTGAATTTGTACTGTATTTAACTGTGAACTAGGCAATGGCCGCATTGCTGGCTCCATTTGGTAATTGTGTTGACGTGCTGAATCCGGCTGTGTTTCAACCACTGCTTGTTGACGGCTTAAAGATGACGTTCAACTATGCCAAGAATCTGGATAACTCAGACTTCAAGGACAAGGTGTGCATTGCTGAGATTAGCTTGTTATGTTACTATTGAGTTATTCATAGTTGACTATTGTAAAGCATTCCTGGACCTTGCATAGAGTAGCGCCCTACAAATCACATGTCGAAGTTGAACTATATGTTATTGCACAGCTGTGTCCCAAGTCACCCCTCGACATTTTTAAAAACTGCTGCTTGGTTATTATCCACGCATGCCAATAGGCAAGGTGTGGATATGTCGTTTACTGTTTGTTTTAAGGTCGACCTAATAAAGTGGGTCTCAAATGTTCGTCTGTATGTCCATGAAAAGTTTCTTTGATTTCATTGGAATTTGGTATGTAGGTAGAGGTCGATGAGTGATGCATGACGGTATGCAGTATGACCCGATCCAAGGTCCACGAGCCCTTGAAAGTCGGAAATTCGGCCATTTTCAAACGCTATCTCCTGGCAAATAACCACGGATTCTTAAATTATGGCACAATACCTAAAGCTTATGTGTTTGTTGTACAGTTACAGATTTTTCCGCCGAGGATAAAGCTAGCGGCTTCACATTTTGCTCAGTGGTTAATGGGCGCCCAAGGCATGGAATCACAAATTTTGGTGAACTTTGCTCCCCCAGAAGCCCAAAATCTGACGAATCGGCCAGCGCACAGGCCACGCCCACCGGGATGTAAACATTACTGTAGAGATGTGCTGGCGTGAAGGTCACGCTAGAGATGCGCGCGGCGTGTGGACGTAGGATCGGCATGTGTGGATATATGCCAGTCCCACTGACGTACTTTTCGACCTTTTCTCTGATTTTATTAGCAAACCTTTTCGCAGTATTTGTTGTTATCATTATGACTGCTGTTAGACCACACCACTTACATAGCATAGATGTGTACTATTGCAACAGATGTCATGCATAGTGTGGTCTGTGTGTCTGCATGTGTGTCTGTGTGTTCGTCACACGGATGTACTGTACAGAAACGACTGAACCAATTGAGATGCCATTTAGTGGGCTGACTCATGTTGGCCCAAGGCACCATATATTAGATGGGGTCAAGATCGGACGAATCCCTTCGCAGCCACATGGGGTGACAAGTCGGCGATGCAGTGTGTTGCAAAATTATTTTGGACATTTGTTACCCATGTCAGCTGTATAGTTGCCGTCATGGGTAGGTTGTTCAGTCGCATCTGTAATCTGTATGTTTGTTTGTTTGTTTGTTTGTCCGCACTCTAAAATGAAAACGGCTTGAGCTATCAGCACCAATCGTGGTACACATATACTCTATAGCAGTCGCTTAGCATGCATTGAACCACAGGTCAAAAGGTCAAAGGTCAAGGTCATACGATTACAAAAACTGTCATGGTCGCACGGTTGCTGGTGACATGTGCTGGTACAGCTATTTGCTGCTGCTGCCGGCGAGGGTCTGCATGTGGATATGACTGCCTATGTTTTCTAGTTATTATTATTATTATACAAGATCTAAGAGTGGAGCCGTTTGGCACATTGTGCTGATGATACATATGCAGAAGGCTGCCAGTGTTGGTGACATGTTGGCAACAATGAAGCTCATCTGTCTGCGGCTATCTCCTGACGATGTCCAGCAAATCGACAATCTTCGGTTTAATGTCATACTGCGCATGTTAAAGTCGGAACACTTTAATGCTCGCATGAATGCTCTGAAAGAGGTCGGCAGTAGCCATCATTTTTAATGAATATTTTAATTATTTTAAACTAAACATTCTAAAGAAACTGCAACCGACAAGCTTTGTGGCATTTTTTGATACTTGGAAAATCCGACAAAACAGTTCTCCTTTTTTACCGTATGATGCTGTGCTAGTGTGGTGTATACTGTCTGTCTATCTATCCATGTGTCACAAGCTGGTATTGTACCAAATGGCTAAATATAGGATAACAAAAACAGCACCTACGATAGCCCAAGGACTCTAGTTTTTTAAGCCCTGATTCTTCTAAAGACCTTGGCGCTATATTAGCCATGTACTTACTTACTTACTTACTTAAGATCTCGGTGAAACTCCAATAAGGTTACCTTCAGTTGGGGCACCAAATACAGGCGAGGTGAGTCGACCATCAGTCCTGTACAGGTCTAATTTATATTGCATTGCAACTTGTTGCTATAAGACAAAGTCTGTACACAATCATGGCTGTTGTTAGTGTGTATAAATCTACACAGTAGCTAAAACATTAGAGTGAATAGCGTAAGTAGCAGCAGTAGCTGTTATGTGACAGGCAATTAAACACATTAACACAGTTGTACAGGTTATCATGTGTAACTAGTGATGGTGTAATATTGGCGTGACAAATCTCATCTTGCTTTGACAGCACTGCTAGATTTTGAGACAGACGACGGCGATTGACGGCGTTTCTGAGAACGTTACATTAGTGACGGCTAGAATAGTTAAGATCGCCCAATAATTGTGACTAGTTAGCCATGCGTAAAAAGACCTTTAAACGCTGGTCTGTTGTATGTGTTGTGTCACGTGGTTCTCTGTGGTATGTCTGTTCTCCTGTTTGTTACATAGCTGCAAAGTAATGTTACTTCATGCTGTGCATCTGTCTGACGTTAGTTACATGTGTCTCAGGTTACGAGACTGATCGAGGAAACGAAGGCACCCAAAGCTTCAAAATCAGCAATTTGTGAAGATCGCATTCTTGATTGGCTGGTCAATGAAAAGGTTCTTTCCATTGCTCTTGAAGGTTTGTAGCAAGTCCTTTTAGGCCATATTGCCTGCATGCAGTGTATAGGATGCAGTCTGTTGCTACAGATATTACATGTAGCGTGGTCTTTGTGTGTGTCGGACAAACAGGTGAGTGGTGCAAAAAATACGGCTGAACCGATCGAGATGTAATTTGGGGGCTTGTGCATTTGGGTCCAAGGGATGATGTGTTAGATGGAGTCAGAACCGGATGTTCAAAAATGGCCATATGTCCGGCCAACCAGAACCAGATGTCCGGTGCATCCTAAGTTGTTTTTCAGTTTGCTTTCTTTTTAGTACTCCAGGTTGGTGCTTGTTCATTTAAAGGAGAACTGTTGTGGATAATTGGAGCAAGTTAGTTTGTTATTGTGGGCAGAGGTCTAGCCTGCTCTGGACCTTAGCGCTGAGACCTTGTAGTGGGCCCAGGGAGAGGAGGGGAAATGGTAGGTGTATGCTAGTGTATGCGTGACGTGTAGGGTGGAGGAGGGGTACGTAGGAAGTGAACAGCTTGTCGGTATTTGTAGCATTTCCCCTGTAGATGTGGCCTACTGTCTGGCTTAACTCTGACTGATGCTGTGTGCTGCACCAACCAGTGGCCAGTCACGCCTTTCAGCTTCAGCCACACCGGCGCGGCTAACAACCTTGACGTTGCTACTCAAGGTATCAAGGTCACATATTATGGAGGACACCATCGAACGCTGTTTTTTCTGCCCGGGATTATCTCCTTATTCATCATTTGGTAGGAATTCTTTGGTGGAAGGTGGACGTGCCCGGACTGAGCCATGAACCCGGCTCCTGAGGCGCATCACACTCCACTGCACATGGCACCCAAGTGCGTTGACAACTGAGCTTTGTGGGCAATTACTGAAGCAGGTTTTTAGAACAATTTAACATTGCAAGCAAACAAATACCAGATACCAGCTATCATCCACTTCACACACACATAACCATTTTGCAGTCACTATACAGGTCAGCCTGTATTGGCCGTCATCCCCAGTTAAGAACTGAAGGATTTTGTTGGAGCAGTTTTACTGTCCACATGTCCTTGCTGAAGGCAACTAGCATATTTGTTATGGTATTCGAATTAGGCAGAAGGTACTAAAGTTTTCTTTAACGGTGTTACCTGAGTCGTCTCCATACCATAGCACTTTTATTTTACAGTACATCCAAAGTTACTTTTACTAGGAATTCTTTGAAACTTACAGAACTGTAGATTTGCTTGTCATCGTCATTGTACTGTGATGAAATGGGAGTTCATGATCTGTTGACTTGACAGTTGCTCACTGTAGGTAACATTGATCAAGTGCAGTACTGTGATAAGATCAAGAACATTGTTGACTTTCTCGGCACTCGTTTGTCTGATGAAGAACTGATGAAGATCTGGAAGATGCAGGTACGTCAAACATGTTTTTTGTGATTTTGCTTCACAGCTGCTGATGCTGACAGTGGTGAATGGCATTTTGCTTGCTCAATGCTGCATAAATTTAACACAAACTAGGCTTATTAAATGGTAATTGAAGAGTTAATTATGGATTTTTTTGTTTTCTTTGTCACTTTTTGCTATACAATTCTTGAAGTTCAACAGTCGGCTGTACACTATTTGAAAATAAAAGTAGTTGATCGTTTATTTGCCATTGCTATGCTCATCCTCTGATGAGACGTGCACTGTTGCATTCACTGCCACTCATGAACTGCCTGTTGACGTTAGATGGGTGGCCATTTTTCAATGTCGTGAATCACAATCAAATGGGCCGAATGCGGGTGAGAGGGAGGCCAAACATCAATTATCAATGAGTTCCATCGCAATTTGCGATTTGTTATGCAAACACTGCATTTATTTATTTTGTGCACATAAGAGCCACCTAAATTATATATGGCTGGTGTAAAACTGACATCATCCGTTGGTGTTGTGTGTAATATAATTTGTCACAGTTAGTTTGAAGGCAAAGCATGAGTGTACACGGTGGCACATTAAATGCAGTGATTACTGTAGGTTGATGCTGTTAGTATTGGTGTGATCGTCAGCTTAGTGAGTAGTGTAGTGTCAGTGAAACTTGATGTATATTCTTCACCACTGCCATCACCAATATCTTGGGTCGACATGATCTTTATAGAGCTCACTACATATAAATTATTATCTTGATGAACGTTTAATGAGAAAACAACTTATTGATTTTGTGGTTTGTAATTATTTGTGTTGAAATAATGGGCAGCATGTGCTGTACATTGTAGACTGGTGAAACAACTGTAGTCATTGACAACATTCACAGCATCATCTCTGCTGCAGCTGTTAAGTTTAACCTTGTGCAGATTGAGTCTCTTGTCACCCTTATCAAAGAGGTATGTTTTTATCTGTCTCATACCTGTAGCCTGTAGCATGGGACAGATTATGAGACCAGTTTGCCTCTGTCCATATGTCCGTCTGCATGCATCCGTGTGTCTGTCTGCGCGCACTCTCATGCTCGCATTTCTTTATGGATTTTCACCAAAATTGGCACAGACGTAAAAAAACTCAAGTAAAAATGAGTTTGTTGGGGGTAAACATTGCGCCACCCCTTACCCAATTTTTTCACTAAAACCCTCCATTTTAGGCGATTAGGTCCTCAGAATACATTAACAACCCTATAACTGCATTAAATGTACGCGAATCGCTGAAATTTCTGCGTCCTATAGGAAGTCTGGGTTGAGGAACATGATGGTGACATTAGATTTTAGACCGGAAGTAGAAATACGGACTTTTCACACATGCGCAGTGAAAAATATGCAATATGATCCTTATCATATATAAAGAAACAGTTCGGTCATTGTGGACTTGCTAAGGGGCAGATACCACATTCCACAGAACTTAATTCTAGTTAAAAGTTAGATTTATTCATACGCTTATTTGATATTTGATTTGTTGTTGCTGATTTCAATAATTATTTGTTACTGGCCGCGTAATGGGCCAGTATTGTTTTTTCTGTTGGCATCTGTCGGCTGGCCACCGGGCACGTGGGTGGTCTGGTGACCGACACTGCATGGCGGGCCAGTACAGTTACGTCCCACTAGGGCGAACCCTTGCTTTTAGTAGCATTTACTTATACCATTTATTTAGAAGTGATGAAGAAATGAGTTTGTGTCATCCTGACATTGTTGACAGACATGGAATGAGAAGAATGACTTAATGCGTGAAAAACTGTTGCACTGCATTGGCTCAATTGGTCGAGAGTCAAAGAACTTCAAGACATCACATCGGGTATGATTGGCTAGTGTTGTTAACTGTGATGTAACAATTTTAAATTTCTTTATTTTAGACATTTTATAATGCTGCGTTGTAGTAGTAATATGTCAGCGTGTTTTTGAAATGTGCAAACCGTGCCGACTGATTTTACTGATCGTGTCACAAAGACACAAGAATTTAACTGTAAAGCTTTGCTACAGAATTTTTTGGAAAGTCTCACAAGTTTATTTATGGAACTGATGTTGGGTTTGTGGTGTTGATACTGGTATTAGTATACCTGTATCAGTAGTGATCGAGGTGCTGCTGTGGTTTGATTTGTGTCAGCTGCTTGAGTTGCTCTGGGAGTTGGCACATTTGCCGATGCTGAAGACGTCACTGGTTGAGCTGGCATTAGAAGAGCATTTGGCCGTGCTCAGCGATCCGTTTGCTGTCAAGGAGCAGATCAAGAAGCAGTATGTGATAAAGTGTGTTGAAGATATCCGAGAGGTACTTGCTTTTGTTGTTGTTAGGTGCTTTGTACCCTACAAGGTTTAATATTCTATAACTGGAGTTAGCGTGGCCCGTTTAAACTGTCGCCAATCGCCAACAAATCCTGTAAAGTCTCTTCTTCATCCATTCTAAATGTTTGCTGTGGTTACGTGGTGTGATTGTTGAAAACTAGGCTTGTTAAAGAGTCTTAGTTGTACTATGTGCTGTGTGATGGTTTAGAATGTAATCAGTACTTGATGTTGATGCCGTCATCTAATGCTGTTATTATTATAATAACAACAACGGCTGTTTTGTGGTCATCATGGTTTTTTATAATATGTGATAATGAGATCTCTAGCACCTTCTCACTAATCTAAGTATGCTAGTTATTGTCAGCAAGAGCATGCAGGCAGTAAACCTTCATTCCAACAAAATCCTCCAGTTCTTAACTGGCAGTGCCGTCCAACACGTTGAGCTGTATGATGGCAGTAAAATGGTTGTAGGTTATGTGTGTGGTTGTTACCCCCGACGACCGGTGTTTTGTTTTGTGTTGTGTTTTGTGGCTGCTGCACCACATTTGTGGAACATGCTGCCAGTCTATCTACGGCTGTGTGACAGTCTCGGACAGTTTAAACAGTTGCTGAAGACCCATCTGTTTGGTGTTTGGGACCGTGGCACTTTGTGATGCTTTATTTAACAGCACCATGTATAAATCATCTTACTTACTTACTTTCTTACTTATGCAGCATAGCAGCCATCGTGGGTAGGGCGTTCAGTTGTGTCTGTGTGTTTGTCTGTCTCTTTGTCCGCGCTCTAAAAGGAAAATGGCTTGAGCTGTCAAAACCAAACTTGGTACACGTATATTCCATAGCAGTCGCTCGGCATTCACTTACCCGTAGGTCAAAAGGTCAAAGGTAAAAGTCACACAGTTACGAAAACCGTCATGGCGCACGGTTGCTAGTGACTATAGCTGGCAGCCTGGTATCCCGTAACTCTGTTCTGTGCTACCTGCGGCCGTTGCTAGCATTGGTCTGCATGTCGTTACAACTGCCTATGTTTTCTAGTTATAATATTGTACTTAGTGTCACTTGTGACTCAACAGCCAAATAGTTAGTTGGTAATCTAAAATCATAATTTGCTAGAACAGCCAGCATACTATCAGTTCAGTGTTCAGTACCATGTATGTGGCTTTTGTGTGTTTGTGTGTGATTGTTACGTTTTAATGCAAGTCATGAACTGTATTGAAATTGCAACGGCTTGTACTGGTTTTGCAGGGAAAGTGGGTGTTGCCGGCACTAAAGCAGCTGCTGCAGATTGCAAAAGTCATAGCAAAGAATAGTTGCCACAAGGCAGAGAAGGTAAATGAACATTTGTTTATTCAGGTTCTCGTGTATACAATTTCACCAGTGGCTTTCAGTGTGTGATCTTGTGCAGAATTTTATCATTTGATAGTATAGATTTACATTGAGAGATTGCGGTGCTGCAGTTTCGTTGGTGCATGTTTTCACAAGGAATTGTATGTTGTGTTTGCAGAGCATTCTGCAAGATCTGAATAAGAACTATGACATCATAAAGCAGGTGACAAACAGCCTCATGAAGTTCCATCAGATGACATGTTTATCGTCATTGACAACTGCTGACGGTAGCATTGGATCGATTGACAGCCGTTATTCTCACCAAGATGTATGCGTGCTTGTTTCACAGTTCTTTGCTGTTACTTGTCCACAAAGCTTCATACTGTCATATTTGAACTTGCACCCTCCCGCCTGTGGTGCTCGGTTACTCCTTAGTTACGCCTCGCACCTATGACGCTCAATTCTTACAGCTGTAGTGTTGTTACGGTGGCAGGAATTTGCAACTCGGTCGGTGGCGGTGCCGGTGGCTGTGGCAAGTATCGGTCAGTGTCAAGGCTAGGGTTGTTAATTGGAAACAGGTGGAAGTCGCGGTTGGTTGTCCTGGAATGGAGCACTTATTGCTCACTGCACGCGACGGTGGAGGGTGCACTAAGTACAGTCACTGCTGTCTGCTGCTGACCGGTTTGCGAGTGGGGAAGCGGATGTGCGGGGGAGGGCGGGCGGTATCGCCACCTACTGATCTCGCCTTGCGTTCACGTTCACGCAGGGATCAAATGACGCTGTCGAAGTGAGGGGCAGTTTTCAGGAAACAGCGCCCAGAAAGACCGCCGAGCACACTGTAAAACACCGCGATGGCGGTGTTGGTTCGGTGGTAGCTAACCACCATGGTGTCGGTGAAAGTTCGGTGGTCGTAACAACACTATGCAGCTGCAGTGCTCGGTCATTGCATCTGCCACCTGCTAGTTCCGAGTTGCCCAACGGAGCTCGTTACCCATTTGCAGTGGCGTGTATAGACGGCGTGAGGGCGCGAGCAGCGCTTGCTAACTGTTCCATGACCATCCAGAGGTATAAGATGCTACATGCCAAATTTGGTCAAGATCTGGTCAAAACTGTGGCTGCGCATAACGAACAGACAGACACTTATTCGGTTTTAGATACATATATATAAGATTACACTAATTTCACTAGTCACACTGGACTATGCTTGTTAGTAAAAACTTAGCCTTGTGGAAAACCTGGCATAAATTATGGCTGCATTTTTGCTACATATATTTTCAGCATATTAATGACCACACAGAATTGTGATGTGTGATGTTTTACCGATGTCATCATCTATATGTTTACGGTGATTAATTATCATTATTGATGAAACTGCTTAGCAAGTTTTTTTTGCTGTGATGCAGCTCCATTATAGCAGTATGTGGAAACTATTGCCCCTGACAGAGCATAGCTGTTGCCAGCACTGAAATTACTTTCAGGCCCAAATTTATCTGAGGCATTTACACCAACTTTGTTCCAACAAAGTCTTCCAGTTCTTAATGGGTGGATGACTTATAGTCACCTGCGGGCTGTCTGCCTGTACACTGGGATCAGCTCCGGGCCCAGTGCTCGGTGATGAGTATGGGAAGTCTTTACCTTTACCTTTTACCTCCTACTTTATACTTCATAAATAAAGAGGTATGAGGATTGTAGCTTGTATTGAATATTGCACTGAGTGTGTACTATTCTGTGTGTTGGCAGTTTGTTGCAGCTCACCTGAGCTTCCTACAGTTTATTCTTCAAGAGGGCGGTCTCTATCTTCCTTGGCATCGTGCTCGAGACATATGGGACACTCTGGTTGCTAGTCCTCAAGCAAGCGAGTGGGACAGAGATGTAAGCTATATCAGCATACAGCATGTATGGTAATACACCGTGAGTTAAAAAAACCCAACCACTTTATTCTTTCCCATAACTTCGCCAAATGCTGACGAATTTTCAAAATTATTGCACTGACAGACCCTTTAGTGAATTTGCAATAAAGTCGTTGTGAAATGTCTCTCCATGCCTTAAGTATGTCACTAGATTACCGTCTGAAATATTTATGTCAGAAAACCAGTGGCAGTCTGAAACATGTATTGTGACTAATAATAAAGCAGTCTAATGTAGCTACACGTTTTTGTGGTGCAGTGGGTTATTCAGTGATCGCTTTACTAAAAATTTTCTCTTGATTTTATTGTAAAGATTGACTCTCTTGTCGTGTGCACCTGAGCACATTCTGTTTAGATATGGAGAGCTCACCAGACGTCTTATATGACGGGCATAAAACTGCCGTTGACTATTGGTTGATTTTGACTTCAGTATCAACTAACATCAAACTGCAGTAGACCAATTTATTTTTGACTTGCCGACTGACAGACTGTGAAATCATCAGCTTATTGTGTGTAAAGGTATTTTGCTGCAACATCTTTTTCTTTGTGTCCCGCTTTTTGCTTCATATTTTTTCTTGCTTTTCCATCCCTTCCCATTCTACCAGAATAGCCTCACTTCGTTTCCAGGCCGATTTCGCAGGAGGCGACTAAACCTGACTTTAGTTTTTTGGTGTTGATTTTATGTTATTTTGTTAGTTAAGGATGCATGCTTATTTTTGTAGTATTAGATGTAGTTTTGTCCTTTGGTGTGATAGTTGTCTCTCCCTGGTCTACGCACTAGTTTAATCATTTAAATGAGCCTCTCGATACCTTTCCATTTTTGGGTGGCTGCTGAACAAAAAAGGCGGCCAGGGTTATCACTGTCTTTGCTTTACTGGGCAGGTATAGCTTTCTCTGATATAGCCATATTTGTGCAGAAAAGGGACGTTAAACTTCAACTAAATAACTAACTATCTTTTTCTTTCTTGCGGTGAGTGCATACGGTCTGTAACTCGGTGGAATTTTTAATATGGCTGCTGTATTTGTCTTTTTGTCAGTGAATTAGACAATGCTGACAACACTAGACAAGTATTTTCTCAACATATGTTTTGAGTAGCTGAGTCTTGCATGGCAGTTTGCTTCACTCATTTCTTGAATATGGCAATTTTTGAACACAGATATTTCACGTGGTAGTTTAGGGACATATTTAAAGTTTGACGAGATGTTTAATTGTGACTTTGTTGCAAATGAACAATTGAGTATGTCGGTGAAAGAATTTTGAAAACCAGTCAGCATGTGGCAACGTTATGGGCAAAAATATATGAAAGGTAGCTAGGTATTTTGTTCACTCACTGTATGTGTTGAGTTACAGTAAATGCTTGTGTATGCACACACTGTATGTTAATGGCTGTGCAATGCAACTGTACATTTTGTATGACTTGCAGACTTGTTATGACTGGTTCTGCAAAGGCATCGCTGACCTTGAGGTAGATACCCAGTCACAGTTGTTTCAGAAAGAAATTCTCAAATTGGACTTGAACAAACTGACACCAACAGGTACACAACTTGATAGTTTTTATAGATAATCCATGTAGCCTCATTTAGTACATTTTAAGGTGACAGGCACCTATTTTCTATGTATTAAGTTTTGCATGTTTTCTTTTTATTGTTGAAATATTATAACAACGTTGACTGTACTGGATGTATTTTTGTTATGCAAACTAGGTTTTGCTTGCTTCAAGTGTTTCTTTGAGAATGTGAACCAGAATGAGAACAAGTTGAAAAAGACCAGTAGTATCATGGTAAATTTTATACACTGCCTTGTCTATTCAGTACGTGTACATTATACCACACATCTGTTGATACAGACCCAGTAAATGTTGATATCGTCTGGAGGTGTTTCCTGTACCTTATTCTTTATTGATGCACCGGTTTACTTGTGACAGAAGGTTAGCATTTGGGACAGCCGGCAGATAACCAGTTTCACCTGGACTGTGGCCAGTAAACTAGTGTAAACTGATATCTTTATCTTCTTCAGCACAATATTGTGACTGCATAACAGCAGTGTATAAGTATTTAATTGAATTTTGCTGGAGTTGTGCTAGTTAGATACTTCACTATGCGCAAAACATGATAATGTTTAGGTCGACTCCTCCGAGTTGACCTAATAAAGTAGGTCTCAAATGTCCGTCCGTACGTTCATCTGTCCACGAAAAGTTTATTCTATTTCAATGAAATTTGGTATGTAGGTAGAGGTCGATGAGTGATCCATGATGTTATGCAGTATGACCCGATCCAAGGTCAAGGTCACGAGCCCTTGAAAGTTGGAAATTTGGCCATTTTCAGGGCTATCTCCTCCCCCATTTATAATGGGGGCTGGCAAATGACCACGGAATCTTAAATTAGGGCACAGTACCTAAAGGTTGTTGGAGCCGGATTTTTGATTTTTTTCCTAGTTTCTGTGTCAGTAAGTAGGAGTCGACTGTCAGTCCCGTACGGGACTAATTTATTTATTTTGTTTTTCGTGTGTGTATTAAAGAGTTTGCTAACCGTGATATGTGTTAATGAAAATTTGTGTATAAGCAAGTTAAAGTGAGTTGAGATATGTTTACTTTCCTGTGCATCTATTCTCGTTAGACTCTGCCTTTTGTGACAAATTCTATCAAAGCACTGAAGACTTTTACTTTTAACAGATGCAGTTGCATTATGGCTCATAAGAAGTTTGAACATTGTTTATAAATACAAAAGTAATTTTAATGGTGTTCCTAGAACATTATTTTGGTAGTCTTTCTGCATGTGCTAACAGATTGTCGAAAAGATGGATCTGGTTGGCCTTGACTTCTTGTGGAAGATATGTATGAACGTGCCTGATTTCTGTATAGCAGAATCAGCAATTAGTCTTCTGTTGAGTGTTTCCTACATTAGCTTATCGGCTCGCTACAAGAGGGTTAGTTTTTGTTTGTTTTTTTTTAAATTTATTTTTATATATCTTTTGCATTGACATAGTGCAGTGAGTGTTTCAACACACTGTAAATTCACTTGGTTACCACAGACATTTGCCTTCCTGTGTTGTTAAATGTGCTTAGTGTTTTTATTGATCCTTTAGAAATAGCCACTTTTTGGCACTTTCATTGGAAATTTGCAAGTGTTAATAGTGCCCCCTCTGACATATTTGCGTCTATAGCTGTAGTGCTGTTTGTGATACTGCATTGTTGTTGCTGATAGAAATGAGTGCAGTTGATATGGAGTAGGTGTAAAGTGTTGGCAAATTTGCAATAACAGGATGCACTGAGTTTGCACAAGAAGTTTATTGATGAGTGCTACAACTGGCTCGAAGCAGCGATGATCCCACTGGAAGGCTCAATGGTTTCACACACTCTGCTGCAAGCCACCAAACTGCTGACATCCATGTGTGTGCCACAAGGTTCCATTCTGCCGTCTCCATCCCGGTTTGTCTTATTTTACTGCTCCGGCGACTTGCATGTTTCAAGAATTTGTGAGTCATTGGTTAAAGTTGTTTACCTGCAATCCTATGCTGTACACTGCTATCCAAAATACTGCCTCAGCATTAAAGGCACAGTATGACCTGAATTGAGTGAAAAGCGCCATTAAACTAACCATCCATCCCCAGCATCTAGTTAGGTCGACTCCTCCGATTCGACCTAATGAACTGGGTCTCAAATGTCTGTCTGTCCACAAAAAGTTTCTCCGATTTCAATGAAATTTGGTATGTAGGTAGAGGTCGACGAGTGATGCATGAAGGTATGCAGTATGACCTGATCCAAGGTCAAGGCCACGAGCCTCTGAAAGTCGGAAATCTTGCCATTTTCAATGGCTATCTCCTCCCCCATTTATAATGGGGGCTGGCAAATGACCACGGATTCTTAAATTACTGGGCAGTACCTAAAGCTTATTGGGGCCGGATTTTTGATTTTTATCCAAGTTCCTGTGTCACATGACTTTGAAATTGGCAGCAACGACAGTTGTGATTCTCAAAAAATAAATTTCTTTTGATCTCAGTGAAATTTGGTATGTAGGTAGAGGCCGATTAGTGATGCACAACGGTATACAGTATGACCCGATCCAAGGTCAAGGTCACAAGCCCTTAAAAGTCGGATATTCGGTCATTTTCAAAGGCTATCTCCTCCCCCATTTATAATGGGGGCTGGCAAATGACCACGGATTCTTAAATTATGGCAGAAATCAAGGCCATATTTTTTATTTTGTGCTAGTTTTTGTGTCACGTGACTTTGAAGTTGGCAGTAAGTAGGAGTCGACCGTCAGTCCCGTATGGGGCTAATTTATTATAAGTTACATACTTTAATAAAAGGTCTCAGCGCTGGAGTCCAGAGTAGGCTGGACCCCTGCTCGCAATAACGAACGAACGAACGACATACTTTAATACACTGTCTGTGTAATGTCGTGATATTTTGCTGTAACATTTGTACATCGAATCTGACATAGAAAATATGCTCATAAATGTTTTACCAGAACTCTTACACAAGCTTGAGGATGTATGTGCAACTGCCTGACTGCAGTATCATGTTCGTTCCTCTTCAGCATGATATGTTCTTGTAGTGTGATGTGAGTGTGAGTGAAGTCACCGACACTGCTCTGCTTGGAATTATGCTTACAGTTAATGGTGTTCTCGTTAGTGTATAACACACATCACTAAGGTATGTTATGTAGGTCTGCTGTTGTGTTGTTGGTGAACTATTATGCAGTGCAGTGTTTGCTCGGTAGGTCGGCCAATCTGCTGAACATTGAACGGGTTCTGCTCATTGCCGAGCGATACATCATCAGTGTAGAAGAATTGCACACGGCTGCACGGTCCATCTTGCCACACGGTGCCTCATTCCAAGGCCTTCCTCTCACCTTTAATGTTGTGTGTGATGCTCATAAGAAAGAGTTTCCAATACAGGTTTGTCTTTATGTAATTTGCAGTTATTTTCTTTTTATATTCAACAGACATTAATTTTTAACAGTCGTTTGGATGTGGGTAGTAATTATGAGTGACAGGAAGTATGTGCATGATCTTTGTAGGCACACAGTAATGAAACTGTTGGCTCATTGAGAAATAAAATTGCCAAGGTGCTGAAAGTTCCAGCTGATCAAATTCAGTTTTTGTCAAATGAAAAAATGGTAAGTATTAAAATTATTTTGTTTTTAGGTGGTATTTATTGATCATATTTATTCCTTCCCATGTGTATGTGTGTATTTACCTCATTCATTGATTTGATATTGTTTGTTGAGCTGTGCATCAGAAAGGGCATACGGTTTGTACAGTATCGCCTTCAGCAACCATGGAGACCTTTGGGAAACAGGCATTTCCAGGAGTAACTGTAAACTCATTCACTTCTGATGTCAATAAATCATAACTGCAGTGACTGATGCAGATGTCGACTAGAGTTGATAGCGAAAAGGAAGGCGCTGTGGTATCGCTGTGTATACAAAATTCAGAAAGTCAGTAAAAGTGGCTTAATCATAAATTATATTCATGTTAGAATGTGTTAGAATACAGCATTGCTTTAACCATCTGTTGCTGTACTGTGTAAATCTGTCACTATTCACGCCGGCATAGCCGCCGGCATGGGTAGGGCATTCAGTCGCGTCTGTCTGTCTGTGTGTCTGTCTGTTTGTCTGCACTTTAACAGGAAAATGGCTTGAGCTATCAACACCAAACTTGGTACACATGTACTCGACAGCAGTCGCTTGGTATGCATTGACCCAGAGGTCAAAAGGACAAATGTCAAGGTCACACGGTTATGAAAACCGTCATGGCGCACGGTTGCTAGTGATCATGGACGGTATTCCGTAACCCTGTGCTGTGCTACCTGTGGCCATTACCGGCGTGGGTCTACATGTCAATACGACTGTTTATGTTTTGTAGTTTGCAGTGTTTTCATATTCACTATGAAGTGACTTATTAATGAGACATGTTGAAGTAATGCTCACCACTTGACATTTGCTCACTAGTTGCATGGGAATTTAGATTCTAGCATTGTTTCTTCAGCTGCTGTTTGTTAACACCTGACCTGAATGTGTGTTGAATGTCAGCCGAACAAAGATCATAAGTTGTTGAGTCAGATGGAATTCGATGACAGTCAGCAGTTAAATGTCCGCATTGTGTCAACACTTTCAATTGGTTCCTTTTCTGCCACTCAGGTTAGAATGAGCCGATGTTGTTTGCCACTTTGTTGTGAAATTACGGCAGAGGCAGCGTCAGTAGTGATACTGAAGAAGATTGCTAACTATTAAATGGCGTTGATAAACTCAGAATAATAATCTGAACAAGTGATTATTGTCACGTGTCTGTTACTTACGTGAAAGAGTTTTGCACATCATATATAAACACAGTTGCATATACAATTTTATATTTTGGTTTTATTTCTGTGCTAGCTGAATTCATTCAGCTAAGATATTTTGTGCCTTATTTTTGTAAGTCTGTTTTTTTCTTATGATGTCACATGTTTTGTTATTGCTTTAATAATACCAGATAGATATCAGATATCAGTGGTATGATTATGAATATTATTTTTATTATTATTACTTTTACCATGCGACGCTATGCTAGCGCTGTATATGCTGTCATAATGTGTCTGTCGGTCTGTCACAAGTCAGAGTTCTACAAAGATGGCTAAATGTAGGATCACACAAACAATGTCATATAATAGCCTAGGGACTCTAGTTTTCTGATGTTAAAAATCTAGGTGAATTCCAACCGGATCATCCCCAACGGGTGTGCGAAATAGTTGTGGGGTTCGTGAAAATAGCAATTTTCGACCAATATCTGGCTGTATCTCAGAAACAGTGCAAGATACAGAAATAGTTACTATAGAAGGCTAATAAGATCCCATATATGCTCTGTCGAATGGCGCTATTTTCAATGACCTTGGTTGACCTCTAACTACTGCAAACCACCCCATTTTCTACATTTTGTATCTATTTTCATGTCTTCGTAGTCGGTGGAGATAGAAACTTCAAATTTGGAAGGCAGGTTGATTGTAACAAGTCGTAGTCTATGGACGACAAATCGTCCCTGAAAGGGGCGTGGTAAGGTCACATGTACCATTTGAATTTTGGTGGACGCTAACTATATCTCTGGAACAGCTGAAGTTAGAGTTGTCAAATTTTATACACAGGCTGTGTCATATTCCAGAACCAGAATGACAAATCACCCTTAGAAGGGGCATGGTCAGCGTCACGTGACCCACTGTAAATTTTGGTGCCCCGGAAGATATCTCTGGAGCGGCTAAAGCTAGAATCGTCAAATTTTGCACACATATGACAAGGGACAAACTGTATGAACTTATGAACAAATTTTGTGTGTAGGTAGAATATATCAAGTGCTGGCCTTGCATTGACAGACTACCCCCTAATGGACGTGGTCAGGGTCATGTGACAAGTTTTTAAATTTTACCCCAATCATATCTTTGAAGTTGATGAAGCTAGGCACTTCAAATTTCGTGTGCTGATCGATGCACAGGAGTGCTAGCGCGTGCATGATATATTACCCCCAAAAGGGATGTGTGATATGTTACGTAACTTCCTATTTTGGGAAACATGTGATATCTCGTCAGCAGTGCAAGATAGAGACATAGTTGCAATGAAACACTAATAGGAAATCGTATTTGGCCTATCGGATGGCACTATTGCCAGTGACTTTGCAGGTCATTTTTGCTGTTTGGAGCCCTTACAATTCCCATACCTCTTGAAACATAGCACGAATTTACTAACATAGTGCATCGCACGGTACCCCCGCAATAGCAGAGCTTCTTGTTTTTTTTTCAATTCTCGGTAAAATATGACCCCAAGGGATTTCAAAAATTTGATTGATTACAAAATAGTACAAAAGGTTTTTTAAGCTAGAATGGTCTGCCACATTGTCAACAAAGCAACCATGAAATGAAACTGCATGCATGCTCAACCACTCAGGAAGAAAGCGGGCTTCACGAATTTCACCTGAAGCATCCGTGGTTCAATTCCTCAGAAAGAGAAGTGTTATTATTATTCGGTTGCATAGCAGCTAGCGATTTTGCTTTACACAGAATAGCGTGGTCGGTCTGTCTGTGACTTGTGTGTTTGTTGATCACGTTTGTGAGCCCCGCGAAAAAGGCGGAACCGATCCAGATGTGATTTGCGTTGCTGACTTGGATGGGCCCAAGATACCATGTGTTAGATGAAGGTGCAGATCCCTCCAGGGAAAGGCAGTTTTGAAGGGGAAAAGTGGCAGCCCATTGTCAAGTATAGGGACACACTGTAATGTATTGTTGGTCATTTGTTGTTCCATGTTCATTGTACTTCTTGGTTTGATGTAATGCTGGTCTGAGCAGTTTTAAACTGTGTTTTATGTGGCAGGAAACATCTGGAGCATATGCTCGCATGTCATATGATCTTGAAGAGGTCAGAAGCTTCATTTTGAACTTTTTGCAGTGACACTGAACTGATTGCAGTTTTCCTGTTTATAGCGTAACTACATTTGTGTCATGGTGAATTTTTGTTTCATTCTATGATTGATTGATAAATTACTGGTTTCAGCGGTAAAACTGGTGTACTTTTTAAGATAAAGGTGCAGCATACAAGTAGAACTGAAAACTGTGAACAACTGTCAAGTTATAGAGATGATCAGAAATTTTGTGAAAGACTTGTTAATAGTTCATACATATATAACTATAATATTAAGAGTCAGTTACTCAAAACTTACTGTTGCAGTTTTTATATTAGTGAGTTATAGAATTTGATTAATTCAGATGTACAAATTGCATGTAAATTTTTCTTCCCCAAAATTTATCCAAAGTTGACGAGGATCACAAGGTGAATATTATCCATTAACCGTTTGATATATACTAATAAAAGGTAAAGTCTTCCCATACTAGTTATTGAGCGTTGGGCCCGAAGCTGATCCCGGTGTGCAGGCAGTATAAGTTATCCACCGGATGGTAGGCTGCCCTTACTTTCCGCAAGGCCTATGGTTACATTCCTAGCCACAGAGCATCACTGCTGCTTGGCCGGTACCAGGTTCTACTGCTTGGTGACAGAGGCACATAGGTGTGAACAACTTGCCCAAGGTTGTTACGCAGTTTTTGCCACGAGTAGGATTTGAACCCACGACCTGTTGATCGCAAGTTTAACACTCTACCTGTTGCTCCACCTTGCCACCTTTTGATATATACTGCTGCATCCTTATTAAACAATGTTATGTACTGTAGGAGAAGATGCTGCCTGGTGTTGTGATGTCTAATGGTGGTCAAGTATTTGAGAAGTTATATCAGCTGGCCAGCCTTGACCAGCCAAGGTAATGCATCTTTAAACCATATAACAGTATACTGTGGAAAGAGGTCAAAAACGTTCTCACGTTGTTAGCAGTTACCTCTTCTTTTGCGATTAATTGTATCATTTTATTTAAGAATTGTCCCGTGTTACCTTGGTTGCTTGCAAAATGCTGAGCCACTGAGGCACATCACCAAATTAACCAAAGGTCATCAAATCCTTTTTGAGAACCATCAAAGGGAGTTACTATCTCATCTAGCTCCTCATATTCTATGAGATTACCTCCAGGTATGAATTATGTACAAATTTCTGACATATTACAGATAACAGATGACTGAATGATGACCAACAGATGACTTGTAATGACTGTGGCTTGGTCTTTGAAGTCTTGGTATAGCAGATGTCATCAGGCCACATTGAAGCCATGTTTGTACGACTGATGTCCTTTGAACGAGCGTAATAGATCATCTGTAACCAAATTTGTCGGATTTAGATGCAGATGCAGATTTGTCACACGATAACCGTTGAATGGCTATTTTCATTTGTCCGTAATATAAACTAAACACCGAATTGGACAAAAAGTCAGTCCGATTTGGTGTTTAGTCTATATGGACAGAAGTAACTAGCTATACAACGGTTATTTGTTTACTTTACAATGGCAATACGACAAACTATGATCACTGGTGATTGTGGGCTGTTGAGTCTGATTCCGATATAAACGAGTCTGTAAATGCATTGGATTTCGGATTTGCCAAAGATCATCGTAATCCGACAACATTCGGATTTGGATTCGAAATCTGTCTTTGGATTCGAAATCTGTCACATTCCTAGTGCAGTGCTGCATGTGAGACACATGGTTTGTGTGTATGCATGTGTGCAGAATAACGACTCGAGCACGTAGCTTGTTACGGTTAATCCCAACCGATCCTTCCGTCGTTGAAGCTCTGGATTCAATAGGACAAAAGGTCAGATGTTACATATGTCATTTGTTATTAAATCAGGTTGGCTACTTGTCTGGAATAAACATTGTGCTACTGGTGCATTAATACAGCCTTTCCTAACTTGCCTTTAGGTGCTGATGTGCTGTTGATGACTGTTAACTCACTGACACTGTAACTGTTATCGTTGTGATTTTCAGAGTTGCATTATTGATTATGAACACGTGCATATGCTTGATGTTTGAAGTATTTTGGTGATGAATCGTTATTAGGGGATTGCAGTAGTATCACGTTTGAAGTACATGCTGTTGTGATGTTGTGTTTTTTCTCCAGAGTGCACGAGCGTCGTCGTCATGTTCAGTTGTCGATAAAGAGCCGAGTCCAAAGCTGAGTCCTCACACCAGTCCACGTCGGCTGTTCACCATGTCCACTGCTCAGACGCCGCCACGTGGTACGTCACCCACCGCCAGCACCGGGTCGTCGACACTGAAGGGGTCGTCTTCAACGGCATCTTTAGGTTCTCTCAACTCTGTTAACCAGAGACCACACACAGTGAAAGAGGTACTCAAGTCAATGCTCACTGCAACAGTGCCAGATGGAAATATGTTTCAGGTCCTCTACAATCTTGAGGTGAGAAGATGAAAACTTTCACTGTCTTATACTATAGTAGTAGTGTAGTACTGTTATAGCCTGTTATGGGGGTCGGAGACCTAGCATAAAGGGAGCAACACCCATTACCTCTGAATTTTGGTATTGGATCATGAAGGAACAAGAAATACGTAATGTGGAACATGGTATCTGCCCCATAGCCGAGTTCACAAGTCCATACTGAATTGTGCGCATAGTAACAGAATACTGTATCCTTTTTTCTGTTGATGTTGTGATGTACAGGTATTGCTTAAAATATTAAGTGAATACTGAAAAGTCACTAGGTTGTTCAAACCGTTGCCGAGATATCGTAATTTTTAACTTGTTAGGATGCCGGCCGCCGGCATCTTGGATTTCTTTAGATCTCTGTAACGGGCCAAACAGTCACGAGGGCCGAACTGCGTCACCATGCCAAATTTCGTCGAAATTGCTGAAACCGCAGCTGAGATATGGCGATTTTTTGATTTTTCAAGATGGCGGCCGCCGCCATCTTGGATTTTTGAAATTATTGCTTTGTTGTGGTTGACTTAAAATGGGTACAAAACTCAAATCCATGTTACTTTGATCTCAACATTGAACTTAAACTGCTGTTAATTAAGTAATTTAACTTAAAATTCATTGTCCTTAAATTATTCTCCGGCACTAATTACAATGAATTGCGGTTGTGGACAGGTGCTAAGCAGTCGGCTAATGCCAACTGGTCTTCGAGATTTGGCGACGGTGCAGAGTGCACGTAAGTTCTGTGAGGACTTCCTGGAGGCAAATGGATTTAGTCTAACACTGAACTTGCTGCAGAAGGATACAATACAGCCAGACGTTGACTATGAAACACGGCAAGGCTGCTATGTACTGTCTCTGCAGCTTCTCAGGTACGCTTTGCTGTATGTTTTATTATGGTGCAAAGACATTCTAGGTGTGGGTGAACTCTAGCATTTTTTCCATAATCCGAATGCGCTATTCGTCGTTGTCAAGGGCAGCGGGCAGTAAAATTTTGCCGTAAAAAAATCTTCCAGGGTGTTGTACTGACTGCCAGCGCTGAGGTCAGCAAAATCATCACAATCACAAAATAGTCTGTTCAGTGAAGCTGCGATGAATTTGCTGCTGGCACCAGAAACAGCAGAAAAATCTTTGCTGAGTGCTAAAAGTAGACGTTGTTTGTTTACGTTTATTGTACGAACTTCTGAAGATGATGGAAAATTTGGTTTTTGACGGTTAGCAAAAATAAAAATAATGCATTTTTTAAGTTATCATGTAACATTCGCACTGAGTATTAAAAAAAGTGTTGATTAGTTAAATTCTCATCTGCCAACATGTTTGTCTTTGGTTTTTGTTTACATTAATTGTAGACAGATCGTCTATTTTTTAGAACTCTTCTGCTTTTGCTGTTTTCCATCCAGTCAGTAATCTTTGATTTTGCTGCTGTCATCAAAACGAAGGTCAGCAACCACAGAGGGATCACGTGATGCGCTATGTTAGTAAATTTGTACTATTTTTCACGAGGTATGGGAGCTAAAAAGGTTTCAAACAGCAAAAGTGACCTTGAAGGTCATTCTAGCGCATTGGCAATGGTGCCATTCGATAGGCAACATACCATTTTCTGTTAGACTTCCACTGCAACCATGTCTCTATCTTGCACCGTTTCCAAGATATTATCACTTATTTCCACAAACTTAGAGGTCACGTGACCCTGAACACATCCCTTTCGGCAGTAATCTGTCATTCATGCACTAGTACTTCTCTGTATCAATTAGCACATGACATTTGAAGTGCTTAGTTTCACCGACTCCAGAGATATGATTGGGGGAAAAATTTAAGCAAAAGGGTCACGTGACCCTGACCACAACTATTAGGGTGTAGTCTGTCATTTCAACGCTAGCATTTGATTTATTCTACCTGCATTCAAAATTGGACGACTCGCTTCAGCCATTCCAGAGATATGATTGCAGGCATTGAAATTGAAAATAGGCCATGTGACCCTGACTACGCCCATTTTTGGGTGGTTTGTTATTCATAGGCTAGGATTTGATACATTCTACCAGTGTGCAAAGTTTGACAATTTTATTCTGTCAATGTGCAAAATTTGACAATTTGAGCTTAAACTGTTCCAGAGATATTGTTGGTGGCCCCAAAATTTAAAGTGGGTCATGTGACTTTGATCACACACTTTTTAAGGGTCATTTGTCATCAGTATGCTGGGAATTGACATAGCCTAACTGTATGCAAAATTTGACTACTGTAGCTTCAGCCATTTCAGAAATATTGTTGGTGCCCACCAAAATTTAAATGGTTCACCTGACCTAACCACGCCCCTTCAGGGATGATTTGTTATCCATGGGCTAGCACTTGCTACGATCAATTTACCTGCCGTATTTGAACTCTTTATCTCTGCCCACTACAAAGATATGAAAGGTGATACAAAATATCGAAAATGGGTTGGTTCGGGTTAGTTAGGGTCACTCGAGGTCACTGCAAATAGTGTTATTCAATAGAGCACATGCGAGTCAGTGTTCCATATTAACTATGTCTTTATCTTGCATCATTTTTTAGATATAGCAAGATATTGGTCGAAATCGCCGATTTGAACCTACTCCACCTTGATTTGGCACCACGTTGGGGGTGACCCCTTCAGAATTTTGCAGAGACCTTTGGCATCAGAAAACTAGAGTTTCTGGGCTATCGTACGGCATTGTTTGTGTGATCCAGCAGTTTGCCATATTGGTACAGCGCCGGCTTGTGATGGACAGACAGACAAATGGACAGACACACAATGACAGCATATACCACTCTAGCATAGCATCGCACAGTAAAAATTGCTGGCAGTCTGGACATGCCCAGTTCTTTACTGTGGGTGCTGGCTATCATGGGTTGACGTGTATAATGGCTGTAAAACGGTTGTTATTGCTGTTGTTGTTGTATAGTTCTTGTATATGTTGCCTCGGTGTATTTTTCACTTTCATATAGCAGTCAAATTTGTCTGTTTTTGTTAGTTGATGTTTCTGATAAGTAGTTGTATTGTGTGGTAGGTATCTGTTATGTGGTCAAGATGTGACTGGAGAGGCATACCAGATCAGTACATACAGTCGTCGTAGCAGTAGTGACTCATATAGTGGAGGTACACTGATGTCCTGTACACCATCACAGGCTGATTTCAACAAGACGTTGGCGAGTAAGACAGTGCAGGTATCACTACTTAATGTTGTCACTTATTTTCTCGCTTATGAAATGATTTCATGAAGAAAAAGAGAACAGGTTTAGTGGGGTTAAAGATATACGTTTCAGTTTTTTAGTTATCTATTTTAGTTTTAAAAATAATACCCTTTCTGCTTTGATGCTATGGGTTTAGTACAAGAAGGGCACATGGCCTATGACATATCGTCAGCAATCCCAATTTTTGGGAAGGACCTTTTGGAGATCAGACAAAGAGGTTGCAGCTCTGGAGAATCTCAGTTTCTTTAAACATTAGTTTTTATTTACGTGACACAGTTAAGAGATGACTTGAAGGTCACGATTCAGTTGAAGTGGTAGGACAGTGATTACTTGTCAGGAAAATGTAAAAACCTGTTAAAAGTTGAAAGTTGTCAGGGAAATGTTAGGCATGCTGTTCTGGCATGTAGCCCGTGTCTTAAATTAATGAATTGTTGCTACAGTTCATCTATGTCCTAGATTGACACTTGGTATACACACTGCTGCATCGTGCCCCGTATACAGTAGTGCACTGGTTATGGACCACTGTAGAGTGCACTGACAGCACTAACAATATTATATCCATGCCTGGACAGTGGTCACCTTGACAAATGTGATGCCAGGGATGGGCAGACGTGTAGAATTAGGTCTGTTAAATGAAATTGAATGTAAAATTAGTAGTAAATAGAGAAACGATATATCAAGTCCAGAGATGAATAAGATTAGAGTAAGGATGGGGAGTGTGGTATTTTTAGTTTGCTTTTAGCAGCTGTATGCCAAATTCCAGTCTGAAATTTTGTTTTAAATTTTGTAAGACTTTTTACCTCCATTGAACTGGGATTTTATTGACAACATGGGTAGCAGTGCACAGGCAAAAATGTCATTGTTACCTTTACTGCTTTGACTCTGTCAGTTAAGTGATGACAGCAGTGTCAGGTTTGAGTAGAAAGCCTCGTCCCATTGTCAGCGGTTCTCTGGAGTGCTCCCCAAAAATACACTGGTCAGAGGAAGAAATATGGAAAGCAATAACATGTATGTAGTCAAGTCAATGTAGTTTGCTGCATGTTCCTTTGTAATAATAGCTTGCTCTGTGTGACGGGTGTCTGCAGGCAATGAGCGTCAGTGAATTTGCTGACACCGTTTCGTGCTTCATTCGTGTGGCGTGGGCGGCCGCTGCTGGTAAACTGCAGCTTGTCGGCTCATTGCAGCCTGTCAAGGACTTGTCTGCTACGTCTAATTCTGGTCAACAAACGTCAAGTATCAGTGGCAGACAGCCGAGTATGAGCAGTATTGGTCAGTGCCTTTTACAACTGGTTGTTTTCAAGTATTCCTCTTTACCCACGCCGACGGCAGTTGCGGGAGCTGAGTTTTTTAGTTGGCTGTCTCATTTTAGTCTATAGTTTTTATCCTGTCTACTAAAGTTTGCAATCATGTTTGTTTTATTTAAGTAGAGAATGCTAATTTTTGTCACAGGTTTAGTTTTAGTCGACGATAATGTGTCATTCATATTTTAGTCTGTTGTCAGGTCTCAAATATCATTACAATTCAAGAATGATGCATTATGTACGACGAAGGCGGGCAACGTTAACTACAACAACAACACAGATAATGCAGATTAGCATGCACAAATGTCTGCCAAATTTGCTGGACAGACGCTAGCATTATTTGCCAAACTTTGCGTAAAATGTTTTCGTCAGGACTAAAATACCATTGATTTTTATTTTGTTTTCTTTTTTATCATCTGTTGTCTTGATTTTTGTTTTAGCTTTAGTTTTGTCCACAAAATTTTTAATTTTTTTTGTCATTTTCGTTATTGTAATCGTCATCATCGACAAAAAACACTGCGCTGGAGTAGGGTTTTCACCGCCATTTGTTTGTCTGTTTTTCTGCATGATATCTCTAAAACCGATGCAGCTAGGATCACCAAACTTGACATACAAATGTTCCACAACGTCGGTGAGTCCTGGAAATGCATTTATTTTGGGATCAAATGGTCACTGGTCAAGGTCACGAGTCACAAAAACAGTGCTGGCATGGGTCTTTGCATTCTTGTGAGTGCTGGCTTTTTCTTGCATTTTAAGAAACCTTATTTCGGGGTTTATAGCATGCTTGAGATGTTTTTCTGCATGATATCTCTAAAACCGATGCAGCTAGGATCACCAAACTTGACATACAAATGTTCCACAACGTCGGTGAGTCCTGGAAATGCATTTATTTTTGGATCAAATGGTCACTGGTCAAGGTCACGAGTCACAAAAACAGTGCTGGCATGGGTCTTTGCATTCTTGTGAGTGCTGGCTTTTTCTTGCATTTTAAGAAACCTTATTTCGGGGTTCATAGCATGCTTGAGAACTCATTGAAAATACTTGAATTCAGTCTTAACAAGGCATTGGTGCATGGCGGACTTCTCCCCGGCTTCTGTAGCTTTGCCCTGTTTGCCGAGTCGTACACCAATGTGTGGTAGAGATAGTCCGAGAACTATGTATAGACGACAGAGCCACTGCAGTGGTACGTTGCTGCTGCTGCTGCTGCTGTGTCTCTGCCTGTTATATACATATATAATTCTCTGGCATAAAGTAGCCCATCATATGAAAATGCGATGTTATCTACAAAACCAGTATTGCACTGTTGTCAGAGAAGGACCGAACCACGGCCACAGGTAAAGTGTTCAGAAAATTTCGTGAAATTTGGACATTGGTTTTGGGAAATACGAAGACAGGCAAACACACAAACGGTTATAGAGATACGCTGATTGCAATACTTCGTGTGTCAGCTTTTTATCATTACAGTGTTGGTTCAACATCTCTTTGTTGTTTTAAATAATTGTTGCAGTGAATGTTAAGATAAAGTTTGTATGCCATGCCGACAGTTTTCGTCCTTGGAAAACACAGTGAACATCTTCCAAGAGTCATTCGAGTTTTTATGTCTCAGCTGTTCTGTGGATCATGTTTCTGCACAACTTGTCTATAGCAACTGTGTGGTTTGCCGTTTGTGGTCTGTGATGTGAATATTTTGCTGTCGCTGTAACTGTAGGCAGTGGTGCAAGCTCAAGCAGTGAAAGTGATGTTGGCACTCTCCAGAGCGGAGTTTGTGCTAAGCAGAAAACTGTGTCATCCCGAGATGCATACATTGCCAAAGAGTCATTGGAACTTCTTGTTGCATGTCTGCAGCTGCGAAGTCCACTTCTTGGTCAGTTTCTGACCAGTAGTGAAATGCATCGCTGTGAGAGCAGAACACAGCGACATGTTATGAGCTGCACGCTGAACATTTTGAGTTTTCTAATAATGAGATTACAGGCACAGCTATTCAGTTGCATTATTATTATTTTATATTCTGTGATGTAGATGCTGTTGTATTGTTTCTTTCTTACGACACAGAAAAGATACTATACAACAACAGTCGTTAGGCACTGATTTGTTATAGAAACTGAAGAACAGCAATTACACAAGATATCACATTGAACTGATAAATAGGTCTTGTGGTGATGGTTGGTTAGTTTGCACCCTGTTGTAGGCGCTAGCATTCTTTAATGAGCCTCCCATCTTTTCCCATTTTGGATCGTTGCTGAACAAAAAGCCAACGAGGTTTGGAGGTTACTGTATTGTTGGCCATCCGAAACCTGGCGGAACTAAATCTCCACCCAAGACCTTGTCTTCGATATAGCCTTTTTTGTGCTGAAAGGGGCGTTAATCTTCCAACCAACCATGTTCCTTGTGTTTATAATGTTATATAGCTGCTATCGTTCATTCCATGTTTTGTACGTAGAAATGGTGTGATATGATGATGTCTGACAGCCGTGTTCTATTCGCTGCCGTCAATCAGTGAGTTCATCATTGATGTGCTGACTGGATCGCCACAAGATGACATTCGAGACACAGCCGTGCGACAGTTTCTTGCACTGAGTTGGACTCCGGTGTCACCGAGTGAGTGCACGGGGCACCAGCTTACACCTCGCCAGTTCTTGCTTCAGACGTTGCTCAAAGCTCGGCTGCCATTCTGGGTCTCGTCAACGGTCACCAGGGGCGCCAGTTACAGGTGTGCGTTTGATGGTACATGATTAAGATGAACTGTGCTACGTCACTTGGATGGAAATTTATAGTTTCAGCAACATATTTTATGTATTGTCAGAACACTATTATTACGTACACACAAACAAGGCCATTAATGGCCATATGCCTGGTTTACTTGAGTTTCTTGAGGTCTCTGAGGAAACCACTGGAGTTTGCTGGTTGTCTGATGTCTTACTAATGGTGTTAAACCAGTAAAGGTAGCAGATCACTATAAGGTGTTCCAGTAATATTTGACTTTGATGTGACATCAATGCTGATAAATAATGATTCGTTTGCTTACAATTTGTTGTTGTGAATTAAAAGTTATGCATAAAGTGATCACAGTGTGCTGTATCATGTCAGCTGTTACCAGTTCTTGTGTTGTTCACCTGTAGCATGTAAATGTGAAAAAAATTTGTAACGTTCATTTAGTTATGAGAAGCCTGTCGGTGGCAGTCTGTGATTGTAATTCTGATGAACTAATTTGGTGATTTTTTTGTTCACAGTATTGTACTTTTACTGTATGAGGCAGTGCAACGGAGCATAACATTGGTGGGTGACACTTAAACTGTTCACTTTTGCTTGTGTGATTTCAGATTACTGAAGCAGTGTAGACAGTTTTTTGAACTGAAGTGTGAACTTATGGGCAGCTTAACTGGTTGGTGATTCTGCTGTCTGATATTTATTCTGTCTCTCTCTTGCTGTCTCTCTCTGGGTTAGCAAGGGTGTTTGGTGAAAAATATTGTGTTTCTGAATTCCTTTCCTGGCACCAAGCATTGAAGTCATTCCTAGATCTCATCGTATCTTTGCCCACAAACTGACATTCATTGACCACTAATATTGCATTTACTGCATTAAATGGGAAAAAATTACTAACAGTCTTATGTGTTAGATGCATGCATGAAACCTAAGAAAGTTACATGAGCAAGAGATGGATCACTGTTGTGCATATTGTTATTATAGGCTCGAAGAGCCTATCATGAAAATACTCTATGGGGCAAAAGAACAGCCTTCGTGCATTCGGCTATAACTCCGCCTAAAGTGAACCCATTCGGATGAAATCTGGAACAATGTGAGCCAAATGTTGGGGGCTGGCCCTGGCAGATTTTGGGCGCAATCCGCTCAGTAACGACAGTTTCGGAGAGAGCAAAACTGTGTTTTTTGGTCAGGTAAATAACGCACGATTTCGCGTTGGAAAAATTTTACGACATTTCAACACAAAAACGTCGATTGGTGAGGTAGTGAAAACTTTCGGCACAGAATTTTGAAAATTTTACCATAATGCAAAGGGTAGTTTTATTTAAAAAAAGCAAAAATTGTACACATCATCTCCAGGTTTTGCGACTTCAGGCTGTCATAACTCCGCAATGATTACAGGTTGCCGGAAGTTCACTTCCAAATGGTTTCTCTAGTTTCCATTTTTACCATTAGAATCGCTTCAAAGTCTTTCCCCTCGGCTGTAAGCTGCGCACGATAAAGGTACTTACCCAAATTTTTGGCAACGTCCGATGTCTGATATTGCGTATTAAAACCAATAGTAGGCTACAGTGCTGGTGTGGCCTAGCAGTATATTGAAGAGAAGCAGACTGAATTGGAAACTGAAAGTAAGTAACACGGCAGTTAATTCTGGCATCACTCATTTGCAGGCACTTGACACTAGGTATCGTCGAATGCAGGAAGTAAGCAGTTTGTGCATCAGTAAATAAGTAAACAGTTGTGTCACCTGTCGAGTATGATGGTGGTAAACGCTGTCTTTGAGCCTATATTGCAGTATCAATCTGCAATTTATCAAGTTTGCTGATTAGATGTCTTGTCTTGTTCTTCTCCATCAGCTGTATACATGTCAGGTTCAGTCACTCGAGACGTGCTATTTGCCTTTTTTGTTATTTACTTGTAAAACATTTGCTTAAGATCATCTTCACCATCGTGTTGAGTGCAGAATGTTAAAAATCAAAATGATTATGAATATTAAGTGACATTTTATATGCCATGTGTTCATCATAGATGAAGAATTGCAGCCATGAGATTTTTTTCTGAAGTGCTGGTTCTCATTATAGGCTCAAAGAGCCTATGATGCATGTACTCGATGCGTTCGATGTACCAGAATATGTACGCGGACTACTGGTCCAAGGCGATTAACGACAGCGTAGACTCGAAAACTCTCTGGCGTCGGCTGAACGTACTGTTACAACCGTCAGGCGCAGTCATCGGTCC
>Ga0209780_1000116_pt1 | contig 34986 bp, 20 predicted proteins | sample WorMetexBAHAMAS2_FD_187384 | JGI IMG/M metagenome (GOLD analysis project Ga0209780, IMG submission 187384) | Marine gutless worms symbiont microbial communities from Max Planck institute for Marine Microbiology, Germany - Inanidrilus exumae... | ecosystem: Host-associated > Annelida > Digestive...
ATCTTGGATTGGTTTTACGCGTGTTGGGACCACCCACGAAGAGTACTTGGTGGTCTTTGTGACTGTGCAAAATTTGGTGGTAACCGGTGCAGTAATTTCGATAGTATGCAAATTTTGATATTTTGCACGTTAAGCTTGAAAATGCCTATTCACGCCCCCAAAATAGGGGTTTTTGGGGGATTTTACCCCCAAACTGGGGAGCAGTATGAACGAGACCTCTAAAAGGCACATCCTTGGGCGGAAACACGTCGTATGACGTGTAGATCGTCAAAATCGGTCCACGTGTGCGAGCTCGGCGTGAGCCGAAGAATAATGCAAAAAAAATTTTAAAAAATGTATACCTAAGAAACCACAACACGTGTTTTTTCACGTGTTCGCCCAGACCACTCACGTTGTCGCAGCGCCACATAGATTTGCATGTGTGGGCATATCCCCGACCCGATTATATATTCCAAGTTTCATCGAAATCCGTTCAAGGGTTTCGGAGCCCCAGGCGGTCAAAATTTGGCCTTTCCCATTACTTTGGCTAGTCGCTTTTTCAACAGCTTGTACTACCGTACAAGCCGTGAAAAATAGCAATGCTGTATTTTTGAACCCGTTGATTGTGATAGTGAGAATGCTGATGCCCTTTTCAGTGTGTCTTATTTTGAAGTGATGCTAGAGTGAAGACAGCTGTTATTTTAGCGCAGTTCGCACAGAATGCTAAATTGTTGATTTTAGTCATGTGTCAAGTTTCGGGCTGTGATGCCAATGTTCGCATATACACAGTTGTGATGACTAAGCTTAGACTATAGGCCTCAGTAACATTAACATAATGCAGTGCGGTGCTACGTCATGTGAGGCTTGGCATTCAGTCTGTCTATCAGTAGCAGGTCTGCCCCACACTGAGCACACTTCCCACACACACATTGCACATGCTGTGCTGGCCAGAGTACACTGGATGGACTCATGCTGAGCATGATGCATGCATGTATTGCTGTTCACATGGACCACCAACAGAGACACCGCTGCTGATTATCGTTGAATCGGGCGCCGATAAAACGGACTGGCGTCGATCTGATTCACAGTGGATCAGTTGTCTGTTTTTCTACCAATACTGCTGCTGTTGCTGATACTGTTGTCTGTTATTGTTGTCACTCTACCAAAGTGTATATATTGTCTTGCAGTGCAAAAGAGCAGTGATAGATATTGTGCTTTGTGTGGGGTATGAGTGGGCTATCAGTACCAAGATCAGTTCAAACTCTAAATTATGTGTCTGTTGGATTCATGTTGAAAATTAATAAACCGCCACCATTCTGTAACTTAACTGCAGTATGGTGAATTGGTGATTGTATGTAATACTGATGTAATTTCTTAGACTCAAGAGTTAAGAATCAGTCACCGTATGTTCAACTATGTTGTTTTATAACATTTGCTATCTTTTGAACAGATGCAGCAAGCATAGAAGGTTTTGCAACAGATATTTTGCTTCTCGTGATGTACCTCATAATTCTAATATCACTGGTGTATATTTTAGCATCAAAAGAACGAATGCTTCAACATAAAGAATGTTTCGGTGCAAAGTCCTTTGAAAGTGTTGCTTTTGAACGCTTTGTTCAGTAAGCAGTCAAATTTATTATGGTGTCGTCTTTCTGTTCTTTGTCTGTCTTGTGCCAACTCAGGGATGAAAAGCTCTGTAGTATTTATAATTGTCAAATTCGTGTTCACAGTGCTACATAATCATTACTGAAGAAACCTCCAAATAAAGATCATACAGACTTCCAACTATATTGAGTTTAATTATAGCTTTATTTAAGGATTTAGTTGTACTGTTCACTACGTCTGGTGTTAAAATCTGCCAGTAGCTAAAGCAGTGTCAGTTAGGGTTAGGAAGATTGTGCAAAAAACTGATAGTCCTATAGTCGATAGTATCGGTCAAAACTATCGGCCGATGCGATAGCAGAGCGATAGTTTTGAGATCGCGCTGCTGTGCCTGACAAAGATTTGCTTTAAGAGTATCCGATTGCCTTTGCATCGGACGATAACGAATATTAATTTATTATTAGTAAAAAATAACTCATTAAATGATCTGCTTAAATCAGAAGTTGGTTATATTTAGGCTAGCATGTTGTCGCAGTTTAATAATTCAGAAAATAGAAGCATAGCCGTCAAAACTTTTTCAGAATGTCTGTTTATATCTCTGTAACAGTTCATAGTACTATCGGCACAACAATCGATGAAAAACTATCATGACCGATAATTATCTGATAGTGCAACAATCGGCCAAAGCGATAGTCCGATAGTCACTATCATCCTAACCCTAGTGTCAGTGCCACAAGGTCAATAGGTCATCATATCTTATACTGAGCAAATTTATTACATAGACTAACGGGCAGCCTCATGAACTTCAGACTTCTTAGAAATGCTGTATATCAACAGCAGGTTTTTGCCTCAAAGTTGACTGCTTGAGTTGGTCCACTTACCAACGAACAGGCATGTTAACTGCTAGGAGGGCCCGATAAAAAATTGGTTGTTACAGCCACACCAACACCCTCTTGTGTCATTGACAGTTTTTTAATTTCTTTTTATGTATTTAGTTTAAATTAATGGGTAATTGCAATTTTGACTGTTGGGTGACAGTAAGGACATTGGGCTTGTGTACATCTGCAGCATGTCCCAATAATTCTTCTTTAAGGCATCTGGCCCAACCAGGAATAAATCTGGCAAGTGGGCCAGGTCAACAAAGAAACAGCAATAGTAGCAGTCACAAAATTTAACATAAATGTCAATTTGCTGAATGATACATGGACAGTGTCAGTGAGAAGTTATCTTCTGAAGTACTTGCTGTGTGCCGTGTAATGTATTGATTTGTATTGAGTATTTTGTACATGTTTACTGTTGACATGCTTGTGAGACGTTATCTACCGAGAGATTGCAATTGAGTTTACGCTGTATTTTGTAGCGTATGGTGTACAGTTCTTTGCTGTGTTGACAGGATCAGTGAGAGGTTGTCTGCCGAGCGACTTCAGTTGCTACAGAACAAAAAGAAACATTTTGAAAATCAGCGAGACAAAATCAAACAACAGGTTGTTGTTACTCACTAACTGCTTCTCTTGTACAGACTGTGGAGACAAAAAATGTGATAATTAACTTGAATAATGAACTCTAGCACCGCTGAGAAATCGCTGCTGTTGTTGCTGCAACTGCTGATAACAGTTTTATTCATATTAAAAAATAAGTGTAAAAAGCTTAGAAGTTTAAGACATGGTGTTATAAGTCAAATCAGTAGAGTTAAGAGGGCCAGTGTGTATCACATTGCCAAATTTCATGGAAATCGGTCAAACTGTTGCTAGGAGATTTATCGATTTTTTGCAGCCGTTTGCAATGTTAGATTTGTTGTACACATACTGGTAGTGTTGGCATGATACATTGCATCGTATCAAATACCGCGATATTGAAGGCATGTTGCATCAAATGCATATTGCAATAATTCCCTCTCAAATGAATTGATATTCTGCACTACTCTAGTAAGGCGCGTTGTTGGCAATAGGTCGCGCTGAGCGCTGTCGGCGTCATCAGTGAAGAGAAGAGTGATGGGCGGGAGTAATTAGTGTTGCATTCCAAGGTGAGCCAATGCATTCAACAGACCCGCCGGACGTGCAAAGTGCAAGTAATTGCCCATTATAGGGGGTTGATATTTGTTTAAGCATCCTCTCCCATCTACCTTGAAGGCCGTCGCCAGCTCACTCATGCATTTATTAGGCCTACATCTTTTCGTCTGTCCCAACGACCTCCGGATGACAGTGCTGGCGGCCTGGCTGACGTCCGTGCAGGAGCCAACCGGTCGCCCGACTACTCCAGTCCATCCTACCTGTGCCCACGCTTTCCCTGAGGGGGTTATAGTGTGGGGCCCTTGTCCAGGCTGTTGACATCAATTGGCAGTACTGTGACTGTCATCCTGTTAATACTGGCTGTTGAATCTAGGTCGCGGACCACAGTCCTTATAGGTTGACGGTCGCTGCGCCCCTGGCGACTGATTCCTGGCAGCTGCTGGCCAGTCTTCGAAAGGGATCAACCTCGGCAGTTTGTCCAAACCATGATTGCCAGTCAACGATGTACCACTCAGCACCGGCGACGGTTGGCATTGGCCCGTTGACGACCCATTTCAGCATCCAGCAGATGAAGCAGCTCTTGATTGATTAAATTGAGTTGAGTTAAGGTTTTACGTCCCACCTGACTAAGGATGTTATTTTTCTTGAAATCTTATTCCTGAGTCTCGCTCGGTTGGTCTTTCCGGACTGGATTTGGACGTCTATATACACTGTATATAAAGCTGCCGCATCTGTCTGTCTGTGTCTTCCGGATTTCTCAAAAACGTGCAGACCGATTTCCATGAAACTTTTCATGGTTCATAGGGGTCATAGGTAGACGTGAACGGATGAAAAACGTGGAAAATTTCGACTGTTAATGTGTAAAAATTGGGAAAACGGTGCAAAATGGCCGATTTTAAGAAAGTCCCCACGGGCCACAACCGCTGGCCTGCGCAATGTCCTGCGTGCGCGCTGGCCTAAGGTCCGACTTCGGCACGAGCCAATCACGCGCTGGCCTGGGGGCGTGGCCCGTAGCCTTTGATGGGGGACCGTATCAAACGCTTTTGTGCTCCTGAGTCAAGTTTAGTGGTTCGACTTCCCGGTTGGCCGGGTAAACGCTAGTTTGTGGACGCCTGGTAGCTGTACCGAAGTTACTGGTATCATTTAAATGAGCCTGTCGATCCCTTTCCCTTTTTGGTGGCTGCTGAATAAAAAGGCGGCCAGGATTGAGGTTAATATATCGGTAGCCATTTTTCACTGGGTAGAGATACCTCTCTGCCCCTGACCTTTTGTCTCTGAAATAGCCATATTTGTGCAGAAAAGGGACGTTAAACTCCAACTAACTAACTTATGCGCCAGCCAAGTGGTACATAGTTGCCTCCAAGGCCTTCTCCAATGACTGGATGGTTGAGATGCACTAGTGACTTGGTAGTGATCCGGTTTAGAATCACTAGCGCCACATGCCAGAAGAATAGGAGCTGCCTCCCTTGAAGAAGAGAAGAAACAAAACGGCATATGGCCAAACAATACGTTTGCGACAGTCACACTGCAGGACCAGTGGGGCACCTGGAGAATTGTCATTATTGTACGTGTTTTAATATTCTTGTTGTCACTGTTGTTACCCACATCGACGGCAGTTGCAGGGTAGGGTTTTTACTTCCGTCTGTCTGTTTGTTTTTCCACACGATATCTCAAAAACCGATGCAGCTAGGATCACCAAACTTGACATAGAATTGTTCCACGATGAGTCTGAAAACCGATTATTTTTGATTGATTGAAATGATTGATTGGTATCAAAAGTCAAGGTCACGAGTCACAAAAATATTGCCAGGGTGGGTCTTTGTATTGTTAAGAGTGCCGGCTTGAAGTTGTTACTGTGTTGTGTTGACAGATTGCTGGTTTGGATGCAAGCACGTCAGCTTTGAGTGACCAGCTTGCACTGTTAGAACACACAGCATATGAGTGGCAGTTGAAGATCTTCAATTCGCAAATTGACATTTTCACGGAAGAAGAACAGCGTGTTCGTTCTGCTATTGACAGCATTAAACAACAACTCGCAGGTTCACCTCTTTTCCTTGTGGTCTTTTGTCATAAGTAATTATGTAAACTAGATGCCTGGCAAAGCCCAGCATGAGCCTGCCATCTCTATCGACTATAGGCGCCATCTGGCGAATATGATTGAACAAATCATGGTAACAGAGTGCCATTTTTGCCCCTTATTTATTGAAGGGGTGTCTTTTCGGGAAATTAGTATAGCCTGTTTTCTATTTTGGTTTTCTATTTTGTTTTCCCATGTGGGAAAGTTTGGTGAAGATCAGTCCAGTACATTCTGAGATAAGTGGTATCTAAGGTGACCTATTAAAAAGAAAGTAACATTGTCAAAACATAAGCACGGCGGCATGAGGTGCCGGGCGGGTTAATAAATACTTCTTCAGCGCCTTGATGTTACTGGTGGTCTTTTGACATTTTCACAAAAGATAGACTTGACTATCCTGGCCTAAAAAAGAAATGAAATGCAGTCGTGTGGGGAAGGCGGGTTAAGTAGGAGTGAGCAGCTTGTTGGGTATCTCTATAGCGCGCCCCTTCTAGACGTGGCCTACTATCTGGCTTAGCCCTGAGTGGCGCTGTATATTACGCCAGCCAGCGGCCAGCCAAGTCTATTTACTTCAACTCACGTCGGCGCCGCAGGCAGTCTTGACACTGCTAGATCAAGGTGCCTGCAGCGGTCACAGTTTATAGAGGACACCATTGAGCCCTTTTTTCCTGCCAGGGATTATCTCCCTGATCATCATGTGCGTAGGAATTATTAGAATTCTTTGGTAGGCGGACGCGCCTGGGCCGAGTCGAACCCCGGCCACTAAGCGCATCAAGCTCTACTGCTAGTACTGCACATGGTGGCCGAGTGCGTTAATCACTCGGCCACAAGGGCAGGTGACAGAAATGGCATCCAGTCTGCAAAAAACCTGCTCCTGTTATCAGTGAAAGTTCTATTTCGAGACTTGGGTTGAACCGGCATAATTCTGGACCAGAAGGAGGTCAGTCAAAGAAAATGTGTGTGTGTGTGTGTGTTGATGTCTCTGCTGTTACAGCGGCGGCTGCTGAGGTGTATTTCTATGATGCGGTGGAGAACGTTGAAGACCTTTGCTTAGTGCCGAATGGTGATGATGACGACGGTCGGCTACGTCAGTCAACAGACCCACAACTGAGTCGACTTCAGTCACGGCTTGTCGCCATCTGTCAACGCAAGGCCAGCGTCCGCAACAGGAAGGTGTTGGAAAGTACATTGCTGTTCTTTGTTGAAATATCTAACCTGATGCCATACCGTTGGTTTGTCGTGTTGTCGTGTATTCTGCACCACAAGCGAGCTTATCAGTTTTTAACTTGTGTTATAGGCCAGTATGGCTTATGCACAACACAGTTGAAACATCGTGATGGCTAGGTATATGTCAAATGTCAAATGAACATTTATAGAGCGTATCTACAAAGTCTCTAATACGCTAGAGTAGCACTACGGCTTAGTATGCACAGAATAAAAATGTCTTAAGTTGACGCTTGAAACAATCGAATGAGAGGTCAGGTGACTTGAGATAGTCTGGTAGACCATTCCAGCAGACTGGACCGTCGATGCTGATACTATTTCTGATATTGTTTCTCTTTTGATACATAAGGAAATAAACTAACTGTAAAGTAAAGTAAGCGTGGATTTGTATAGCGCATCGTCATAAACCACCTCTATTGCACTCAGGAATGGCACATGTTAGAGAGATCACACAGTTTTACCTGCCACCCACACGTTTATCCACGAATGGAATGAACCATCCTGCCTTTACTCCATAAGCATTTACCAGATGGCATCACCCGAGCGAGGTAACGCACATCCGATTACAGCTCATTTATTGACCTCGAAAGGATGAAAGGCTGAGTTGGCCTAGTTGGCTGACCTTGTAGCAGACGGTTTACCCACATAAGTTGTCACCCATCAGCTGCAGGTCGAGCACAGGACGGGAAAAGTTTGCCGGTCACGGACCACGTTCTACCACTGTGCCATGCAACCAACCAACCAAGTGTAATTGCTTGAAGGTATTAAAGTGAGGAATGTTTTTTAATATATGGTAGTGTGATGTTAGACCTTCCCAGCCGTAGGCCGGCATTGCCTATTGACTGGTGCCAAATTGTACTCTTAGTGACACGGTACAGGGATGTCTATTGTCTGTCTGTAGTTCATTATCCTTTATAAGAGGAGCTAGATATAACTGCCGAATTTTTAACAATATCATTGTATTCTGTGACAGCTCAACTATAACGTAGGAATGTTGGTTGCTTTATGTTGTGTAGAAAGCACTGATAAATGAGAAACATTTGAAGATTCAGAGACAAACGGAAGATGAAGAACGGATTCGTAAACATCACAACGTGCAAATGGTTTGTCTCTCTAGCATGTTCGCACTCTGATACAATGCTCTGGTGTCCTGCTATTGATGTGCGACATAGTATGATAGGATGGACAGTGTTTGTAATGTCTGAAGGATTTGCCATGTGAGTTCTGGGATCTGTTGTTGTTTTGTTAGAATAAACTGGATCCATTTCATTGCTGAATATCACACGAAGCAACTAAATGTGGGTTAGTTTGGTCTTATTAGGTTTCATTTGTTCATCCGGACAGTAAAATTGTTACCACAATAACTCATGAACAGCTTGAGCAATCTCAATGAAATGTACAAGGAATATTCACTTGGCCCTACTAATGACCTGATTAGATTCTGGAGTCAAAGGTCAAGGTCAAAGCAGGCCGTTGAGGTGGCTAAGATATCCACATCAACGTTGGTGCGTTGAAGTCTATCATCTAGTTCAATATTGATTAGTCTTGCATAATTTATTTTAATTACTGTCGTTGAGGTGTATGCAATGGCAGAAGCGTGATGAGCAGAAAACAGAAGAATTGCAGAAACGTGAGTTCATTGATTCTGAGCGAAAGAAAACCATTGAGCGCCTACGACTGTATAAACTGGTATGATGCTGCTGCTTGTATTTGCTGTGATTTATGCCATTCTCCGTAATTGCTTGCTGACCTGATGGCTGTTGTTACTGCTGAACTGCGTTTCAACATTGTCAACTGTCAGGATGGCTTTCTGTTCAGTTCTGTTGTCTGTTTTTCTACCATTACTGCTGCTGTTGTAGATACTGTTGTCTAGTATTGTTGTCACTCTACCAAAGTGAATATATCTTTCTTGCAGTGCAGTGATAGATAAAGAGCAGTGATAGATAAAGGCCGGCTGATTATTGTTCTTTGTGTTTGGAAAGAATGTTAGTAAAACATGACAGGCTGTCATTGACAGCCCCATGTTGGCCTGGGGCAATCCCCCATCCCCGCTTATCCCTTTACTTCCCCGCCTCCCACTCTTATCTTTTAGTATCATTTACTTTTCCCCTTTTCCTTTTCTTACTCGTTTCATCTATTTTCTTGCTTTTCTATCCGTTCCCATTCTACCAGAATAGTCCCACTTCGTTTCCAGGCCGGATGTCATAGGAGACAACTCAACCTGGTTTTGTTTTTTGTGTGTTGATTTTATGTTATATGTATTTTTTAGTTAAAGTTGCATGCTTTTTTGTCGTAGTGGATTTAGTTTTGTCTTGCGGTGTGATAGTTGTCTCTCCCAGTTGTAGGTGCTAGTGTAATAATTTAAATAAGCCTATGGATCCATTTCCCTTTTTGGGTGGCTGCTGAACAAAAAGGCGGCCAGGGTTGAGGTTGACATATCTCTGGCTTTCCTTTACTGGGAAGGGATAGCTCCCCACCCCTGACCTTTCATCTCTAATATAGCCATATTTGTGCTGTAAGGGGACGTTTAACCCCAACTAACTCACTAGTAAAACGTGACAAGAAGAGAAGATGCATTTGCAGCTAAGCTGAACTGCTAAATAAGCAGTGATGATAAAATGGAATGACATTCTGTAACAGTGAGGCTTAAGTGAATAAATAGTAAAATATACATCTTGCCTATATGACGTGCAGCATAGACATGCATCACAGTAATATGATGTTGAATGAACACGTGTGAGACATGCGACCACCAAAGAAAGCTGAGGGGTCGTCAAAATGCTAAGTAAATAATTTCCTAGAATAATTTGGTTACATATATTGAACACTGAAGATCTGCCCTGTCATCCAGTGACGATGATAATAAATTTGAGTTTCTGAGCAACAAACGCAAACATTTGGAATGATTTCTTATGGGGCTATTGATCACTAAGGATTCCTTTGATGATTAATCTGTCAAAGATTATTGATTAACTAATCGTTAGAAATGACTGAACTGACAGCAGTTTGACATCCATATTGTATTAATCATCTTAAGTCGTATCGATGCCAGTCTGTCGCGTTATTCTAAGTTCTGTTAAGAAACTTTTAAGTCATATTTATTTTTAGGTCGACTCCTCCGAGTCGACCTAATAAAGTGGGTCTCAAATGTCCGTCCGCCCATCCGTCCGTCCACAAAAAGTTTCTTTGAATTCAATGAAATTTGGTATGTAGGTAGAGGTCGACGAGTGATGCATGACGGTATGCAGTATGACCCGATCCAAGGTCAAGGTCACGAGCCCTTGAAAGTCGGAAATTCGACCATTTTCAAAGGCTATCTCCTCCCCCATTTATAACTGGGGCTGGCAAATGACCACGGATTCTTAAATTAGGGCACAATACCTGAAGCGTGTCGGGGCCGGATTTTTGAGTTTTGTCCTAGTTTTTGTGTCACATGACTTTGAAGTTGGCAGTAAGTAGGAGTCGACCGTCAGTCCCGTATGGGGCTAATCTATTTAGTTTTTACACACTCATTCCATAGACCAGTCTTTGAGATAAACTAACTTATTCATGCTTTCCAGTGTTCGAGATGCACACAGAATCGTCCGTTTTTGTTGTCGACCGTAATAATGTACAAACATTCCAGCACAAGCAAGGAATTAGGACATTTGAAATTTAATCATTAACAAAAAATAATCACTAAAAATTCTTAATGATTTATCAGCAGATTAATCATTAATATGGGCAGCTGTAATTTTTTGCTATGCTTACTTGAGCCTGGTACCAGTGTCTGTCACAGTAACAGTGACAGTGGTAAATTGATCACCAACGGAGATGTTCAGTCAATAAATAAATCAATATTCGTTTATTGAGGCATGATAAAATGCAGGCCAACAACGTGAAGGAAAGAGACAATAAAATAACATGGAAAGGAGCAGCTCTAGAAAGTGAGCCGATAAACTAGAGCTAATGCGAGTTCTTATAATTATAACATGCGTATTAAGAGTCAGATAGTTGTGTCCTATGTTCAGGCAACTGTAGGGAGTGCACACAGTGTCTAAGGTTATAGCGTTTTAACGCAGTGGATGATGGTGGTAGTAGTGGGCACAGTACGTGGTCGAACAGCTTTGCTGAATAGTTCATCGTCTGCAGTGTCACATACGGTAGTTCATCAAATGTCGGTGTATATGGCGAGCAGTATCCAAGGCGTCGAGCGCGATCTATCACTGAGTTGATGCGCTGGTGATCTGATGCGTTGATGAAACCGCACGATGCGCTGGCGGCGTACATCAGAAGAGTGACGACGGTAGCGCGATAGATGTACTGCAGAGCCGCATTGTTCAGTCCGTGGGAGCGCAACACTCGCAGCGCGTATTTGGTCTGAGAGCTCAACGTCACGAGTTACTGAACGTGCTGAGAGACAGAGAAGTTGTCTGCAATGACCACACCCAGTATCTTCAGGCTGCGGCAGCAGACGAGTCCTGGCTGTAATGCCTGTTCAGCAGCATGCCGTCGTCTCCTCCTACTGTTTGCAAATACAACTTCGCACGACTTGTCACAGTTTAATGTTGATGATGCAGGTCCGTATGATGAGTTGAAAACGTTGCGGAAAGTTCTGTCTGCTGACATCACCACTTGATCAACTTGATGAACTCCGGCACCGTGGCACACCGTTCACGCTACACTGTCGGTCACTTGCGCTCCCGTGTGGCAGAGTTCACTGAACCAAAAAAGAACTGGCCGCCGAATAGTCCGGATCTAAATCGTGTGGATTATTTGGCATGTGAGCATTGCAACAGATGGTGTGTCATCACAAATTTCAGATATGGATCAACTTAAAGGCACGCTAATCGATTGTTGGGCTCAGCTAAGCCAGGACACATTGAACCGTGCGAGCGATCAGCTGCCATAATGACTGATGATAGTTATCAAGGCGATAGGTGCCCATGTCGAATTTAGTCTGGACTAACTGTGTCAGTGTGCTATTGATCGTTTTTGTTACTTTCACTGAAAGTAACAAAAAGCGACTCGTGGCGTCGAGTGCACAGACTAAATACTGTGTGTTTCAGTGAAAAATGGGGTAAAATCCATGCGTTGTTGTCAAATTCAGCATAATTTCAGGTGTAGTGAAGATTTATGCAAACTAGGCACAGAATATTTAAACTCACAGACATGCATGTTTTACAGTATTTTTCCAGGCAAAATTTGGAAACTTTTGACATACCACATGCTTTTTACCACTAACCGTCGTAAAGTTATCAACTCTTAAAAACAGTCATGATTTTTGGTCCACCCTGTGTCAACATGAACCAGCATGTCAAATATCTAGGTCAAAGGTCATCTAGTTCAGACGTTATTGTCCTGACACACAGACACACACACACACCTGACCGGTAGAATGGTCACCAGTGACACGGAGGAGGAAAGCAATGATCACTAAAGCAAGGCTGTTGTTGAGTTATGTATTAAACTGAATGGGTGAAAATGCTGAAGAATAAAAATGTTGCACTGGAAAACGTGGGATGGGAATTGTAGGAATATGCCTTGCACGGCCCCAAGATTTTCATTTCTTTGTTTTCAATCTCCAGGTTTTGTCTGTGGCTGAATTTCACTTTCTGCAATTTCTGTGTCCCAGTGAGGCCAAGCAGGGTCGCCAAGCTGCCTTGGCACACTATGCCTATATCAGTCCCTCTTGAGTATGTGTAGTGTTGAGAGCTGGGCATTTTGGAGTGCTGTAACTTTCCCAGTGGGGTCCGGAGCTGTGCTGTGAGCTCCAAAATATTCTCCCCTATCTTCAACACTGGTATTATCAGATGTGTGTGTGTGTGTGTTCAGTACTGTTGATACTGTTATGATGTCCGTCTTTCTGTGGAGATGTTGCAAAATTCCCCCTGATTTTGAATAATGCCCCCCTTGAGATTTCCCATGCTCTCTGAGCAACGTTGTAATAATAATAATAATAATAATAATAATCCGATTTGTAAAGCGCCAGAATGTCAAAAGACTTCCGTGGCGTTGTAATGTAATGCAATATAATGTAAAAGTAGATTTATATAGCGCATCATCGCCAAAGCCTTTAATGTGCTGTATACGTTAATAGTCAGAGAAAAGAATTGTTTAGAGCAAACATCCAAAAACAGAAGTGCTGTGGGAGGGGTCTCGCAAACATTTCGACAGCGAGTTCCACGCAGTTGGACCGGCGACGTGCTGCATCGGTGTGAGCAGATGACTGGCGGCCGAGCAAGATGTTGCCGTGCTGCGATAGCCGAGACAGGTACGCAGTGCGCCGTCAGGTACTGAGGTGCAGTACCGTTCAGACGTCGTTGTACCAGCGTGCACAGCTTGTACCTGACCCGTTCATTGGTATCGGCGCCTCGAAACCTGTCAGTTGAGTGTGTGTGATGTGTGACAGAAACGAGCAATGCCGAGGACTCTGAGACCGTCAGCTTCATCATGTCAATGGCCCAATGGTCGACCTCGCGGAAGTGTTGGAGGACATTCTCAAGGACTCTTTGAAGGTCGACAGTCGGTCGTGAGCAGTTATGCAGTGGCGGCCGGCTTGACGAACGTGCCTTCATCATCTTCAGCAGGAGCAGCATCTCTGCATCCCACAAGTGATTCATCCAACACTGACATGCCTGACTCTTGTGCCGGTGTTGAACCCATGTCTCTTGTACCAGTGCCGCCGCCACCGCCATCGTCACCCCCACCACCGCCTGCTCCACCACTACCTCCTGGTGCCGGACAACTACTTCTGGAAGTCAGTCCGGGTGCCAGTGTAGGTGACTCAGGCGTGACTGATCCGAGTAGCTGTACAGGTGTGCCTCTGTGTCCGCCAGGACCTGCGCCTATCCTGCCGCCTGCCTCCACAGCTCTGTCACTAAAATTACGCCAGTCCCAAGTTAGTTCAACCAAACCCACTGCTGTCCTAGACGACCGTGCGGCCGTCGATGTGGCATCTATTGAAGCTGCTCGACTGCGGCTGAAGAAGCCGGTCAGAACAGACACATCAGCTGTTTGTAAGTTTCAGGTTTCACGTTTACATCAGCATGTTGAAATGATATTAATCAGAGTACGTTTCTGTGCAGCTAATGCCTAAAGTATATTGCCTATAGTATATTGCATGCTGTCTTACCATACCGTACTTGATGCTATATGTAAAAAAATTTGATTACATCCTTTTCTTTACCTTTTAGTGTGCTGAGCCTGTGGGATCTGCCCTTGACCTGGAAGACTATCATCCTTCAGTACTATTACACTGTTGGTTGGGTCATCTGACCTGTAAAATCGTCTCCGAAATGACCTATAATGTGTCGAGTGGGACGTTAAACCCTACAATACCATTCCTTACCGTAAAAACATGCCACTTTATTTTTGACTATAACTCCCTATTTCTTTGTGAATTTTTACAAATCTTGCACTACTGGAAACAGGAATGGACACTCCATGGAACAGATATAAAATTAACAACTTCACCTTAACTGTGTCTTAAATTGTGGCAATGTTACAGTTCAGGATGACTGTGGCATTTCATCGAGCCGGTTGTGTGCAACTTTCACTGGAAGTCGTCCACTGTTCATCTTATTATTTTTTGTTAGGGAATTTTTTATAAGTCTTCGGGCAGAGAATCTTTTAGATTGCCACAGGTATTTATCAAAATTTTGTCCTCAGAACTCAACATATTTCATTGCATTGCACTGTTATTACTAATATGCACGAAGTAACTCCATGAAGTGAATAGTGTTACAGTTGTGACGTCATCGAACTGTTATGTAATGAAATTGTGGAGTATTCTTTCCTGTTTCCATTGATGTAAAAAATGTAAAAATCCAACAGCAAATACAGGAATTAGTCAAAATAAAGTGGCACGTTTTTAGTGTTTGTAGCTAGCAAGAGAGATGTGAGTGTTGTAATAATGCTACTGTAGCTAATGTGTTTTGTTTCACAGTACAATGTAGAATTTATTGGACTGATGAGTGGATTCATGGATATTGGTTCTGTACAGAAGTGTTGATCCATAAGCGCCACCACCCCAGCAGTTATTTGGGTGGGCCCCAGTATATTGTACCTGGTTGCTTTTCCATTGTTAATAGTTAGGGCTGCTTGTTTTAAGTTCGTTCACATATTTTTGAGCTGCCAATCTCTGGAGCAGCCCAATGTCACTGGTTCTATAGTCGCAGAATGATGCGGAAGATTTCAGTATAAATTATGGACCTGTTCATTGTGTAATAGCCTTTTAATCTCGCTTAGTAACTAGTCTACTACATTTTGTCATGTTGCTAATTTTTCGTGTTTTTTTGGTATATCAATAGCCGTGGCAACCGTCAGAGTCTCAGCAGATGTAGCCATTTAAGTTCAACTACAACTAACAAAGCTATATGGCGGAATTAGACAGCAACCAACCAGGTTGGACTGGTTCTGCCAAAAGAGCAGTTTTGACATCCTGACCAGTAGCCCCAGAGCACTGAAGGGAACGTAAAAGATGAACCTGTGAAAGCGTGAACAGAGGTCTGCAATAAAAGTCTGTAGAGATATTGGTTTTATAGTTTCATCACTGCAGTGTTGATGAGTGTGACAGTGATGTATTGTGTTCAGCAGCTCAGCCGGTGATAACAACATCTGAATTGCTGCGGCAGCGGAACAAGCTGCGTCCAGTGATGCGGCGAGACAACAACGATGTTAACGACGACGACGACAACACATTATCGACTACAATTCAGTCGTCTACGACTGACGAGCATGTACGTCTGTTAAGAGAAGCTCTCGATCGCATCAAAAAATCTTCCGGCACTGATACAGATGACGATAATGCTGATGTTGACGACGACGACGATTTTGTAGACTGAAATTTTGCGAGTTGCTTTGCACATTTTATTATTGGCTCAATATTTTTTGATCAGTTAGTGTAGGCTTGCATCGCCGCTTTTGTCAGGAGTTGATGAAGAAAGAACGAGACCAAACCACTGGTTAGGGTCAGTGCTTTGTCTTCCCTGCAGTGCTTTGACACTGATGGCTGGGTGACAGGAAGGATATCCGCCCAGTAGAAAAATCCATTTGATTAGCACCAAATAGAGGAGGACCTCGACTGGGGGACTGACCAATTCACCTGTAAAAACGGCCATTAAACGTAATTAGTACACCGTGTTTCAGAAAAAAAACATCCACTCATAGTATTGGCTATAAGTTTAGAAATAGTTGTCTGATTTTAATACTTTTTGACGTCAAAATTCCTCACATAATTTGACATCGCATGACAGCTTAGTTGGGCCTCAGCGCTGATGGCAACATCACCCCGCAAAAAAGAAAGAAAGAAAGAAGGAAGACAGCTTAGTTGTCCACCTTACCTAACTAATGTCTCTACACTACCTTGTAAAACTTATTGCACGAGTTTTGTCGCCGTACATCACATATCACACGGTGTTATCTGCCACCCAACAGAGGTGAGAATCCCACGTTTACCCCAGCCTAAGCGAGTACTTGATTTAGAGACCCGGAGGGATGCAAGGCTGAGTTGACCTATGTTACGTGAAAGCCACCGGCCGGGAATTGAACCCGCAACCTGTAAATCGCATGTCCAACGCCCTACCGCTGAGCCACCATGCATCACATAGTAGTAGTAGTGTAGGCTGCCATTAGCGACTGGCTGATTTTACACGAGGTATGTGATGCTGAAGTACAAGTGATAGCTCTCTCTGGACACAATGCTAAGTGTTAATAAATTTTGTAGTAATGCAGTTTTGAAGGGTGGATTGAAGTGCTGAGCTGAGCTGATCTGCACGACACTGCTAACAGCTGATCTCATTTGGCTGATGTACGTGTAAGAATCTGATGAGTTAGGCACTAGCCAACTGATGATAAATTACCCTCCAAATGGGGCATCATGATGGTAATATCGTCCAATTTCTAAACTTTGGGACCTCCCTATTACTAAAGCTGCTTCTATTATATAAAAAAACAGACTGGACACAGTGTGTCTGAAGTAAACCTGTGCATTAAAGTAGCAGATATTGCAATAAAGTATAAATTATAAGCATGCACACATGCACTAGATTACATATTTAAAGCTGTCGGTTAGCCAGTGAGTTTTTGGATACAAAACGGTGCCTGTACGCATGCCAGACTAATACTAGCACTGAGTCCACATGCCTTCAGTTGATTTTCTCAACAGTTCTTCATGCAAGTTGTGCCTTCCTATTCAGGTTCTGTAATTCAATATTAATTTTTAGTTGTTCAATTAGAAATCAAATATCGCATGCTGTTTCTATAATAATGCTGTTAATTTCCGTCAGTTGGTTAACTTAACTACATTACAGCAGTCACACCCTTTTGTTTAGCAAGTTTTGATCAGTTTGGCCAATTTTTGTTGTCACTTGGGCATTGAGGCCTCTGGGGGTGTCAGGCCTGATTTCATTGAACTGTTAAACCCGTTATAGTTAAACACTCAAACCCGGATTCAGCTGGAATATTGCCATTAAAACATTGTAGTTTATCATCAGCATTGTCGTCAGATGCATCATCGTCTTCCTTGTTGTACTCACACATCTGACACTTGGTGCTGTTGTTGTTGATCGTGAGATTTTGTTTGCATTGACTGCATAGATTTTTAACTTGTGCTCATTGTAACCATTTTTCATTGTTAGGGGACCTGGTGATAAAGTTGCTTGCTTTTGTTCAGTAATGCTGAACTTAATTACAGCCGTGTATTTGTGTTACAGTCTATTTCTTTCTGGTTGCTTGTTGCTAAGTGGCCACTGAACTTGGTTGTGGTTTTATTAGTTTTAGTAATTTGCACTTTGGATGTTTGTGAGCGCCAAATTTACAAATGCAGGGACCGTATACGATATAAAGTGGGGTCAGTGCACCGGCCTTTAATTTTTCTTTCAAAAAAATTTATACAGTTTGGTGATGCTGTTCATTGGTGAAAACGTTGCTGTTCAGAATGTGGGCCCCCTAAATTTTTTGGGTCCTGTTCAGCCACCACACACCTAAATCCAACCCTGTTTGTTCTTCTGATTCTTTTGTTTCACTTCCAGAACAAATGAAGGTCGAAAACCGAGGGTAACTGGCAAACCAGGTCACAGCCATTAAAGCGGTTTTCACAGCCAAGTGATTATCTGGAATCACTCACCCAAACAGACCTCTTAAAAGTCACAGAAATTGCGTTTGCGTTTCAAGATGCATTTTGCTAGATTTTATTTTGTGTTAATTTTATCGTGTAATGTAATGTCATGGTATACGGTGTGTGACAAAAATTCGGTTAAACATAAACCAACCTATTTCACTTGAAGGACAGTCCAGTCCAGTCTGTACTCTGTACGAGTACTAGCGTTGGACAGCCGCCGTAAAGAGAGTGGCATCCTTTTCCTCTGATCCAGGTCTGACAGTGCACTCTAGCAAGATATGCAAACCCACTCCAAGTCCGATTGTCTTGAATGTGTAACTTCTGGCAGTATTACCCAAACATTTATGAGTGCCAGATACTTATTTAATTTCATCTTGAAATTTGTTTCTGCAACACTTAAGGCATTTATTACTTCATCTCGGGCAAAGTGTTTGTGTATCTCAAAGACTGTCCAGTTTGTCAAAATTTTCAGTACACTACCTGTGCCCATGACTAAGTCCTCCTCTGATGACAGTGCAGTACGTTATGTGTTTCCAGTTTTGTGGATGTCATGGATGACATCACGTTTTCACATAACGGACCAGAATCGTGCACGACATTCTGTCAAGTTGGCCATGTGGTGACACCAGCACAAGGTGGATGGTAGACAACGTTGTTTGGTCAAGTTTGCCATATAGCAGCACCAAGGGGTGAAGTTGTTGTCTACGATTGCACGCTTGTTCTTTTGTAGTGCAAAACTGCTGTACAATCAATTTTTCGACTGTAACCTTACTTTCTGATTCGAAAACGGTGGAGACTTGAGGTGAGGCACTGTCAAGGACTAGCATTCTATCGAGTATGAAGTGTCAGAGGTTGTGGCTTTAACTATGCTGTCATATACACTGTAGACAGACAAACAGCGGTGATCACCAACATCTCGCACTGGCATGGCTAATTATGTGCAAAATTCACACTACCAGTACTGCATACCATGTCAGTCAGTGAATCAATAATGACCAGCTGTGGCACTGATTTGTCAGTTAAAGCAACAAGAATTCTGCTCCTATCAATGCAGTGTTTCATATCTATATCAGCTCTAGCAAAGCAAATGACACTCTGCTGTATATTATGGCATATGTAGTGTATCCTGCAGCTTATAGTCAGCTATTGAACAGCTCGTGTACTTGCAGCAGTTACATCACACTGCAATGAGTGAACAATCTTGACATTGTAGATTTTATGCTTTTCCATGAAAGTGTACAATATTTATCTGTATAAATAGTTTCTGCTGATTATTTACATATAGCATTTTACTCTGTTGGTGTTTGAGTTCAGAAACTGGTATTATTGCTGGCCCGCCTACACATAGGCTAGGGGAGGCAGACTAGTAACGGTCGCGGGCGTCTGTCATCGTCGTCTGTAACACTTCACGGCGGGCCTGCCGCCTCCAGTCTAATTATAGCTGCACGCTGGGCCAGTTGTGTTACGCCCTGTTAGGGCGACACCTTGTTGTAATAAGAAGTCATAATACATAACTAACAAGTTGTCGCCCTAACGGGATGTAACCGGACTGGCCCGCCGTGGAGTGTCGGCTGCCTGAAAGCCCACCCACCCCATAGCCAGCGCACCGACCGCCCACGTGCCCGGCGGGCCCGCCGGCAGCGTTACAGACGACGACCATAGATACCAGCCGTCGTTACTAGACTGCCCCCACACTATGTGTAGGCGGGCCAATATCATAAAATAATTTACATATTTAAATAAATGCTTATACTACTAGCGTTCAGAGATTGTTCTCTGTCAATAAATACAACAAAATCGTTCACAACAAACGACGTTTTAAAAACAACAACAAACAACGTTTACAACAAAATCTTTAACAATGACAAACTTTTTAAAAACAGCATGATATTCATTCAGCATGATGTAAATCCTGACGCCATGGCAGTGTCTGTACTCTCTGCCTGAACCGATATACGAACATCGTTTTCTTCATTCTCCTACAATGTCAACAATTACTGACTTTAATAATTCTAGGTATATTTAAGTTTCCTTCAGTGCTTCAACGTTGTTAGGTGAGTGACATGAAGGACGTCCAGTCTGTAAAACCTGTGCCACTTATTAATTTCACACGGTCTCTTTTCCAGGGGCCTGATTTACAAAAAAATTAGAAAAACCTAAGTTTAGCTGATAGATTTTTTACATGTAATTTACTAAAGCAATCTTAAGACTTACTAAGCTCTTCCTATTATATGCAGACAATTATGTGAAGAAATGTTAATTTTGAGAAATTGCATTTTTCTTATTAAGTCGATCTTAAGTTTTTCATATGTTCCGCCTATGTTTTTATTAAGATTTTCCTAAGTCACACTTTATCCTAAGATTTTTTTTTGCAAATCGGGTCCGTGAACAACTGGAGGAAGAAAACTGATGGGCAACCAGCTGACCTAGGTTCATCTGGCAAATGGAAATGGTAATGGTTTTTACCAGCACGGCACTAGCTATACACGGGTATTAGCTGTCGTCATGTGTCTGTGTCTGTCTGTCACAGTATTATACCAAAACGGCTAAACGTAGGATCACGCAAACAACCCCACGTGATAGCCCAGGGACTCGTTTTCTGACCCCCTTCCCCTGAAATTTGTGCTCAAAGTGACGCACACTTTCAAAAAACGCCAATTTCGACATTTTTATCTTAATATTGCTGTAGCCGTAAGAGCTAGCGAAATAAATTCAATTATCACTAATAGGAAGTCGACAATGCGCTTTCCATCGAACCCTGTGCGTTACCTCTAAGTCCCCCAAAGGGTGGCTCAAAACGAGAATTTATACATTTGGCATGGTTTTTCATATATTCATTGCAGACATTTCAATTTTGGCATGTGGGTTGAACATAGCAAGTCGCAGCCTACAGACGACAAACTGTCCCTGAAAGGGGTGTGGTCACTGTCATGTGACCTCTTTAACTTTTGGAAAACAAATGATAATATCTCAAAAACGGTACAAGACAGCCTAATAGTTTCTATTAAATTCGAATGGGAAGTCGTATGCGCTCTATCAAATGGTTATGTTGACGATGACCTTGGGTGACCCCTAAACTAGCTCAATTTCTACATTTTGCGTTGCCTTATGCATCTTCGTAATTGGTGATCGCAAAGACTTCAAATTTGATTTACATGTTGAACGTGCAAGTCACAGCCTAAAGACGACAAACCGTCCTTGATAGGGGCGTGATCAGGTCATGTGACCCACTAAAAAATTTTTGGGGCTCCAACCATATCACTGGAGCAGCTGAACCTAAAGTCGTCAAATTTTGTATACAGGTAGCCTATATTGATTCTAGCAACAGGATGACGTATCACCCACAAAAGGGCGTGGTTATCGTCACGACACTGTTTCAAAATTTTGCCGTTTACCGTGATGCAGCACATCGCGCAGGTTTGTCAGCGACAACTGAGCTACTTGTAGTTTATACTAAATCAGCAACACATGCCAGTCAGTGATGTTAAGCGAGGACAAATTCAAGGCAAAGGCCGAGGACAAATTTTTGAGGACAAGGACAAGAATAAATCTTCAAGGACGAGGACAATCTTTCGAGGACGAGGACAAGTTCGAGGCCAGAAAAAGCTGCGTAAAACAAATAAAACCAGTCAGTGTACAAAATCATAAAAATTATAGCCCTCATCATTACACTGATGAAACGAGAAGCAAATAAACAGTACTTAGCATCGTCAGTTTCGTCAATAAAACAACCATGGACCTAATAAGTAACTAACTAACACAATTAACTAACCATTGCAAACTCAGAAATATTACCAATACTAGCATTACAGACAATTTCACAAAGCCCAAAATGAAAAGTTCAAGGACATGTCGAAGACAAATACTCGAGGACAAGGATGAGGACAAAATTTAGGCCTCAAGGCCAACTTGTCCTCTAGGATTTAACATCACTGACACACACGACGCTGAAACTTTTAATGACGTGATAACATCGTTTAAAAACACATCACAGTTACAACTGAAATAACTTTCCGTTTGCTTTTATCTCTGCAACTTTCACCTATGAAAGTTGGCATACAAAATAATGACAATTGTTAACACTCACACACACATACACCATTTTACATGTCAGACTGTGTTATTCAACACCTCCAATAAAGAAGTGGAGAATTCTGTTGGAGCAAAGGTTTAACTGTCTGAATGCCCTTGCACAAGGCAATGTGCACTCGGATGAGGTGGAAGTGCTACAGTTGTCCTCAATATTCAAAAGTTGGAGAAAACGAAGAGGCGCGAATTTGCGAGCTTAAAAATGGCCACAGTACCCTCATTCAAACACCCATACCATGAAAAGTACTTGGAATATTGAGTTAACATTTCGCACACTGCCTACATACATTTCTACAAACATTATGTTAAATTTTCATGCAATTTGGAGATGGTCACTCGGATGGCTGTGGCCTGTTTTAGATGGAATGACCCAATAGTGTTACTCACAACTTCTCCGCACCATACAAAATTACAACACTGAATTATGAGCAACCAAAAATGTTAAGATCTCGAGGCCAAATAGACCTCGAGGCCAAAATGTTGACATTGGCCTCGAAGGTTTGGTCTCGTTTGTCATTACTGTAATGAACAGCAATAATACTTACATTATTGTCTGGCTTTACTGAATCTTCCACTGCAACAGCAAACAGAACACAGAACATATTTTTCATGCATAACCACTGTTTTATACTTTGTGTTTATTGTTAATTTACTTTGTGACTTTGAGCTGCCTGAAATTAACACTCGATGCACAAGAACATTGGTCTCTCAAGGGGATGTAATTATTAAGAGTTAATCAAATTATCATATTAACAACAGTATGGGTAAATTTCCCCAAATACCAATGGGTGAATTAGCCTGACCTATGCTGAATGTGGAAAATCAGCTGATTTAAGAAAAATGGACAGCAGCAATGGTGGTCACTACTGCAGTTGTCTTGACTTCACAAAAAGACAAAAAACGTATATAACAGATATCACTACAACAACGCATTGATGACTGACTTACCTGCATATGTCAGTCTGTCAAGTTCTTTTACTGAATCGTTAATGCCAGCCTTAGCAGCTGACGTGTACCATTTTATGGCTTCATCAACATCCTTCTCAAGACCTGCAAATACGTACAAATTTTCAGTGGTGAGTGCATAAAATGGTAAGATAAATAAACAGCCAAACATCACGTTTACCTAGAACTTAGGTTGCTTCCTGCCATTAGATACACAAAGCAGCATTATATCATATACGTCAACTGAAAAATCACAGTAGTCTGTTATACAGCGGATTACGACAATCAAACTCAGGTAGACCTATATGTCTGGTACATGTTCTCATACTTTATTAATGTTATCACTGCTTTTGGTGCCACGTCCACATGCTTACTGACAAACAGCAACGGCCCACTCTGCCTATACTTTCCTATTAGTTGTAGTAGTAGTAGTAGTAGCCACAATAATGTTTATGGTGCTGTTATCAAGCCACTGCAATAGTTCACCCAGTTTATTTGATGAATGCAGACTGATGACTGATTGAGTCAAGGTTTTACGTCCCACTCGACACAAAATAGGTCATTTCAGAGACGTTCTTTCCATCCAATCTCTTGGCTTACGTACTGAAAAACTAAATCAAATGCAGCAAAAGCAAACATGCATCCGTAACAAAATATACTACAACATGAAATTAACAAAAAAAAACTAAAGCCAGGTTTGGTCGCCTCCTACTATTCTGGAAGAGAATGCAGACTGAGCCAACCCTCAGACCAGGCCAACTAACTTGGACTGTGATCGGCCAGAAAAGGCTGCTACCATCCGCATCAACCATTGCCATTTATTATTATTACTCAGCCCGAAAGCTGATACTCATTTTACCATCCCACGGAGGGTAGGAGGCTGAGTCCTATTGTCCGATATGATGGCAGTGCACAAATTCTGTCAGTAATACCAGGGTAAGAAATAGATCAGCATCTAACAAACAACATATAACAAACATTCTTACCTCCATAACCATATTCGTAGAAGACGGCTAAGTTATGCCGAGCCTCGGCTATTCCAGCTTTGGCGCTATCACAATATAATTCTGCTGCTTCCTTTAGATTAATGTCTATACCATATCCTTTTTCTTTGCATATACCCAGATAATACTGGGCATATGGATCCTGACACATCAGTACAGAACACAAAGGTTACTAGGGCTAACACACCAATCACACTTAAACTCTATTGTGATATATAGAAAGTGAAAACTGTTTTGTTTAATAAATAACAATGCAACCAATGCAAAAATGTCAACAGCTGCATCATGACATATGATTACTGAATTTGGTGGATAAAGACACAGACAGCTGCATAAATGGAAGAATTACATACACACACTTTAAAGTCCTATACAGCCTCATACTTTTAGGATTAGAAATTAATTCCCCCCATAAATCCACACTGTACCCAGTTTAGGTTAGGAAGACAGGAACCGGTTTGTTCTCAACATGGGAGATGGGCAACAACATTTCATAAGATGCGGGAAACGAAAGTGTATACCGGCAGGCCAAAGAAAAGGAAGCAGCTGTGTTAAATCACGAACCTACCAAGGTGCCCTGACTAAGTACGAGTTAACCAGTAGCTCAACGCAAGCCGGACATGCAGAGTCTACACCTAAAACCTTTACCTGGCTATAGACAATGTTGTCAGAGGTGCAGTGGCAGACACCTCTGCAGATAAGGCAAGCAGCCCCACCAGGAAGGCAAAAGGAAACCACTTCATTGCTATCACTTAGACATGACTTGTTTAGTCAGAAACCTGCTGGTAACAGCAGACGACCAAGGAGGAGGTAAGTTACATAATTATTATGCAGTAAAGGATAAATAAGGCGAATCCTGTTTACCTGGTTGCCTGTTGATTTTGAAGTTGTTCGAAATAAAATGTTTCGAGATAAATGGTACAGGTTTTTCTACAGGCAAGATGCCTTTCCTGTCACCCGGCCAACAGTGTCAGAACATGAAGACAGACAAAGAAAAGCACAAGTCAACATGGATCACATACCGGCGGTTTTATACATGCTTTACGAAAACATTCGGCTGCTTGACGTTTATCTCCTTCTTCCATATATAGCACACCAAGCAGCGTGCTTGCCTGCACAGTGCATACAAACAAATAGGTGTTTACTGAAACATTTTGTTATAAACTCAAATTTTAACTGAATTCTAAATTAGACCCATGAGTCCGGTTTTAAACCAATGCTCTGATGATTTTCAAAAATCAGTTTAAAATGCAAAATTAAGCAGTTTTAGATTGACCAGCTAACAAGTGCTATCCATAGTAACGAAATCATAGTGTAGCATGCTAGTACTTACACTGTTATAAGGGCGACTAGCTAATGCTATGGCGAATGGCAAAATCGGGGGTATCAGAACTCCAAAACCCCAGAAACGATTGTCACAACATTTAGCACAGGTGATTATGTCAGTGATATCACCCACACACAAAAATTGAAATCAATCGCCCCAGCGGGGCATCCCGGCAAATGAATGAAGTATTACTCTCGCATGGTTTTTAGTTCTTTGTGACCCGTGGAGTGGTCCCAAGCACGCATATAACAAATCCAAGATGGCAGACAGCCGCCATCTTGGAATATCAATAAACGGCCATATCTCTGCAACGGTTTGATCGATTGGTGCAAAATTTGGCACGGTGATGCATACTGACCTCTAAACCTTATCAACAGTTAATAATATGAATTCCTAAAAAATCAAAGACGGCGGATCTTCACCATTTTGATAACAGTTAAATTGCTATAGGATTTTTCATACAGTTGTGCAACAGTTAATGAAATTGCTACTAATACAGCGCGTCGTGCAGTCCCCTCTGCAATAGCTGAGCTTCTTGTTTCCCATTCCCACAGTCTTCCATGACATTTGTTTACATCTCCAAGGGAACATTACCTAACGTCCCCATGTGGCTTCTGCCAGATTTCCATCAAGCCCATAACCATGCAAGTCTGTAAGCCAGACATAAGCCTATGCTGCCAGACCAGAGATACAGGGATACAGTACAACATTTTACAGCAGCTGTCATAAAGACAAATAGCTCAGTATTAGATGAGCAGATAATTCAGATAAATTTGTTAAGACGAAGAGCAAACATTCATTCATTATACAACAGTGTTACATGGAAAACACACTGAAAAACACAAACCAGCAATAGTAATATAAGTTAAGTCCACAAGTTGCAAAGTTGTAATCATAAAGGCTACTGACATGAGAAACACCAAAGTTCTATACAAACAGTTCTGATTACCTTCTGTAAGTTAGCATCACTAGCTTTCTTCAAGTATGGCCACGCCTCTTTTCTTCCGGTATTATGCGCATTCTCCATTAGTATCAACACTGCATAGTTATATGCAGATCTTGGATCATTTTTCTCATATCCCAATTTGAAATATTTTTTTGCCTACGACAGCACATCCAAATATACATATAAAAAATTTACTAGAACCATTAAAGATACTACAGTTTCAGTTCATCTTTATTCTACAACCAAAAAGCAACACATAAGTTAACAAAAAGCACACAGAACAACAGTAATTTGGAAAAGGCCGCATCACCATTCACCATCTGTCACCCCCTCAAAAGTGTCCCTTCTTGTGTTGGGATCTGGATCTTTATCTAATATGTGGTTCATTGGACCCACAACCAGCATCTGGATCAGTATAGCCATTTTTGCACAGCTCGCCCGTGCGCCCAACACACAAACACAGACAGACACACAAACCATGTTACATGCGATATCTGTAGCAACAGGCTGCATCTATGTGTGCAGGAAATGTGGCCTAAAATATAGTGCTGCAAAAATAGTATCAGATAATGATCTATCAACACATAAGCAGCTTGTTCTTAATTACGCAGACATGTATCGTTGCTGAAATACCTTATGGATATTCTTTTCCACTCCTTTTCCTTGATTGTAACAGTTGCCAAGATAGAATAAAGCGGGATGATAATGACATAAACGTGCAAACTTCCATTCACGAAATGCCGCCTTGTAATTGTTGGCAGCAGCATAGTGCAGCGCCAACTGGTGATGCTGATACCCTTCCAAACAGTAGTTCATTTCTTGCAACTGTGCACCAGGAGTTGCATCAACTGGAGGTGACAGCGGCATTCTCAGATCGCCTGATATCTCGACTCCTTCAACATCAGAGATAACAAACTCGGACTCTGTACCGGATGAAATATCAGTGTGTTTTTGCTCTTCACTTTGTTCACCATCATCTAAACATTCTTTTGACGACTTCTCACTTCCAGTATCTTCTTTACTCGACTCCTCACTGGAGGAATGATGCAAGTTGCGGTAAAACTCTGAACCCTCCATGCTGCAACATGCAAGCATAATGACACCTGATATTAGCCTATGGTAAAAATTCATGGTCTCTGCAACAAGTAGGACAGATGGGAGATCATGGGACAACTGATATGACCATCCACATAAGTGACTAATCAGCAAAGCAAAAATTGATACTGTAATGTTCTGAGAAAAGCGTTATTAAGCTGTACTACTTACATCACTGCAGTGCAAAACCACATTCATAAGAGGCTCAACTGTTGCAAATATGAACCTATGGTAAAAATTCGTGGTACCTGTAATGTTCCATCTCACTTTAAGATTTATTAACCAATTTAATTATACATTATATGACAGCTAATAACGACAGTATTTACCAGTCAATTTGTGAACAAAGTCTGAGGTATATATCTATCATCCACAAGAATATAAAGGGATTCCATAATTAGCAAGAAGCACAGCTACCACAGAGGAACTGTGCGACGCACTATGTTAGCAAATTTGTGCTGTTTCACGAGGTATGGAAGCTAGAAAGGTTCCAAACAGCAAAAAGTGACTTTCAAGGTCACTCAAGGGCACTAACAATGGTGCCATTCAATAGGCCACATACGATTTCCTATTAGACGTCCATTGCAACCATGTCTCTATCTTGCACCATTTCCGAGATATTATCACTTATTCCCAAAACTTAACCAGGTCACGTGACCTCAGGGTCACGTGACCTCGTTAAGTTACCAGATCCAGTTTATGAGCTACCTAATGGTAAAAATAGAATCCCGGAGGTGGTGGAAATATAATCCACACAGAGTGCAGTGCTATCAGAGTTGGATCAATTACAAAATACAAATTACTTTTTTTAAAGTATTTCAAATACTATTATCAATTATTTTGGCTATGGAGGCAACAAATGATGGAAAGCGAAAATCGTCTGTGTAAGAAACAGTCGGGTCCAAATTGTATTTCAAATACAAATTACCGTGAAAAATGTAATTGAAATACAAAATACATTTCAAAATGAGCAAAATACACAATACAAATTACATATAATGTATTTCAAATACATATTTTAATTACTTGTATTTCAAATACTTCACAACTCTGAGTGCTATAATGGTGTGTGGGCCTGGGGCAGAGCCCCCAGTGAGTCCAGGAAGGTCACGGGGCAAAGACCCCTGCAGCTGCAAGCCTTGTAGCTAGCTTACCTGTCCTCAAAGCTTAAGTTTACGGCAGGCTAAATGCTGGCATATTAATAATCTTCCAGAACCATTGAAGGGCCACAATTGGGAACATTTCTGAGTTACTGTCAATTAAAGGTGCGGGAACTCACTCAGCTTGAAATGATAGGTGCAGGAACTACGCCGGATTCCGCCTCTTTGACCACTGCATATGGATGGTCTGAAAATTCTAAAAAAGGATAATGACCCTGATCATACCCTGTTCTGAAGTAATTTATCATCACATAAATAAGCTTAGGTTTATGGCAAGCTAAATACTGGCATATTAAAAAAAGGATAAACAGTGGTTAAGTGAATAGCGGCATCAAAAGTTTTATTCTGAAGTTTGCTGATGATACCAAAGTTTTTGGAAGAGTCCTCAACCCATCAGAATCTTCACAGTTACAAGACGATATCAACACATTCATCAAATGGTCTGAGGATTGGCAAATGTTGTTCCATGTTGGAAAGTGCAAAATTATGCACTATTGCACTTTGGTTGAACAAATCAGTTTTATGATTATTATATGAGTAACTGCAAACTGGACGTTCTTACTGAAGAGAAGGATCTCAGAGTTTGGATCAGTCAGGACCTGAAGGCATCTCAACAGTGCTTACAAGCATATTCGAAAGCCAACAAATTACTGGGAGTTTTGAATTGCACAGTCAAGTGTAAAGATACTGTTAACCTGCTGAGCTTTTACAAGTCGCTTATAAGACCTCATTTGGAATTTTGTACACCATCCTGGTCACCTTATTATGTAAAAGACAAAGTACTGATTGAAAAAGTCTAGAAGCACTTCACACGAATAAGTCCACATTTGAAACATCTCCCATATGTTGAAAGATTGGCTACATTAAAAACTGGTTACTTGAAGACAGTACAGACGAATCAAAGCGGACTTAATAGAAGTATATAAAATGGTTCATGGTTTGTCATCAGTGAAGTTGGGGGCTTTTTTCAATGTGGATTATGCCAGCAGAGCTCGTGGACATGATTGGAAACCTAAAAAGAAGATATATACGTAATATAAACTTTCATCTAAACTTTTTCTCAGAAAGAGTAATCAACTGGTGGAATAGTCTGGAAAATTCAGCAGTTTGTGCATCATCGGTTAATAGTTTTCAAACTCATTTACGACGGATGTGGAACAAGAATCATTTTACATTTGGATGAGGAAGATATGGTACATGGATGAGTTTGTGGTTGGACACAGTCCAATAAACTCCGGAGGCTGATCCTGTGGGAAAGGCCTCATCAGGTGAATATCAGGTGAATAACATGCAAAAGTCAATCTATGTATGTAGTGTGGCATCTTTCGTAGCCCCCATAGACGTCATAGGCTCTAGGCATTTGTCCACAGTGCCTATGTCCAAGACCGGATTAGGGCATAGGCATTGTTGGCAAACTGTGTGCTACTAGGGCCTTATGAATGTAAAAAACTGCAGTTTATACACACTGTTAACGGCGACGGATCGAAAACCGCAAAAATCATAAAAAGGCAATGTTAACCACAATAACATAGCCTGAATGTCAATGTTAGTATGGTTAACATTGCCTTTTTATGATTTTTGCGGTTTTCGATTCGTCGCCGATAACAGTGTGTATAAATTGCAGTTTTTTACATTTAGTCAGAGTATGAAAATCCAACATATGTTCTCCGAATAAGCAGAATCAAATTGGCCCACGCAACGCTGGAATACGGTATGTATATGTTTCCAGGCCCACCATCATCAAAGTGAGTGGAGATAACGTATAATCAATCGTAAGTAATCGTTTGCGATGTCTCAATCGATAAAACGTCGGACCCTAGACAGGGAGATGAGACGCTATACGGCAGACTGTTGTCGACCAGTCGACTTGTGGTGAACAATGTCAGCGTAGATCGGTGGCGGACCTCGAGGACTAAGACTCTTCGTCGAGTCCTTGCTCACGTCAGATTTCACGACGACCACTTCGGCGTACTGTGACACCTCCACCTCCTCCTCCTCGTCGCCGCTTGTCTAACAATACAAACCAACAACTAGAAAGCCCCACTCGAGGTAGCTCCGGCCACTTTAGTAACAGTTTTCGTCCTGGGTCCGTGAACTTTGGACTTGACCTTCGAACTGATCTACGCATTCTCAGGATTAGCCAGCATGTCACATATCTGAGTGAAACTCAAAGATTGTTTTGTTCAAAGTTATTTTTCGACACACAAACAAACAGACACGACGGTCCAACTGATCTGTCTGGACCACTAAAACGGTCGATGATGAGAGCGGAATACAGTACGGTTGTATAGGATCGATAGACCGCTTTCGAAATTCACAACTAGCAGACGTAGCGCTATATCACGTGTCCAAATACTAACGTTGGCCCTAACACTAAAAATACAAGCAGGGGTCAAAATTGTTCCACTGACTGATGGCAATTGGAGTTTAGCCGCATCATTGGCAGCAGCAGCAGCTGAGGTGTGTTGGACTGGAACACGCTGACTTGGCGGAATCACTTCAGCGTACAGGGCGCCGTTAGTGATCACGTGACCGTCTTTTCTATTTTCATCTGTCATCTCCATACCATCCACTGTTTCTGTATACGCATCCGCAGTAAACAAGCGGTCAAAACGTTTTGACGAAAGGCCGCATCGCTGTCTTGTTACTCCTAACAGCGGCGAATAATGGATTCGTCCGACCTTTACCACGTCTATGACATGGTCCTTGGGCTCACGTGAGTCAGCCCCGCAAACGGCATCTCGATCGATTCAGCCGTTTTTTCGTACACTGTAGCAAATGTTCCCAATACTTTTCAGTGGGGCGGACAAGCCACAAAAATGGCCTTTTCCCCTTGCGACATCTGCACCCCCATGTAATACATGGTTCCTTGGACCCACCCTACTCAGCATCCCAAACGACATCTCGATCGGTTCAGCCGTTTTCGCACAGCTTGCGAACGTGACCAACAGACACACAGACATATAGACACGCAAACCGACCTCGGCACTCCTGTGATGCGGCCTAATAATAATGATGATAATGACGATAATAATGCAATTTGTAGGTGTTAGCATGGTGAAAATCAGTACATGGTCACTGCATTACACGACAGACAGAACAGCATCTTTAGAACTTGGAGGCATGAGGAGACAGATCTGGGGCAGGAGTGTAGTTATGCGAGTATGTAGAATCTATAACTGTAGGTCGTCTAATCGGAGTGATATAGGATGAAACGAATCCGACAAAGGGAGTAGAGAAACATTAATTGGGAGCGGAAAATGGTTAAAAACACAAGGAATGGAACATATAACAAAACTAGAGCCCCTAGGCTTTTGTGTGGCGTTCTTTGCCGCTGTGATAGAGTGCAGACGTGCGACCGACAGACAGACAAACGGACGGACACAGGGCCACAGCATATACCGCGTTAGCATAGCGTCGCGCGGCAAAAGGCTGTCATCACAATCACGGTTGCATATTACCTTTGTCTTGTCGCTGTTCCGCCAAATTTCTTGCACTCAAAAGATCCGGACGAAAACTGTCACTGGTCTCGTAAGCACCTGCACAAAGCATCCACAATCATGGTGTCATTATACATAGTTACTCTCAGCAATGTCAGAAAGCCCTATAAGTTGTCATCACGATCGTCATCGTCGTCACTAACAGCTGGGCTTAATTGTTTGTTTTTACGACACATGCACTACAATTCTGACGCATTAATGCAAAGTAATGTGTCTCTGATACGACAATTGTACGTACTCATTTGTGATACTGTTCACGTCTCAAATTATGCAAAGATTTAGCGTTGAGCTATATTACAATAGAAGACCTACATATAACAGATACTATTGTACCTGTACGATACGATACGATATATTTGCGTGCGCTTAAATGCTGACGGAAAGGCCAGCTTAATCGGCGCACGGCACCAGACACGAACAATAAGAAAAAAACTAACAACTAAAATACCGAGTAGCTAAGAAGAAATGGCCTGGACAATTGTCCGTGAAAGCAGTCCGGGAGGAAGAAGTGAAACTACGGGGCAGCATTTGCAAAATTTGTCAGCAGTATTTCAACTATGAGATGCCAAGCACTCTTTGGTCAAAGCGCTCCGCATCGTTCGACAATAAATTTTCAAGTTCCGAGAATGTGTTCTGTAAAATTACACAGTACTCAATTTAATACGTGTTATCATAGCAATGACAATGTGTCTGTTATCATTGTATGTAATAACTGAACATTTGCTCACTGTTTTTTCCTTTGTTTTTTTCTTTCTTGTTGTATATATATCTATGCTTGTTTTTTCGCATATTTTTTTGTCTACCACAAGTTTGATGAATAAAGATGTATATATTTGTGAAACAGGTGGGTTTTAAGCCGGGAGTGAAAGAGAGATGGAGTTATGGATGAGCAGATAGAGTGGCGAGTCAAAAGAGGAAAAGTGATGGGTGAAGGAATATGTGAGTTGGCAAAGAGCAACTGCTATCAGAATGAGGTTTACGAAGACATAGGCCTATAGGGAGTTGATTCCAAAGACTAGGTGAAGCATGACGAAAGGAGTGATAAGCTACTTTAGAGAGGATGTGATAGTAAATATAACAGACTTACGGTTACTGACTGGCACTGTGATATGATATGGAACACATAGACAAAACTAGAAACCAGCACTCACAAGAGTGCAAAACCCGCAACGGGCAAAAACCCAGCGACAAGCGGACGCGGTGACGTGACGCAGGGAAAACCATTGCCGATAACGTTGCTTGTGCAGGGCATTACAGCAGGGAAAACCCATCGTGATTTACGTACGCAGCAGCGCTAATATTGCGTTTAAGACCGACACAGATGTCGTGACCTTGACTTTTGATCTTTTGACCTTAGAATAAATGGGTTTCCGAGACTCGTCGTAAAACATTTATTTTTGTACGTCAAGTTAGGTGATTCTAGCTGCGTCTTTTTTGAGATATCGTCAGGAAAAAACTAAACGACAAACGGCGGTAAAAACCCATTACCCACGCTACTGCCGCCGACGTGGGTAACAGTAAAGGAAATACAAACATAGGCACAGTTGATGGATGTCATTAACTCATCATGATGCAGTGTATGACTGAAGCTACTGCTGTTAATGCGTGAATAACCACTTGCTTACGTATATCAAGGACTTGTGACGTGGTTGTACGAGTTTCCGGTATTGCGACTGTAAACCAATGGGCTTAATGTATATCTAGTTAAGTTAGTTAAGATATTTTGTTTTATTTATTTTTATTTTTTATTATTTGTCTACCATGTTTGGTAAATAAAGATGATTATAATGAGTTGACGTCAGAGTTTTAGTCCGACACATAAAAGTCTTACTCACCACGAAACAACTGCGTAGAGCCCCAGTTTGTCTGTCAGACAAACTCACTAGTAGTTTGCTGTCAGTCATCTTTTGTGATAGCTTGTGAACCTTGCTGGAATACAATATGCGTTTTGGGGATACATATATGAATATTGACCCATTTTGCCCAGAGTTCTAAAATTTTAAAAAATATTAAAAAATTTGGAAATTGAGCGCCAGAGTGCCCGTAAGTCAAAACTAAAAATGTTATGACACTATACAGCTTTATTGGCAGGTACAGACCAACATCTCGATGTTCGATGACGTTAGATGATTATTCTGTGAATTGAGTCGTAGCTGATGTTATCGTTTCACAAACCTAAAGAAAGAAGGCGATCCTTGGACTTTTTGAGGTAGCAGACCGCAGTCAGAGCTACGACGACAGTCAGTGCCAGACATCCGCCACAGATGACGTACAACATCACTCTTTGCTTATCCGCAGCTGCCGAGTTAACTGTCACATAAACAATTTCATACATAGACCACCTACCATGAAAAGTCATATTAAGTTGTCATAAAGCTGTATCATTCACACAGAGCAGCAAAAACAACGTTTTAAAATATGTCAGCTGATGAACGAAAATGATGATGATAACAATAATTATAAATTATGTTAAAATCCACTAGTGAAATGCCAGAGTACCAGCTGCATGTCATTTGTTATAATGATACTAATGTGCAGTGTAATTAAAGAAGTGTTTGGCGGTGAAACAATGACGAAATATTGTTGATTATAGTTACATATTACAACTGACTGCATTGAAAACGTTTGAACAGTGAGTCAATAACAGACATCTGCGTATCACTCACGTATAGCAGTGTTGTATGCAAGCTCAGAACGGACGGTCGTGTAATCAAACCGTTTCTTTTCTTCCTCTAAAAATTAGCAAAAAATTCCTTAGAGATTTGAACAGATTACACAAAACCTATGCAGCATTTGTGACGCTAATTTGTTAAAACGAACGTTACTAATACGTGACAATCTGTGTAGGCCTATACTGTTTTACTGATTTGGTTAGCATCTAGATAACAAGAACTCATCAGGAGATGAGATAGCGAACGTACTTGTTAACGA
>Ga0209780_1000119_pt1 | contig 34859 bp, 31 predicted proteins | sample WorMetexBAHAMAS2_FD_187384 | JGI IMG/M metagenome (GOLD analysis project Ga0209780, IMG submission 187384) | Marine gutless worms symbiont microbial communities from Max Planck institute for Marine Microbiology, Germany - Inanidrilus exumae... | ecosystem: Host-associated > Annelida > Digestive...
GAGAAACAGAGAAACGCCGTTGTCAGTTATCCAGTAGTTCTGTAGATGCTTTGGTGTTCATGCCTTCACAGCACCATGCAGCCGTGAACAAGTAACCATGTGGCGGGAACACTTGCATGCGGATTATGGGACGAATGTTCATGTGTACGTTTTGTACTCTTGACTTGAAAAACGAGTTGCTGATTATTCATGTACTTGCGTTGCTGTTCGGTAGCATTACTTTGCTCTTGTGGCCCCTACAAATACGCCTCAGCACACGCCGAAGCGTGGACAGCCCGTTAGGCCTATTAGTTAAATGTAGACATGGGTCAAAATCAGAAAGCGAGTCGCGGACTCGCGGACTGACAGCGGATCCGAGACAGCATCTGCCTGCGGACGCAGTCGCGGATCTATGGTCAGAATCCGCGGAGTGATGCGGACACAACATTTCGGGATCCGCACATCTCTGGCGACCGGACAAAACCGACGTTGTTCCGGGCCGGAAAAGTACCAGAAATGGTTCCGGTATGATCTCTAAAGTTAAGTAAACAAACAAGCAATTTACATAGTGCGAAAATCAACAAATGAGTCAGGGCACATTACCACCCCGAAGTCCATACAGGGCCAGAAACGTGATATCAAGCCACTAACAGTCACTAGTGTCTACTCTGCATGTTGCCCAACTGCCTAGAGTATACATGCCATTGCTTTCTGTGTCTGCTGACTGCTGTATATTTACGAATAACTGGCATAACTAGTCTTTCGCATGTAGCAGATGTCGCAAACATATAAAAAACAGATTATGCGAGTACATCATTAGTTAGGTGCAATAAACTCAATTTTATCAATAAAATATTTAGCCATTAAATTGTTTATACCTATGTTAACATAAGCTCCTATAAAATAAACAAAGGTGTACATACACTGGCCGTCTTGACCATGTCTGAGCGACTCTGTAGTACTTCTCTGCTGGCTGCTGCTGCAGGATTCTCAATAATACTCACGGTATCACCTACTTCAAAATGGCTCACCTATCACAAACAGATGCCACACAATACAGTTCAATAGCAATATTTGTAAAGTGCTGTTTCTAACAAGCACAAAAAATTACCATCCATGTATGCTCAAATAATGCCATTTTAAGCCAACTTAATTCAGAAGTGTACATCCAAGTCCTTGAACAGTTGAGTAAGGTACTTCCACAGCCCCATAATGGATGTAGCGACCAGTGATTATCTCTGGTTAGTGCAATTATTCATAAACCCAAAGTAGGCTCAATCGCTTTGTCAGGCCTGCAGTGACCTTCACGGCTTCAGAGCATTAATTTACCAATTTCGCCTGCTTGGTGAAAACAGAGCTATACTGCCACTATACGTTCAGTTCTTGAATATTCCAGCTGTATATGGCATCACAATATTCCTAACATGTTGGCACTACAGATTGAAAACATCCAAAAACAAGCAATTAATATAATTTTCAAAGTTACCAGAGGTATGCCGTACTCTGGCATTTTGTACTATGCCAACCTGCCTCACCTGCGTCACCAAGACCAACAAGCTTGTGTAAATTTTTAAAATTGATTCTCGAACTTGATTCGCGTTTACACTGTTTGTTGCCAGTGCTACGTGATAAAAAATTAAAAATGTTATAGCCAGACTTTGAGTTGCGCGAAAATTTCCAGGGCTGGCCTCTCAAACAAAAATGATACAAGTCGTTCATTAATTTTGGCTTATTACATTATCAGTAACTTTTAACTTTAACTGTTTATGTGCACAGTTTCATTTTGTTATGTTTTATGCACATTTTTTCTATTACGTATATTGTATATGTATCGGAAGTAATTTGGTCTAAACCAGTGACAGTGGCAACCAATGACTTACAGATCACACTGCAGAATGCATGACGAGAAAGAGTTCAGGACTAACAGCTTGAGTATTAATGAAACAAAACAGAACAGGAGTTGAAACAGTCCACAAGATCACCATTGCCAGAGGCGGTACTTTATTTCGGTATGTAACCAACCACCCAGGTCGACTCAGCCTTCTACCCTATGTGGGACGGTAAAATGAGTACCAGCCAAAGAGCGGTAATGCTCTGCAACTGGGGAGTAATGGCAGGCATGGTGTAATTTGCAGGTAAAACTGTGTGATCCATGTCTGAGCGCATTAGAGGTAGTTACGATGATGCGCTGTACAAATCGACGTTTACTTTACTTTACTTGACTACATTGTGCATGACCAGTGTGAAGTTAACCCACACACACAGTACTGAATGCATATGGAAAACTGATTGAGTTAAGGTTCTATGTCCAACCCTACACAAAATAGGTCATTTTGGAGACATTATTAGCATATTCCTTTAGAGAAAAAAGGAAATCATATAATTCAATACAGCAATGACAATAAGTAAAAAACATTTTGCATAATCGTAAAGTGACAAAAACAAACATCATATACAGCAATACGTTTAACCTTAGTAAGCGACCCGGCATGAAAAGTCCAGCGATTATTGGCACCTTCATACTGCACACGAATGTCTCCTCGCTCAGTAATACGATGAACTGTGCCAATCTTGCCTATACACTGCATCAACAAAGCCCACTCAGTCAAAACTGGCACGTGCATGGAATGATAGCCAACTACTAGTACACAAATAAATGATCAGATAACATAATACTGGTAGTTAATACACGGTATATAAATCTGTAATCTGATATCAATAATAGCAAAAATAATGACAATATACACACTTCTAGCAACTTAATAACTTCAAAAGCAGCGGTAGCAAAATGCTAGCAGCATCAAGAAAATTCATGTTATATAAAAATGTAACTGAATTTTAATAAAAACATCAAATAAAATGTCAAAAGCCTTTTCAACAACTTTGTAAAAAGATGCATACATACTACACACAATAATGGCCATTTGCCCATATATCAAAATAACAAATTACTACTGAATTTAGTTCTAATTTAACTGGCTTATTTAGTTTAGTTTCCTGCGCTACTTTAGTTTAGGCCAAGTCACCCAAAAGCAAACCTACTGTATTTCTGGGGGGTTGATTACAGGCCAGATGCCTTCCTGTCACCTTATGAACAGTATCGCAGCATGTACAGAACTAAAAGATGACACGGCAGTGCACATTTAAAGCTGTCATTAAAATGATACAACATTGTACATCTTGAACAAACATACAGGTCTTGATAAAAGATCAGTGCATGCACACATACATCTGCCATCTTTGGATGCCATCCGCCATGACCATCCTGCATTGCCTTCAAAACGTCCACATCGAGATCAACTCGGACTCTGTCACCAATTTTGAATTTCAATGGAACAGCAGATGCAGATGCTACTTCAATCCCATCTCCTATTCATCACAATATCCAGATGTTCTACTCAGTGTTGGCTTAACAGTAGAACTATCATATTCCACAACATTGCAGCAATGACTGCATGTATTATGCATTATCATCCCAATACCAGTTAATAATGCAGGCAGATACAACATATGACAATCAGCACAATACAGCAACAGTAAATTTAACACTAAATTTATTTACTTAAATAAAACTTCTTTAATTCAATAACTTTAAAAACAAACTTCTTCAAAAATCCCTTCTGGTATGAATCTAACACAATCTAAATATGAGTACATCTTACATATGTAAGTATGTCTGAGATAAATTTTTCTGCCTTTTGTGTCACTGAGAATTAGAAAAACAAAAAGCTGCTAAGAAGTTACAGTTACAACCTGATGCTATGCTGCAGCAGTGTGGAGTACGAAAAATGTGTGAATTTCCACAAATAACTTGCTATATCTCGAAAACGGTACGAGAAAGCCAGTTCCCACGAAAGACAGGTATTCATATGCACTCTATCAAACGATGACATTGCCAATGACCTTGAGTGACCCTAACCACAAAATCACCCCATTTTTAAATTCTGGGTCTTCCTTCACATCTTTGGTAGGGGTGAAGTTATGGTCTAACTTCTGTAAGCAAGTTGAGCACAGCAAGTACCACACTTGGGATAAGACACATCCCAAAGAGAGCACGGTCAAGGTTGCATTACCCATGTTAAAATATTGGGCCCCATCCTCTCTTTTGAACGTGTGCATTTCAATTTTGATGTACAGATTCATCATGGGGAGTATTAGCTTACACATGATAGATTACCCCAAATGGATTGTGTTCCGGGTCACATAACCTCTTTAAATTTTGGTAACTGACAATATCCTGGAAATCTTAACAAAATCGCAGTTTACTTTTCACTATGACAACCTACACAGTACCCAAACATAAGTATGGGACATCAAGCAACCTTACCAAGCTTTAGCAAGTGATCTCGGTAGTAAAAGCCACCACTTGCATCCTGAACGTATTTGAGATCAATCTTTCCTTTGTGACCAAGCCGATAGACATTGGTGGATCCACTATCCCAGGCAATGTTTGCAACACTCCGACCTGATTCGTTGTCCCAGCCACGTATGTCCAACACTACACCTTGCTTTCCACAACCACCTGTAAGCACATGATATTTGAATGGATAAATCACATCATGCATTTGTTTCGTACACGTAAAAAATGTCACAAAGCCACAAAGTTTCTTGCATAATCAACATACACCAAGACTACTGAAAGATTATAATAATTATAACGAAAACAACTCAAGTAATCAAAAGTACTACTCCTACCATTTTATGGCTATTATACCGAACAACCTGTGTTAGCCAGCATCCCCAGTTAACAACTAAAAGATTTTGTTGGAGCAAAGCTTTTCTGCTGCAAGCCCTTGCTAGCACATATGGATCAGAGAGAAGATGCTAGAGTTCTCAACGGTGTCACTTGCACTATCTGCATACGATCAAGTATTCAAACTGTTGTAGAGAAAACATGACAAAAACCAATTCTTCCTTCAGCAGATAGGTAAGAGACTAGTGATGTGATGATTCTAGTTTTTTTATTAAACAATCGATTTCGATCCATTTTGGGAGGAAAATCGCTGATTCAATTCTATTTTAATCTCGATTTTCCTACCGGCGGCAGACTGCTTTGACTATGCCCAAGTTTACAAACATCCAAGCCCTCCAGGGGCATTCGTTAGATACACCGTCACTGCTGCTCCACATAGCCACCTCAGGTGGGCGATGTCAATCTCGGTGGATAGTAACTATAGCTCACTCTCTCTCTCCTTAAAGTAGGGATGTTAATTCCTTGGAAATTTCATTCCCAAGTCTCGATAGGCCTTTCCTGGGACTCAATCGAGACTTGATTTGGATGCAGAGAAGCCACGATCTCTGTGTCATGATAAGACGCCTGGTAGCTGAAAAGAGCCTCTCCCACTGCACCGAAGTTGCTGGTACGCTGAGAAAGCCGCGGGCAAATACATCCGTCGTCGGATACACTGATGCATTATCGTGCAGCCAATCACAGCCAAACTGTTGTCAACAGGCGCAAACAGGTACTTATGAAAGTACTAACCAACAGCTGCAAGAAATTCACCACCACCGCCCCTTCAGCCAATGGGGTACAAATCGTTTCACAATCCTGTCTGAAAACACTGTTATTCTTTTCATCTGCTAGTGAGGGCCAGTCGACGGCCAGGATCAAAGGCAGTCGGCAGATGACAGTGAGCAAACATTACACAAGACCGTGCAAGTCGTTACTGACACGCTCTGACTTCCGTTAAATGTAGGCCTAAAAGTCGGTGGAGGCCACTGCAGTGCCTGCATTCACACACCATACACAGTCTGGCTAATTTCCATTGTTTCGTTGTCCACACTACCGCAACAGTCATAATCTCTACAGGTAATATATACAGACTGTAAAGTTTTACAGTTATTATCAGCGACTGACTGCTAATCCTTGAACCAACAGACATGGAGTCTGATAGCACTGATGAGGCAGTGCTACAGTGGATCATTCTTGGAACTTAAGTGTCTGGCAGGGTATAGGCGGCTGAGGGAGTATTAAGGGCACGACATCTCCCAGCCTTATATCAGATTACCGAGCGACAATTGTTCACTAATTACCATCCATTCAGGAGCTTGCTTCAAACGCATGTGTAACGCAACGCCGCCACCTGCACGGTATTATGTAATGAGATGTCGCCCATCCCAAATCACCACTAGCGATTGTCGGCCACCTCACCTGAAGACTTTAGCATGGTCATGTTGGCTGTCAGCTAGAAGCTGTGCGTCATTATCGTCGGTCTGTGAAGAAAATTGTGGATTTGGTTACGCAAAATGGCGATTTCCATTCCAATTCAATTTTTTTAATCGCAATTTTGATCTTAAAAATCGTTACAGCACTAAAAGAGACTAACGGGACATAAAAAGAATCATGCAGAAAACATCATGCAGAACAGGACATATAGGTCTACAGTCAAACACTAGCTGAAGATCACTGGAAAAGAAAAGACTGTATCTAGGCCAAGATTATCATGTGCCACTGTTTAGCCAACAAGCTATCCTGCAGTAATGTTGGATACAGACACAACAAATGAGTGATATTTACGAGAGTAGTAAATGCATGATTGACAGCACATCTGATTGCTTTCTGTATAGAAGCAATTTTCAGCATAGAATTAGACTTAATACTTACCATCTTGATCACCCCAGTCCCAGTCAGGACCACGAACCACTCGAGCTCCCACAAAAATTCCTTTTGCTTCTACTTTCACTGTTTTACTTCTTCTGCCAACTTTCACACTGAAACAACAGTCACATAAGAAATAAAAAGTCTAACAACCATTTTATATTTATAATAACATACAATAGACACAAAATATGCACATTTGTCCTGAGTCAAATATAAAGCAATGGTAATTTCAAACCCCTGACCATAAATATTTCTTATATATAAGTTTGCTGTAAATTCTCACAGCAGGTAACAGCTGTGTCCATACAATACACCAGTTAATCATTTGTGCATAAACAGATGAAACTGTGACTTAATAAGCATATTCCAAACCAACATTACATGATAAGACAACATAAATCTTAGTGTATTAGCTAGCCCACATGTATCTGATGCCCTCATTTGGTATGACTCCCATTAGAACTTCACCAAGGAGTGAGGTGATCAACAAAACCGCGAGTCCGCGACAACATCAATGAACACTGCACAGCTAATTCGTGATAAAACTATGCTGGAGAATTAAATACTAATCACAGTATTAGTAGTTAATACTGTAGTTGTCAAACAAACCTCATGAACTCTCACAATGTCTCCACCATGATGGTAACACCATAAACATCGACTTAATAGTAATAATAAAAATAATAAATTAGCCCCATACGGGACTGACGGTCGACTCTTCGCAGCTGACGTTTGTGCCAAGTTCAAAGTCACATGACACAAAAACTAAAACAAATATAAAAAATCCGGCCCAATCAAATTTAGATATTGTGCCCCAGTTTAAGAATCTGTCGTCAGTTACCAGCTCTCTTTGTAAATGGCGGAGGAGATTGCTTTTGAAAATGGCCAGATTTTCAATTTTGAAGGGCTCGTGACCTTGACCTTGGATCGGTCATACTGCATACCGTCGTGCATCGCTCATCGACCTCTACGTAAATGCCAAATTTCATTGAAATCAAAGAAACTTTTTGTGGACAAATGGACATACGTATGCACGCACGCACGCACATACGTACACACGGATGGACGGATGGACAGACAGACGGACAGACAGACATTTAAGACCGGCTCAAAAGAAACGGTCCAGGCAATAGTCTGTGAAGGCAATCTGGGAGGAAAAAGTAGTAATAATAGAAATAGTAACAATAACAGTAATAATAATGATGATGATGATGAAAATAATGATAACAATAATGATATTATTGCTATCATTATTATTACTATGAACAAAGTGAATGCATACTACTCCATGAATGGCCAATAGCCTTGGCACTAACCCAGACTGCATGCTGCATGGTGAGTCGTAGCGTACAAACTGATGGCCGACGTCGTGCTTGTCACTCATGTAGCAGAAATCACAGAGATTCAGCTCTGGACACTGAACACATCTCCACCGTGTGCCCAGAATTCCTTGCACCTTGCATGACTCGCAACTTATGTTCATATGCTTCACGCCTGTGCAATAACAGTGACATCAACAATGGCTGCATTATGTTCTCATGTTACAAAAATGCATTTTATAAGATCAGTGCATCCTTGTGTATGTCAGTATTTGTGCAGCCTGTTGTGTTTACCATGCAAAGTCTAAAATGTATTTTGTGCAAAAATGCAGGCTTGAACTTTGCACACTGTTTTTAACTCACACTGTTCGAGGTGTTGTTTTTTAAGCACTTTTGTAGATCAATATGTTTAATGATGGACCAAATCAATAGTCTTCTTCAGTGTAATTATAACAGCAAACAATCTAGAGGCTGCAGTTATAGTAGTAGCAGCATTGGCACTAATAGTGTCGCCTATAACAAGTCATACTGATGCCATTTGACTCAGACTTCGTCCCTTTGCGCCAGTGTTTCTCAGCTGTCTCTACGCTGTAAAGTCAGAACAGTAAACTCTTTGAAATTTATACAAAGTAAGCATTAATAATAATATGTTTTGATATATTGCACTGTTTGGCTGTGTGAAGCTACCATCCAAAAAACTTTAGGTTTTGCCTCCTGAAAAAAAATGGGATGCTCCCCAAAATAAAACCAGCAGTATGAGTATATAGTATTACTAATGTGACGTCCCACAGCAATTGCTCTGATCATTGTTGGCGTGCCTTTGAGATTAGGGTTCTAGCAAAAAAAAATGAAACTAAAAAAACATAGGCAGTCGAATGGACATGCGCACCCACACCAGCATAGGCCAATGCAGCAAACACGCGTCACTGGCAACCATGTGACCATGGCGGTTTTCATAACCGTGTAATCTTGGCCTTTGACCTTTTGACTTCAAAGTCAATGTATGCCGAGTGACTGCTATAGAGTATATGTGAACCGAGTTTGGTGTTGATAGCTCAAGCAGTTTTCCTGTTAGAGCACAGACAGACAGACACACGAACAAACAGACAGACGCGACTGAACGCCCTACTCATGCCGGGGGCTATGCCAGCGTGGGTAAAGACAGAGGCAGTATCTAATAGATGAGCTGTCTAACTATTACATAACACAGGATTCACAAATAGTTTCTGGTCAGCATGAAACCATAGGTTCTTCGGTGGTCCCTTGCTCCCTGTAATATAAATGGATATTGTCAGGATGATGAAATTGCAGAGATTTTTCGTAAGTTTTTCTGATGCACAATCTGATTCTTATATAAATGCTGATCAGGTTGAGGATTGCATGCAGAGTTTGAAGTACCTTATCTCTGTGGAACAGCATGATACCTTTAATAAATATGATTCACTATTTGATGTGGAGGATACAGAGAAAGGATTGAGTTCCTTAAAATTTAACAAAGATGGTGGCATTGATAGTTTAACAAAAGAAAGCATTTCATATTGTCATCCAGCTGTGTTAGTACATCTAAAATTACTGTTCAATATGATCTGACTACACGGTTGTGTACCTGATGTTTTTGGTAATGGCATAATCACTCCTGTTGTAAAAGATAGATTAGGTGATGTATGTTCAGCCGATAATTATAGACCTATAACACTTAGCCCTGTTGTTTCTAAAATATTCGAGTATTGTGTGTTTTACATAAATATCAACATTTTCTTTACTCAGATGAGTTGCAGTTTGGGTTTAAGAAGAATTCTGGCTGTTCACATGCACTATTTGTTTTATCTCAGGTTGTAGATTATTTTACTGCTCATGGAAGTACTGTGTATATGGCATCTTTAGATGCATCAAAGGCATTTGATCATGTAAACCACATTAAACTATTTAACACATTAATTGATAGAGGTTTACCTACTCATATTATTATAATCTTCATTAACTGGTGTGGTAAACTCTTCTGTATTATGAAGTAACAAAATAGCTTGTCCTGTTTATTCAGCGTAAAAATGGGATAAGACAAGGGGGGATTATTTCCGCATTTCTTTTCAACATCTATGTGGATACCATCATTTCAGCACTTAGATTATCAGACTTTGGATGTCATATAGAAGGTTGTTATGTTGGCTGCATTGCATATGCTGATGATTTAATACTATTATCTGGTTCATTTACACAACTGCAAATGATGCTTCAACTGTGTGAAAATGAAGCATAGAACATGGATTTAATTTTCAACTGTAAAAAAATCCTGTTTGTTTAAAGTTAGTGTTAGTTTTAACAAAGATGTTAATAATTTACATTTAAATGGAGGTGATGTTTGCTGGTAGATAAGCTTAATATCCTGGCATTTAAACTGTTAAAGACAGAATCTTTAAGACAGATAAATCTTGGGTTATTCGTAAATTCAATGCTGCTACAAATGCTATAGCTTGCCATACAAAGAATGTACAAGAAGAACTATCTAGATTATATGTTTGAGGCTTTTAACCTTACCTATCTTGTCATATGAATGTGATGGTATATTTATTTCTCATTCTACCTTGCAAAAAAATAAATGTTTGTTGGAATAATGTGTATAGGAAAGTTTTCAAAATGAAAATGTGGGAATCAGTCAAATGTCTTCAATTTTTCTGTAGTAGGCTAGATTTTGTGCATAATGTGTTAGATCATAAACTTAAATTTCAGAATGGCTTTGTTTAGTCATGAAGGAATGATTTCGATGTGTTCAATACAATGCTAAATTTAGAAAAATTATGTAAAGATTGCAATGTTGTGGTTGATAGTGACTGTTTACGACATTTACCCTACTTTCCAGTCATTATGTAGTATGTAGTCTGTCTGTCCTGTATGTCTTTCTATTTGTATTGTATTTCTACCTTTTGTGGTGAATAAACAACATACAATAGTTGCCTGTTCAACTATGGGTGACCATAACAAACTGCAAACTGCGATAGCATATAAATACAGAAATGGCAATAACAGGAACAAGTCAAGGACACTCTGGGAGAAGGTCACCACCCAGGGTTAGGGTTAAGTTATGGTTACGGTGACTGATAGATCAGTATCACACTGGTGTGTGAACTTCTCCCGAAGCGCCCAACTCCAGTAGCACTTTAAAGTATTAGCAATAACACAGAACAATATTTACCAGTAGGAGCTTGATCATAGACCCTCAGGTCATAGAATCCCTGATAGCCAACACGGTAATTGGTCCGAAAGCCACTATCCCACTGCACCACAACAGTCTTATCTGGTGTATTGCTTTTACTCGACTTTCCAATTTCAACCACAGTACCGACATGACCCTCTCCGCCATCCTGGTTCTGCCATTTCCAGTTAGGACCCCTGACAACTCGCAGTCCGAGTTCCATTAAATGCTGCTTCAACTGGAGACAGGTTCCGAGTTCATAATATTAACAGTTCACGATACAGCATCCGAGTACATTCCGATTCTCAGTTAACAGACGTCTGTGTCTAAAATCAACAATACACAACAAGGGTGTGTCTACATGTCGGGAACCAGACATATTCCTCTCAATCGTAGCCCTCCACGTTGTGAAGTCATAACATCCTATCCATGACCGATGGTTGTCCCTCACACACAGCCTATGCAGGCGGGCTGGAATTATTCGCAGTTGCCGCCTCGGTTACTTCAAAACCGTAGGTCTATGGCGCGTATTGAGAAGAATTTTTTTCACTTCGCGCTGTATCCGGATGATATTGGCTGTGCACTTGTCTTCTGATGAGGTCGCACTGATACCGGAAGAAGAAGATTCAGAAACAGCAAGTCAGCAGTGTAAGCTCTGACAATCAGAAGACTAAAACGTGTTTTATTCGTCAGCACTGACTGACTAAGCGTTGTTCCATGCGCTTATAGTCAACGCAGACCAAAATTGGAAGCGAAGACTAAAGACCTCTGACACTGCTTAGTGGGCGTTTCCCAACTATTCATTCATTCATGAATCAGGCAACTAGGCCCACAAGAAACAAGAACAGTGGCAGTGTGGGAAGCTTTCAGTTTGCCTAGGCATTTGCGAGTTATGCACGGACATGCAGCAGTTTAGTACTAGAGTGCATGCAAATTCAACTGGTAACAATCTCAAAATTTAAGCTTGTCCTGAAAGTAAAGCAGCTGCTCACGCATTCGGCTGTAAGTACAGATTCAAGCACGATAATACAATGGTTGATTACAAATGAACTTGTACTTGTACCCAGGTCAAGTCGTACCGCGGTCAAGTCGTACCCGTGCATTACGTAGTCAAACTGATCTGATGGTAAAAGCTATTTAAATCGCTAGTAAGACCATATGTGGAATAGCCTGTTGCACTGCAGCTTGGTCACTGCATTAAAAAAAGAAATCATTTTTAAAAACATTAAGATGCTACCTAAATTTAAAGGCACGAATTATAAAGAAGTACTGAAACGAGCTGACTTGCATGACGGGGTACGAGTTGACCTGGTGCGAGTTGACCTGAATACGACTTGACCAGACACACAATGGTTGATACAGAAATATATATCGGACTCGGAGTGCGATTGTGATCGACATGATGAGCCTAATCATACTGGAATACAATCATGTCCCACATCCCCTCCGTTCACTTAACTAAAAAGACAACCACACTGTCACAGTAAACCGATGGGTGTTGGGGTGTGGCACAGGCGTTGCAGTAAGCGCTGACAAATAACTAATTACCCGACGTGGAGTGACTTAACTTGCACGTCGGGTTTCAGACACTTGGACACCTCTAAAAGGGGACGCACAAGTTACAACACGATAGCGATTTTAAAACAATTCCAACTTTTTATTTATAATTTATATCAAATTTTCAATGTATAAATTGGAGCATTGCCTCAAAACGTTATGAATATATGAAATATATACGAACAAAAAAGAACAGCTGCATGATCCGTTGTATTGCTGATTAAACCTCTTTTTCTTTATGGGGAATTCCAGTATACACGAGGGATTCCCGCATGATGAATCGGCTGGAGAACGTTGTTGGGCAATTGTATGTTGCGTGTGGTATTAAAGCAAACTTAACGCAATAATATACAGTTACAGCATGGGAGATAAAGACTTGGGATTTAGGATAAATGTACGTAAACAGTTGTCTTCTGTTGATGCCATTTTGACGTTATGGGTTTTTCTTAAAAAATTGAACGATGCTATACACACGGCCGGCCGTGTGTAAAGGCAAAATGCAATCAACTTGCACACGGCCAGCCGACAGATGGCGACACTTGACGTCGCAAAACTCTTACTGCTAACAAATCCAACTAAACTGACCCTAACCGTAACACTAACCCTAATCCAATCCAATCCAATGTGATGTTACGGGCGCAGGAATCTGCCCGCATCTCAAATAACATAACATTAAGCACAAACACGTAGACCTCCGGTTCCTTTTTGATCTGATTTATAGTCATAAACAACATCTTGATTAGTCCAATATTTATCCAGACGATTCTTAAATGCATTAAGAGAGTCATCCTCCACCTTGTTTATTTATTATTGAATCGTACACAAGGTACAAGAAAGAACAAACATACTGTCACATACGCTTAATAAAGGCACCATTTCGCTATTTTCTGTGAATCTTCACAGAAAATATAACTGACTGTCACATACAACTAATGCAGCAATGACGGCTTATATGTAGGCTAGCCTGTGCCTATTATTAAGATGTTCAACTTTATCTGCTTCTCAGATTTGCTCACAGACAGACGAGGCATAGCAAAGATACTATAGCGCCATAGTGTCTTTGGTACTAGGCTAACCTATGCCGTGGATGGTGTGGTGTCAATATTGCTACTGCGATGTGAATTTTAGGATTACAATTTAAAGCCTGAAGATTAAAATTAGGAGGCAAATGATGAAATAAAAGGTAAAAATGTATGATTAAATTACAGTATATTATATTAAAGTATATATAAGGATCCAGAGGCCCAATTTACAAACGATCTTATGACGATATTTAAGACATATCTTAAGAGAAAATCTTATGATAAATTCACAAAACACTTGCGACATATCTTATGACAAAATCTTACGATCACCTATCAGTTGTCTTAAAGACATTGATGATATTTTATACAGATAACTGTTATATAGTTTACAGAGGAAACCATCAAACCCTCTTACTTGCCTGGGATTAACTCCCTGTTTATCATGTGCATAGGAATTATTAGAAATAATTATTTGGTAGGCGGACGTGCCTGGGCTGAAGCACGAACCCCGGCCACTGAGCGCGTCACACTCTACTGCACATGGTGGCCGAGGGCCACATGGGCAGGTAACAAAGTGGGTCATTTTATACACTAATGATAGTCAGTGCCTGTGGAGTGTGATTTGAAGGTGACATACCCTATTGATTCTAGTCTAACAGCCAGGATTACTCCTTCTAGAAAAACACCATCAACACCAATGTATCCATCTGCTATTCACACTGCTGAAGTCAATAACTTTTTGTGGTAAGATATTCCATCTAAGAAATACATGACTGGAGAATAAGTAATAGCACAAGTCCTGGTGATGTCTGACTTTTCAGATTTTATTGCTTGATGCGCAGTCAGCTTTTGAGTCAATTGTAGCAGAGGTAAATTGCCAGAGGTAAAATTTATTGCCAGGTATTCATGTGCAGTCTTTTTGCAACAGTGAAGCAATATTGTGGTGTGATATTGCTCATGATCGAGTTGGCAGCTTCACAGGAAGAAGATAAACAACATCTAGACAAAACTTGATGTGTTTTGTGGCATATGCTGATCACACAGAAGTGGATTACTGTAGTTGAGAAGTGTTAAGGACTGCAACTAGTATATTGGCCAATTGTGATCAGTAATTGGTTGTTTACAGATGAAGCCTCTTGTGGATCATCTGTCATGTCCGGTATGTATGGGCCGACTGCAGCATACACACATGACAGCATGTGGTCATCGTTACTGTGAAAGTTGCATTCGTGAATGCATCGACAGACTGCGGCGCTGTCCATGTTGTAACACTGCTTTACGTCATGATCAGCTAATCAAAGATGCTCAGTTTGATACACTTATAGGTAAAATTGATGTGATTATGTAAGTGATAGTGATTGATGTTAGAATTGATAAAATAGCTTATGACATCTTTTGTGATATTGCATTCTTCTTCTGTGAGTTGTCACTTTGAGTTGGATGACAGTTATGTTATATTGTCTACCTACCTATTTACCTCTATTTTTAATGGCTAGTTTAGGTGATCCTGGGTTAGTCAGATCCCCTCAGTTTTCTTGCTTCAGTTGTTCCAGTTCCAGAGACCGCCATTGATAGCTGTAATGCGCGCATTACATAATGCGCACATTATGGCTGCAGTGAGAATGCTACTTTCGAAGGATGCGTCAGTGTTTGCCGTCCGCATCCGCAGTTACACGTAAGGTTGCATCTGCGCAGACGTGTGAAATACGAAAAGCTTGTGGATGCATCCACCGTATTTGACCGCGATGGTGGATGCGTCCACATCCGCAGTCCACACAGCTGGTGATTCATTACTCCCTAGGGCCTGTACACCCCTACAGCTGTAATAGCACAACGGAAATGTGCATTAAAACTGCGATTAATGTCCGATTAAAATAATTAATCGCATGATTAACACAATTTAAAAAATCGCTTAACAGCCCTATCTCTGTAGCGTGTTGCATTATTTCTTTACTGAATATTCTGTTCCTTCTTTTTTCGTCTGCTTGACTGTAGTGAGCGAGCAGCTGTTGTTGAGACAGCAAGAAGTTGTCTTTATAGTCTATATTTCAGACCGGAGTCACCGTGGCCCACTATTTTAGTCATTGGACTCAAACCTGCAGTGTCAGATTTACAAATATAGGATCCTGTTCAATACAAATGTTGGTCCAGGGTCCTGGCCATTATTTTTTTCTGCTTCACTTGCCACTGTTTAGTGATGCCCTTTTGTGGGTGTCATGATGGACAATGATACAGGCAAAATGTCCACAAGACCAAAAACAAATTGCTTTTCATAATGCGGGGAACCCCAAATTTGTGGTTCCGTGTTCTGCCAAACAGTCTGAACACTGCTAAATTTGGCCCTGTAAACCTGGCAGACCATTTTCTGCTGTTACTAGTGAATCATTTATGGCTTAAGGAGGGCCATTCAGCCAAAATTGCTTGCATGCACTTGAAAACTATACCTATATGAAAACTATACTATATGTGGGTAGTTGATAGCATCTTGATGCCATTATTGATATCACAAATGACTCATGAAAAACAGCAGAAACTTACAGTTTATGCGCTGCTAATGTTCACAGGTTTGTGTCTGAATGCATGCGCTGAGCAATGGCCTGACTGTATATTATGATGAATGCAGGTGGCGGCGGCGTGGCATAGTGGTAGCATCGTTGGTCTATAGATCAACGAGGTTAACCTACGCTGAGCCCAGTTAGTACTGGGATGGGTGACCATGTCCGGGTTCAACTCCCGGGTGCGGCACTTTATTTCAGTATGTAACCAACCACCCAGGTCGACTCAGCCTTCTACCCTTCGTGGGACGGTAAAATGAGTACCAGCCAAAGGGCGGTGATACTTATGCAGCTGGGGAGTAAAGACATACTGTAATAAAGTGCCGCACCCGGGAGTCGAACCCGGACATGGTCACCCATCCCAGTACTAACTGGGCTCAGCGTACGTTAACCTACCTATATCAATTAACCTACGCTGAGCCCAGTTAGTACTGGGATGGGTGACCATGTCCGGGTTCGACTCCCGGGTGTGGCACTTTATTTCAGTATGTAACCAACCACCCAGGTCAACTCAGCCTTCTACCCTCCGTGGGACGGTAAAATGAGTACCAGCCAAAGGGCGGTGATGCTCTGCGGCTGGGGAGTAAAGACAGGCATGGTGTAATTTGCAGGTAAAACTGTGTGATCCATGTCTGAGCGCATTAGAGGTAGTTACGACGATGCGCTATACAAATCGACGTATACTTTACTTTACTTTACCTGCTTGCAGCTGCTGTCACTCTGAGTTTGAAAGTTTCTGAGTTTGACTGATTTACACCAAAACATCTTAGTTATCAGCAGTTGATGTTGACTTTTTAAGTTAAGTGAATTTGTGTTGTGTCGTACTTTAGCAGTACTGGTATGTATTTTTGTTTTAGATGCCATAAAGCAGGAAGAGGCTGCAGCAGAGAAGAGATACTTTGATGGATTGATACATGATGGTATACAGTGCAGTAGCTATATAGTACATTAGACTACTTCAGTCTGTGTTGCAATGCACTGTGCTTGGTTACTGATAGGTACTTTACCCTCTCCCTCTGTCCACCATAGGGTTGTGAACTGTGAAGTATTGCAGTTAGCATGTCTGTGTGTCTGTCTCTCTGTTTGTCTGTCTGCTCACATATCTCATAAAGCACATGTACAACTTCACAAAATGTTGTGTACATGTCAGCTGTGGCATTCTGTCATGCAGACCCAAAACATTTTGTGTCCTCATTAGCACCATTCCTCTATATTTTGCTTGGACGTCCCCTATGTCTAGTTCTGTACTTCCATTTTTGTGCAATGTTTGATCCAGTGAGTGTCATCTTCATGTTCCGCATGTCCAAGCCATTTCACATTACTGTTCTTCACCAGTCTGACTCATTACAGTCTAGACCGTTCTCTGAGCTTCGCACTTTTCTTTGTTTCCGTCAAAGTAAACCTAGATGTACATCTGAGAATTAAGTTTTAAGGGGTGCTTTATACATGTAATGAATGATTTGATTTGATTGTTTGAGTTCTGTCTCGTGCTTTATTTTCATCAAGTGGGTCAAACAACTCAGACACATGCAATGTAATTGGATGGACGTGCTTTGCCTTACAGTTCTGTTAGTATAGGCAAAACGTTTTAAGTTATCTCTGATTTTTCAGTTGCTGCTGAATCACGTTCTCTTTATGCATCCATTATGTAGCGAAATAACAAAGCTTAGGTACATTTCTGGCAGTAATCAGTTACCAAGAAATGTCCACTTTGTCATTGTTAGCCATGTCTGTTCTACAGCACTTGCAGACAACTGATGATCCTGCCATATACAGTCTTCCTTCATGCCATTGCAGTACATGACTCGGCTATAAACCTGGCAGCTCGTGCACAAAATTTATTTATTACCATCTGTTCTTCCTTCCAGCTCTACAAGGCTGTTAAACAGGCTGAAAGGAATTTACACCGGACTGTCGTGGCTCAATGTCTTCTAGGCATAGTTGCCCGTAGCAGCGAGGCTAAGTTGTTGCTAACTGCTTTACTCTTTACATTATGGCAAAATGACGTAGTAAATTATAGCATACTGATGTCTCTGTTTGCTTGCATTTGCAGCAGCTCAGAGTACAGTCAACTCTTCAGAAGCATCAGGCAAATCTAATGTTCAGAAGTTACTGTCTCCTGTTGAAGAAGTTTTGAAAGGTTTATTTTGTTTTATGCTCAATCCTGCAACACTGCTTTGTTTACATGTCATTTACAAAATGACTGACGTGTCTGCAAATTTATGTTCAGTTAACTGACTTTGATTATATCTATTGTTGTTGCTTTGTTCTTCTTGATATTATTATTTTGCTGCATCACATTCATTACATTGATGTGACCTGTTGCTACAGGTGTCACACATAACATGGTCTGTATTGGTCTCACAGATGTGCCTTGCAACAATGGCTGAACTAATCGAGATGGCTGACTCATATGGATCCAAGGAACCATTTATTAATTAGATATGTATATCAAGATTGTCAAGATTGGACTGATCTATTCGCCATTGCGAGATGGCGAAAAGACCCCTAAATTATGTTAGATACTTGTTATTATTATTATCATTGTTATTATTATTATTGTTATAAGTATATTGACACTTAACGTCAGAAACTTTGCAGGGGCAATTTACAGAGTAACAGAGTATTTGGCTACACTCATACGTGAAGTCGATAGCAAGTAGGCCATTAACTCATCCATTAACTTGACTTCAGTACCTGGTAGACTCACCACCTTACCGTCTCAGCCATGACTGCTTTTTCATTTTTTATTACTACTTCATCATCATAGTGGTTGTCAACAGGACTTGCTTGTTTTATTAGGTCACTTGAAGCGAAGCTTGGCAGCACATGACAACTTGCTGCAAGTGAGTAATGTATTTGTTGCATTGGTGGCTGATTGACTTATTTCTGTACTATGGGTTGCTGTGTCTTGTTTCCTTGAGTGCAGGACTCTTCAGGACCCAGGCCCATTCTGAATTAACTCCAGGGTGTTGCCTGTTGAACAAAAGCTGACAGTGATGTTGCTGTGTTGTGAGATCTTCACTTCCTTCTGAGGCGGCCATGGTTGAGGTTAATATATCGCTGGCCTTCCTTCACTGGGTAGAGATGGCTCTCCACCTTGACCTTTTGTCTCTGATATAGCCATATTTGTGCTGAAAGGGGACGTTAAACTCGAACTAACTAACTTCTTCTGGTTGACATTTTTTACATGTAGAGTATCTGTACTGTACAAACTATGAGAAATTGCGGCCGCAGTTGAGTTAAAGTTTTACGTCCCACTGTACACAAAATGGGTCATTTCGGAGATATGTATGGACGTATTGTTCATGTAAATACATGTATAACATTAAACACCATGCAGAGTGAATAGCAGTCTTAAGATGTTTGTTAGCAACACTGGCAGAGTTTGCACTTTTCGCATTATAGTGATTTGAAAATGGATTGTCAACGAAATTTTCTTGAAACATGAAGTTTAAGAGGACAGTGAAAGTACTGGAGTGCAAAGCTGATGTGCATGACATGTGGCAGGAACTGCAGAGAGATGTACACAAGCAACAAATGCTGATTGACGAGGAGCTCAGACAGTCCATAGACTGTATCAAGGCCAATGCAGCCACTGGTGCTGGTAATATAATACATCTATCCGTGTCTGTTTTAAATAGTCGTCGTCCACGTTGACCTGGACTAGCTGGTTTCTCCTCAGTGTCTTATCCACTCGTTCCTTTCGGCATAAATAGCACGGTTTTTTTACGGATCAAAAGTCATTCCTGTCGTGCATCCAAGAAGTTGATGCAATGACGGAAACACGAAGCACTGATGCCAACCCCGGGAAACCCCACAGGCCTCATTCTTTCTTTGCATCAGTAAGACTTCCAAGAGAAGAGACGTGGGGTTCTTTATGCTAGCTCTCCATTCAGATAGAATTTTGTCTTATGTAGCCTGTTAGTATTAGATGTAGAATTGAAGATCTTGGCTAACTGTAAGCAGTTGGAAAAATGTGATGGTTGAGATAAATCACAGATGATGAAATTGGTGTATTTGTCATTTGTTTCTGAGATTATTATAACCTGCAGTTGTGCGGGACAGTTATTATTAGTATTATTGATGCAGGCTATTGCTAGAGACAGAGTAGTGTGGTCAGTCTGTGTGTATGTCTGTGTCATGTTGGTCACGTTCGCGAGACCTGTAAGTAAGTAAGTATATGGTTTATATAGCGTCAAGGTCTTTAGAAGAATTAGGGTGCATTGACGAAGATATTCTAGGCAAGATGGGCAGCTGAAAGGGGATGCGCTGACTGAAAATAAAATGTCTTTAGATAGCGTCTGAGAGCAGAAAACCGAAAAGCACGAAATCCACATGTTAATTTGTGGCGGGGACTAAAAGGTGATGAGAACTGGATGAGCGCAGATACCTCATAGGTTCATGATGTTGCAAGAGATCAGAAAGATATGGCAGGCGACCAGTGTGCAAAGACAGCTGAACTGATTGAGATGCCATTTGGGGGCTGACTTGGGTGGATTCATGGAAGCATGTATTACATGGGGTCTAAATACCCTATGGGGAAGGGGCAATTTTTGGGAGTTATCTACCCAATTGAAAAGCATTTAGAGTCTTTGCTGCTGTGTATAAAAATGGCTGAACCGATCAAGATGTCGTTTCATGGGCTGACTTGTGGGCCCAAGAACCATGTATAAGATGGAGGTCAAGGTCAGACGAATCCATTTGCCACTGCGAGGATAACAAGTCAGCAATTTTTGCACATGGGTAAGCCCTGCAAAAATGTCTTGTAGTGCATCTATTACAAAATGGACATAAATGAATTACAGTAGTCCATGGAGAAATCAGACGTTATTGCATGCGCAAAGTTAACATTAAAGAAATAAATTAGCCCCCTATGGGACTGACGGTCGATTCTTCACAACTGACGTTTCTGCCAAGTTCAAAGTCACGTGACACAAAAACTAGAAAAAATGTCAAAAGTCCAGCCCGATCAAATTTAGATATTGTGCCCTAGTGTAAGAATCAGTGGTCAGTTGCCAGCTTCCATTGTAAATGGTGGAGGAGATAGCTTTTGAAAATGGCTGGATTTCCAACTTTGAAGGGCTCATGACCTTGACCTTGACCTTGGATCGGGTCATACTGCATATCGTCGTTCGTCACTTGACCTCTACCTACATGCCAAATTTCGTTGAAATCGAAGAAACTTTCAGGACGGACAGACGTACATACGTATGCACGGACGGAAGGACGAACATTTGAGACCAGCTTTATTAGGTCAACTGTGTCGATGAGTGGACCTAACTAGATGGCTGTATTGTGTGGAATGTCCACAATACAGTAGTCTGTATGGGGATGAAATTGGTGTATTTGTCATTTGTTTGTGAGATTATAACCTGCAGTTGTGCGGGACAGTTATTATTAGTATTATTGATGCAGGCTATTGCTAGAGACAGAGTAGTGTGGTCAGTCTGTGTGTATGTCTGTGTCATGTTGGTCACGTTCACGACACCTGTAAGTAAGTAAGTACATGGCTTATACTTATATATATATATAAAAAACTAACTTAATTAATGCTTGTGCAGTTCAGTGACCCAGTTTCCCATTAATTTTGTTGAATAACCTGGGCGTGGCCTGATGACATCATTAGGCCACGCCCACTTAGACCATCAGCGTTATGATGTGGCGTGTCATGAACCGGCATCAGACATCAGAGAGGAGGGGAGGTTTCTTGTACAGAGTGTACAGGCCAGGGGAATGAATTTGAATTGATTTCAGTGGTAAAAATGGACACTAGGCATCCACAGAGGGTTATTTTAGTAGTGAATTTCTGGCGATCTGTAATCAGTGTGGAGTTATCATGGCCTGAAGTCACAAGGCATTAAAAAATTTGAGAAATTTTGCTGGTTTAGAAAAAGACCCCTTACGATATAATTTTCAAAATACTGTTCCAAAAGTTTATATTGCCTTACTGATCGATGTGTTGTGTTCAAATTTCATGAAATTTGGTCTATGAGAAATTGGTGAAATCGTGCATTGTTTACCCGACAAAAAAACGAAATTTCGCCTAGCTCTTCATCTGTCGCTACTGTGTGGTTCGTGCTCAAAATACGCCAGGGCCAGCCCCCAACAATGTACTCAGAGTGATCCAGATTTCACCAAAATCGGTTCACTTTTGACGGAGTTATAGCCGAATGCGTGAACACCGCCAAAACATGCTGTAAGTAAATCCAGTATTCAGCTGAAGCCTAGTTTCGAGCAGAATCATAAATGCTACAGCTAACAAAAACTGGAAAGGCTTGCTTAATGATAGCTAATAGCCAGTTTCACAGTAGTTGCAAACTTGAGATATCTAGGGTTTAATGTACCAATTTTTGCCTAGAAATTTCAAAGACAAAATTATACGTTATTATTGTCACTTGATAACTGATGCATGTTACGACTTGTCTTTTCTAGCATTACGTAATATTTTGCTTTGATATTAGTTAGTGAACTGGTAAATTGCATAAATGGCCTGTTATTATGCAGATATAGATCAGAGCATAGAGGATGCCCAAAATGAAGCACAAAAGCAGAAGAAAGCACTTGAAGAAGAGCTGAACCGATGTTGTGAACTTGTAGCAGAAGCATATGACAGGTACTTACAGGACGCTTAGTGATTATTGATTAGTTAGTTAGTTAGTGAGGATATTTATAAGGTGCAGATATGGCCAGCACACAATTGCAGTGCACCGTGGTCAACTGAGTGGCAAATAGAAATGTTCTTAGTAGTGACCTAAACTGTTTATAGCTAAAAAATTTTGCATGGACAGTGATAGACAATTTAACGTATGTTGCCAAAAACTGCTGTGTGTATGTGGAATGATGGGTGTCTGTTGCTGAGAAACTGTACAGTGTTCCGTGTCATTTGTTTGTGACGGTGACTAATGATTGGCTGTGATATTGATGTGATAGTTGTCCATGTCTGCGTCAATGATGGTCAAGTGCCACGAGTCAAGTCATGCAGTCAATGTGGTCAAGCTGGCATTCTCTACACTGTATTATAAAGAGATTATTGTCACTGTAAAAACGGGTCCTGGGGCTGTAAGTAAGTGGGTAGGTGTCTAAGTAAGTACGTAAGTGACAGATTTATGAATTAATGAAACCAGAATAGGCCTTTTCCATTTTCAGGCCAGAGGTCACAGGAGGCAACCAAACCTGGTTTTAGTTTTTTAGGTTCATTTTATGTTGTAGTATATTTTGTTACAGATGCATGTTTGCTTTGTTATCTATCCTGGCGAAAACAAGGGAATATGTTTTCTCATGCGTTGGTTTGTGTGCGTGTGTCTGTGTGTCTGTCTGTGACCACGGTAACTAAAAAGATTGTGGACGGATTTGTACCAAATTTTATGGCAAGGTTCCTAGGGGAAAAGGGAAGACCAAGTTCATGTTTCGTTACGATCGTTAGAGGAATGTGGAAGTAACAGTCAAAAAACTCCGTAAACCGGCAATTGTTTACATTTTATAGTTCTTCGAACGATCATACCTGAGACACTGAATCATACCTTAACTGAACTGAACTTGAACTGGAGTTGCAAAAATTTAGTAGGTGTGGCAAGTGTTGCCAAGTGTTAGCGACAAACTTTTGTGGGGAGTTGTACTCTGTCAGAGTACTTTCCATCTAGCAGTGTTTGTTTTAGTTTTTCAGTACTTAGCCAAGTGACTGGCTGGGAAGAACGTCTCCGAAACGACATAATGTTGTGTCTGGTGGGACGTAAAACCTTAACTCAATTAATCTCTCAGTTACCTTACCCGAAACTGTGGATATTTGCCATTTTTGGCTGTTTCATCACACTTGTCTGGCATTGTCTGCAGTGTGACCATGGAAGCATGTTGCATAACACTTCATTTGTTACAGATGACAGTCTCTGATTGTGTGAGAGATGAATGATGCTGTTTCAACCCACTCCTGATGTTGTATTCAGGCTTCGTGTGGTGTAGGTTATAACTAGATAGTGTAGAGTAACTATAGACTTGCATATATATATAATGTCATATATAGAAAAATATTATATTTTTTGCATCTGTGAATTTCTTTTGAGCGTTTCACAGATGTGAGCCTTATTTCTGAGCACTTTCTAGTACATGTCATGTTTTTTATACTGCAGATTGATCCTTTCAAATTTGTCTCTGTTATTTATGCTGCAGATATCTGAATGAGCACGTGCCTGAGTTGGCAGTTTTACCTGTGACTGTGACACTGAGTCTGCTCAACAAAGGCATACAAATACCTGATGTGCACTTGAAACCACAAGATAGGTATGCCATTCATGTCACTGAAGGTACTGTTGCGGTGCTGAAGAGAGCAAGTGACATTTATGTCTAGCGTGGCACAGTGGTAGAATGTCGGTCTATGGCAGGCGAACTTTCCTTGTCCTGCGCTCGACCTGTAGCTGACGGATGACCACTTATGTGGGTAAACCGTCCGCTATGGGTCAGGCCAACTCAGCCTTTCATCCCTTCGGGGTCGATAGATGAGTAGTAAGCTGCAATTAGATGTCTGCTACCTCAAGTTAGGGGTGGCGCCATCTGGTGAACGCATACGAAGGAAAGGCAGGCATGGTATAATTTGCAGGTAAAACTGTGTGATTCATGTCTGAGCTCTTTGAGACTATGCATAGTATAAATGGAGCTATATACCTTTCCTTTCAGTGACGTCGCTAGATATTATTGAATACGTCTTCCAAACAAGTGATGTTTCTGGTTCCGTTTTACTGTCCGTTTGTAAAACGGTACCGGCCTTGCTATTCCAAAGGGCCGCTATTCCGAAGGTCCCAAAGAGTTGGGGTTAGTAGAGATTGGTAGGGTTTAGGGTTAGGGACCAGACTGTTGGAATAGCGGACCTTCGGAATAGCGGACTGGAATCCTGTAAAACATAGGTCCTCTTCTGGAACATTTGGAGGAAGAAAACCCATGGAAAACAGCCATCAAAATGAAGAGGATGAGGAGGAGGAGGAAGTGTAATACTGATGGCGGTGTTGGTAGTAGTAGCGGCGGCAGTGATGGTTTAATGTCCATCTTTTTGTCTATTAGTAGCACTACTCAGCAAGGTGTGGATGAATTTTCAGGAAATTTTTGGGCGGGTTACCTGGGTAGGTCTAGTATCAATGAATAATCACGTTGATTTTATGGGTGATGTGAATACTGGTGTTGAAGAGCCAGGAGTATGGTGATGATGAAGAAAGGACGACGCCAGGCCACTGTGATAGCTGTGGTGCTTTGTATTTCCTTTGTGCTTTGACACTGTCGGTTGGGTGACAGGAACGGCATCTGGCCTGTAAAAAAACCCACGTCACTTATCCCGAAAGGTTCTGTCTCCGAACAAGTGGAGGAAGGAAGCAAAGTGGAACTGGATAACCCAGGTTCACTTGTAAATAAATGGTAGTGGTGGTGGTGGTGGTGGCGGCGGCGGCGGCTGCGGCTGTGGTGGTGGTGGTATTGGGTGATGTGTATGTGTGTGTACGTGTGTGTGTGTAATGTGTATATATATTTGTGCATTTTTGTAATCCATATCTAGTGGTCATATTTGTAGGCCACACACTAAGAATTTTTAGTCCAGATCGTCCGCATGCAGTGCATAAATGTAGCCTATTGCTACCGATGTCACACTTAGCATGGTCTGTGTGTTTGTCTGTATGTTGGGCACATGGATGAGCTATGCAAAATGGTTGAACCAGTCGATATGCCATTTGGGGGATGGCTGATATGGGTCCAAGTAACCATGTACTAGATAGGTTCAGGTTCCCCATGGGAAGTGCACTTTTGAGGGGGACACGCGCTGGCCCGTTGTAACGTACCTACTGCAGGCAAATGTGCCTGCCTGTCGCACTTGGCGGAGGAATGCATTCAGCGCTCCATTGAGTGACAAGACAGTGACAGTGGACACTTGTTTCATGTTAATTTAACGTTGGTCAGCCTTATGCGTCTTGGTATGTCTAGCATTGAAGATATCAAGCGTATTCTGACGGAAGAAATGTCACGACATGGAGACACTTTGTTGACATTCGGAGATGACGTTCAGTTTCTGTATTTCAGGCATGTGTCTTGAATTGTTCTTTTTTTCAAAATGCATATTAGAATAATTTATACCAGTAACAAACATTTTTCTTTCAGATTTATCACAGAAGGTATTATACTGTAATGACTAATGAAGCTACATTTTTCTGATATATTGATGGCTGTCATTGAAAGTTATCTCGAGAATTCTGATTGTTATTGAAGTTTATGATTACAGTGCTTTTGCTGTCAGTATTTTGACATTGGATGGTGCAACGGGTAGAGCGTTGGACTTGCGATCAACAGGTTGTGGGTTCAAATGCTACTCGGGGCAAAGCTGCGTAACAACCTTGTGCAAGTTGTTCACACCTATGTGCCTCTGTCACCAAGCAGTATAACTTGGTACTGGCCAAGGGGCGGTGATGCTCTGCGGCTGGGAAGGTAACCACAGGCCTGGCGGAAAGTAATGGCAGCCTACGGACGGGTGGATGACTTATAGTCACCTGCGGACTGACTGCCTGTACACCAGGATCAGCTATGGGGCCATTGCTCAGTAACGAGTATGGGAAGCCTTTATCTTTACCTTTATTTTGACATTATCAGTTGAGCGTTGCCAAGGCATCTAGCCTGTAAATATACCAGTCTAGCATTCTACAAAGATTCCTTGAAACTCTGTATAATGGAAGTTATCCAGATGACCATGGAAAACAGTTGTTAGTTATCTCCTCCACATGATGGAGGGCGTAATGTTTTCCATGTGGTTTTTTCTGTTCGTTAGCAGAATAACTGGAAAACCTGTGGATTGATTTCCTTGAAATTTGGGTATTAGGTACAGTATGACCAGGGAAGAGTTGATAAAATTTTGGAAGTGATAGGTTAGGGTTATGCCCTACTTTACTTACATGCAGGCACCTGATACTCACTGTAACAACACTGTGCCAATTTCATTGTAGCATGGCAGAGGTCTGCACTTCAGTGAGTGTGTCTAGCTCGTTCTTTTTTGATTGCAGTCCTTTTGTGAAGAAGTCATTGTATGAAATGACACGGATGGCAAGTAACATGGTCGATCATCAAGCATCATGTCCTGGTGTTGTTGTATTGCCATCTGCCTGTCTTCCAGTCATGCAGTTTGCCATCGTAAGTATCTGTTATTTATGTATTCAGTATAATTTATTGTAAATTTTTAAAAACTAATGTGCAGAAATCTATTTAGTACGTGCAGTCTGTAAGTTGTGCTTTGACATGCAGACTGTTTCTTAACGTTATTGGGTGTGAAAAGTTGTGACTAATTGTGATGATGAGTAAGTTCTGAGTTGCCTGCGAGGAAGTAGATGTAGTATTTGTTTTGCTTCCAAAGGGTCTGTAAAACAGTCGACCATGTACAACACTGAATCTGTAACACAACATCACTGCAATGCCGGACCTACCATTACTGTCGCAGTTGCAGAGCATCATCACCGTTTGAATGATTCAGTATTAGACTGCTTGGTGACAGAGGCACGTGCATGTAAAATGATTTGCCAAGATTCATTATTGATAGTCATACAGTTGGAATTTTAACCCGCAGGCTGTCTGACACAGTAACCACTACACCTTCTTCACAAAACATTGCCTACTGTCTAACATATCAAAATTTATTTTGGGTTTTTAGTTTCCAGTTTCAACTCAGCTAAAATGTACTTTTAATGTTTTAACAGGTATCTGATATCGCTACCTATAGATCTGTAAGTCTCGTCACTGTCTGCGGCGACGTTTGCCAGACACATGAAAGCTTGATTGTTTTGTCACCCGAGTTAGCTTATCTGAGGACTATTTATTTTGTGCTATATAAATGTACTCATTATTACTATTATTAGGTCGACTCCTCCGAGTCGACCTAACAAAGTGGGTCTCGAATGTTCGTCCGCCCGTCCATACGTCCGTCCACAAAAAGTTTCTTCTACTTCAGTGAAATTTGGTATGTAGGTAGAGGTCGATGAGTGATGCATGACAGTATGCAGTATGACACGATCCAAGGTCAAGTTCACGAGCCCTTGAAAGTCGGAAATTTGGCCATTTTCAAAGGCTATCTCCTCCCCCATTTATAATGGGGGCTGGCAAATGACCACGGATTCTTAAATTAGGGCACAGTACCCTAGGCTTTTCAGGGCCGGATTTTTGATTTTTATCCTAGTTTTTGTGTCCCGTGACTTCGAAGTTGGCAGTAAGTAGGAGTCGCCCGCCAGTCCCGTACGTGGCTAATTTTTATTATTATTATATTACAATTTGCACAGTGTGCTAAGAGCAGTTTGAGACTAAGATACGACCACATCACAGACGCCATTGCAACATTGCATTGGTTGCGTCTGCCTGAACGGGTCGATTTCAAGATGGCTGTCACGGCGTTCCGCGTGCCGCATGGCGTCTCTCAACCATATTTGAGTCAGCAGGTTCTCGTCGCTGACCTGCCTGGTCGTTACCGACATCGTTCATCGTCGTCACAATCAGTCCATGTTCTGCCTTTCCATCGCTCTACTGTTGGTTGGCACTCGTTTCCTGTAGCAACATCCAATCTCTGGAACTCCCTGCCAATGGACATTCAGTCACCACCCTCTTTCCGTCAATGGCTCAAGACATTTCTTTGTCATAAATGCTTCCCTTATATTTTACTATGACATTTTTGTTTTCACCATACATGCTTTAGTGGACTCGGTAATAGTTTGAGCCACGTAAAAAATCACGTTTGACAATGGCGTTGACCAGACAATCTTGTTTTGGCCGTTGGTGTTGAAGGCTTGGTGTTTGCTTGAGCATAGCCAGGAATTTTGGTCTCGGGGGGTTCCAGACGTTTTCACCTTGAATAAGCACAAAACGACAGCAATCACGACTACTTACTACCTCAGAACATTCTTATCAGATTTGGGAAAATCTCACAGGTAACTCCAGTGGTTATTAAAGTATACTTTTTGTGGCCTGGGAACTCTGTTAAAGTGTGGGGCTTCGTCTGGAGGCCCAGTGCTACATGACGGCCTCAGGCAGAGTTACCTTCAATACAGACTGCTTCTCAGTCTACACGGAAGTAGTCAAAGGCCACACACTGTGGCATACACTGCAAACAATGTGAAAACTGCAATATAGCTGCAAGAAACAGACCGTCCAGTGGTACAACTTACATGTAGTACGTGGAGGCCCTGGAACATGCATTCTTGCTTGTTTAGGGGGCCTCAGAACGCTAACACGACAAATTCAGCGGCCCCGGAACGTCGTTCCCGTGCATTCCGGCTTACTTTAACCACTGGGTAACTCTGGTCATAGCTGGGGTCCAGACGCCGGGACTCCCTGGGCCAGTCATGCCCCGGTTTGATGTTGTATGTTTTGATCTTTGACTTGCCATATTGTCAGCCGTCGTCTGTTCACTGTTCTCTGCACATTGTGTCTGCAGAGACCCGGCAGTGAGATTGCACTGTATGGTACCATCACATGTGAAAGTGACATTCCCAAGAAATGCTTTTCCGTAACGTTTCTTGCCGAGGACCGTAAGGCAATGGATTATTTCAACTGCAAGACTTGCAAGATCAACTGTAAGATTGTTACTGCTTTTTACTTACTTCGTTTGGGTGGAGTAGCATTTGCTGCCATTGGAGTTAAATTTCAACTATCAACACGCTGATATCACAGAATTCAGTGATTTGAATGTACATGTTGCCACACTACAAAATACTGCAAATAGACCTGTGCATAACACTCAGGCTTAGCCAGATTGCAAAGACCTTATTGTTTTGGATGCAGTGCATTATGTTTCTGCATCTTGTGAATGCTGAGAGTTCGTTCAATATTACTAGCTTATCTGCATTATGTTCTGTTAATTTAACAGTGCAGAAATTGACAGCATTGTGCATGTCTCTGATCTGATGGTTGAACGAATTGTTCAAACGGTGAAATAAATTAATGTTGTTGTTGTCATAGAAGCATTTGCCAGCTTGAATTAACGGCAATGCAGTGTCGTCAATTAAGAAAAACTGTGTAAGTCGACCCTAGTTATTACTGAGATGAGTATCGTCTGTAATTAACTTAGCCTAGCCATCCCGTGAGGTGTAATGAGTCACAGCCGACTCTGAGAGACAAGTTCTCTGTGCAGACCACTATTTAGCCTTCGTATATACTGTCTTACTAATGGCAATGTGAACAAAGATCTGAACCACTTGTGAGTGACTGTGACTTTGGAGTGACTTTACCTTCCCTTCACTGTCCTTATAGAAGCACTGAGCAGGTTACTGAGTGAAAAAGTTGTATGTCCTGCTTGACAAAAAATGGGTTATTTTGGATAGGTAAATTTTTGGGTAGTTAATTTCATTTTTCAGGAGTAACTCTTGTGCTAGTCTTCACATATATATTTGTCATTGCAGGGATATGTAGACCTTGCATGGATGTCTGCCATAAAGGTTTGCTTTGCCAAATCCTTATTATTCATTATAAGATGCTGTATGACGTACTTCCTGTGTTTTGACTGCAGAACAAAACCCACGTTAATTAAACTTATTTATGGCTGATATAGGCCAAGGATGCTGTCTGGAAAGTAGAAAAACTATGAAAATATTTCCAAAACGTTTTTGCAGTGTTATTTCCTGTTAATAAATGTCTTGAAGGTGAACAGTTATGAGTGAAGATATATTTTCAGAGCTTTAAGAGAGCAACCTTAGCCTGCTTCAGTGTCCTAGTAGTAAAACACCCACAGTAAACAGTTATCGGCAATCGGCATGGGTCAAGATTCAGTCCCCAGTCTAGAGGGCAAATTTTTGGTGTTATGATTATTTGTGTCCATGCTTTGAGCCTTCAAGTCTTTGAGATTAATACCTTGGGCATGCAAGAGGGTTTCACTGTGTCCTCTATAATCTGAAATTGCTGATGACATTTTAAAATAGTCGCATTCAAATGTCATCAACGACGACAGTACACAGTCTGGGTGGGACTGCGTGGCGTGAGGTAGCCAAGACGTGGTGACTTGAGAGCCGTCCTGGTATCCTTAGCGCCACGGAAGTCTTTTGACATTCTGGCGCTTTACAAATCGGATTATTATTATTATTATTATTATCGTCTGAGAGAAGCACTAGTCCAGTGCATCTTACCTTCACAGCACACATACACACACTGTCTGATTAGAAATCCTACGATTGTGCAGCATCTTATAAACAGATTTATCAACTTGATGGGTAGAAGTGCCGTGGTCCCAAACTAACAGGAACATCAGCATCAAAGTGGCTGATGCTTCTCTGACGAGATGAGATAAGAGATGGCAATGCTTCTTCACCATTTACCATGGATTTTTGGTAGCATTTTTGCCGTGTTCAGTTATTAATGCATTCTTATTCTGTACTAATAAGTGCCATTGTGTTCACTAGTTTCCAGTAGCTTAAGGCCTCTCCATGTCTGTGCTGCATCAGTCTCTAACCACGTTGCTGTTAGATGCGATGGCATCATTTGCGGCTTGTTTTTTTGTAGATCATGAGATTGTGCCATACATATTTCGTCATCAGCCTACGTGGTAAGACTTGCATAGTTATGTCAAGCAGTTCACTTATTGTGGATTGTTTGCTGTATGATTTACCTGTCTACCTGCTACCTGCTTCGCTCCATCATTAACCTACTGGAAACTGAACCTTACGTCATCGTCATATCCCTGGACTTCTCCAAAGCCTTTGACACTGTACGACACTCAACATTACTGCATAAACTGGCTCAACTTCATATTCCTGATCAAATTTACAACTGGCTGGTAGATTTCTTCGATAACCATTCCCAGATTCAAGTGCTATGATGCTGTTGGTTTGATGACACTAAAGGCATGACGACTTTTTCTGAAGTTAAGTGTAACAGCGTTCCTGTATAATTGTAACAGCATGCTTCTGAATAATCTGTCTGACTGGAGCTCGTAATTGTCAAATCACAGTTGACCACTCCTGAGGCAGAGATGTGGTCCTGGCCTCGACGACCCTTGAGGAGTTCTTTGGCGCTGTTTTTGACTTTGAAGGTATAAAGCTTGGCCTTGGTATGTTTACCTCAACTACATCATCTCTGGTTGCTTGACTGTTGAATATTGAATGATAACAGCGACGTGCTAACCTTCTGCCTAGAAAATGTTGTTAGTGTATGGAGAAAAGTAGGATAAGGCAACGATAATCACGGAATTTGAGGGGCACAATGCTAGCTGTATACTGACGAGCTAGCAGTGCTGCTGACGCTGTCATTAAAGTCAAAATCTGTTGTTCATATGCTTGTGGTGAACTGTTTTCTTATTATGCTGCAAGTTTTTTGATGGTTTCTATGTAGGGCATGCTGTTACTGCAAGAAGAAAAAGAACTGTCAGATTCTGCTGTGACGCTCTGCTTCGTCATTGTCTGTCACAAACAATACCGTTTTTATTCCAGTGTTTACAACATTCATTATTTGTACAGCATTACGACGTTCATCATTGTCTATTGCAGTATTGCTGTTTTATTCTTTATTTCATACCAGCGTATTTGCGCATAAGTGCTTTGATGCACTGGTCCTGTTAAATGACAAAAATGATAGGTTGTTTATTGAGAAATGGATGCGGTAACGTTTAGATGCAGTAGGGCGTTGTAAATGTCTACAGCATGTTGTTCGCCAGTGGTCACCAGTGGTTTCTTCCATTGCTCAGACCTACGGGACCATTGGCATCGCCAGCTATGGGGCACTGGAGCATGTGCCCCCTTGACTTACAACAATTCATATTTTTACACTGTACTTTGACCTATACAAAGTCTGTCATTGTCTAAATGTCGACAGTCGCCTCATGTAAACACCCAGTAACTTTTGTGCCCCTCGTGGCACCAAATCCTGGCAACGCCACTGTACGGGACCCGACATTTGGACGAAAATGGTACTGCGATAGGCCTGAGGGCAGCCGTACATGATAGCAGCACATGATAGCAGATTTTTAGCACATACAGCTTCTCTCTTCTAAAAGTTAAAATATGTTGTAGTTGATTTGTGTCTGTTCTCTGAGTTTGAGCGTTACTTGAATGTGAATTATTAACTTTCTTAGTTACTATATTATTGTTAGCCTAAAGGAGGCATAGCACGTGCCCCAAAAATGCACAATCATACGCTGTTTTTGCAAGCCATTAGGAAAGCACATCATACATATTTGGTCATCAGCCTATGTGGTAAGACTTGCATAGTTATGTGGAGCAGTTCACTTATTGTGGATTGTTTGCTGTATGATTTGCCTTTATGTATTTTCACTGATGAACTTAACTCAGATTCAAGTGCTTTGTGCTGTTGGTTTGGTGACACTAAAGGCATGACGACTTTTCTGAAGTTAAGTGTAACAGTTCCTTCACAGTTGTGGCTGCTGAGACATTTTGCTATTTTTGTGTTTACAGTGTTTTTGTGACAGTCGGGCAACAACGTTACGCTAGTATTGCAATCTGCCCCGTTAGTAGATGTCATCTTCATTCGCCAGATGGAGCGACCAACGCGGCAGTTGCAACTTGTCAAACAGAGAAACAACTCTGCAGACGTCTGATCCATGATAAGTTTTTAGTGCCGAGTTGGATTTACAAATATGGAGCTGGATTCCTGGCTCTGCTTCCTTCCTGTTTCATTAAGAACCACAAAAATTGCTTTTTAGAATGTGGGGATCCTAAATTTGTGGGGCCGTGTTGAGCCGAACATTCTAAATTCAGCCCTGGAATTTTGTTTCTTTAGCTCTAGGCCCTTACATGTAGAGAAACTCGAACTTTAGGATTACATATAGAATTCAGGGCAAATGTAGGATTTTGATTGTTGAATGGGTAGAACCCGCAAATTAAACACGTGAGAACTGGATTTATTGAAAAACCACTCATTGGCACTCAATGTAGGCCTACAGGATGACTCGAACATCATTGGAAAAAATCGATGTTTTCATAAAGGGAAAAGATTTCATCATGATATTTTCAGTTTAGCAAGAACAAGCATCCAGTGGCATAGCCAGAAATTCTTAATGGAGGGGGTTTAGAGTCAGTGGCGAATGCAGGAGTTGGTGCTAGGGTTGAGTGGGGGTCTGGGGCTGGGTCCCCAGTGGGGGTGTGTATGGGACAGAGCCCCCGCTGGGGTTCTGGGCGCAGTCTCCCAGAAGCTGAAGACTTAATGCATCCAGAGTGTTGGTAAAAGCGTTTTCATGAATACCAGTTGTAAAACATGTAATTTCGAACAATCCTCTAATAGAAGATAGTTGTGCATTTGTACAAGAAAAACAGTTTGGGGGCAATTTTTTGTTTTTAAAATGACTGGTTTTAGTGCCTGTCTCGGTGGCTCAGTGGGCTAATCCACACGAGCCACGTACAGTGCGCTACTAGGCCTGACTGGCTGGTGACCGCGACTGGCCCGGGTTCAACTCCCGGGTTGGGGGTGAGTTTCTCAGCTAGTTGGACTAATAGTAGGCATGCTTTTACATTATCTCTCGGATAGGCACAGAGGGCCTGCCTGTGTCCTCTCTAAACTGTGACAGGCCATTACACTCAGGATTAGAGCGCATGAGCTGTAATGAGTGCCGGCTGACTGATAACATATAATAGCCACGTTATACGTACGCACCACACCGGGCCCGTTGCCCTGAGCCTGCTATGACCTTGC
>Ga0209780_1000120_pt1 | contig 34844 bp, 43 predicted proteins | sample WorMetexBAHAMAS2_FD_187384 | JGI IMG/M metagenome (GOLD analysis project Ga0209780, IMG submission 187384) | Marine gutless worms symbiont microbial communities from Max Planck institute for Marine Microbiology, Germany - Inanidrilus exumae... | ecosystem: Host-associated > Annelida > Digestive...
CGTTTAGATCTTGAAGGGCTTTATTCCAAAGGTGTGAGGCTTGCTAAACCAGAATTAACCTTTAGCTCATTTAATGGAAAAAAGCAACAAGCACAGATTGAAATCAGTGTTGATTTTCAAAGCGAAAAGCGGTTAATGACGATTAAGTCAGTTATTGAAACTGATATAAGTGATGAGACTGTTGTGAAATGGAAAGATAGCTTTGAGTTGAAAGAGCAAGAACGACAACAACAAGAGATTTTGAAACATGTTCTGAATATCAGCGCGGCTGAAGATAAGGTAGAATTAGTTCGAGCCTTATCTGAACAAAAGCGTACTGAGAAATTAGCCCTTTACCACCCAATCCAAAATTATCTTATTTACAATTTGAATACTAAAGCTTTACGGGGGCTTTTGTCTGAAAGTAAAAAACTGCCACTGGGTATCAACGGTGAAGGCTTAGATGTTTTACTTGCCAATTTTTCTTCAGATGAGTTTCATCAATTGCAAGAATATGCATACTTCATCAACTGGTTGGACGAAATTGTGATAGACACAAAAGATGTCATGAAATTTTCTGATCTCAAACTAGGAAAAAGCATATCTAAACTTTATTTTAAAGATAAGTTTCTGATGAAACAGGAAAATATTTTTTCAGCCGAAAATGCTAATGAAGGAGTATTGCACATTTTGTTTTACCTCGCACTGTTTATTAGTCACAAGACACCGAGTTTATTTGCCATAGATAATATTGAATCTCACCTGAATCCCCATTTATGTACTGAATTAATGAGAGTGATTTGCAAATTAGCCAAAAAAACCAATAAGCAAGCCCTGATAACGACACATAATCCAGCAATATTAGATGGTCTTAATTTAAATGATGATGACATTCGGCTATTTGAAATTTATAGAAATGATGAAGGTTATACCAAAACTCGTCGAACACAACTCAACCCAGAAACCAAGCCAGTAAAAGTCAAAATGTCTGAACCTTGGATGAGGGGTTATTTGGGCGCAATTTCCAAACAGTTTTGACATTGAAAGACTAAAAAAAATATGAGAATAGGTATTATTGCCGAAGGTACAACAGATCAAGCCGTATTAGAAAATATTTTAAAAGGCTTGGGCTATGATGAGAGCGATATTATTCCAATTAGACCAGATTTATCAATGGATGAAACAGATTTCGAGGTTCAAGTTTTTTTTCAAAAAACTTGAACCTCGAAAACAATTTTATAACATTGATACCTTTGGTGGCTGGGAATATGTCAAAAAAGATTGCATAGAACGCACCAAACTAGACAAATTTTTTATGATTGCTGTCAATCAATCTATTATTATTCAAGTTGATACACTAGAAATCAATCAAACTCAGTCATTAATCCAAAAGCCACAAAAACAAAACAATCCCAATTATGCCCAAGAATTGAAAGAATATGCACAAACATTAAGACAATCTGTGATTGAAATAATCAACGGCTGGTTACAAAACCATTATCAAGAAAAACTCTTATATGCGATTTGCGTAGAAGAAATGGAATCTTGGATTTTAACCATTTATACCAAAAAAGATACCCTTAATGCTGCTAATCCTAAAGAAACATTAAAATATGTATTGAAAGGCAAATTATCGGTTGGAGACAAACATTGTTATAAGGAAATTTCCAAACAGTTTAGAAAAAAGAAAAAGTTATTAGTTTACAGTAAATTAAACTACAGCCTTCAGGCGTTTATTGAGTCTTTATAAAAGATAGAGAAAATCAGTCTGCTGCATAACAACCATATCATAGAATAAACAAGCAAAAATTCAGTATTGAGCCGCCCGCGTATTTTGAACTGTGATTTTTGTGATTAATGTGATTAATGTGATTAATGTTATCATAAAAATCATACGAATCACATAAATCACAGTTCAAAAGCATTTGGCGAACATAGATCAGATGACACAGATAATTGAGCTGCTAGAATTGGCAACTCTGAAAATGAGTCACTGAGATATGATCGCAATTGAGAATTTGGCGAACGTAAATCAGATGACAATTTTTATTGATATGGTAGCATTTTATGCCAGAATACGCTTAAGTATTCGCCAAATTGAACCGCTATCAAAGCGTTTTAGTTTCGCCATGATGATTGTTCTGGCTGGTAGAAATTGAAACTACTTTGGGTGATGGTGTTCGCAATTCTTCAAGTTCTAAGAGGTAATTTAATTATGATTAAGCAAAGGCGACTTTTTATAGTTGCGCTGTCTCTGTTTTTTACAACATTTATTGTAAATGCAACATACACTGCATCAGCGCAAGATATGGCTGAACTTCCAGGTATTTACTATTCCACTAATGGCAACCAAATTAATCTTGAGGTTGAGAATATTAGCAAAGAAGATGTTGTTGATGTTTTATGGAATGGTGCAACGGTTTCTTCTGCAATTGAAGAAATGGAGTCCTCAAATTCGGCCCAAATCACAGAGACACAAGATGGTTTTGTGATTAGTTTGACATTAGCAGACGAGTTTGAAGGTGACTTTGGCTTATTGCTCTCCAACGGGGCAATACTTAGTATCCCTGTATCGAAAAAAAATGAGAACACTCCGAGAAGAATAGCAATTCCCACTGTGCAAGTGTACGGTTCTGTCAAGTACAGAGAATCGGGGTGTTGGTTCTGGTTTTGTTGGAAAAAAGCCAACGGAGCACAAATCAGGGTAAGTGGCAAAAGTTCTTTTGGTCTTGGGGTACCTTCTACCACTATCTACAGTAACAGTTGACATTTCAAACCAAAAACACTAAAATAACCAACAACACCAAATGGTATTTTTGGTTATGTATAAATCAACTGGCTTTTTAGCTAAAGAATATTCTGTCACAAATGAAACTATCCTGAACTGGATAAAGGAGGGAAAGCCAGGTAGGGTGGGCAACGTCTTTTTGTTGCCCACCATTCCTTAATGGTGGGCAAGCCAGGTAGGGTGGGCAACGTCTTTTTGTTGCCCACCATTCCTTAATGGTGGGCAAGCGGGCGGATAGATCGTGGATAAAGTCAAAAATCGTGGCGCCCGCTTACCCACCCTACCTGGCTGAGATATGATTACAATTGAGAATTTGGCGGACATAAATCAGATGACACAAATCATTGAGACGTTAAAATGGGTAGCCAGGTAGGGTGGGCAACGTCTTTTTGTTGCCCACCATTAAGGAATGGTGGGCAAGCGGGTGGATAGATCGTGGATAAAGTCAAAAATCGTGGCGCCCGCTTACCCGCCCTACCTGGCTGGAACAGGGATAGCGCCATATATTTTATAGATATCCAAATTTATTTGGGTTTGTTTTTAACTTAGCATCTTCGTTCCCGTCCCCCGCCATGAGCTAAAGCTCAGGACTCATAAGGCGTAAGTCGGCTAAAGCCGACTAAACCTACTCGTGTTTTAGTCCCCTTTAGGGGACTTGAGCTTTCAGCCATGAGCTTTAGCTCATGGCGGGGCGGCTGGAACGAGGATGCGTAACATCAGCCAGGTAGCCAGGTAGGGCGGGCAACGTCTTTTTGTTGCCCACCATTAAGGAATGGTGGGCAAGCGGGCTGATAGATCGTGGATAAAGTCAAAAATCGTGGCGCCCGCTTACCCACCCTACCTGGCTGTGAGGTAAAAGCCTGGCACTGATTCAGCAAGCGTAGGATGGGTAGAGCTAAAGCAAAACCCATCAAATAACGACATCTTTACAACACACAGCCCCTCGCCGAAACGGAGGGGCTTTTTTATGGCTTGTCAATACTTATCATGGCTGAAATAATAATTGTTCCTTGTTATAATTTTTCGTTTAGTCTAATTTGTGCCCGAACGAAAACCAGGAGCGATAGCGTAATTTGACCATCCCCCCATCCTAAATTCAAAGAAAATTAGCCCCTTAGTTCAAAGCTGAGGGGCAATTGATCTTAAGGGGGCGGTGGAGAAAACGCATATTGCTTATTATCAACATAATCCTTCATATTATTAATAATACAACGAATAAAGATGATAACTTCATTTTTAACCTCTTCTAAATCATCCAGTGTCAATTCCTGTCCACACTCTGGAAATGATATATTACCATGCGATAACTCATTTCTTTTAGTTTTAACTGCCAAGAGTTGATAACCGCCTTTTGCGCCAGGAGCCACGGCATAAGAAATTTTGTGTAATTCACAAATTCTGCGAATTTCTTTCGCATCTAAATTACCAGATAGGGGGACGGCTTCTTCACCCAATTGAATGAGGCTCTTATTCGCAACTTTTTCTACCATGAGAGCCGCTTCTTTTTGAGCCGTGTTCCAATTGGATTCTGGATTAAATACTTTTCTATAATGAGATTTAATCCAAATTTCCCTGATTTCTCGCCTTAAGGTTTCATAACAAGAGCCATCCTGTTCTATCTTTGAATAAATTTCTAAAATGCCTTGACGAATAGCAAATTCAATTAAGTTATACAGGATGAGAAGGCTGTTGGCTTTCATCATATCTAAAAATTCAGCCTCTATCTTGACTGAAATGGATTGTGGTAAAGTCAATAAAGCACCTGGCGTACTGAGATGTTTTAAGTACCGGAAATATTTGTCAACTTCCTGTACTCGTTTCTCAAAATCATCAATGACTTTTTGCATATCAATATCTCAAAGAGTAGGCAGTTTATCTAGTCCATTTATTCTCATAAATAATTCTAACCGAGTTTCAAGGCGAACGTTTTCTAGTAATAAAACCACCCGAATACCACGGCTTTCAAATTTTCCTCGCTCCAAAGCCGACAAATCTGAAAACTGAAAGCCATTACACTTGGAAAGCCTTTCAAGGTTTTTTAACTGAATCTCATTATTCAGAAAAGCATCCAAGGTGGTAAGTCGTTGGACACCGTCTAGCAATTCCCATTTTTCTTCTTCAATCTTGACAGCAAACAGTTCGGAAATGGGTAAACCCAGTAAGACGCTTTCAATTAATATCATGCGCTTTTTGTCAGCCCAAACAATACGGCGTTGATATTCAGGAATATAAATTTTCCCATCACGTAACATTTGCACCGTATAACCGACTGTCAATCCGAGCGTGGTGTAATCCATTTGATTTCGCGTGCGCCATATTTGTTCTCCGGCTTGTTCTACCGCTTCAATATTCATCATTTTCTTACATACTCCAATTTCGTTTACCTAGAATCCAAACATAAGCTAATTTAAGCAATCTATAAAATCTGAGCAAGCGTAGGATGGGTAGAGCTAAAGCAAAACCCACCTAATAACTACATCTTTACAACACACAGCCCCTCGCCGAAACGGAGGGGCTTTTTTTTTATGGCTTGTCAATACTTATCACGGCTAAAATAATAATTGTTCCTTGTTATAATTTTTCGTTTAGCCTAATTTGTGCCTGAATGAAAACCAGGAGCAGCGATAGTGTAATTTCCACTTAGTAAGAAATATTAACCGGTTTTCAACCGACAGTAATCAAACAATTACCAAATTACTGCCCCTTATTTCATCCATTAAATCGCCATCACCGGACATCGAGGACGATGATGAATTGAGTCGGTTAGGCGCAAAACAACGAACAATGGATACGACAGCCCTGTAGGGTGGATGCCGCTCCGCTTAACTTATTAATGACTAAGCGATTGGGCGTTTTGAGGGCTATTTTAAAATTGATGGCAAAATGGCGTAAGCCAATAAAAACAGGGTGCTATCGTCGGTTTTTGGTTTTGGCTTACAAACGAACCGGCTGGTGTTTAGAGTAGGATGCACCCTACACTCGCTTGAAATTCACCTCAAATGCCCAGAGATTTATACTTAACACGGGCATAACTTGCGCTTTTGTCATTTTGACTTTAGGTTTAATTTGTAGCCGAAGTATATGACGAAAACTTAATTCGCCACGATCTAGGTACAACGACATATGACCAGAATATGCTCCCAGATAACGAACAAATACTAGACAATTGGGCTATATTATAAGAGCGTAGAATCGAATGGTGCTGTCACAACATATATGAAAAAAAAACTCAAAAGTTATTGAGCTAACCTGGACATTTACAAATTATGCCAAACAAAATTCGAGAACTTATACGGGCACTTGAAACAGTAGGCTTTGTCAATCGCGGCGGAAAAGGTAGTCATCGTAATTTCAAACATCCTCAAGGTGTTCATATTTTGATTAGTGGAAAATCGGGAGATGATGCCAAACCTTATCAAGAACGTCAAGTTTCAATAGCTATTAAAAAGGTAACAAAATGAAAGAAAGTGATCGTTATTTAAAACTTGTTCAATGGTCAGAAGAAGACGCTTGTTATATTGGGACTTGCCCGGGTTTAACCTTAGGTGGCGTGCATGGAGATAATGAAATTGAAGTCTATACCGAATTGTGCGAAGCAGTTGAAGAATGCCTAAAAATATATCAAGAAGATGGAGAACCTTTACCCGAGCCCACTGCAAAAGCCTATTCCGGTCAGTTTAAGCTCAATGTGGGTAAGACATTACACAAAGCGCTTTCCCTTGCTGCCTTACAAGCGGGCGAAAGTTTAAATAATTATTGTGTCAAGAATCTAAAACAATATGTGCCGCCTTCCAATGTGCCGTAGTTCCGTCTTTTTACTATCGTTAATTTGTGTGGTTGGATTATGTTGTTTCGGGAAGATCCCTACGGGACGCCTCATTCCCGAAGCAACCTCAAAAATAAATAATAGGCCATGCGTGCTTTTTTTACGGCTTCTCAATACTTCTATTTATGGATATTCATGGCTGAAATAATGATTGTTCTTTGTTATAATTTTTCATTTAGCCTAAGTGCCCGAACGAATTGAGTCGGTTAGGCGCAAAACCACGAATAATGGATATGACAGTATGCTTCAGTTACAGTTACAATTACAACCACAAACGGAAGAACGATTAAAAAGAGTTCTGGCACAGTACCACGATCAAGAAGTGTTTGCCCAAAATATTATTGCCTATCAAATCGCTGATTTGAAGAAATCCATTCTCAATATTCGACTAGATTTACAGCAATTTGAACAAAAATATCTGCGAACTACAGAAGCCTTTTATCGCCAATTCACCGCAGGAATAGTCGACGATACCGAAGATTTTATCGTCTGGGCGGGCATCTACGAAATGCTACAGGACAATGAACGACAATTAGAGAACATAAGATGATCGAGCCAGGTAGGGTGGGCAACGTCTTTTTGTTGCCCGCCATTAAGGAATGGTGGGCAAGCGGGCGGATAGATCGTGGATAAAGTCAAAGATCGTGGCGCCCGCTTACCCACCCTACCTGGCTACAAGATTTTTTTGATCAAGAAGAAAATAGTTTATCACCATAAGTTCAGAAACATATTCAATTTTTGTTAGTACCAGATCAAGAAGTTCCCTATTCTGAAGAAAGACAGGAAGCGGAAGATTATGCTGAAGAAATACAGGAACCGGAGTATGGAGAAATACTGGAACAGGGATGGCGCCATATATTTTATAGGTATCCAAATTTATTTGGATTGTTTTTTAACTTAATAAAGGAGAAGGTATGAATAAATATTTAACCATAATGACTATCATCGGGGCTTTGTTGATAAGCCCTATTGGGAGTCGTAACGCACTGGCTGATACTCAGCCACCTTATTCTCCAGAGGAAATTCCTGTGGAAGAATATTTCTTACTTGACACATTAGAGTCATTTAGATTGAATGCGGACAGTGTTCACGAAATTGCAGAGTTCCCAGTTTTCTTTGAAGGTACTCTCTATCAACCTGATGAATATATAAGCTATTTCAGAAATGGTTTTGAAATAGAACTATATTTCATTCATGGATTAGATGATCAAGGAAATGATATTCTTTATGCTTACCGCACCGTTCAAGAGGCTGTATCGCATATTCAAGATTCATCAGAAATTGGTGCATCTCAACAAACAAGAGCCAAAAAAAATTGCTATAAACCGTATGATTGGTATCTTCATTGGAACCGGCACCTATTTCATTTTGCTTATTCGTTCTATACAGTTCCCTCAAATTATCAAGGCTATCTTGTGGATGTGCCATATTGTGCAAAGTGGAAATGGAAAAAAGTGGGAAGAATTTATGTTCCCTACTGTGCAAAGCGCAAGAAGAAGGATGTCAAGGCAAATGCTAAGCATCATGTCCCAGGCAAGGAAAAAGACATTATGTTTGAGAAAAGAAGTATTCTTCGTTATTGTGGTTTTAGAGGCACATATTGTATGAAATACGTCCGAATTTGCCGGTAGTAGTTAGTTAGCCCCTCCGCCAAAACGGAGGGTAATCCCACAATCGCATTGGAATTGTTTTACTGATATTTTGGTTCTGTACACCTCACATACTCCAATCTCGTTTACCTAGAATCCAAACATAAGCTAATTTAAGCAATCTATAAAATCGGATATAATTTAAAACACCAAGTTTATAATATAGGTAGAAAGCTTGGAAAAACAAACTGATGAATTTTAAGTATCGCTTTTTATGCCATGAAACCAGTGCTAAATCCATGACAGAACTGGCTGTACCATGACGGTTGTTGATAGACTTTCTGAGATTCAGTGCCAATTCAAAGTTTTTTTCAGCCTCGTCAATTTCATCTTTTGCAAGATGAATAAATCCTTGTTGCTCGTAACAATCCGAAATACCTTTTGGATCGTCAAGTTTTTTGTATCTCTCTAAGGCACTTTGAGATAGTTTTTCGGCTGTTATAAGATCTTCACCTTGATTAATAAGAACAAAAGCTAAATGGTGATCAATCAATATTAAATAGATTTTATTGTTAATTTCTATTGATTTTTTTTCAGCCTCTCTTAAATATTTAATCGCTTTATTATAATCTCCCATTTTTCTCATAAGAATGCCTTCATGAACTAATGGCATAACAAGCTTATGACTCATTCCAGATTTTTTCCTTGTTGTTATGAGTTCTGTATACAATTTCATCGCTTTTTTAAAATGACTTGAATTCATTTCATACAAAGCCAAACTATCAAGCAAGTCAGCTCTCAATTCTTTAAAATTAAAAGCTAAATTATTATAATAATTTAAAAGTAAATTATTAATATTTATTAAAGATTGTTGAAGTTTAGCGATGCCTTCTTGGTAAAGTCCTAATTTGACTTGATGAATAGCAAGACGAGCTTTTGCCTCTATATGAAGCTCGGAATCTTCAGGTAATTTGAAAATAATTTCTTTAAATAAGTTACTCGTTTCTTCTGGATTCTCATTAGTACTCGTTAATGCCCTCGCTTTCAATATCAAAATGTAATAGTAAAAATCATTATCCGCGTCTTTGAAAGAAGATATACAGTTTTCACTGATTTCTAGTAAGTTTCTGGGGAGTTCCTTGAAAAGGAGATACTCTGATAGGGGTATTGATAAACTGACTGTTGGTGGATTGATAGGGATAGGTACGTTCAAGATAACTTTTATGCCTTTCCACGCTTGAATTTTACACAAATGATGTAAGGTTTCTAAGTAGCCGCGAATTTGTTCTAGGGCGGTGGCTTCTGGCTGAGGTGTGTAGTTTGTAAGCCAATCTACAATAGCTCGGTATTGGGCACGTTTACTACGTGGTTTGATAAATTTGAGCGCATTGGGATCAATGCCAATCTCTGCTAAAACTGATTCAATTGCTGGTATAATGCTCATTTTTTATGATAGAGGTTGATATTCAATTCTACTAAAATGGCTCATCGTACTTTTCTAGTTTGTCTAAAATGACTAAGTGATGATATACTTCGCAGAAATTTTGAATTTTTTCTTTTTGAGAGGCATCTATACTAAGTTTATATTCTGTAAGCCAATTTATAATTGCTCGGTAATGGGCGCGTATTTGTAATCTCTTGAGAGCTTTTACTTCAGCAGGGTCAATATTCAGGTCTGATAAAATAAACTTCCCTAACTGAGTGAAAACAGGCGTATTTTGTACAGTTCTATTTTTAATATTTAAATCAGCAAAATTATCTATATTTTTTGATTTATCTAACTGTGTTAGGTGATCTAATGCTTCACAGAAACCTTTCATTTGCTCTGTTCTGGAAGAATCTCTTCCTGGTTTATATAGCTTGATCCAGTTTATAACAGCCCTATAATGAGCGCGTTTCAAACGAGGGGTGAGATATTTTAGCGTGGTTGGGTCAATGCCAAGCTCTTCTATGATTAATTCATGATATATTACGCTTAACATATTTTCCAAGTCAGCCAAATCACTCATCTTCTTCATCCAAATTTTTTAAATTATCCAGTGCCACACTGCGAATTAAATTATGCTGTCTTAGAAGATACTGATGATGATGATCGATTTCTTCCTCAACTAAGTAGCGATCTCGCAAAGCATTCAATGCCAGCTTTTGCTGCTCTTCATCACACCCCTCATCTTCCAATTGACTCAGCCAAAATGTTTCAGGGACAGCGCAACGATAGACAGAAGCCAAACAAAGCAATAAGCAGGCATTGCGAAACTCCCGATTTAGGCGTTCAAATGCTTTTTCTAGCCGCGAGCGTACTTGTATTCGCAGTGCTTGAGTATATCTATGTAGCTTGAACTGATCATCCGCTCCCTTATTTATCCCTGCCTTAGCCTCCTCAATCGCCTTTTCTACTTCTTCTATTTCATTATCGTATTTGTTCCAATAAGCTAAGACGTTGCCATCAAAAGGCTTGCTGCCTATTTCACCAGCAATCGTTCGCAAAGCTAATGGATGCCCTTCATAAGCCTCAGCAATCCGCTTTAAATAGGCCCTGCCTTCTGAGCCCATACCAACATCCAGTCCGGTTTTTCCAAATAATGCCAACTGTTCCGCGCCTTCCAATCCCCTTAATACTTGAGAATAATAGAAAGTTTGATAACGTGATGCTGCCTGTGTGATTTGTGCTGGCAAATCCTGTGAAGTCAAGATAACTGTACTTTGACAATCTTCACCAGCTAACACGCTTTGAAAAAATTTAGGCCACCATTCGTCCTGAAATTCATTCCATCCCTCTTGTTCATCCCCGGTTAGGATATTTTCTAGGGAATCAATGAGCAATAAATGCTGATTATCACGTAGCCGTTTCACTAAGCGAGACAACAATTGCTGGGTATCTTTACGGTCATCGGGCGTAACCGGCTCTCCCCAAGCAATCAACAAATCGGTTGCCACACTGGCAAAATCCGTTAATTTCGCCTCATCGTCAAAATTAACCCTATCAAAGTGTCTCCAATTTTCCTGCAAATCCACCGCTAATTTTTCACCTAACGCGGTTTTACCGATGCCGGTGATACCCACAAGTATTAATACTCGGTAATCCCCCAGAGCCTTAGCACTCAGATCAGCAACCAATTTTTCACGCCCCACCCAATACTTGTCATAAGCAAAACAAGAAATGGGCGTTTTCTCAGGTTTAGGGGGCGGCTCATCTTTCAAATCAGGAAAGTATTCGTTTTGTTCATCCTCATCTAATACCCAGAATTCTGCTGAACGTAACAAATTATTAGCTTTTTCTAACCCAGCTTTTTCTTTTTTAGGTAAATCGAATATATTTATCATCTGCAAGACAAATTCACGCTTGCTAGGCGTGTTCTTACCCTCTCGCCACCGTTCGACAGTTCTAGGAACTATTGTTGCTCCTGTATAGCTTCCATCATCATTTACTTGCCTAATCTGCTTAGCAAGTCGCTCTTTTGTGATATTTTTATTTACCATCAATTGTTTGAGTAATTCTGCAAAACTTGCTACACGAGTGCTTTGTTCTTCATTCATGTTGATGTCCTAAATTTGTCTTAATAAAGATGGCCGAAATCATAGATAGCCAGATTCAAGATCTATGTAATTGATTATTCAGTAATAAACCTATATATTTCCTGTTGTCTTTCAAATGTCCTTAATGTGTCCTTGATATGTCCAAGCAATGTCCTTTTAGGGTAAATAGACTACCACAATCTTACAAAACATTGGAGATTGTGATGGATCATCTCGGAAAAATAATCGTAGGCGATTCCTTAGTTGAGGTTTGGGCTGGCTATGTGTCATTTACCAATAACGGCACAATGGGTATGGATGATGATCAACAGATTCGAGAACAGTTTGGAGTGACTATTTATTTTACCCCATATGCGGACTTTAATGCTGTACACCCCGCTATGGATATGGCGCGGCAGGCACAGTATGTGAAAAAAGTGCTATCCCCCGAAATTGATAAAGAACTGGGCGGCAGTTACGGTTATCGCATTTTTATTAGCCCTTATGGTAATCAATTTGAAGCCGCGATTGAACGGCTCATTAAACGCCCAGAGTCAAAATCCGTTGTCATCAACTTGTTACACCCGCTTGAGTGGGAAAGTAAAATCCAACCTGATATCAAACGTATGGCTTGCTTAACAAACATTCAGCCCCTGATACGTGGTGGACAACTGCATTTTGTTGCCCAATTTCGCTCCCAAAATGTCTGGAATTCTCATGGCAATTTCAAAGGACTGTATGAACTTCAGTGTATGATGCTTACTCGCTTAGAAGAAAAAGGGCTGAAAGTAAAACGGGGTAAATTGACGGTGATGATTGCCGCCGCTCATCTTTATGAGCCAGATTTCAAAAAAGCAGAGCGGCTTTTAAAAGGGTAGCGTGGTATTTTCGGGAAGTGGGTTGTGGCGTTTCTCCAACGCATAGTGGAGCTGGGTAATGGGCGTATAAAAACCGTTCGACAATACGTTCTAATGCTTTAAAGCACAGTAGTATTTATCACGTTTTGAATTGGAACAAGGCTATTTGATTTGGTTTGAAACTAGAAAGTCGATTTATTGGAACAGGCGGATTCATCGAAAAGAGTTCAAACAGCAAAGTAAAAGTGTTTATTGGTGAATACGCAAAGCGATATCCACCATGGATGGTCATCAGCCTTTCTCGGCTAACAACGCTTTTAAGTGGGCAATTTCAGCCTCCGCCGCCTCAGCGCGTTGCGCTTCAGCATCGGCACGTTGTTCAGCCAAAGTTGCCCGCCGCTTTTCGGCAGTTGCCCGCCGCTTTTCGGCAGTTGCCCGCCGCTTTTCGGCAGTTGCCCGCCGCTTTTCGGCAGTTGCCCGCCGCTTTTCGGCGTCCCACGCCTCTTGCGGCGTTAGCAATAGCGTACCCTGTAAAGTTTCCCAGCGCAGCCAAGCCGCTTCAGCGTCTTCGTAAATCCCATGCCAACGAGTTAAAGCTAGTCCTAAAGTTCGACTTACTAAGCGATTTTGAGCGTCAGGAAAGCTTGGTTCATAAACCCCTCCGCGAAGTTCAAATCCAGCCCAATCTTCTGGATTAAATGGGTCAAACCAGTAATACTCGGAGGCTTTTAGTTGGTTCTGATATATTTCCTTCTTTTTTCCCTTGTCATATTTTGCTGTGCTCTCGGAGAGCAGTTCAATGATGACATTGGGACTAGCTCCTTCTTCCCAAACAACCCAACTTTTACGAGCATGGTTGGAAACTCCTTGAACCACGAAGACATCTGGGCCTTTAAAGTCCTGATTACGCAACTGTTTGGTGCTGAAATAGACGAACATGTTGCCGCTTACATAACCACCGCCATGCTGCTTTAACCAAGGCTTGAGTGAGTTTATCAGTAATTCCATTTGTAGTCGGTGTTGTTCAGTTTCCATAGGAATCCCGTCGTCATAAGGTAAATCGTCTTGGGTTGGGAGCGAAGGTATACGCTTTTTTGGTGCCGGTTCGACTAAGCTAGTTTGTAACATGATATTGTCAGTCAGTTAATGTTGTATTAAATGCCAAGTTCAGATGTTAAATCATTTTCCACATCTGCATTTTCCATCATAACGTCATAGCAAGAAAATGTCGGTAACGGTTCCATCCAAATCAGTTTTAAGATTTCTAGCTAGGGCGCAAGGCGACAATTTTTCCCCGACTATCATAGGCAATTAAAATATCATCTACCACTAACGGTGGCACAAAAATACTCGCTTTGCCCATGCGATAGCGAGCCACAAATTCTCCATCCTTGCGCCGCATCCAATGTAGATATCCTTCTATATCGCCAACAACCACATAGTTTCCAAGGCTTACTGGTGCTGTTACCTGGCGGGCTTCAAGTTTGTCTTGTTTCCACCACTTTTCTCCAGTAGAACGATCCAGCGCCCAAATATGACTATTACTGTCGCTCACATAAAGCTTGTCGAAGTCCACCCCTAAGCCAGCGTAGGAGGATAGTGGCTTTTCCCATAATAGTTTTCCCTGAAGCATATCTACGGCAACGGTACGTCCCTGATAGCTGGTGACATAAATGGTGTTATCTACCAGCAAAGGATCCGCATCAATATCAACCATGCGTTCCAATTCGGTACTGCCACGCGGGACGGCAACTGGCGCTTCCCAGAGTACTTTGCCTGTGTGCAGTTCTAATAGTGCTATTTGTCCATTATCAAATCCGGCAATAATCTGATCATGTTTGATGACGGGGGCACTGGTGCCACGTAAAGTGAGTAATGGTGTGTGGCTTCGCTCGTACACCCATAGGCGTGCGCCATTTTGGCTATTAAGCCCAAATAATTTGCCATCAATCGTTCGCACCACCACAACCCCACGACTGATACGTGGTTTGGCTAACACTTCGCTGGAGACTTGCACTTGCCATTGTTTGCGACCATTGTTTTTAGATAGGGCTACTACTTCGCCCTTTTGACTGCCCAGCACTACCAGTCCATCCCCTATACCTGGTCCACCCGAAATCGGCACCTCAATTTGTTGTTCCCAGAGGATTTTCCCGTTTTTGAAGTTAAAGACTCGCACAATGCCTTTTGGAGATGCTGTGAACAAGCGTCCTTCGTAAAAAACGGGCGCGATTTTGAGATAGCCTTTTTCGAGACCCCCTCCCGCGTCCGCCGTCCATAGTGTTTTTAAAGTCAAGTTGAGTTTTAAATCGACTAAAGGGGCAGGCGGTGGGGAGTTATCTTTTTCGTTGAAAAGGCTACAACTACTTAATGTGATTAATAGTAATATAGCTGTTTTATACAACATAGTTTGTCTCTATTTTGGTGCAGGCATTCCAGGCGAGTCAGCAGTTTCATCTGTTTCTACAGGTGCAACCGGTTCTGGTTGTTCTGTCGTTACAGCAGTATCATCAGCATCCACTGCTGGCACCGACGGTGATTCTTCGGTAATGACAGGCATCTTTTCAACATTTTCCTCAGTTTCTACAGGTTTTGATTCGGCCATATCTTCCACAGTTTCTGCTGGCACATACGACTGTTCAGTAGCTGTAACCGCAGACTCTGTTATGGGATTCGTTGATGTTTCAGTCGATACAGTTGAGGACGGCTGCTCTGTGGCGGCGGATGGGAAGGAGGGCGCACTTGCCTCAACACGTTTTTCTTTTTTAGGACCCAAATCATCCAGTTTCATCTGCACCCATTCACGATGTTTAGGCGATAAATCCAAATGTCCAACTGCTTCAATATAAGCATCACGGGCATCGTCGAGTCTGCCTTCTGCCATAGCAATATCGCCTCGTACTTCGGCATACGCACCTCTGAAAGTAGCCTCATCAATCCCTTCAATTAGCTTTTTAGCCTCCGCTACTTTTTCTTGTGACAAAAAGAGGCGGGCTTTGCGCAAGCGAGCAATATGAGCCAATTCAATTACGTCGCTATTTTCTACTACCCATTGCAAGCGAGCATGGCTACTGTCAATCTCCCCTTTTTCTACGTCATGATGTGCCAGATTCAACGTAGCAAGTACCGCATAAGGACTGCCAGTATGTTCGGACAATAGCTGACTTGCAGATTGCTGGGCTTGTGGTATTTCTTCTTTTTCCAGGGCTAATAGTACTTGGTTATAAATGTTAGAAGCTACTTGTGCTTGTTGATCTGAATAAGATTGCCACCAGCGCCAACCGTACAGGAGCCCTAAGCCTATTACAATGCCGCCAATTATTGAAACGCCATTTTCTTTCCACCATTTTTTTATAGCTTCAAGTTGCTCTTCTTCTGTTTCGTAAGTTGCCACAATATTTCCTTTATGTTGTTTTTTGTTAATTAACAATTAGTGCCTTTGCAAATAATGAACTAACTCGGATTGCGCCACAGATATTTGCGGTTGTTTTTCGCGCAAATATTTCACTGTCACTTGTTGCTTGGCAATTTCATCTTCACCGAGTACCAATGCAATCTTTGCCCCGCTTTTGTCTGCCCGTTTGAACTGGCTTTTAAAACTGCCGCCTCCACAATTAGTGGCTAAACGCAATTTAGGTAGGGCATCGCGTAAAGTTTCTGCCAAGCGAAAACCTTGTTGTATTCCCTCATCCCCAACCATTATTAAATAAATATGGGGAACATTCTTGGGCAATTCAGCGTCTAGTAATAACACAAGTCGTTCAATACCCATGGCAAATCCAATGGCGGGTGTTGCTCGTCCCCCAATTTGTTCAACAAGAGTATCATAACGCCCCCCGGCACACACTGTCCCTTGGGCACCAAGTTTCTGCGTCACCCATTCAAACACGGTGCGATTATAATAATCTAGTCCCCGCACTAAACGCGGATTAACTCGATAATTCACGCCCGCTTGATCAAGTAGCTGTTTAAGCCTGGCAAAATGCGTTTGAGATGGCTCATCCAGATGCTCTAATAATTGCGGCGCCTCCTCAATCAAGGTTTGCATGTCGGAATTTTTGCTGTCCAAGATTCGCAACGGATTTGTATCCAGGCGACGCTGACTGTCGGCATCCAATTGGTTGTGATGTTCAGAAAAATATTTGATCAAGTGTTCACGATAGGCAGCTCGTGCAGTTGCGGTGCCGAGTGAGTTAATTTGCAATTCTAAATCATTTAAACCCAATTGCCGCCAAAAACGCGCTGTCATTAGAATGATTTCGGCGTCAATATCGGCACTTGCTAATCCATAGGCTTCGGCACCTATTTGATGAAATTGCCGATAACGCCCTTTTTGTGGACGCTCATGGCGAAACATGGGTCCCATATACCATAGGCGTTGTATTTGATTATAAATCAATCCATGTTCAATTCCGGCGCGAACACATCCCGCCGTGCCCTCTGGACGCAAGCTTAAGCTGTCACCATTTCGATCGGTGAATGTGAACATTTCTTTTTCAACAATATCAGTCACTTCTCCAATGGTTCGGTTAAATAATTCTGTGGCTTCCAGTAATGGCAAACGGATTTCTTGATAGCCGTAGCTATCTAACACTTGACGGATAGTAGCTTCAATATGTTGCCAAATGGGGGTTTGCGTCGGCAGAATATCATTCATTCCCCGAATGGCTTGAATTTTTTGAGTAGACATTAGTTATCAGCTTAGTACAGGACATTTTTTTTCTTGTCTGTCATTTCGACCAGCGGGAGAAATCTTACCATCGGGAGAAATCTTTTTGAGTTCCAAGATCCCTCACGAAGTTCGGGATGACAAACAATCAATGACTTAAATAAATTGTCCTGTACTGATAGTTATCAGTTATCAGTTATTATTTAATAATACCATTTCTTCAAGAAATGGGATTTTTTTGCCGCCGTGTTTTAAAAAAATGACTTAAATGGTGCCCACAATCTTCCGCTAACACGCCGCTGACACATTCTACCAGATGATTGTGGCGAGTATCTCTGAGAATGTCAAAACGACTTCCCGCAGCTCCCGCTTTGTTGTCATAGGCTCCAAATACTACGCGCTTAATTCGTGCTTGAATAATCGCACCAGCGCACATGGTACATGGCTCAAGTGTGACATATAAGGTGGTGTTGATTAAACGGTAATTATTTAATTGTTGTGCAGCTTGGCGTAAGGCGACAATTTCTGCATGGGCGGTGGGATCGTGGCTGCTGACGGGTTGATTCCATCCTTTGGCAATACATTGATTTCCTTGTACTATGATGGCACCGACTGGGATTTCTCCTTGTGCAGCGGCAAATTCGGCAAGATTTAGGGCGTGACGCATCCATTTTTCGTCGTTGTTTGTTGACATTTTAAACTTTCAAAGAAATCCTATTTTTTTAAAAAAATAGGATTTCTATAACTTTTTGAACTGTGATTATTGTGATTTCTGTGATTTTTATGAGTAGGTTAATCATAAAAATCACATAAATCACAGTTCAAATTTCTTTATTACACCTGTCGCATAGCCTGCGGATGTTTACGTTCAACGGGGGTCAAGATTTTATTGAGGGCACTCAAATAAGCCTTGGCAGAGGCAATTACAATATCCGTATCCGCCCCCTGTCCATTGACAACTTGTCCATCTTTTTCCAAGCGCACACCGACTTCACCTTGAGCATCAGAACCATTGGTAATATTATTGACTGAATACACCAATAAGTTCGTCTGACTATTTACCAAACTTTCGATGGCTTTAAAAGTGGCATCCACGGGACCACTGCCCGAGGCGCCAACCGAGTTTTCTGCGCCATCCAAATTCAAAGTCACACTGGCATGAGGCGTTTCTCCCGTTTCAGAGCAGACTTTAAGTGCGACTAATTTTATCCGCTCATGCTCAGTCGTCAAGGTATCGCTTACAAGTGCTTGTAAATCTTCATCATAAATATCGTGTTTCTTGTCCGCCAAATCCTTGAAACGAGCAAAAGCCGTATTGAGTGATTCTTCAGAGTCGAACTCAATATTCAAATTTTTTAAACGATCGCGGAAAGCGTTGCGCCCAGAATGTTTGCCTAACACCATACGGTTTTCTCGCCAACCAACGTCCTCGGCTCGCATAATTTCATAGGTTTGGCGATGTTTAAGTACGCCATCTTGATGGATTCCGGCTTCATGGGCAAAGGCGTTGGCTCCCACAATTGCTTTATTGGGCTGCACAGGGAAACCAGTGATATTGGAGACTAGTCGTGAGCAAGCCACAATTTGGGTAGTGTCCAAATCCGTATGACAATGGAACACGTCTTGCCGAGTACGAACCCCCATCACCACTTCTTCTAAGGCCGCATTGCCTGCCCGTTCTCCTAAGCCATTGATAGTACATTCAATTTGACGCGCACCGTTCATCACAGCCGCCAAGGAGTTTGCCACTGCTAAGCCTAAGTCATTATGGCAATGGACCGAAAAAATGGCTTTATCTGAGTTGGGAATGCGCGAGCGCAATTCGGCGATTAATTTTCCAAAATGCTCAGGCAAGGTATAGCCAACCGTGTCGGGAATATTAATTGTCCCTGCTCCCGCTTGAATCACCGCTTCGATGATCTGGCATAAAAAATCCGTTTCCGAGCGTCCCGCGTCTTCAGGGGAAAATTCTACATTATCCGTGTATTGACGGGCACGCTTGACGGCTTTTACGGCTTGTTCTAATACTTGTTCTGGCGACATGCGTAATTTTTTTTGCATGTGAACCGGAGAAGTGGCAATAAATGTGTGAATCCTTGCCGAATTTGCGCCCTTGAGTGCTTCGGCGGCACGATCAATGTCTTTGTCTAAGGCGCGTGCCAAGCCACAGACGGTGCTGTCTTTTATGATATTTGCGACGGTTTGCACCGCTTCAAAGTCGCCAGGACTGGCAATGGGAAACCCTGCCTCAATGATGTCAACACGCATTTTCTCCAAGGCTTTAGCAATCCGAACTTTTTCGTCCTTAGTCATGGACGCGCCCGGACTTTGTTCACCATCGCGTAGTGTGGTATCGAAAATAATGAGTTTGTCGGTCATAACCCGTTCTCCCATAATGGGTATGTATGTATAAATTAATTTAATTAGTGGATTGTTACGTGATTAGCCCTCGCCAGGGCACGCGATGATATTAGCTGCCCCTCAGGGCAGCAGCAGATTTTGGAGGAGAAATGGGGAGGAGGCAAGCGGGCACCACATCACCTGCCCATGATGGACGACATGATAGTTATTGTAAAAGTGAGTGGTACGCATGATATTTGAGCGGTAGATTGATGAGTGATGAATATTGTAGACGCTATTCCAAAAATTGCAAGCCGCTTTTGAAAAAAAAGGGGGTTGTTGATTTAGGGAGCTGACTTGGCGTGAAAAACCCTATTTTTTGTTTGTAAAAAAATAGGATTTTTGTAGGGTGGGCAACGTCTTTTTGTTGCCCACCAGCCCCGACAGGTGGGCACGCTCGCTAAAAACACACTTTGCCCACCCTACAATAGAACGTTTTTGGCTTAACTTAATGGCATTGCTTTTTGAAAAGGGGGGCTGTTAATTTAGAGAACTGACTTGGTGTGTGTGAAAAATCCTATTTTTTCGGTAAAAAAATAGGATTTTTGGGATAATTTGGGGACGAGAACAATTTAATTTAATTAGGCTCCGCGCCGCCGCTGAAGGCCGCATCTCCTCCACGAGGCTGGGGTAGTCGGCACATTCCTCCATCCATGGGGACGCGCATCACTTCTATTTTTGCCACCGGATTGCGCCAGTCATAAGCAACAGGTATGTCTCCATCGCCAGAAATACCACGGCTAACATGAACAAAACCTTCACCATGGTCATCCGGTGACAAACCTTGCCCCCCCGGATTGCAGACACTTGGCGGACCAGGGACATGGTCACATGATTCATCATTGGTTTCGCTGCCTGCATCCAAAGCAGGGGAAAAATGTACTAGATGGCCTTCCGGCGGTATTTTTTTGCCGTTCAAGGCGAAAAAAGTATCGTTACTCGGTATTAACATGGACACCACTGACACATGGGATGCTTCGTTTGCGCTAAGCCATAGGGTGACGGAGCCGCCAGGTGGAACGACTCCATCAGATACCGCATAGTCTTTTATTATATTCGGCAGATCTTCCATGAGATTCATAAGCCGATGGGTATCACCCGCTTCGGCGACCGCCACCAAGGCCGGAATGGCCGGTTTACCCAGTGTATATAATTTAACACCAGGCACATGGGCTATCGCCGCAACTGGCGTGAAGAGTGAATTGGGGGTGATGTTAGTGACAGTAATTTTGTACTCTTGCTCAAATCCTGTTTGAGCTAATACTGTTTGACTGTTCAACAGTGCCGCGCTGGCTATTAACATAGCGGACATGTGTTTTGTTGGTTTCTTCATTACGGTTTTCCTAGTTAATTTGATGGATTTTATGTCCAATTCGATGTCCAAGTTTTTTTGACATGATGGGCACAAACAGATGACCAAATCGCAGCATATCATATATGATTTATACTACAATAGCAATTATCTTTTTTGGCTTTCTCGGTCACTTTTGATCTAGGCTCAAACGTCCTTTCGAGGCAAAAGTGTTTGCGACTCGTAAACTTTTGCCTCGAAAACATTCCCAACCATGAAAAGACTTGTTGACTCAAGTTTGGGTTGACTAGCTGAAACTCAGTTCAATTGGAATTGTGGATAATTATTTTAACCAAATAGTTAAAACCCAAATGAAATATAATACCAAACAGATCAATCATCTGATTTTAACTGATTTCCCTAAGATTCAAGCGATTTATTTATTTGGTTCAGCCGCAACCGAATCAGAGTGGTTTAATAGTGAGATTGATATTGCTTTATTATTATTACCACCTCAAGCGGCTAAACCAATTCCTAGTCTCTATCTACACCCATTACATTCTAAATTAACCAGTTATTTTAAGAACTCAGTTGATTTAATCAATTTACGACAAGTAAATGTGGTGTTACGTAAGGAAGTTATTATGGCAGAGCGTCTAATTTATTGTGCGGATAGATATTCAGTGGACGAATTTGAGATGCTAACACTATCTTTTTATCAAAAGTTAAATGAGGAAAGAAAAGCCATTTTAGCCTATTTTTTTCGTACCAAAAAGGCTTATAATATATGAATGACATTGTTATCAATAAAATACCAAGTATTCAACGATGTATTCAACGTGCTCGGGAAGAATATCAATTTAATCCAGATGGATTTTTAACCAATTACAGTCGGCAAGATGCAGCTATTTTAAATAAATTTAATTCGCGTTTGTGAACAAAGTATTGATTTAGCTAATCATATAATTAAAAAGTATAAAATGGGTATTCCCACAGATACTGCGGAAATTTTTCAATTGTTAGAGCGTAACAATGTGATTTCCGCACAACTTTCGGAGAATTTGCGATCTATGGTTGGTTTTCGTAATATTGTCGTACATGAATATCAACAGATTAATCTGAAGATTGTCATTACAGTTATTGAAACTGGCTTAGATGACTTGATTCAATTTGCTGAGAATGTCATGGATTTTGACGGAAGGGAATAAGTCAATATGTGCGACTCGTTAGCCCTAATCCGTTTATTTATAACTGATGCTACGCACGCATCCTCGTTCCTCCCCCGCCATGAGCTAAAGCTCAGGACTCATAAGGCTCAAGTCCCCTAAAGGGGACTAAAACGGACTAAAACACGAGCAGGTTTAGTCGGCTTTAGCCGACTTACGCCTTATGAGTCCTGAGCTTTAGCTCATGGCGGGGGGGGGGCCGAATTTAATGACTTGTGTGGCTTTTGGGAAAATGAGATAGCAGGGGCTCTACAGCAAATAGCTATCTCTTGCAATTTGTCAACTGAAAAAGTTACTGAAGCTCTTGAGATGATGCGGATATTTTACAATGGTTATAATTTTAGCAACGAGGCGGAGGCGTTAATCTATAATCCAACCTTGGCACTTTACTTTCTAAAGCATTTTCAAAAGCGTTGCCAATATCCACGTCGCATTTTGGATACCAATCTGGCAATGGATAAGGGGAAAATTACTTATATTTCTCTTATGCCTAACGGAGGGCAACTCGTTATAGATGCTTTGGACAATAATCATCAGGTGGTGATTTCAGAATTGTATGATCGTTTTGGTTTGACTGAAGTCTTGCAGATGACTAAAAATACTCAATTTATGGCATCGTTGTTGTACTATTTTGGTGTTTTGACATTGGGTGGGTACACTGAAAAGGGGGAGCTGATTTTAAGGATACCCAATTTGGTGGTGCAGAAGTTGTATGTCGAACGGATACGGGAGGTGTTATTGCCTCAGTCGACGGCAAGAGATGAGGCGGTGCGGGTGGCTAAGTTGTTTTGTCAGACTGGTAACATGCAGCCTTTATGTCAGTTCATAGAACAGAGTTGTTTTAAGGTGTTTGATAATCGGGATTATCGTTGGACTAGTGAATTTACTATCAAAACTGCTTTTTTGATTTTGTTGTTTGATGATACCTTTTATGTCATGGATTCTGAAGCTTCGTTGGGGAGGGGTTGTGCTGATTTGACGATGTTAGTTCGTCCTGATATGCGACGGTATCAGTTGTTGGATTTTTTGATTGAGTTTAAGTATGTGAGTTTGAAAAAGGTGGAGTTGAGTGGTGAGCAGGTTAGGCAGTTGAGTGTTTCTGAGTTGAGTGCTTTGGAGCCTGTCAAGGAGAAGTTGGCAGAGTCGAAAACGCAACTTGGTAATTATCGGCAGGTTTTGTTTTCTCGTTATGGCGAGAAGTTGCGTTTGCGTACGTAGTTATAGTGTGGTGGCGGTGGGTTTTGAGCGGTTGGTGGTTTGTGAGTTGTAAGATAACACTGAGGTAAGGAGTACAACGGATTGGGGGATTAAACGGATTGAGTCGTGCTGGCTTCAAAAATTTATGCTATTTTGGACTCCAAATATTTAATAATCCGTTTATTCCCCAAACGAAGTAACGGAGCGAAGCGGGGTAAATCCGTTGTACTATAGTATTTCAGACAAGGATTTTGGCCAAAAACATCCGATGTTTGCCAAACATCGGATGTTTGGGTTAAAAATATTTTTCCGAAAAGCTATAGCGAGCTCCGGGTGGGTAGGAGCGAAGCGGAAACCCACCATTTCATATTTATTTTCCCCATATGCCTGTGATGAGATTTGGGTTGCGGTGGGTTTCACTTCGTTCTACCACCCACCCTACGCCCCACTCAGTCTGTCCAATGGGTTCATCGAACTTTGGGACTTTTTGGTAAGTGAGTTTTTTCAAGAAAAGTGAACGTCTCCAGTGAACTGGTGGCTTTATCAAAGCTCCAAGTTTTTTCACAGCCAGAGTCGCTATTTTTCACACCAATAAGACAATCTGCAAAATCTGCACTACTTGTCTTGAAATCATTGAGTGCCTGCCGGACGCTGTTTTTGTCCTCAATTTCAAACTGACGGGCAAGCAATATTTTTTCTATTACCTCAACCACGTCAGATTTGGGATAATCGTAAGCCATTGTCAAAACCCAAACCAGTTCACATAATACGATATGATTGATAAATAAGCTTTTTCCTTCCGTGAGCGTTTGTTCAATTAATTTATTAGCTTGAGCAGACTGAACTGGATCGTCTTGTGTCAGATAACGCACCAACACGTTGGTATCTAGTCCTGTCATTCTGATTCTCCTATCGCCCCACGAACAATGGCAACATTCATATCTTCAGTGGAAACAGTTTTGTTAGTTTCGCGTTTTAGAATTCCTTTTAAGTCGCGTGCATCCACCGTCACAGGGTGTAACACAACGCTCCCCTTTTCAACCACAAAATCCAGTTGATCTCCGGTTTTAAGTCCTAAACAAATCAGTATATCATTGGGAATGGTTATTTTATTTGTGTTTGTGAGGGTTGCAATGCTCATTTCAGTACCTTTACTCAAATCAGGTCAATTTAATTGTTTTTTGTTCATCAATCTCTAAAAAAGTACGATGCATAACCAGCACCCATCCCAGGCAGTTCATTAAGTTTAGGTAATGAGCGAAAAACATTTTTCGCCCTATTTGCTTACCGACTAAAAGTTATAACGCTGGGATAAAGTTTATGCTATTTTGGGCTTCGGGTATTTAATAATCCGTTTGTTCCCCAAATCCGCTGTGCCAGATGATTCGGGGATTGGCGCTAGCCGAATAGGACCTTATGACGCTATTTTGGCGGAGAAGGCGCGAAATAATGATCATCTGCACAGTCCTGATCAAAAATCGTCAAATTTCCAGTATCCCCCCGACTAGCCATGTCCACCACACTTTGGGAATCACCTGGCTGCACCTGATAGTATTTCTCAAAAAGTTTAGAATAAGTTTCAGGGGCTGTCATAGATAAATCTTCAGACAAATAGACATTGAATTTTTCATTTATAGCGTCCCTGGCAGTCTCATACACGCAACACACTCTATCAAAACCTATCATAAAAATGTCCTGGCTATTGTATTCAGCCATAAGTTCTTTTATTGCTTCTCCTGTCTGTTCGATGTCCTCGGCACTAACTAAACGCGCTATATTCAGTCTTGACTACATTTATTACGTTTGGATAGTCCCCCAGTTTCTCTTGGAGCCCCGTCGCAATGGTCAATCGTTTTTCTTGCAAAATAGACATAATTTCTTGAACAGAATACTCGCTCGTATCTACTTTTTTCGGATCCGCATAATTTACGTTAATAATCTGCACCCCTTCGGACTTCACCTGTTCTAAAAAATGCCCCATATTCGCGAATTCACGTTTGCTAGCCTCAAAATACTTCCCACCCCAAACGTTCTTGTTGAGTAGGGAAAAGTTTTTAGGCTCCGTAGCTTCGTACATGTCTATTATCATAACCACAGGATTTTTACCTTCTGCTTTTAAGCTTCTTAGCTTTTCTAGCATTTTCTCTACAGAAGCGTCTACGCTAATAGCATATGCAAAAGATAAAAGAAAGGCAAACGACAACCAAAAAACCTGATTTAAAATCAGGTTTTGCGGTTGTATCATGTTGTTTATGTACATAAAATTCTTACTCCAACCTGGATAATTTATCGTTCATAAAAAACCACCAAATCGCCCAAATATCACCTTATCGCCGATAGTGCATCTTTAACTTGCTGATAAAGCTTATTGGATAAACGAAATCCTAATATAATGGCTTTATCCAATAATTCCAATGCCGCTTTTGGAGTTTTATGGTGACGTTTTGCCGCCAATACCATTAATCCTGCCAAACCAATAACGGACAAATTTTTCTGTAGTGCTATTTTTCTACCCTTGCGCTCGTCAATAATTAGTGGCAATTGACGAATCAGTGCCAGTTCAATGGCTTCTGCTTCTCCCCTATCCAACCATTGAGAGAGTTCCAATAAACGTTCGGAAACATTTACTGAAACAAGCTCATAACATCCCGCCTGTTGCATAAGTTCATTTATTTTTGAATTGCCGCTCAGTAATTCATCCATAACTGCTTGTGGAATCAAGATTTTGTTGAACAATGAACATAACATAGACAGTGCGTCCAAACGCTCAAGTACGATTAATGTCGTGCTGTCACTAACAATTAAAGTCATAATTTAATTAAAGTTTCTATGGTATCCAAATCTTCAGCTAAATCATAATCGGCAATACTGATACTTAACTTATTTAAAGTATCAAGCGTCTCGCTCTTAGTTTTGTTTAATGCTTTTGCTAGTTGTCCCAACGTCAAATCACCCGATTCAAAAGCTTTAAGTGCCAACCAGTGAACCAAGCCTTGTTCTATTAAATGAGATGAAAATGGTATTATCATACCCAGTGGTTGTTCTTGTTGTGTGATTAACAAAAATTCATTTTGTTCTAACAAAAGGCTTAATTGTCCCGGATTGGTTTTGATCTGCTTTATTCCTAATGCTTTCATATTTGATACCCCATTAACGCAAAAATCACCAAATCAAGGTTCGGTTACGCGTTCCCACGCCCAGCATCGCCAATTGATCACGTCGCTCTTCCACAGGCAACTCGCCCAATTGTGCAACCTTTTCATAAAAAGCCACCAAATCGCCGTCCAATTGCTCAAGTAACGCCCTAAAAGCCGGCACATAATCTTGATAGGTGACAACCGATAAAAGTTTGGCATTATTTAAATCATTTGCAAACCAAGCATCATAACCCGCATAGCCGCCCCAACGCTTTTTTAAGATGGCATACTCCGCCCGCAGCTTTTGAAATGCGGCAGTTTTAGCTTTGGGTGACGGCTTTTGTTGATAAATTTCTTGTAAATCCTTGCGGATTGCTAGCACCAAATTCACAAACTCAACTTGTCGTTGCCGCGATTGTTGATAATCAACAAGATATTTTTGTGTACCATACTGCGCCAGCCAACGTTCTACGCCAACATATTCCACCGTCGTTGCAAAGCCTTCGTTAAAGGCAGTATCATTTTTAATATATATTTTTTGATGAGCCAGTTCATGGAATATCAACCCCGCCATGCTGGATTTGTTCCATGCTAACATGGTATTAAGTACGGGATCACTAAACCAACCCAAGGTAGAATAAGCAGCTATCCCAGCAACATAGACATCATATCCTTGAGTGCGTAAATCCTTTGCCAAAGCCATGGCTGCGGCTTCTGAAAAATAGCCCCGATAACTAACACAGCCGATTATTGGAAAACACCATAGTTTAGGTTTTAAAGAAAATGCGGGAGCGGCAAAGACACTCCAAACAACATAAGGGCGTTTTATGTCAGCGTAATAAGTATAACTACGATTATCGGGGAGATGTAAGACTTTGCTGGCAAAGGCGCGCATTTTTAAAATATCTGTCAATTTTTGTTTAAGGGCTGTAGGCGTGGCGGGATCAGCGAGCACGCTATCAATAGCTCTAGAGCGCCTATAAATTTCCCATTGTCCGCCTATGGCTTGAGAATAGTAAGCAATGCTGCTACATCCATTTAGAGATAAAAGAGTTAATAAACTGAAAAAACTATATTTTAACAACGACATAGCGATTGATGAGTTGAATCATTATGCAATTTAAAACCTCGGCTGCCCCGTTCACACATCAATCTAACAGTAGCGTACCAGAGATAATGCGACAAGTGCTCTATGCACTCATACCAGGTATTATGGCATATGTCTATTTTTTCGGCTGGGGAATTGTTGTCAATATCCTATTAAGCAGCATAACGGCGATAGCCTGTGAAGCCCTAATGCTCTGGCTACGCCGTCGCCCAATACGCCCCTTTCTCACTGACGGTAGCGCATTAGTGACAGCATGGTTACTGGCATCAGCACTGCCACCATTTGCGCCGTGGTGGATCACAGTTTTGGGGACGGCATTTGGAATTATTTTCGCTAAACATCTATACGGCGGACTGGGCTATAATCCATTTAATCCCGCCGTTACTGGTTATGTGATGTTATTAATTGCGTTTCCTGTGGAAATGACACATTGGCCAGCTTTAGCCTCTTTAAGCGGCCACTTTCCGGGCATATTTGACAGTTTCAGTATTATTTTCACTGGACAACCCACGGGCGGACTCACGCTTGATGCCCTTAGTGGTGCCACCCCCTTGGATACAATGAAAACCCAGCTTAGGCACTTTTATACTGTCCATGAAATAAAACAAAATCCTTTATTTGGTGATTTTGGAGCCAAAGGATGGGAATGGATAGGCAATGCGTTTTTCTTGGGCGGCTGCTGGCTGATTTATAAACGGATCATTTCTTGGCATATCCCCGTTGCTGTATTGGGCAGCCTGTTTATTATATCTGGATTCTTTTTTCTGTTTGATCCCGATATCCACCCTTCACCACTATTTCATATTTTCAGTGGCGGCTCGATAATTGCAGCGTTTTTCATTGCCACTGATCCGGTTACGGCTGCCACTTCAAATAAAGGTCGCCTATTTTACGGGGCTGGCATTGGAATATTGATTTATGTGATTCGCACTTGGGGCGGTTATCCTGACGCGGTTGCATTTGCTGTCTTGTTGATGAATATGGCTGTTCCCATAATTGATTATTATACCCAGCCTCGGGTATTTGGACATTAGGCTATATTATGAGTAGCAATCTAAAAATCCTGTTTTTTGTCTGAATCAGAATTATCATAATTTTAGAATTAACAGAATAAAACCTAAAAGAATTAAGTATTTCTTCATGTATTCTATTCTGAAAATTCTAAAATCCTGATAATTATGATTCAGACATAAATAATTGCTATTAGAATATAATCTATGCTTATAATTAGGCGCATAAAAAATGATAAAACCAACCAAACACACAAAAATCAGTGCCACCCTACCTTTATCACTGCTGGTAAAAGTAGATGATTTAGTCAAAAAATCTGAATATCCCAGTCGTTCTGCGCTGATCGAAATTGCACTGATACAAATGCTACGTACTCAGATGGATACCAAAATAGAAGTCGAAGCCGCTAAGCTCAATACACAAGCAGAAATCGACGAAGCCGAAGAAGGAATGCAAGACTACATTGACATGGTAGGACAAGGAGGCACGTTTTGATCTTAAATCGTGGCGCAATTCACCGTGTTAGATTGTCACCTACCGAAGGATATGAACAACAAGGCGCAGCAAGACCTTGTTTAATTGTGCAACGGCAAGCCTTATCCAAAGTGGGTACAGCCATTGTGGTTCCTTTGACAACACAAAAACCCAATGTCGACTATCCACTAACAGTCCATTTACCTGCCGGCACGGGTGGCAATCCAATCGAATGTTGGGCCAAAATAACCCAACTTAGGGTTGTCGCTGAAACTAGATTTCAAGAACAACAACTTGGATTACTTTCAGAAGAAGAATTAGAGCCAATCAAGTCAGCGTTGCTGGAAGTGTTAGACCTTTTCTAAAACCGGCTTTCGATACCAGAAAAATAAAAAATTCAAAAATCCTATCTCTTGAAGAAATAGGATTTTTTAGCTGCTTGGAGCGTCGGATGCGTCCCGTCCCACGCACATCAACAATCCAAGTGATACTATCAGCGTGGGAGTATCACTTAATCATCTGATTGGAAGGAAACCAAAATGAATACATTAACTGTCAAGTTTGAACTGCCAATAATAGTTGCTTCACAAATAGGCTTGAATTTCGAGAATATCAGTAAAGAAGTCAAGCAAATATTGGCATTATTTCTTTATGAACATAAGCACATTTCTCTCGATAAAGCTTGTGAAATAGGCAATTTGAGCCAATGGGAGTTTTTTGAGATGAATCGGCAGCTTTCAATACCAATACATTACACTCAAAATGAGTTAAAAAACGATATGGAGAAGTTGTCAGATGTCTAAAATAGTCATAGCCGACTCATCCTGCTTAATCGGTTTAAGCAAAATTGGGCAATTGAACATTTTACATCAATTGTTTGGAACAATTATCATTCCCGAGGCAGTTTATCATGAAGTTGTCATACGTGGGGCAGGGAGAGCCGGTGCTGATGAGGTTAGGAATGCTGATTGGATTGAAAAGCAAAAGGTAAAAAATGAATTAGCGGTTAAAGCATTTAGAATCAATTTAGGTTTTGGAGAATCGGAAGTAATTGCGCTTGCAAACGACTGTCAAGCCGATTTTATAATACTTGATGATTGGAAAGCACGCCAAACCGCAGAAGAGTTAGAATTGTCTGTTATTGGAACGGTAGCAATTTTACAAAAGGCGGTGGAAAAAGGAATCATTGAAGATTTACCTTTGATTTTGGAAAATTTACGCAATGCTGGTTTCAGGTTTTTGCTTTAATAACTGATGTTACGCACCCTCGTTCCTAGGCTCCTTTAAAACTCTAGTACAACGGATTAGGGGAGTAAACGGATTGATTGTTGTAGATATTTATTTGGACTCATTGACAATGACTGCTGCCAAAAATGTTTAAAACCAATCCGTTTGTTCCCCGAATCCGCTGTACTATATTTTCACTTTCCTCGTCCACAAATGTGGTTTGGGAGAGATAGTGCGTAACATCAGTTAATAAATTATCCTTCTGAACGAACTTACAATTTAAATGCTAATAAAAAAAATGCTAAACGCTGCGGCATTGTTGACTTTTTTCGCCGTACTTGGGGGCGGACTAGTCGCCTTCAGTTTTCAAATAACGCATAAACAAATTATAGCCAACGAGCGTGCCGCTTTATTGCGTACTTTGAATGTACTGATTCCCTATGAACAATATGATAATGATTTATTTACAGATATTCGTAAAATGCAAAATGAGGCTCTACTGGGGACAAACGAGCCAGTCACCATTTACCGAGCCCGCAAAAGCGGACAACCCGTGGCCGCCATTTTGACACCAATAGCGCCCAATGCCTATAACGGTCGCATCCGTTTATTAATCGGAATAAATTATGAAGGCAACTTACTCGGCGTGCGTGTCCTATCTCATCAGGAAACACCTGGTTTGGGAGACAAAATTGAAATGCGTCGCTCTAACTGGATTTTGAGTTTTAATGGACGCTCATTGAAAAAACCTGATGAAGCGGGCTGGAAAGTGAAACGAGATGGGGGCGTATTTGATCAATTTACAGGTGCCACCATTACTCCGCGTGCCATTGTTAAAGCCGTGCATAAATCTTTACAATTTTATCAACAATACCGCGATGAAGTATTTAAAAACAAGGAAACTTTATGAAGATTTTACGCATCGCCACGCGAAAAAGCCCACTAGCCTTGTGGCAAACTCATCATGTTCGTGACGTTTTATGTCGCACTCATCCCGATCTTAAAGTAGAACTCGTGGAAATGACAACACAAGGCGATAAAATCCTTGATACACCGCTGGCTAAAATTGGAGGAAAAGGATTATTTGTCAAAGAATTGGAAAATGGATTATTGGAAAAACGAGCCGATATTGCAGTACATTCTATGAAAGACGTACCAGTAGAATTCCCGCCAGGCTTAACCTTGTCTGTGATTATGCGCCGTGAAGAGCCTTATGATGCCTTTGTCTCTAATCACTACGCGAAGTTAACTGCTTTGCCTCAAGGAGCAGTCGTAGGTACTTCCAGTTTACGTCGGCAAAGTCAAATATTAGCATTGCGCCCAGATTTACAAATTCGTACACTACGAGGCAATGTTGGCACTCGATTGAGCAAATTAGACAAAGGCGAATATGATGCGATTGTCTTAGCCGCCGTCGGCTTAAAGCGACTTGGGATGGCAGAGCGTATTCGTGAAATTTTAAAACCTGAAGTGATACTACCGGCGATTGGTCAAGGAGCCATCGGCATCGAATGTAGACAAGATGATGTTGAAACTATTGAACTCATTGCCGCACTCAATGACTTTGTGACACAACAACAAGTGACAGCGGAGCGTGCAATGAATGCCTGCTTAGGAGGCGGTTGTCAAGTCCCCATCGCGGGTTTTGCTGAAATAGATGGAACAGGATTAACATTGCGGGGATTAGTGGCTGATGTTCAAGGTAAAGAAGTGATACGTCACTCCATTCATGGCGCGGTTGAATCGGCAGAAGAATTGGGGCGACAGTTGGGGAATGAATTGTTGGCACGAGGTGCGGAACGGTTGCTACAGTTTCCCACGCCGGGGAACGAGCGATAAAAACGAAAACGGGATGATTGCGTGGTATGGCAGTTTTGGGTTGAGATCATAACACGCTGTTCATAAAAATTGTTCCCATAACGCTGCTCCCTTTAAAAACAAGTCGAAACAGCCTGGCACATTTAAATGAATATCAATGGAATCAAAGTATTAGTAACCAGACCAGCCCACCAATCAGAGCATTTATGTCAACTTATTGCAGAAAAGGGCGGACAAGCAATACGCTTACCTGTCATAGAAATTGTCGGAATCGACGACAAAAGTGCATTACTTGAATGTCGCAAGCAAAGCTTCGATATAGCCATATTTATCAGTACTAACGCAGTGGAAAAAACGCTGCCGACTTTACAAAATCATTTACCCCCCCAAGTGATTGCTGTTGGCAAACGCACCGCTCAAACGCTCAAAGCCTGGGGATTAACGGCACTTTGTCCGCCTCCCCCTTTTAACAGTGAAACACTGCTGAAAATGCCACAAATGCAAGCAGTGACGGGCAAAAAGATTGTAATTTTTCGTGGCGAAGGGGGACGTGAATTATTGGCTGAAACCTTACGGAAACGCGGTGCTACTGTGAATTATGTTCAAGTTTATCGGCGCGTTCAACCGCCGACACCGGCGTGGATAGCCAACACCAAAATCGACATTATCATTGTCACCAGTCAGGAAGGTTTACGAAACTTGTTTGCTATGTTGGAAGGGCAATCATGGTTGCGCCATACGCCGCTGGTGGTTATGAGTACACGCATACGCGCCGAGGCAGAACGATTTGGAGTAGATGCGCCCATTTTTGTCGCATCTGCGGCGAGCGATGAGGGTTTGTTGGGGGCTGTGTTGCAAGCCAATGCCTAGTCCAAGATTTATCTTGGAATCCAATATCATTGGAAACCATGTTGGATTAAATTTCAAGGAGTAAAAAAAATCGAATAAGTAAGGGCATCAATAAATTGCATCGGATGCATCAGCTAGCGCTGCCAAAGTACGGCGTTCCAATTTGAGTCTATAGGGCGCCACACTCGGTTGAACATCTTCCAGGATTGGTTATCTCCGCTGTGGCACTCCCAGGAGAACAAGTACTTTCCTGCAACATGGCTCGCGTACCAAACATCCACGCATTGGTTTGTGCTTGCGTTCAATATAGTAAAAGAAGGCGAATTTGGGTCACTGCTGTCGCGAACCGTAATCGTCCATTTTTGACGATCATCGTTACTGTCGCACGTTTCATTCGTGAGAGCACCCCACGAGACGAGCGCGGATAAACATTTGTCGGACGCTACAGACCGCATTTGAGTGGGACTCCCGTTTACCAAATCGGTCCTATTGATCAGCCAGGCTTGCTCCAACTCGCCGTGGCATCCAGCCTGTGCTGTATTGGGCGTCCACTGCGTAAAATCGCCCGGAGACACAGGAACCAACGCCATACACATATTGCTGTGCACGGCCCTGAAAATATATCGAGTCATCTCCTGCGATGATGCCAAACGATTGGCCGCAAAAAATGATATGCCTACAACCACCATTACTTTAATTAGTCTCATCCCAGCTCTCCTTTTTAAATTTCAATGAAGTCGTCTAAGCCATGGCGATGTTTTGACGAACGCCGATTGAACATCGACTGGCTTAAAATGAAATGAAAAATGACATAAAATAAAACTGCTTAAATTATAACACCGCCACTGGCCCTATGTCAATTAGTTTCCGAGAAACGGTCGTTTTTATTATCGGATAAGCGGTCACTGGCGGCAGACGGAGGCGGCGTAGACTGCGGCTGCCTCATTCGACCGGCCGCTTGTTTGCTCCGCATAGCTCCGCTGCTTCGTTTCCAAGCGGCGGGGGATGTTTGTCAGGAGTCCGTAGGCCTAAGGCCTAATAAAACGCACGCCAATCATCTCAGCGAGTATTTGATAAAATGTCAAAAGTTCTCGCGTGGTGGTGTGGGCGGAGCGAAGCGAAACCCGCAAATCGATAGCTAGTTCCCACAGATGAAAATAGCGGACTCTTACTTTAAAACGCCAAAACCACAAAATATGGCTTTGGTTATGTTTAAGGGGCAAGCTCCCTGGGGTGATAAAACATGGGGCTATCACCTTTAATTATATATAATTGGACTTAAACCGATTTTGAGGCTAATCTGATCTAAGTTCAAACCAGCAATTATGGTTAATTTTATACTACAAATAATTATTGTATGTCAAGCTTTAATTTTTTGATTGGCTTTAATTTGGTGGTTTTTGTGTTTAATGCTGACTGTTGGCGAAAACGTTGTAAATTAGCGGCAATTATCCCGATTAGGGAAATTCGTTGTCCTCCGCCGGCCTCGTGGTGTCACCCACTGGTCCTTATGGAGGGTTGGTTTCGCTCCGCCCTGCCCACCCTACACAAGGACTTTTAAGCTAAGGAGCAAAAAACATGTCTTTACGCATAGGCATCGATTTAGGGGGTACCAAAATCGAAATCATTGCGCTTGATAAGCAAGGGCAAATTTTAAGTCGTGAACGAGTCTCCACGCCCAAAAATTATACCGCTACAATACAAGCCATCACCGATTTAGTTCACCGCGTTGAGCAGCGTCTAAACACTCAAGGCACTCTTACTTTAAAACGCCAAAACCACAAAATATGGCTTTGGTTATGTTTAAGGGGCAAGCTCCCTGGGGTGATAAAACATGGGGCTATCACCTTTAATTATATATAATTGGACTTAAACCGATTTT
>Ga0209780_1000121_pt1 | contig 34692 bp, 27 predicted proteins | sample WorMetexBAHAMAS2_FD_187384 | JGI IMG/M metagenome (GOLD analysis project Ga0209780, IMG submission 187384) | Marine gutless worms symbiont microbial communities from Max Planck institute for Marine Microbiology, Germany - Inanidrilus exumae... | ecosystem: Host-associated > Annelida > Digestive...
TCCTATAAGTGCTAATTGAACTTTTTTCGCTAGCTATCACGGTTGAGGCACTATGAGCCGATATTGGTCGAAATTGCGCAGTTTGAAAGGGGGGTGGGTCACTTTGAACGCAAATCTCAGGGGGAAAGGGGCGTCCCCCACCAACGATTTTTGGCATCAGAAAACTAGACTCCCTGAGCTATCGGATGGTAAAAAAATGCGGAAAATTTCAACCGGCTGAGTAGGGCGCACCAACGTTACAGACGACAGACAGACGACAGACGGAATTGCGATAGCATGTAGCGAACGTAACATAGTCACGTTCGCTAAAAACAAAATTAGTGTTGTTTAGGCCTACAGCGTCAGGACGTTCGGTGGCATTATTTGGTTGTTTGCATTTTTACCGCGCAGTATATGCTATACCCTGTGTCTGTACGAGTGTGTCTGTTACAACTTACAAGTCGGGAGTTTTGTCAAAACGGTTAAACTTATTATCACTTAAACACGTCATACGATAGCGCATGGACTCTTTAACTTTTCTGGCAATCCGTTGGCAGGTATCGATTCAGTAGGGGCTAAAATTTGTCCCTTCCCATTGACAAGCACTGTCGCCTTTAACGGAGCGCTAACTTGATTTAGCTACTTAGTTGAAGAGCAGACAGATTGACTGTAACAAAATTAATGTTCACATCTAACCATGTGAGTTCTTCTTCACAGCAAGCGTTTAACAACAACAATTACAACAACGAGGCGCGAAACGGACGGAGATAACAGCAAGATGTCATCAGCGTACAATATAATTTAACAACCATCGGCAGGAGAACAAAGTTTACCAAGGTCATCCAGGTACACCGCGAACAACAAAGAGGTGCTAGAACAGAACCTTGCCCTACTCCAATATTAACTTGAAAAATAGCTGACCAGGCGCCGTCCTATTTAACGTAACTCTTACAGCATAGAAATAAATTTTCCAGTATTGTTAGCAGTGTCACGGGGATATTTCTTTTCATCAATTTGACAAAGAGCGCATGATGATTCACCTTATCAAATGCCTTTGATAGGTCAAGTGCGCACATATTTATAGTGCTACGTGATTGCACAAAATGATCAACTATATTACAACAAGCATATGTGGCCTGAGTACAACCCACTGCTTTTTTGAAACCAAACTGGTTGACTCCGGATGCTAGCATAGACTGAAATTTTTTAAGCAAACAGTACTCAAAATGTCAAAAACGTTACACAAAATCGGTGTTATAGCGAGGCCTCTAAAGTCCTAAGTGCATGTATCTTTCAGTTTGGGAATGGGGACTAGCCTATCCCTATATAGCTAATGAGCCAATGATAACGTAGGCCTATGAGCAGCAATGCTCTGAGATGACTTTGCGTATGCAGGACTGCCTTTCTGCCGGACTGCCTTCACGGACTATTGCCCGGATCGTTTCATCTGAGCTACTCGGTTTTTAGGTCGACTCCTCCGAGTCGACCTAATAAAACCGGTCTCAAATGTCCGTCCGTCCTTTCGTACGTCCGTCCGTCCACAAAAACTTTCTTCGATTTCAATGAAATTTGGTATGTAGGTAGAGGTTGACGAGTGATGCATGACTGTATGCAGTATGATTCGATCCAAGGTCAAGGTCAAGGTCACGAGCCTTCGAAAGTCGGAAATTCGACAATTTTCAAAGGCTATCTCCTCCCCCATTTACAATGCGGGCTGGCAAATGACCACGGATTCTTAAATTATGGCACAATACGTAAAGCTTATTGGGGCCGGATTTTTGATATTTTCCCAGTTTTTTTGTCACATGACTTCGAATTTGGCAGTAAGTAGGAGTCCTCCGTCCGTCAACAAAACGTTTCTTCGATATCAATAAAATTTGATATGTAGGTAGAGGTCGACGAATGATGCACGAGGTATGCAGTATGACCCGATCCAAGGTCAAGGTCAAAGTCACGAGCCCCCGAAAGTCGTAAATTCGACCATTTTCAGAGGCTATCTTCTCCCCCATTTATAATGGGGTCTGGCAAATGACCACGGATTCTTACAATATGGCACAATACCTACAGCTTATCGGGGCCGGATTTTTTTAATTTTTGTCCTAGATTTTGTGTCACGTGACTTCCAAGTTGGCAGTAAGTAGGAGTCGACCGTCAGTCCCGTATGGGGCTAATTTTTGTTTTCAGTTTTTCCTTATTTTTTCGTTTCTATGTCGTGCGCTAGATTAGGCTGACCATATCGTCAGCTTTTGAGCGCACGTATATATAGCCAATATACTATACGTACTGATCGCTGACAATGAAGTAGCCTATTGAACACATGTGTTCAATAGGCTACTTCATTGATGTTGCATCCAGCACAGCATGCATGCTGTGCTGGATGCAACATCATACGAAACATAGTCGGCAAGGCGAGATTTACTGAAGGTGTCTATAACATTCGGTAGCAGCTGACGACGCCTCACGCTCCCGACAACAGCTGCCGCCGTACGGCATTCTTTTCAAGCCAGCTTTCATCTGCTGTACGTCGGTATATCCGGCTGACTCCAGTAGCTGCGGTCTCTGGTAGTTGTTTCGTCGATGATGTAAGACATTGTTTAGTAAGGCAACAAAACGCAGCGTTACGAAAGCTATGCAAGCTATTAGTTCCCGTAGGCCTGTTGAATCCACAGCCTACTTCAATGCTTCGGTCTCTGTAAAAACGGTTCAAAACTGTGAAGTAGACAAACATCTATCGCCCGACACGACGAAGCAACAGTTTGACAAAAACGAAAGCATAAGCATAAATATAAACGGCGAACGTGCATTAGTAAGCTGATAGACAACTATTTACATATTTCATATTATGCATACGATATGTAATATAGTTATCATGGCGGCGCAACGGGTAGAGCGTTGGACTTGCGATCAACAGGTCGTGGGTTCAAATCCTACTCGGGGCAAAAGCAACAACCTTGGGCAAGTTGTTCACACCTATGTGCATCCGTCACCAAGCAGTATAACTTGGTACTGACCAAAAGGTGGTGATGCTCTGCGGCTGGGAAGGTAACCTCCTGGCGGAAGTTAGTTTGTTGGAGTTTAACGTCTCTTTTCAGCACAAATATCATAGGCCTATATGGCTATATCAGAGACGAAAGGTCAGGGGTGGAGAGCTATCCCTACCCATTAAAGGAAGGCCATCACCGCAAGACAAAATTAAATTAAATACTACAAAACAAGCATACATCTTTAACTGAAAAATACATATAACATAAAATCAACACACACAAAAACTAAAGCCAGTTTTAGTCGCCTTTTATGACATCCGGCCTGGAAACAGAGTGGGACTATTCTGATAGAACGGGGAGGAATGGAAAAGCAAGAAAATAGATGAAGCGAGTAAGAAGGGAAAAAGGGAAAAGGAAAGGATACTAAATATAAAGTAGAATGTGAGGAAGTGGGGAAGTGAAGGGATAAGGGGGGTTGCCCCGGGCCCACACGGAGCAGGCCTGGCGGAAAGTAGTGGCAGCCTACTGCTGGGTGGACCGGTCGATGACTGCGGGCTGACTGCCTGTATACCGGGATCATGCTCTGGGCCCAACGCTCGGTAACGAGTATGGGAAGTCTTCGCTTTACCTTTACGATCGTGGCACTGGTAGATAGGTAACACATTCTGAGAACAAAACTAGATAGTCTAATGGAAAATATTACTTCGCATAGTGGCGCCGTTTGTTGCATACGTGTAATGTACTATTTATCTTCTGGCGTTTTGATAAAAACGTACAAATATTCACGGCCGAAAGTCACTGAAATCGGCGAAGGCAACTGATGTGATGTCATCGCAAAGAAAGTTGCGCTGACATCAGTCATTTTGGGCCAGTCTCCGTATTATCATGCTTGTGTCGCCTAACTGTGCGGCATTTCGTGCCTTGTGATTAGACTGATCGTCGACGGTGCATTGGCGGCGAGTGACGATGAACCGTCAGCTGCGTCGCCGACTGCCGCTGTGGCTGAGTCTCCGCCGCCGGCTCCGCGACCCCCGCGACCTCGCTGCCGTCACTGTCGGCCAGCCGCTGTCCGGCCTCGATGACCTTGGTGATGGTGACGTGCATCGCCGTCATCTGAACGTTGATGATCATCGCCAGCAGTGACAGGCCGACGACCATGTACACCGACGACGCCATGAAGTACTTGGGATGGTCCGGAACCACGTCGCCGAAGCCGATCGTGCTTAGCGAGATGCACGTGAAGTAGAACGCCTCGAAATAGGACCACTGTTCCCACGACATGTACAGCAGCGCGCCCAGCACGGTATAGGCTATGCCGATGATGATGGCGACGGGCGGGGGCAGGTTGAATTCGTCGTCGACCTCGTACGGAACGCAGGTCTCCTCGACGGCGGCGTCCGTCGAATGGTCGGTCTTGCGACGTCGGACTGCGCGTCGTAACGGCATCGCACGTTTGCGAATGTTGTAGCCGAGACGCTGCAGCAGCGTCATTTTCAGTCGACCGACCGGTATCATGCGCCGGACCCGGCGACAGCTGCCCGTGTAGTAGAACCGGCGGACGAACATCCAGACGAACTTGATGGCACGCGTCAGCAGTTTGCCGACACTGGCGAGCACGACAAGGCACAGCGGGATGCCGATCAGCGCGTAGACGATCGTGATGGCGCGACCGGCACTGGTCACCGGAGACACGTTCCCGTAACCTGCTCACAGCCCGCCTCCGTTTCTCGTTAAAACTTTTATTATAGGCTCGAAGAGCCTATATTGTAAATACTCTACGGAGCAAAAACGGTCTGCACGCGTTCGGCAATAACTCCGACGAAAATGAACCGATTTCGATGAGACCTGGAACAGTGTGAGCCAATGTGGGACAGGCCCCAGCAGATATTGGGCGCGATCCGCGCAGTAGCAACAGTTGGAGAGAGGTCGTTTTTCCAAAAAAACCTCATAAATTGCTAACAAAATTTCCAGATATTGCGACATTAGGCCGTCATAACTCAGCAATGATTACAAATGCCAAAAACTCACGGCCAAATGGTCCCCCACGAAATGCCTTGTTTCCATTTTACCGTTAGAATCAATTCAAAGTCTTTTCCCTGTGATGTACGCTGCGTACAAGGGAGATACTTCTCACATTTTTCGGCAATCGTTGACGGTCACCGTGGACGTCTTGCTGAGTCATGACGCAAAAGTAAACAAACCGATGTGAACGTGGCAGCTGTGCGACGTTGCGTCAGTAAATAAGTAAACAGTTGTGTCACCTGTCGAGTACGCCGGTAGGAAACGCCTTCTTCGAGCCTATATTGCAGAGTGTCTCCAGATACACGGTAACCCGTCTAGTTATAGGTCGAAGAGCCTATATTGGAAATACTCTACGGGGCAAAAACGGTCTTCACGCGTTCGGCAATAACTCCGCCAAAAGTGAACCGATTTGGATGAAATCTGGAAGAGTGAGTGAGAATCAAATGTGGGGGCTGGCCCTGGCAGATTTTGGGCACGATCCGAGCAGTAGCGACAGTTTGACAGAGGTTGTTTTTAAAAAAACGCAAAAAATTGCTAACAAAACTTACAGGTCTTGCGACTTCAGGCCGTCATAACTCCGCACTGATTACATATCGCCGAAAATTCACTTTCAAACGGCCCCTCTACGGGACGTCTAGTTTCAATTTTACCTTTAGAATCATTTCGAAGTCTTTTCTCTAGGCTGTACGTTCCGTACAAGAAAATACCTACCCAAATTTTTGGCTATGTCCGATGTCCGATATTGTATTACAAGTAGCTCAGCTGTCGCTGACATACCCGCGCGTCGCGCTGCATCACGACAAACGGCAAAATTTAAAAACAGTTACGTGACCATAACCACGCCTTTTTGTTGGTGATTATGTCATCCTGTTGCAAGAACTGACCAATCAGCTTGGTCAGTGTTTGTTTATGCGACAAAGTTGCAGTGTGTGCCATGCACAGTTCCATGCTGCAACTTTGTCGCGCGATAAAGTTGCGCGACAAAATCGCGCGATAAAATTGCAGGTGTGACGTATGTTTTAGTTTTCGGTTTATATACACATACATATCTTACACCGGTGCTAGTTAACTAGGCACGTGACCTCTGCCTTCGGCACGAATAGCCTACGCCGTCGCTGCTGCAAGCCTACCGCACACTGCAACAAATCACGTGAACCCGATGGTCTACTGGAGAAGCTCAGCCTCCTTTGTAGGCTGTGCCCAGCGTTACAGCACTTGGCATCTTAACAGCGTATAGACATGACCAAACACCAGAACAATGCAGCCAGCGCGTATGTAGGAGCCGCCTTTGAAAAATTCTGGAAAATTATTAACTGAAACATTGCAATTCGTACACAAAAGTCCTTAGTTCACTGGACAGTCGTGAGTAAAATACAAAGTTTGAATTTTAGGAGAATGGACCAGAGCGTAGGGTGGGTACGTGCCACTGTCTAAACTTATAACTAGAAAAACTGCCAAGGTCGAGGTCACACCGACCGCGTTGACCTTGACCTAAGACCTTGACCTTCCGTCCGACTGCTAACGCGGTCGATAACTACGCTATACTGAATTCAGCGTATCAACACTGACCGATCGTCGTATACACGGTGCCACAAAAGTACAGAGCTCCGGAAAACGTCCAACCGGGTGACTTGGAGCTCGGTCGCAGCGACTCCCTGGCGTTGCCGTACTCCACGACCAGCGTGTCGACAGCGTCCGCCAGCGTGACGTCACCGCTGGGGTCACGTGACCGGCGGTCACGTGACCCGGTCGCGGCGGCGGTGACGTTGAGGATGTCGGCGACAACGCGCCGTCGGACGGCGTCCAACTCGGCGTGCATCTGGCGCTCGCGGCCGCGCTCCGTGTGGTGGAGCACGGCGGCGCCAAGCACCGTGTAGACGACCAGCAGGATGACGAGGCCGACGGTCGACGACAGCAGCCGGTAGAAGCGGAGCCACATCGCCCTACATCGGCCGCCTCCACCGCCGCCGACCTCGCCGTCGGCCGGAAACGGCGCCGCGGCGGCCGGAGTCGTCGGCTGAGCCTGCTTGGCGTCGGTCGTCAGCTCCAGAATGCTCGTGTCGGCGACCACCTCCAGGTAGTTGCCGTACGCCACGAAGTCGCGAGACATCCTGCCAATCGTCTTAAAGTCAACTTGTGCAGTTTGTTATACAGGAAGAGTATGTCTAAGACAACATATACACACAAAAGTGACTTATAGACACAGAACGTAGTAGTTTATAGTTTACAGTTTATAGTCTGACAGTTGTAAAAACTACAAACCTCGTAAGTAAGTGAGCGAAAGTAACATGACCACGAAACTGCTGACTACAGTGATGTAGTAGGCATATTGAACTTTATCCCTCGCCTATAGTCACAGGCACAGGCTGCCTATAGTCACAGGCTACTTGAGTCCGTCAACATACGTATTTTTGATATTTGCTGCAGAGGCTGGATAATTGACCATGGCAGACGTGACAAAAGTGAGTTGCAGTAGTCGAGCAGTGACAGTATGAAGGCTGACACCCGCTGTCGGGCGACATCTTCCAACAAGCCGGCGAACGTGGCGAATTCTCCGAAGATGGTAGAAGCAGGAGCTGACTACTTTCGTGATGTGAGTCTTCGTCGTCAGCGCACTGTCGAGATAAACGCCGAGATCGTGAACGGATTGTACTGGTTGGATGACCGTGGTACCAGTGTCCAGGGTCAGGTCAGAATCAGTAAATTTTTCCAGCATTTGGCGTGAACCGAACCGGATTAATTCAGTCAATTTTGTTCGCTTTAGCACTGTGAACTACAAACAAACTATTATTTTTAACTTGTCAACAAACGGTTTGCAATAAGCGTATGAACTGATTACAGGTTGGGCTAAAAAGTGACCGTCTACTGTTTCTGACAAAATTGTCCAAAAATGTATGCCAATAGTAGTCGATAATGATTCATCGTGGTTTCTGTCGGTGTAACGTAGAATATTTAATATTACAACAGCAAAAGCAATCTGATCAGTACTCTTTGATTGTAAAAAATAAAATATAATACCACCATAACTTTTGATCGCATGTTTAGTGTTAATAACAGCACAAGAATAATGACGGAATCACTTTTTTGGCCCACCCGGTACTTATACAACCAGCAGACGACAATCGAGATCTGCTGATACACGGAAACTGATCCACCGGGGAATAAGGACGGTATAACTTGGTTCCAGCGACTTTGAAATCGCTACTGCAGTTTTCTGGAAATGCCTACCCGTGTGGTATTGTAGGGTTTAACGTCCCACTCGACACATTATAGGTCATTTCGGAGACGAAATCCCTACCCGTAGCCCTCCGGGTCGCCTCTCTGACACTTGCAACGTTTGCCGTACGTAGACACTAGATACTTAGAGGCTTGTGAAGTTTAATTTCGAGCTATAGTGGGACTTAGAATCTATACACTGTTCGGACTAGGACACGGGGTATTGGACTGCATCACTGTTTGTTGGTGTTCATGTGGTTGTACTGTCTGCGGCGTGCGTCAAAATGACAGGATTGATAGTTTATTATCACAGCTCAAAAACTCAGCGTTTTTGAACTAGACGCATGGACAGACAGACGAACAAACAGTGTCGGCAAACTGCTGGTGGCGGGCATAATAACTCGTCTGTAGAAAACTATGAAACGTGACGAAAGATAACTTGCCTGATAACTGTCCGGTTGTAACCTATTCACATTCAGACGACTGAGACGACATAACAAGTCCGACGACTGTCGTCACAGACGATCTAAATCTACCTCACTCGTTGCTGCCCACTTGCAGCCTCTGCCGCCGAGCTGTTTTGTTCCTGACGCGGCGGCGTTTTAGAGTTGCTACACTGCAGCAGCTGCTGCCTGCAATTATATTACACAACGCGCAGGCCTACTTTATGCGTCTTCATCCGTCGTTACTCTTGCTCAGCCACCCGACCTTTGATGTGCCGCTTTGTTGCTGCATTCTTGCATATTTGGGATTTGATGAGCTACTCCGTGAACTTCACTCCGTTGCGATTTTAACGTACAATATTACCGAATCATTTCATGTCGGGGAAACGTCTTGTCGAGGATCCAAAATGTCCTGTCGGGGAAACGTCCGTTCGGGGAAACGACCCATCGGGAAACGTCCTGACACTGTCTGGTACTCCGAAAGCGAAATCGACAACCGTTGTTCTCTGTGGACAGAGAAGATACAAGGAATATCTGCTAGACATAAGCCTACTGTCAATAGCTGCGTCAGTGGCCGTGTGGTTTCGTCGCGTCCCGTGAATTATTGGTTTAACCTTACACAGGAAACATTCTCGACAGTACTCAGCCACCTGATCGAGTCTAAAGTTGTTAAGGTACGCGCACGAATCGAGCTTTGACTACATGATCGTATGTTGCTTCGCAGTTGGATGGACGAGGCGCTAATCTATATACAGCTTGCTTGTAAGTCGCTCGCCACTTACTCTACAGACTTGGTTCACGACGAATGAATTGCCTTCGCGGCGTCAGTCGGCAGCCGGCGTCTGTTATGGCCCACAACAGATGTTCCGATTCGTGTCCGTGTGTCATCGCCGCTGCTTCTGCTAACAGCGCAGCAGTATTTTATTCGTACAGCATAACTACGACGACCACAACTACGGCCCCGATGGCAATTGACAACACGATATGCCACTGTCCGTGCAACTTCAAGATGCGTTCGTCCGTTCGGGTCCCGTGAGCTCGGACGAACCGGCAGTTGAACGAAGAGACTGTTCCTCCCTACCAAAAGTGGGATATACCGAACTTTTCCGAACGTCCATCTTTGTTTGGTTCGCCCTCCGAATGCGAACGAAACCGGACGAAACCGAATCAATAGCCTGTCCTAAGGCTATTTAAATTTTCGCTGAAAGACACCTATATTCTTCTAGCGAAAACTAAACTAATCTGAACCAGTCCGAACTAGTCCGAACGATACGAACCACAACTACGGCCCCGATTCTGTCTATCTCTGTTATTTGGCTGCCAATTCCAGCGTTGGCTAACATTCCTCCACCAAACTTGCATCGGAAGTCCGTGTGACTTCGAACAAATACCGAAACATGTCGATTAAGCCTTCCCATTAGCAGTTAGTCCTTCGTTAGGATAAGACCTAAGCGTCTGGGCAGCTGGCGAACTCCTAGCTAGCTAAGTTCAAACGTACTTCGGAGTCCCTTTCGTTAAATCTAATAGAACTACCGAAGCAGCCGAACCCATCGAATAGACGCTTTCCTATTAGAATACCGAAGCAGCGATGCAGTTAAGTGCTCGTTCTGACTCATTCGAATGACTGACCCGCGATTCTAAATTATGGGAAATAAGCAATCAAGCCAAGTTCGTCCAAGCGCTGGCATGGAAACGAATCAAGACGAAATGGCTAGGCCGACCATAGTGAGATATAACACTAGAAGGCTGTATTGTGTTGAATGAACACAATACAGTATTCGCCCGAAAAGGTCCGCTATATGCAACAGGTGTTTTCTTCGGCTCACCAGAGTCGTCGATGCAAACGGCATCTCGATCGCTTCAGCCGTTTTTGCAGGGCTCACTAGGTGATCGACAGACCGACTGACAGACCGACAGACCACGCTACTCGGTCGGTAACAATAAACGGAGCGCACAGTGGAAAAGCCAAATTCTGGTATTGTCTACGGCTACAAGGTGCTCACCAGAGTCCTCTACGCAAACGGCATCTCGATCGCCGCAGCCGTTTTTGCCGGGCTCACTAAGTGACAGACCGACTAACAGACCAACAGACCACGCTATTCGGTCTTTAACGATAGGCGGAACGCACAGTGGAGAAGCCAATTTCTGTTATTGTCTATGGCTACAACAACTCTTTATTGGACCAGTCGACTCGACAGATCGGATCAACTTCAGCAATCAGTAGCTATATTAGCTGTAAAACTAGACCGGTTGCAGTGTATGTGAAGACACTACAAAATAGCCTCGAAGAGAGCGTTTCCCACCGGCGTATACTCGACAAGTGACAGTTTGTGTTATTTTAGTTATGCTTATTTTAAATTATTGTAAATATGCTTAATGTAAATTATTTATTAGAAATAAAAATAGAGACAAAAATTCAGCAGCCCTGTGGGATTCGAACCCGAGACTCTTGCGGCACCAAAACAATTGGTCGCTCGCAGTACCGTACAGCTAACATTTCAACTGGTATGATGCTGTACAGTCATATAGCCCTATTATAGTTCCGATCAATCTTCCAATTTCTCGGTTCCTGTTTTAGTTTATTTTGCGGCTAATGTCGAAATAGTCACAATTATAATAATGCGAAATTGAATTATGTCAGACTTTACGGTAAATAAGTAATTTTAAGAGAAATTGCTCCTCCGTGGCGAAATTTGACATGGTGTCACATGAGTGACGTGACTGCGTTATCGATACAATCATCATCATCATCGATTTAATACGCCCGTGGGCAGCACAAGAATGACGCATGTCACACTCGAGTCTTGACATCATGTGGACTAAAACGGTATTTAGCAGCTAAGGCAAAAATACTATCTTTACAATACTTTGCCAACAAACAAAGAACCGCATTCTCACTGCACAGCATCTTCCTCCAAAGCAATAGTTTTCTCATGGGTAACATAATAGACACAGGAAAACAACCACAGTAAAACTGTAATGGTTTGACACTCTCATACCAATGTGAGTTAAATATTTTACTGAAGGCATTATTCCAAGCAACATCAACACGTTTCACATCGTGAGATTTCAGACTCCAAATCTCACAGCCATATGTACGTAATCCAATAAGTACGTAATCCAAGTTGCGTAAATGTTTGGTAGGTGGAACGCTTGTACGTAGCGTACAGCCAGTAAAAAGACTTTGAATTGATTCTAACGGTAATAAATTACCCCGTACGGGAATGTCGGTCGACTCCTACTTACTGCCAACTTCAAACTCACGCGACACAAAAACTCGGACAAAAATAAAAAAATCCGGCCCCGATAAGCTTTAGGTATTGTGTCCTAATTTAAGAATCCCTGGTCATTTGCCAGCCCGCATTATAAATGGGGAGGAGATAGCCTTTGAAAATGGCTGAATTTCCGACTTTCAAGGGCTCGTGACCTTGACCTTGACCTTGGATCGGGTCATACTGCATACCGTCATGCGTCAGTCATCGACCTCTACCTACAAACCAAATGTCATTGTAATCGAAGAAACATTTTGTGGACGGTATACTTACTGCCAACTTCAAAGTCACGTGACACAGAAACTAGGACAAAAATCGAAAATACGGCCCCGATAAGCTTTAGGTATTGTGCCCTAATTTAAGAATCCGTGGTCATTTGCCAGCCCGCATTGTAAATGGGGAGGAGATAGCCTTTGAAAATTGTCGAATTTCCGACTTTCAAGGGCTCATGACTTTGACCTTGACCTTGGATCGAATCATACTGCATACAATCATGCATCACTCGTCGACCTCTACATACATACCAAATTTCATTGAAATCGAAGAAATGTTTTGTGAACGGACGGACGGACGTAATTTGAGACCGGCTTTATTAGGTCGACTCGGAGTCGATATACATCCAGTAGTGGATCATTTAGCCGTGAGTTTTCGGCTTTTGTAATCAATGCGGAGTTATAACGGCCTGAAGTCGCAAGACCTGGAAAATTTTCGAGCAATTTTTGCGTTTTTAAAATGACCCCTTATGGTAAAATTTTCAAAATTCTGTTTCGAAAGTTTACATGGCGACACCGATTGACGTTGTTGTGTTGAAATGTCGTAAAATTTGTCCGACGGGAAATCGGCGAAACCGTGCGTTATTTACCTCAGAAAAATTTCGGCTCCCTGTTAAATCGTCGCTACAAATCGGTTCACTTTCGGCTGAGTCACAGCCGACCGCGTGAAGGCCGTTCTTGGAGCCCATTGGGTAAATCCATTATTCGCCCGAAGCGAAGCATCGCCCTGGGCGAATAATTATAGGGCCGAAGACACAGGATTCTTCATCGAAAACCGAAAACCTCATAATGCCGTTCTGAATGCCGCCACCGAAAGATCCAGCTTAGCGAATTTTCAGATTCTGCCACCGAAGTATAGGCACGGGTCTTCAGATCCGCGAGATATGTTACAATTCGTTCATTTTATATCCAGCAATATGGCCCAAAAATTATCATTTCGCGACTGCTGTAGTCGCCACAGAATTCAGCGAGTTGACAGCATCGTTTTCAGCATTACGTAGAATCGTCAGTTCACCTTCGAACTTGGTTTGCAGGCAGGAGTCGACAGTATTTGCCTGATCCTGCGTTTAGCCGTTTTGACACAATACCGGCGTGTAGCAGACACACAGACACAGAGACAGACACACGACGACGGCTAATACCCGCGCTAGCTAGCGTTGCGAAGGTAAAATGGGTAACAAGATTCATCACCCTATTTGGGTTGGTTAGCAACACGAGGCTTGGACTTGCCATGGCCAACTTATGTACAGAATTTGATGTTTCTATTTTTATTCGTTCCAAGGAGAAGAAGCGACTCAAAATTTACAAAACATGGTGATTAGTGGTAGGTAGGGGCAGTGGAGGTTATTGGAAATCGTACAATTTGATAGATAGTTTCTATTACCCTTCTATATGTCCATCTTGTACCGTTTCTGAGGTGTAGCGAAACACTGATCGAAAATTACCGTTTTTCTACCCCGTCTGTATTTGGCCCTCGTTCGTGTGACATATCCGTCTTAATTTCACCAGTGCTTTGATGTGCGTAAACTATAGCCGCTCTGTTACTATGTGGCGCTGATCTTTTGACGATCAGTTCAGTCCTTTTAACACAATACCAACCCACGACAGACAGACGGACAGACAAAAATGCTATATCAGTATCGCGCTGTGTAGGCCTCAGCTATGCTATGTTGACGAGCGATGGAAAAAGAACCATGCATTAAGTCGACCTAAGTGATGCGCTGCCTTTCCTACTGAAGTCTGCTTCCTGTTGCAATCCTTTACGCGAGGCTAAACGCATAACCTTTTTACGTCTATTAAACCATTTTACCCAGAGTTCTAAAATGGGGACAGTGACTAACGGATTTGATGCCAGGCTAGCTAACCGACCATTTTTAGTTTTTAACACGCGACGCTATGATAGTGCGGTATATGTGTATGTCCGTCTGTCCGTCCGTCTATCTGTCTGTCCGTCTCCCTGTCACATGCCGGCACTGTACCAAAACGGCTAAACGTAGGATCACGCAAAGAACGCCGTACAATAGCTCAGTGACTCAAGTTTTCTGATGCCGAAAATCTCGGCCAAAAATATCGGCGTAATTCCGACAGGGTCGCCCAACGGGGCGTCAAATAGAGGTGGGGTAGGTTCAAATTGGTGATTTTCGACCAACATCTCGCTATGTATATCAGCAACAGTGCAAGATATGGACATAGTTACTATGGAACACTGATAGGAAGGAACTCGTATGCGCTTTATCGAATGGCGCTATTTTAGTGACCTTGAGTGGCTCTCTAACTACCCCAAACCACCCCATTTTTGCTATATTGTATCGCCTTTCGTATCTTAGCAGTAGATATAGACAGAGGCGTCAAAAATTGGTAGACATGTTGATCGTAGCAAGTGCTAGCCCACGAGTGACAAATTATCCCTGAAAGGGGTGTGGTTAGATCACGTGAATTATTTAAATTTTGGTGGGCACCAACCATATCTCTGGAATTGCTGCAGCTAGAGTGGTCAAATTTTGCGTGCATGATGTAGACTATGTCATGTCCCAGCATAATGAAGACAAATCACCGTTAAAAGGAGCGTGGTAAGGGTCACGTGACCCACTTTAAATTTTGACGCCCCAATGATATCTCGGGATTGGAACGGCTGAAGCTACAATATTCACATTTTGTACGCAGGTAGACTGTATCAAATCCTACCCTATGGTGACAAAGGGGCATTGTCAGAGTCACGTGACCGTTTTTTTTAAATTTTGTTCCAATCATATCTTTGTAATTGGTGAAGCTCGGCACTTGAAATTTCGTGTACTGATTGATACAGAACAGTACGAGTGCATGCATGATGTATGATTCCTAAAAGCGATGTGTTCAGAGTCACGTGACCTCTTTAAAGTTTGGAAAATAAGTGATGATATCTCGAAAACGGAAGATAGAGACAGATAGGACATAGTTGCAATGGAAGACTAATAGGAAATCGTATGTGGCCTATTAAATGGCACCACTGCCAATGCCCTTGAATGACCTTAAAGGTCACTTTTGCTGTTTGAAACCTTTCTAACTCCCATACCTCATGAAACAGCACGAATGTACCAACATAGCGTGTCGCGCGGTCTCTCTGCGGTAGCTGAGCTTCTTGGTGACTTTTAGACACTGCGGCGCTCAGTGTTGATTGCCCGAAAGTCAAGAACTAAAAGTGGTTGGTTAGCCAGTGTGGCGTCGAATCACCGAAATAATGTAGCTATTCTGTGAACAATGAGCTTCTGAGCTGAGGTGGGTTAATTGTAAAAAATTATCCTGTACTGTGTTCTGCGTAATCCACGCGGTACGACGTAGACCTAGACAGTGATGATAATGATGGCGATGTCGGTGACAGTGGCGTTTAGCCGACACTGGCACGTTGGTCATTTGGCGCCGAGATGAAAGACGGAGCGCAGTTCGCGGCGGAACCTCGACGAGGACGCGACGTAGAAAAATATCTTGAGGCTGAAGCAGCAATAGCTGGCTTGCTTGCAAAGCATCTCGATCAGGCTGTCGAGCGCGTGGGCGTCGATGGTGTCGAGGTAGATGGCTGCGGAGTCGGCGACGGCTTGGTAGACGTCGAGCGGCACCGTCAGACAGACGGTCATCACGCAGACGACGAAGCACATCCAGACGAGCTGTTCGACGCCGTGCGGCTCCAGCGTGTACCGCTGCCGCCACTGACGGTAGGCGGCCGTGCCGCGATGACGTCCGCGGGCGAGACAGACGCCCATCGCGACGCAGCAGCCGACTAGCGACCCGACCGGCAGCAGTTTGCCGACGGCCGCGTCGAGTGCCGGCCAGACCTTCTCCTGGAAGAAGACGCTCTGGCGCAGGTCGTTCTTGGTGAACGTGCAGTGCGTCTCACGCGGTCCGCCGACGGTCAGCGATGCGTTGACGCGCTCGAACGACCAGAAGTAGTGGACGTTGACGCAAGTGAGGAGCGACGTCATGAGCAGGATGACCGCCTTGGCGTTGGTCAGCGTACAGCGACGTGGCACACTGCCGTCACACATCACGTATTCATTCCGGATCCACTCTTACTCGACCTTTTGCTAACTTCTGGTGATAACTATCTATACAGATACGTGCATAAAAAAGAGCTAAAAGAGGGTAATCCGTTATGTCTTTAGGCCGCATCGAATACATAGATGCGGCCTATTGCTACAGATGTCGCACGTAGTGTGGTCTGTGTGTCTGTGTGTTTCTGTGTTGAGCACATGTGTAAGCTGTGCATAAACGAGCTGAACCGATCGTGAGCCCGTTGGGGGACTCATTTATGCGGGTCCAAAGAACCATGTGTTAGATGTGGATCCAGATCCTCACGAGAAGCGGCACTTTAGAGGGGTGTCCGTCGCACAGGTAAGCATTATAATAGTCAGCAATGCAGCAATAGCTGAAGCTGGACGCCTACACTCGCACAATACACTGACGGAAAGCCCTTGTCCTCTGCAATATACCTGTGTACACCCTGTCCGGAAAAAGGTGTAACTATACTTTGCCTCTAACGTCGCCAAATACTGACCGATTTTCTAACTTCTTTCAGACTTAGCAGTAAATTTGTAGTAATGCGATCATAAAATGTTCCACCCACCACCCCTCAAATGCGTTGCTACATTACTTTGTGAAATATTAATGTCAGAAAAACAGCAACAACCTGGAACGTATACAATGATTAACGATAAATAACAAGGTATAGTGTAGCAACATGATTTAAAAGTGGTGGGATCTTTTACTAATACTTTGTTACAAATTTAACTGCAACTGTTATAACAGCATAACTTTACGATAGCAGCCCTCAATCACCGCGACTCTGTGATCGACAGGTATCAAACTGGTTTTGTCGACCACTTGTGACTCGCCGACTGATGCCATCAGTGACTGTCTGAACGTTGATCATGTGCCCAAGCGTTTTGTTCTGACGTCTTTCTTCTTGGTTGCTGCATTTGCATACAGTTGGTGATTCATCGGGCTTTCGGTGTGACCACTATAAATATCTTTTTATCAGTTAACAAAATTGTGCTAACATCATTGATGAATATTTTTCACCAACTGTTTCGAACGGATGAGTTTTGCATGGCAGTTCGCTCAACTCAGCTCTGGAACATGACCATTTTTGACCACAAATATTTCACAAAGTAGTGTGGCGATGCATTTAAGGGGTGGTGGGATATTTTATTATTGCTTTATTACAAATTTACTGCTAAGTCTGACGTAAAAGAATTTTGAAAATCGGGCAGCATTTGGCAAAGTTACCGGCAAAAATATAGTGGCATTTTTGCCGGACACGGTGTGGTTTGTTAGAAGACCGACATTTGCATTTACGAGAAATCGGCGAATGCATTACATATCACGCGATGAATTGTTATTAATGTTAACGATTACAAAATATGATTGTTAAAATTTGTTTATTTTCATGCCCTATTACTGTTGTCGTACTGCAAGTTGTGATGTAAAATTACATGAATTTTGCTAGCATGAAAACGTTATGAAAATTTTCACTATAACTTTCATTGAAAATTTCATGATTAACCGTTAAAACTTTTGGAGCGCCAGTCATATCACTGGAACGGCTGAACCTAAAGTCGTCAAATTTTGTACAATTTTTGTAGATATGGAGATTTAACTGGTGCAATCTGAGTGTCTACAATTTTCGACAAATAAGGCCAAATATTAAAGTACTAAAATACTATCAAATGACGAGAATTTAAATAGGTAAAGCTAAAATCAAAGAGCTATCATCCTACTAATTGTTTTATTATTTATGTTATTTGAGTATTATACTATTTAAATAATTTGTTTATTTACTTATTTATGCATCAACTGAAAATTTCGATGAAAATTTTAAAAACCGGGCCTTGAAAATTTCGAAAATTTAATGAAATTTTATTACTTTTTCATTGAAATTTCATCCCACATCTCTAGCTAAATGTTTCTGCAGATCACGAAATATACCTGCATAAATACAGAGCTATAAATACAGTCACACAATGCTTCTATTTAGTTTCAGTGAATAGACTGAGACTTGACCTCTGCGGAAATCCGGTGGCGACGACGCCTTCGATGGCGGTAGCCACAACAAGCCACTTGGACAGGTGAAATGTAAAGCTGATGGCGAAAGGCAGCAACTTGCAGACGATGTCGTAATGGATCATCAGTTGCCAGGTGACGCTGTATCCGACAACCCTGTTCTTGAGCCAGCTGTCGCCGCAGCGGGTGTACAGCCAGACCAGGTCGGCGACGCACAGCACGGCCAGGTAGAAACAAGTCGACAACACCTTCCTACTGAGTCTACAGAGCACGACGAGTGACGTCAGGTTGCCTAGCGACCCGACGACCAGCAACAGCGGAGACATGTATGTATCGATGTCGACGCACAGTTTTGCCAGCGTCGATACGTCGCTGAAAAACGAACAGCGATCATCCATCCTCGGCAGCGGCAGCGCTTCTGATGAAGCGTTATCCTAGATGCGACTGCTGAAACAGCGCTTACTGGACAACTCGCGAATACGCCAATTCGCCGATGGCCAACTCGCGGACAATTCAGTCCGCGGAATGATCAACGACATCGCGGATGCCACGACCAACCGTATACAGTAGAAGGCTATTACCAGTATATGCTTCTGTGGATATTTATATTAGGCCCAGGCATTATATACGCGCACAATGCACCGGAGCAGAATGTATGTTACAAATAGGAAAATGCACGTCGAAATATCCGCAGAAGAATATAGGCCCTAATAGCTTGCTACAGCTACTACTGGCGGGGCATCCAGGAGCTGACTAGTACGGGAGACGGCAATCCGCGAGTTGTCCTGTTGCTGAAGCAGCAATGTGTCTGGCTAGCCTATTTATAGCGTTACGACCGCGTCGTGACGTGTCTTCAGTCGACAGACGCAAACGACGAGTGCGGCGGCCGACGGTTCTCGGCGACAGGTCTTAGCCGTGGACTTCGTTTAAATATTGACTAGACACGCAACTAGTTGTCAGTCGAGAGGCACGAAGCCGATGACGACGGACGCGTCATGTGCACGCCCACCGTGCGGCGCAACGCTGCTCAACAGAAAGTGGGGATACGATACGATACGATACGGTACGATGAGTATGATAGATGATGTTGAACGCGAGGTGAAAAGCTTACGGACAGCCAGCTGAATTTAACCCACGGAACCAAAGACAAAAATTAAGAAAAGAATTAAAAATAAAAAGAGAGTTCCTCAGAAGACGACCCGGAGGCAGCCCAAGGCGGAGGAAGAGAGTCTAATGGGGGAAGGATTTGTGAAACACGTGGGTTATAAGCCAAGAGTAAAAGAGTGGGGAATGACGGACGACGGGAGTAATAATGAAACAACGGACTAAGATAATGTAACAGGAGTAGGGACTTCTAACGTCACTTATGCGGTAGTTACGGTCGCGTGGCTTTAAAACTATAATTGTAACGACCTTGGTTTGCGTAAACTGGTACTTAATTTACCGCGTAATTAATTTACTGCGGTATACGCCGTGGGCGGCTATACCCGGTCACTAAAAAGTGACCCATCAACAAAAAATTACTGTGCGATAAAGTACTTGATCAGGTGGTATACGCTGGACTAAGGCAGTAGGAAATTTACTTACTTAAGTCTTAACGGTGTATTTAGGACCCCGACTTTACTGCTGAACGTGGCCGCTCGCAGCGTCGCTAGGCGTCTGCGAATGATGGACATGCTGAAACTGTATGATGGAAGGAGTAATTAGACAAGTCGTTAACGAACGAAGTCGCATGACAAAATGTGAGCTGTGGACAACGTGGGGCTAGGCTGGGCAATGACAAAAGACGTGTCGAAAGACTAACTAGACTCGAACAACGCAGCAGTGACTCACAATGCTTTTCAATGGATCGGGCATCCCAAAAATTGTAATTTCCCCTTGGGAGATCTGGTTTCCATGTAACACAGTTCTTTGTGCCCACCCGAGTCACCCCCAAACGGCATCTCGATCACATTCATCATATCAACTACATTTGTGAACTTAAAAATAATTAGGAGGCCGCATGGCCGGGGGCGAATTTTTCACGTGGGAAAAGTTAATGTGTCACCGGCCAGTCGGGAGACCCGCGCAAAGGCAGTCGGCTGCAGTAGTCTCGCTAATACCGTTACTGATTTTTGCTGCGTACACTGCAGCACTCGATGCTTTTCAATGGGCCGGACAATGCCAAAAATTGCCCCTTCCCTTTGGTGATCTGGATCTAACACATGGTTCCTTGGGCCCACACCAGCATATACCAACCCAAACGGTATCTCAGTCGGTTCAGTCGTTTTTGCAGGGTTCAGGAAGTGATCAACAGACACGCTACTCCGTGTGTAGCAATAGGCCGCATCTAGCTATTGCTGCGATGCAACCTAAAATGCAATCAACAGTTGCTTGGAATCAATATTATATGTTTATCGAAACTTCCACGGCGAAATACTTAGACACTGTCCGGACTTGCACTTCGACGATCAACGCCGATAACGCATCATATTTGCTTGTATCGCTGTATTTGTCAATATTAATATAATCGTAGACAAACAACGCTGAAACCATGACATGTTGTGTTTTAGTGTGTGTTATCTATGTTTTTTGGGCAGTTGTAAGTGCTCTTTGAACATTTCTGCTCAGTAGTCACAGTTCTTTATATTGCATTTTATTGTTCTATATGCTGCTTATTGTATCTGTGCCTACAAATAAAATATATATTGTTTATTGTGTGACAAAACTAAGTTAAACGATCAATTTATGTTGGCTTGCCATTTCCTTCGGTTAGGGTATGTTAAAATAGCGGCATGGTATCCCATTCCGAAATCAGAGTGGCAAGTGGTATCCCCAAACAGAGACAACGGTATACTTGCCCATCTCTGCACTCAGCAGTCAGCATCACATCATTGCCAAGGCTTGTACGTGACATGGAATGACGAACGCGGAGAACGGCGACAATCCCACGCATCAACAACAGCTTCAGTTTCAGTACTAAGCCAAGAGATTGGCCAGGAAGAACTTCTCCGAAATGACCTATTTTGTGTCGGGTGGCCGGGGTGGGACGTAAAACCTTAACTAAATCAACCAATCAGTCAACAGCTTCAGTGCTGCGACGTGTTCAGTATTCGGAAAACACTAAATTTTGATACTGACTCGATTGCTTGTTACCGGTACTTAATCTGAATTGTACTAAAGTACCGTGCTAAATAAAACGCACATGACGCAAAGTACAAGTATCATTTTTACTTGTGATAATCTTTATTCACCGGTATGTAAAAACCAGTAGCAAATATGAAAAAAGAAAAAGAAAAGAAAACGGTTTTTGGACTTTGCCATGTTCCGTTTCCTCATGAAGTTATTCAAAAAACAATAAAGACATCATAAATGACTGTTGCGCTTTTTCATCTTTAAATTGCCAAGTGAACGAATACAAAACCGCAAAACCAGCTTCGATTCGAGATATTGTAATCTTCGATGCTATAGCGAAATGCTTGCGACACGGGCCTAAGTGATTGTGGCTATAGTGTGCTATGTGTATAGGCCTATTGCACGTTATTGTATCTTTTCTGCTTGTACTTCTTTTTGATTGTTTATCTGTTCTTTCATGTACATTGCTACCTTATTTGGTGAATAAAGATGTATATAAAACTTAGCTAACTTAATGATAATCATCTGTATCACTCAACCGGATATTACGCGCCCTGATTCTTCTAAAGACCTTGTCACTATATAAGCCATTTACTTACTTACTTTCTTACTTACACGGCACGCAAATATACACGCGTGCTGTATATACCCGGTTGAGTGATACAAGTAAGTGATACTTGTACTTTGCGTCATGTGTTTTATTTAGCACGGTATTTCTAATCTGTAGTTGTTATATGTACACTGTGTCTCAAAGCGTTCCGTTTTTCAACCATGTTAAAATGAACGTTATTTTGATTTTTGATATATTGGAATTCTGAACAAAAATTCACACCAGATGATTATCATTTGCATCTTGATAAATTTAACAAGTATGCCGGTCCTAGTTATTGTCGGGTCGAAATGTACTGCTGCCCCTCCCTCCCCCCACCTGGTGAGTCACGGTGAGTATGCCGACGCGACAGACAGACAGACTGGCAGACGGACGGACTCCCGACCTTTACATTACGTTTTCCGCTACGCGCAGCCAAAGTAAAAAGTCATTGAGCATTCACAGCTACAAGTGGACAAAATCTCAAAGCATGAAATGTAATCCAGTAGCTTATTTTGGGGAAACAATAGGCTAAAGGTTCGATCAGATGAACGGATTCTGCATTTCATAAGGTAATATACCGTGACATTTTTCAGGTATATTGGACAAAATTACCTCTCCCTCCAACAGACAGTATATAGGCTATTTTGATTGTCGTGAGGTTAGGAGGGAAAATAAGCAAAAATGTTCTGTGCTGTGTCTGTTTTTTCCGCACGATATCTCAAAAACCGATGCAGCTAGGATCACCAAACTTGACACAGTAATGTTCGCGATGAGTATAGGCCTACTGGAAACCCATTTACTTTGGGGGTTAAAAGGCCAAGTCAAGGTCACGAGTCACAAAATCATTGCCGGCGTTGGTCTTTACACTCTTGTGAGTGCTAGCTTCTTGTAGTTACATTAGTTGTGACACTGGTCGTCCGTTGTACGCCTATAACAATCGACGTGCGACCGATTGACGGTAAGCAAGCATCTACACAACATAGGCACTTTGATCAGTCAATTAATCAACTACATACTTCTAAACGGCAGTGAACAATGACTTATGCTTATAGTAGATTCATTCCACTGTTTAGCTGATTGGTGTTTTAAATCTATATATCGAATACATCGCTTTGTCCTGTTATTAACAACACACTATTGCAATGTTTACCTACCGCTGTAGCGGGAAAGGTAGTCCGATCGGTCGTGTCTGTCCGTCCGTCCGTTTGTTACCGCTCTATCGTTTGAACAAACTGATCTTTTATCTTAATTTTTTGCATGTATATTGGTCATGACCATACCTTGCGGGGATTGAAAGTCGAGGTCATGGGTTAAGAACAATGCAAAAATGCGTACGCTGTGCGAGTATCTACTGCGGCCTCCTATGCGTATTCATTAACGGCCGTAACAGTAGGTTTTTACTGTCACGCGGCGAGGCGTGAGGCGCGGCGCGGCCTAGGCCAGCGGCGGAGTCCAGCATGTGGGCGTGGTAACGCGGTCTGTCTGACCTCGATCCTTGACCAAGGGCAGTTTTCTAGTTTTACGTCTATGACTGTAACTACGTCCGAGCAGTGTTCGACGTACCACCACATTTACGACGCACACAATAATTTTGCAACTCGCTGACGTAAAGGGCTGCTGCTGCTGAGAACATCTTGGACGACTGCAGGAAGACACGCCAACTGATGCACAACTCAGTAAAACATGTCCCGTTGTCGCCTGTACTCATTTGGAGTCGGCACAGTTTACTTACTGCATCCGTGGCCGTAATTAGGCATAGTCACGCTCAACGTAAGACTGGGTCTCAACGAACAATACACTTGACTTTCGATCATAACTTTGGCAAATGTGGACCGATTTCTAAAATTCTTTGACTGTCAGATTACTGAGGAAATTTTGTACACAACATTATAAAGAATCTCCACCTGACTTTAAGTATGTTTCTGCACTTTCTTGCCGAACTTAAAAATAGCAATTGCTGCCGATTTCAATGACATACTGCATGTGAGACCTCAACATTCATCTTGCATGGTATGAGGTCACCTTAATAGCTAAGGTCTGAACCATGTGACTATAAAATCTGGAAAACAATGCAGCAGTGCTCAGAATAGGATTCGTGTTGTCAGCGAAACAGTGGATGATTTACGTGTAACATGTGTTTAACTGACAGTCATTGATGAAGCTCGTACCAGAATGGCATAAACGTCTGTAAGCTTGTGTTTGTACCAGAGATGGACGTTCACAGCACTTGTTTTAATTTTAGGACCATTTAACAGATTGGTAGATTGAAGTAGGTATTTGTTACAAACACTATTATCACCATCTGACAATGGCGAAGTCGTTTGTTGTATAAACCCCACGGAGTTTGTCATCAGATCATATTCCGAACATTGTTGCATTATTTGCGTTATGCTGCGCAAAAATTAAGTAAACCAATATGATAATTTTATAGCGTTTGCCATCTAAATATTGTTAAATTTTGTTAAGTTTCAAGTAAAACGAATCAATTTCGACGACAGAAGTACAAGTTCAGCCGTTATTTTTTAAATTTTGCAAGGTAGTGAAGCAACACAGTTAAGGTGAAATGGAGACCCTGTACGTTGTATAGCTTTATCTAGAATCTGTCAGTGAAAGAATTTTAAACATCGATCTACAACTGTCGAAGTTAAGGTCAACAGTCAACTTGAGTCAAGTGTCTTTGTGAGACACGATGTAGTGTTTTCCTCGCTGTTGATGCTGGGGATCAGAAGCAACTATTCCTCATTTGCCAGTGCTCCACAACGCAATAATAATCATAACAAATGGGCTCTATTCGGCAGAGAAGTACGTGCTTCTGCCATCAGCATTACGCGGTGCCGGTAGTCCATGAGAGAATATTGTGGGACATTACTGTCAGCTGTCATGACTCTCAACAGCTAGTCAGCTACAAGATGGGTCCCCAGACACTGATGCCAGCGGACGAGAAAGGCTGCACGACGTCGACTCTGACGACTTCACCAGTTCTAAATCAGTTCAGCGTCCATTTCGCAGTAATCACCAGAATGGCTTGAACAAATATTTGTGTTTTGCCAACGTTTTACTAAAGTCTCACGGAAACCTACCTAACTGCGTGATTTGCTAAATGCAGGGTAAGCTAAAGCACGTGGCTGTAGTAATGGCAAGAAAGAAATGCACATAGTTCTTGCTCAGTTCACCCTAAAACAGACTAAGGATACGGTTTTTCAAGTTATGTATTTGAGGAAAATGACTTGTCAGCAGAGCAGATAAAATGTAAAATTATACATCAGAAGTATCTCTATCTAATAATCGGGCGGTTTGACCGGTGTTCGACCGGTGCGAATTTATCACGCCAGGGGTGTGGCTTACGGGGGCGGACGGACGGGCCTGTACAAGCCATCCCGCCGCAGAGCGGCGGGATGGCTTGTTCTTATAATCAGTGTAAAGTGAAAACAAGAACAGAAAGGAGAGCTACGTCATTGAAATGCTGACAGACAAGCACTACACTATACGATGCAAATGTTTAGGGCGTCGGCGGCAAATCTTCATGCCGTCCATTTATCGCTTTTACCGCGCGACGCTATGGTAGCGCGGTAACATATGCTGTGGTCCTGTGTCCGTCTGTCCGTCCGTCTGTTTGTCTGTCGGTCCGTCCATCACAAGCCGCAGTGTCTTTTAAAGTTACTCACGGACCTTGGAAATTCGTCCCAGGAGACTTTATCCAAGGATAAAGTCTTCGACCGTAGAATATATCTATGACAGACTAGCCCGGCCCGGAGACTTTATTATGGCATGAAGTCGTGTTGAGGTCTCTGATTAGCGAAGGAGTAATGAGTCCCCACCTGTGATAAAGTCTCTCGTAGACTTTAACGGTGACGGTGGTCAATGTGTACCTAGTGCGCACCAACTAGGTATACTTCGTTGTTAGCCAAGCACACTAATAACTCTACATTAGAACATCAGTTGGACATAATGTACAGTAATTATCATGACATAAATGACAGCTAGATATATCATAAGTCCTCACGTATTTTTCTTCAGTTGACTCGCCAGTCTCCTCGTCCATAATTCCCTTCTCACCTTAGATTAATTTTCACTTTTTTCCTCCGGACTACGGACTACCTCCGCTGACTATTGCCCAGACTGTTTCTTCTCGGCAACACGGTTTTGTTTTCGGTACAGTCCGCTAGCTCGTCGTCAGAGTTTGAGCGCACATAAATGTATCGATTTGTATCGTATCGTGTGCTATCACATCGTAATTAATGCACAATCTTTAATTGCAGTTAGACATATAATATGCAATTATTACAACAACAGCAGTTCAATACCTGCAGGAAGATACTACGAGACCCAAACTGTCACCGACTTATACATCGATAACTATCGCCTGCAACAACACAGGCTGACCGTTGACGTATTGCTAACATGAGCAGCTCATTCGCGTCGCATGCGTCCACACTCACGCGAACCGAATTACGTCGCTAACCGGTTCGCTTCTTCTTCACCACCAATAATACGGTGACGGGCGCTGGGTCGCCATAATGTCTTTGAGATGCGACTGTATCGCGCGGACGTCGAAGGCGGCCTGGAGGGCGTTACTGGGCTTGTCCGCGACACATAGGCGTAGCCAAGATTTAGTCCTAGGGGTGGCACTTGGGTCTTCCCTTCCCTTCCCCCTCTCGTTTCCCTTCTAAAGGGGCTCCGGGGGTGTCACCCCGGGAAAATTTTTGAAATCCTAGATGCCTGTAGGTGAGTTTTAGAGCATTTTGGCACTAAAATATTTGTTTTGCAAAGCCAGTTTTGTGTTAAGCAAAAATATTACGTAGTTTGTCGTCTGTTATTGAATATTTAATGTTTCTAGTAAACGCTAACAGTAAAAATAACCACCTGCTCTTTACAACGCAGCCGCCAAAGCTGGGCTGGAGTACGTAAATGAATATTACAGGTAAAATAATATCAATATTTAATAATAAAATTTAAATGCGTAGTAGGGATCTGGGGGTGCACATGCACCCACTGCACCCCCTGGCTACGCCTATGCCGCGACAGCTATGACGCAAACACACTGCGGTCGCCAATCACGTGGAATCATTTCCCAAACTTCACTTTTTCTTTTCGATCAATGGAATGCATCCTTATCCTGTGAGCAGGAACTTTGACATTTGACGTTGACATTCGTACTAACCAAAAGTTAAGGTGAACCACCGTGCCAAATATATAAGTCTTTCCGGAATTGATTGCCGGACACACAGATACAAACATCGGACCGACTGCTCTCTCAGGACTACATACATACATACATACATACATAAGAGTTTTTTGTATAGCGCATATAAATTTAATAGAGTCACTATGCGCTTAAACTAAAGTGAAAGGTAATTATGATGAGATGATTCTTGTAACATCGAAACATCCGCGGCCAAGCAATCTGAAGCAGTACACGTGGCGGAATATAATTAGCGAATGGAGCTATGGAAACTGTGTTAGTAACCGTGTGCCTAATGCAATAGCACTCCACTGGATCGAGCCATGTTGAGTTTGCCGGCAGCGGCGTAAATCTGGCTGGAATTCTGGGAGACGCAGGGCTTGGTAAGGGCGAGAGGTGGAGCGTGGGGGTGCCCCTCCCCGCCGGGGGAGTGGTCTGTGTAGTGCGCCAGGCCCCTTCCAGAAAAAAATGAATTTTTCACTTGAAATGGCGTGTTTTGGTATATTCTGAGCAGCACTATTGTCCGTGTTTTCGCCAGAAAAATGTTGAATTTTCGGCCTGAAGTGATGATTTGGTGGATGTTGAAGATATACTTTTGGGAAGTAGTAAATACTCTGTCAGAGTTATGGGGTTGGTAAGCTTTTTACTGTATTGTAATGCAAGCAATCTGGTGACTGAAATTTTTAAACATGACAAAATCTGGGTAACACTTTGCATTGCATTAGCCTACTTTAAATTCTAGGGCTTGTCCCCCTGTCGCCCGTGATTTACGCCCGAGTTTGCCGATGTGAGAGTGCGTGTATATATTAACCACGTAAAATTCGCCGACATCACATCAACACTTCACTTGCTGTATGCATAATTCAGTGAGGACATGCGTGCTGCTGATGCAGACGGCGCCTTCGGTTCCATTACGAGCATACAAATCTCGCCTCCATCCAGCGTTCTCTTCGCGACCACTCTGTCGCTACAGTTGTTTATGCGTTCGACGCAAACCGAGTTGACTGTCTCTTCGTCGGTGCCTCGGAGAAGACGACACACGAGTTGAAACGTGTTCTGAATGCGGCGGTCCGAATCGTTCTTTTGTCTGGCCCGTCCACTTGGAAATCACTTCCTGACGATCTCAAGAATATTAACATTTATCTCTCAATAAAAGCCACCTATTATTAGGCCGCATTGCAGCGATAGCGGCCTATTGCAACATACCGAGTATCGTCGTATCGTAGTCGGTCTGTCTGCGTAGTCTGTCTGTATTTCTGTATGTTGGTCACACTCGTCAGCCGTGCGAAAACGGCTAAACCGATCGAGATGACGTTTGGGGGTTGAGTCGGGTAGGCCAGAGGAACCATGTACTGCATGGGGGAGCAGATTCCCAACGAAAGGGACAGTTTTGAAGAGTTGCGACCAATTGTAAAGTTGGAGTGACAATCAGCAACAAGTTGTCAATCAGTGGTCCAACAAACTGTCAGTCGATGTGCGCAGTCGTTTCATGTCCTCAGGATACTCAGAAATCATGGCATGGAAGTCAACGCCTTACAACTGGTCTTCAAGTCCGTCCTTCTTGGCAAGATGACCTACGTAGTCAGTGCCTGGTGGGGTGACAAGCAGCATTTTGATTTTTGAGGCATTAATTCGCCGTGCTGTTCGTGTTGGTCTCTGACGGACCAAACTTGCACCAGCTGATTGCTGACATGGATGATGCTCTTTTTGCACGAATACAGGCTAATGAACATCATGTACTACAACAGCTGTTACCCGCCCCTACCTGGTATAAATATGTTATAAATATGTTCTACGCAGCAGAAGACATAACTATACGCTTACATCAGACTATGATGATCGTAATTTTATTACTCGTTTGCTAGGATATGCACTGACTGTTTTTCTCGCTATTTCTCTTCTATTTGATACATTGTATAAGTTGCGTTTTCACACCTTTTTATTAAACGAAGATGATGACGCATTTTACATTATACGTATACCTTACTTTGGATATAACAAGGTGTCGCCCTAAAGGAGCGTAAATGTACTGGCCCGCCGTGCAGTGTTGGGCCGCCGGACCGCTTACGCGCACGGCGGCCGGCCCGGCGGCGACCGTCGGCTCACGCGCCAAGCGGCCGGCAGCGTTACAGACGACGACAGACGACGCCGACAGACAATGACGACTGACGACAGACGCCGACAGACGACAGCGTGCAAAGCAATACTGGTCCATTAGGCGGGCCAGTAGTAAAAATGTTGATATTGCAATACGGATGGATCTGTATTACGGTAAAATGAGATAATGCAGTTGATGTGTGGTTCTATTGAGACGAATGATACCTGTTCTTCACTGTGCGAAATGTTTAACAAAAATGTTTATGGAACAATATATTCTTGTTCGATAAGTGGGTTCATATTACACAACCTAACGCAAAATCTATACCTAATTGCGACGTTTCGTTCGCTAACGGCTAATTTCATCAGGCATGTAGTCACGTGACGTTGCTGATGAACACGTGACCAAAATACGGTCATAGGTCGTATGTAGGTTGTAGCTCCACATCTCTGTTCACGCAGTTGACCTCCTTGCGTATGGGGATAGATTCTCTGAGTTTTCGTGTCTTCCGATGACTTCCTCTGTCTAGGATTTTGGCATTGGACCAATCAATGACATGATTTTCTTTTGCCGCATGATGTGTTATGGCTGACTTGTCGGTTTCTGTTGCCAATTCTTTCCTGTTGCTGATGTATTCCACGTCTTTTCTGTGCTCCCCTTGTCTTTTACAATAACTGCGTCATGTTTCTCCAACGTATGTTCCGCTACTGTTGTGGCACGGAATCCTGCACACACACTCGCCTCTCTGAACAACTGTATGTTTGTCTTTGGGATGGACAAGAAGATTTCTTAGTGTCTTGTATGGTTTCACGGCTGTGCTTATTCCGTATTTTCGACAGATCCTTTCCGTAGCCTCTGACAACCCCCCACGTAAGGAGTGACTAATAGCACACCGCCACTTTTGTTACATTGTGTTCCTTCTATTTGTCTTACTGCCTTTCAGGTCTATATTCTATATTTATATTTTTGTTCACTGACGGCACGCACGATTAACTCCGAGTCATGCATAGCTAAGTAGCCTACTTACTTCTCTAAACACAGGCGTGTGTCTAGCTAAAGGCAGCCGACTCTTCCGTCTGCTGGCGTGTCTTCAGCATCGTCGACTCGAGAGTAGCAGTAGGCCTACAGCAGCAGCAGGCTAGATAATTTACAAGTTTTCTTTCGACTGTTTCAATAAATATATTTTAACTGTTATTGGTACGTACGCAATTGGAACATTCGGTTAGTATACGTACATTTACAGTACTGTTATCGCGCATTTAAGAAATTATCGTTAAATTATCGACAATAATGTTGAGTAGCATTAATAGTAGACTATACGTTATATGTCAAATGTCTTTCTGAATTAGATGTCAACGAATATTCGCATTTCTTTTTAATCAAATATTACGCGGATGCGTATTTTGAGCAAAAATACATACATTTATAACCAAATCTCAACTTGTAAAAGTTTACCACTTGAGTGTGGACTATGGAAGTAAACTAAGAACAATATTATTCGAATCTGAGATGCCACTGTGTTTGCAGGTGCAAAACAGATAACTGACAAAAAGTCGCTAATTTGTTTATCTGCGGTCGTGTTGGTCATTAGCCCGTTACATCTTCCGTCGTCATGGATGTCAGCATTCTTAACGAGCAGCTGGAAGACGAAAGAAGAACTGTAGCTCAGCTGCAGAAGAAAATCAAAGATTATCAGGTAGCCTAAGTACTTTCTTATGCTGACTAAAGTCATAGTGTCACCGTTCCGTCACTCATGACAAGATCGCTAATAATAAAACTGTCGTCCCGGCAAAATATAGTTTTTATCGCGCGAGCAACTCTGTCTGTTTGTCTGTCTGTCTGTCTGGTATTCTGTTAAAGCAAGTGAACCGATCATCAAGCTGTCTACACTACGTATTAGCCTAGAGACTCTGGTTTCTCCCAAACCAGAGACCTTTGTGAAATTCAAAAGGATTCACCCCTAAATGGGGCACCCAATGCCGATAAGATGTGACTTGGCGATTTTCGAACAGTAACTTACTATATTTTGCTATATTGTGGAAACAATACAAGACAGAAACACAGTTACGACGGAAGCCTAATAGGAAGTCTCTATAGCAACACATTTCTTGATTTTGAATAGTCTTAACTATCTCAAACCACTTTATTTAATGCATTTCGGGTGGCCTTTCCTATCAGTAGAATGAGTGAAGCCAGAAACTTCAAATATGGCACATGGCTGAGTTTGGCAAGTACTACGTATGATATACTGCCCCTACGGTCGATTCCACACCAAATTTCATCACCATCGGCGTAGTGGTGGAGCGTGGGACGCCAAAACTGCATATTTTAGGAAATTTCGGCATATCCCTTGCGCGATTCTTACCAAAATGTTTAGCAACCACCGTGACAGTTCATGCATAGCCAATCCCATTTTGATTGCGCGACGCTATGCTAGCGCGGTATATGCGGTAGTCGTGTGTCTGTCCGTGAGTCTGTCCGTCGGACGGCGTCGGTCCATTAGTCTGTTTGTCTGTCTCCTCGTCTGTCACAAGTCAGAGTTCTACCAAAATGGCTAAACGTAGGATCACGCAAACGACTCACAAGACTCTAGTTTTATGTTGCCAACGACCACGGCGAAATTCCAATGTGGTTACCCCAACGAAGGCGCCAAATACAGGTGGGGTAGGTTAAATTGGCGACTTCGACCAATATCTCGCTGTCTCAGTAACTGTGCAACGTAGGGACATAGGAACTCGTATGCGCTATATCGACTGATGCTATTTTAGTGACCTTGAGTGACCCCTATAACTACCCTAAATTGCCTTATTTTTACATTTTATATCGCCTTTCATACTTTCGTAACGGGTGGAGATAGAGATTTCTCATTCAGTTGTTAGGTTGAACGTAGCATGTTCTAGCCCATGTATGACAAATCATCCTTGAAAGGGGCGTTGTCAGGTCACGTGAACAATTAATATTTTTGGCCCCAATCATATTCCTGCAACGGCTGAAGCCAGAGTCGTCAAATTTTGTGCACAGGTAGGTTAGTGTAGGCCTTGGGATGGCAAACTACCAGTTTTTTAATTTTTAGGGCCCTAATCATATCCTTGGAGTGGGTGAAGCTAGGCAATGTGAAATCTGGTGTGCTGACATGACAGATCAGGCCTGAAGCGATGCTTCATATGACCTCTTTAAACTTTGGGAAATAACTAATAATAGCTGTAATGGAAGTCTAATAGGAAGTCGTATGTGACCTATCGAATGGCACTAATACCAATGCCCTTGAGTGACCTTGGAGGCCATTTTTGCTGTTTTAAACATTTGTAAATCCCATAACTTGGAAAATATAGCATGAATTAATTACGACATGTTTACACGTGAATCGGAAAGCACATGTGGCTTGCAATTTCAACTGTGTTGTTGAAACTGAAGGACTTCTTAAGATTACAGGCAGTCCGTGCACTGTTAATATGGTGATATCTCTGAAATGGTGCCAGATAGATACAGTCGTTGTTACTACAGACCACTAATAGGAAGTAATATATGGCCTATCAAATAGCAGCAATTCCTATTATCTTGAATGACCTATGAGGTCACTAATCTCTTGCAAACCTTTTCAAATGTGATATTTCGTACAGCTGAAGTCAACTGACAGCGCGTCGCCCTGTTACGTTGAGAACGGCTTCAGTTTCGGCGCTACGGTTGAAATTACGGGTCACGTACGCTTTCCGATTCCTACGTCAGCATATCTTAGCAAACGTTGGCTATATCTTTTTCGAAATATAAGGTTTAGAAAGGTTTCGAACAGCTGAAATGACCCTCAAAGTCACTCCTCTAGGTCACCTAAGGTCACTGGCAGTGGTGCCATTTGATAGGCCACGTGCGTTTTGCTAGTCTTCCAGTGTAACTATGACTATGTAACGTTTCGGAGATACTGTCACGGATTTTCCCAAATTTAAAGAAGTAGACCGTAAGTGACCCTGAACACACAATTCTTTCCGGGGGTAATTTGTCATTCTTGGATTGATGCTTACCTGAGCCAATCCGTTTTCCAAATTTGCACTGCGTCACTGCGTGGCTTCACTCGTTCCGATGATACGACGCGGACTCGAAAATTGAAAGAAGATCACGTGAGATGCAACAGACCACGCCCCTTTCAGTGTCGGTTTGTCATCCACGGGCTAGGACTCACCATGCATGTTCAACCTATATACGCCAAATTTGAAATCTATGTCTCCATCGGTTCCGAAGATATAAAAGGCAACACAAAAAGTAGAAAAATGGGATTGTTTGGGTAGTTAAATGTTACTGAAGATCACTGAAAGGTCGATCGCATAGCGTTCCTGTTAGCTTTCCGTAGTAACTGTGTCCCTGTCTCGCACCATTTCTGAGATATAACAAGATATTGGTCGAAAATAGCTGATTTTAACCTACGCCACCTGTATTTGGCGCCCCAGTTGGGGGTGTCATCATTTGAATTTCGCTCAAATCTTTGGCAACTAAGAAAGAGAGTCCCTGGCTATTGGTCGGCTTTATTGTCCGTTGTCGTGATGATATTATGTTTAGCCGTTTTGATAGAACTACGACTTGTTAGAGAGACAGACATACTTACACAAACAGACATACACAGGACCGTAGCATATACCGTGACACCATAGCGTCGCGCGGCAAAAATGCTGTAACATTTTTATTTGGGAATTTATGTGCCGCCAAAAGCAAGAAACTTGTCACTTTTTGTCCCGTTACGGTGTGACATTTAGTGCGGCAAAAATCAGTACGAAAGCGTCTACGACAAGCATGCAACAGGCGCCGCTGAGTAATCTATTAGAGTCGTCAGCTGCTGCAGCTCAGGTATATCGTTCGCTGTCTGGAATTGAACTGGAACCAGCTCTGCATACAGGCCGGCAATCAAAGCAGGCCGGGCAGCCTGCCCGGGTACCATGCAAGTCTTAGACCGAGGTCATGCGATTTTCCCAGGAGCACGTGCAGCAAAGCGCACGCGCTCGGCATTGCGAACGATCTGTTCAACCCTTTATACACCGCGTCTAGAAAAAGACTGCGCCAACGTCGGCTTGCAAAATACGTGAATCAACCGACTTTGATAAATTCTGGCAGACGATATGCTGATGTCCTGTAGTAAGTCTTATTGCAAACAATTTCCCGCCATTCGTATATACATTACGTTAAAAAGCTAGATTTACGCAAGAGGTATAGCGTGACGACTGTGTGCGCCTATGTAAAAAAACCGGTTGGTTAAAAAGATGTCCAAAATAATGGCGTTTTCGCCTGCACGTAGCCATAGTCTCCATCGATAAACGGCTTCACTTTGTCGACGACGCTCTGAGGGATGCTCGCCCAAGTGCCAATGAGGCGCTACTTCAAGTTGGTGGTGTGCTGGTGTCACAGACGAATGTCTGCCTACATGTTCCTCCATATTCCCTACGTTTGATTGTCAACCGAGCTTAGGTCCCGACTGTTTGCTGGCCACAGAAATGAATTATTC